>ENA-OROM01000548-OROM01000548.1-human-gut-metagenome-genome-assembly--contig:-NODE-548-length-46667-cov-4.765768_pt1 | contig 46667 bp, 36 predicted proteins | sample MGYA00242129_ERZ509050 | MGnify/ENA primary metagenome ERZ509050 (study PRJEB26280, sample SAMEA2338701) | human gut metagenome | biome: human gut; feature: human-associated habitat; material: faeces...
TAAGGTTCTTGAATACCTTTACGTCTACCTCGGCGCCTGCTCTCTCAAATGCACGGGTGCTGTCATACTCGCAGTTTGTTCCAGGGAATACCGGAATAAATACACGCGGTTTTGCAACCTTATGTTTGCATACATAGATGCTGTCTGCTTTGTAAAGGGAACCGTCATCTGCCTTGACGTCCTCGGTTCCTGCTGCTGTTTTAAATACATTCTCCAGAGTTCCTTCCCATGTGGAAAGCGCCTCTTTCAGAGTGATCTCTGTATCACCGTAGGTGAACTTCGCATTATCCGTAACCTCACCGATCACAGTATAGGTAATGGCAAGCTCACCGACTTTTCCATCCGGAACCTCACAGATGATATCGCCGAATGCCGGAGCAAAGAAATCTCTTGGATCAAGGTTATGCTCGATCTTTACACCCATGCCGTTACCAAAGGCCATCTTGCTGACTGCAGCAGCGATTCCATGACGGTCAAGTGCATATGCGGAGATCACACGGCCTGCCTGGATATCCTGGTGTAATTTATCATACTGCTCCATAAGAGCCTGATAATCCGGAAGATCATAGGAATCCTTCGGTGCACGGAGCCATACCAGCTTGCTTCCTGCTTTTTTGAGCTCCGGTGTGATCACATCTTTTACCTTTGCAACATCCACCGCGAAGGACACCAGTGTCGGAGGAACATCAATGTCATTGAAGGTTCCGGACATACTGTCCTTACCGCCGATGGAAGGAAGGCCGAATCCGATCTGTGCCGCATAAGCACCAAGCAGTGCGGAGAACGGCTGGCTCCATCTCTTAGGATCTTCGGTCATGCGGCGGAAGTATTCCTGGAAGGTGAAGCGGATCTTCTTGTAGTCACCACCTGTTGCAACGATTCTTGCAACAGATTCTGTCACTGCGTAGGCAGCTCCATGATACGGACTCCATGAGGAAAGGTATGGATCAAAGCCGTAGCTCATCATGGTAACGGTGTTGGTTTTTCCATCCGGAACCGGCACTTTTGCAACCATGGCCTGAGTTTCAGTCAGCTGATATTTTCCACCGTACGGCATCAGCACGCTGGCTGCTCCGATGGAGGAGTCAAACATCTCGACAAGACCTTTCTGGGAGCATGCGTTGAGGTCTGACAGGGTGGACAGCCATTTTTCTTTCACGTCGGCAATGTCACCGCTTCTTTTTAACGGGGTGTCCTCTGCTTTTGGAATCTCTACGAAGACATCATTCTCCTGATGTGCTCCGTTGGTATCCAGGAATGCACGGGAAATATTGACGATCTCTTTTCCTCTCCAGGAGAGTACCAGACGCGGGTCCTCGGTTACGACTGCAACTTCGGTTGCCTCCAGGTTCTCTTCTGCGGCATATTTCAGGAACTGCTCACGGTCTTTCGGGTCGATGACAACGGCCATACGCTCCTGGGACTCGGAGATGGCGATCTCGGTTCCGTCGAGGCCGGCATATTTTTTCGGTACTTTGTCCAGATTGATCTTAAGGCCCGGTGCCAGCTCGCCGATGGCAACGGAAACTCCGCCTGCACCGAAGTCGTTGCATTTTTTAATCAGAAGGCTGACTTCCTCGCGGCGGAACAGTCTCTGCAGTTTACGCTCAGTCGGTGCGTTTCCTTTCTGTACCTCTGCACCGCAGGTCTCGATGGATTCTGTCGTATGTACTTTGGAGGAACCGGTTGCACCGCCGCAGCCGTCACGGCCAGTTTTGCCGCCCAACAGCACTACGATATCGCCGGCAGCGGGACGCTCACGGCGAACTGCGCTGCGGGGAGCAGCGCCGATTACGCCGCCGATTTCCATACGCTTCGCAACAAATTTATCATGATAGTATTCCTGTACATGGCCGGTTGCCAGACCAATCTGGTTGCCGTAGGAGCTGTAGCCTGCAGCTGCGCCGATGGTAATCTTGCGCTGAGGCAGCTTGCCGGGCAGGGTTTCGCTGATCGGGGTGCGCGGGTCGGCACTGCCGGTTACACGCATAGCCTGATATACATAGGAACGGCCGGACAGCGGATCGCGGATGGCACCGCCGAGGCAGGTTGCAGCGCCGCCGAACGGTTCGATTTCGGTCGGATGGTTATGGGTTTCGTTTTTGAACATTACCAGCCACTCTTCGGTTTTGCCGTCGATTTCGATAGGCACAACGATAGAGCATGCGTTGATTTCTTCGGACTGGTCAAGGTCAGCCAGCTTGCCTTCCTTGCGCAGCTTCTTCATGCCGATTACGGCAATATCCATCAATGTTACCGGACGCTCGGTGTCTTCACCGTAAACCTCGTCACGGGCAGCCATGTATTTGTCATAAGCCTCTTGTACAGGCTGGGTAAAGGTGCCGGGAATGATATCTACATCTTCAATCTGCGTCATGAAGGTGGTATGACGGCAGTGGTCGGACCAGTAGGTATCCAGCACACGGATTTCAGTAATAGTCGGTTCGCGGTGCTCTTCGTTGAAGTATTTCTGGCACCACAGCAGGTCATCCAGGCTCATAGCCAGGCCCATGGATTGACGCAGTGCTTCTGCTTCTTCCTCAGACATGGTCAGGAAACCGGTAACGGATTTAACCTTTTCCGGCTCCTCGCAGGTGCTGATGAGGGTTTCGGGTTTAGCCTGCTCAGCCTCACGCGCTTCAATCGGGTTGATGCAGTAAGCCTTGATTTTTTCAACTTCTTCCGCAGTCAGCTCGCCTTCCAGCACATATACCTTAGCGGCAGCAACCATCGGGCGCTCCTTCTGGGTAATCAGCTGGATACATTGTTCGGCAAAATCCTCGCGCTGGTCGTATTGACCGGGCAGCAGCTCTACGGCAAAGGCAGCCTCGCCTGCAGCCAGCGGCAGCTCCTCCTCTACGACATTGTCGACAGGCGGCTCGGACAGCACCAGCTGCTTAGCCATAGCGAATTCCTCATCGCTCAGGCCCATCACGTCATAGCGGTTAATAATACGCATACCGGTAAGATTGCTCATACCAAGGTTGTTGCGCAGGTCTGCCAGCAAGCCATGTGCTTCGACAGCAAAGGCATCCTTCTTTTCTACAAAAAGTCTTCTAATGTTACTCATATACACGGCCTCCAATGTAATTTTTTCGAGGTGAATACTTGCTATTTATGTATCTATTTTAACACACTTCGGCGTTTTATCCAATATGGATAGCGATAAATCTAGGCAAATTGGTGAACATTTTTCAGTTTTAGCTAAAAATAATTCGGAAAATCAGCCATAATGCAAAAATGGCCACCCTAAAAGATGACCATAATTTTATTGAAAAGGAACGTTATTATAACGTTTATTATTTGGCAAACTCTTGGCTTACCTTGGCAATCGCTCTTACCGTAGCGCTGATATCGGGCTGAGCCAGAATGCCGCTGACTATGGCTGCGCCGTCAGCGCCTGCCGCACGCACCTCACGGTAATTGTCCGCAGTTACGCCGCCGATGCCGACAACAGGCAGTCCCTTCTCCCTGCAGATAGCCGCTAGTCCGTCCGTACCCAGCTTTTGGACGTCTGCCTTGGTAGCAGTGCCGAAGACAGCGCCGCAGCCAAGGTAATCCGCACCGCTTTGCAGCGCCGCTTTAGCCTCCGCCGGATTGTGCGCTGAAACGCCGATGATGTAATCCTCGCCCAGAAGCTTGCGTGCCGCAGCACAGGGAAGGTCGTCCTGCCCTAAATGTACGCCTGCTGCACCCACCGCCAAGGCGATATCCAGACGGTCGTTAATAATCAGCGGCACGTTAAAGCTGTCGCACAGTGCTTTCAGCTGCAGCGCTTCGACGTACATCTCCGCGCTGGATGCTGTCTTGGCGCGGTACTGCACCAGCGTCACGCCGCCCTCAAGCGCCTCGCGCACGCAGTCAATAAGCACCCTTCCCTGCAGGCAGCCATCGTCCGTAACCAGATAAATACTGTAATCAGGCTGTGCTTTCATCAGGACACCTTTTCCTCCGGCTTCAGGTTCACCAGATTCCACTTCGTAGTTACATGGTAGATAGCGTCAATCAGGCGTACCTTGAACATGCCGGGGCCGTCCTTCTTCTCGAGGAAGTTGGCAGCCAGCTCGGCGCTCTGGCCCATAATTACTACGCCCAGTGCTGCCGCAACAAGCATATCTTTGGTGATAGCAGCGCAGCAGGCAACTAAGGTAGTAGTCATGCAGCCGCTGCCGGTGATGTCCTGCAGCAGCGGGTGACCGTTGTTCAGCACAACAGCCTGCTTGCCGTTGCTGATGTTGTCAATCGGGCCGGTGACAGCGAACACGCAACCGAATTTGGCAGCAGCATCCTTGGCGGTGCGCAGTGCTTCGCCTTCTTCGGTGCCCTGCTCCATGTTGTCCACGCCACGGCCGCCGGTTGCACCCAAAAGCAGCGCCTGACATTCGCTGTGGTTGCCGCGCACGATGTCAATATAGCCTGCGTTCAGCAGCTTCAGCGCGAAGTTCAAACGTACGGAAGAAGCCATTACGCCCACAGGGTCCAGCACTACGGGGATGCCCTTGGCCTTGGCAGCCTGCGCCGCACGCTCCATAGCAATTTGCTTATTGAAGCTCAGCGTGCCGAGATTCAGCACCAGTGCGTCGGCACCGGCAGTAATTTCGATAACCTCCTCCGGTTCGTCAGCCATCACCGGAGAAGCGCCCGCTGCCAACGCAGCATCTGCACAGCTTTCTGCCGTAACGTAATTAGTAATTTCGTGGATGACAGGTCTTGCCTTACGCAGCTTGTCAACCAGCTCGCCAAAAGTATTTTTTAAGTCCATTAGTCTAAGATACCAGCCTTTCTGTATAAATCAACAAAATGATGCGTCGGTCCGCAGCCGCTGCCCAGTTCGATGCCATGCTCGATGGCTTCGGTAACGTAGGCCTTGGAGGCGCGTACCGCATCCGTCAGCTCCAGTCCCTTGGCCAGATTTGCCGCCAGACTGCTCGACAGCGTGCAGCCTGTGCCGTGGGTATTCTTCGTAGCAATGCGCTTGCCGGGGAACCAGACTTCAGTGCTGCCGTCAAAGAGTAAATCATCCGCCGTATCGATTAAATGACCGCCCTTTACGAGCACAGCCTTCGCACCCAGAGCAATAATTTTTTCCGCTACAGCACGCATCTGCGCCTCTTCCGTAACCTGCATACCGGTAATCGCCTCTGCTTCCGGCAGGTTGGGCGTAACCAGTGTAGCCAACGGCAGCAGCTCCTTAATCAGCGTTTCGCAGGCCTCCGGTGCCAGCAGCGGATAACCGCTTTTGGAAATCATCACCGGGTCCACCACGATAATGCGCGGCTGATAACGGCGCAGGCAGGCGGCAATCGTACGGATAATCTCCGGCTGCGATACCATGCCTATTTTCACCGCGTCCACATGGATATCATCAAAAACGGCAGCAATCTGCGCTTCAACGATATCACAGTCAATATTCTGTACTGCGGTAACACCACAGGTGTTTTGTGCCGTAACGGCAGTAATAACGCTCATACCGAAGGTACCATGAGCGGCAAAGGTCTTTAAATCGGCCTGGATTCCTGCGCCGCCGCTGGAATCACTGCCGGCAATAGTAAGCAAATTCTTCATCTGCTTTCTGCCTCCTTTAATGCGCACTCAACGCGCGCAGGTATTTTCTTTGTTCTGTCCGGAGTAATCGAACAGGCCATCGTTCTTTTCCTCCAACGCTTTGATAATATGATAGGTATATTCGTTGTAGGGAGTGGGAATCCCCAGCTCCTTGCCCATCGCCATCAGAGCACCGGAGAACATATCAATCTCGGTGTGTCTGCCTGCGTCCAGATCCTGTAGCGTAGAATAGCGCACAGATGGCGGAACAGCACTGCCACGGCCGGAGCTTGCGGGACATTTGCTCATATCAATGCCTTTGGCGGCGGCGATGGCCTCCAGCTCACGGCGCAGACCTTCCTTAATAGCACGCATATGCTCGCTGTCCTGATAGCAGCCAAGACCTGCGCCAATCACAGCCTGCGGCAGATTGTTGCAGACATTCAGGCGGAACTTGCACCAGATTTCTTCATTAATGCAATCCGTATGGCGGATATGGATATCGGCGCTGCGCATAAGCGCTTCAATCGCCAGCACACGCTCACTCTCAAACGGTGCCTGCGCTTCGCCGAAAACAATGCCGATAGTCTTTTCCTGGTTGAAACGCACGCCGTTGCCCTCGTGACGCGACGCAATCTTAATCAATGCAGGCAGAATCTGCTTGCTGTCGACAGCACCGGCAATAATCTCCTCGCTGTCCACGCCGTTCATCAGGCTCATGACAGTAGTATTGGGGCCTACTGCCTCGCGGATACTTGCCAGAGCGCCCGGCAGAGCGCCATATTTTAAGGCGACAATCAAAAGATCTACGCCCTTGGCCTCCTGCGGGCTCCACACCTGCGGATGATAGGTAATGTTGTTGATGCTGCAGCCCTCGTCACGCAAACGCGCAGCACGGCTGCCTTCGGCGATAATGCCGAATCTGATATCGGGGAGCTTGCTCAGTCCCCAGATTATATAAGAGCCTACGGCTCCTGCTCCCAAAAGTGCGACAGATTTTATCTCCATGCTTATCACTCCTTATTGCTTGCGAAGAAGCGCTGCAGGCCGGGGCGGAATTTGTTCCGCTGAGGCTGTAACGCTCATTGCAGTAAAGCTAATTATACATTATATATTATAGCATATCGGGGCGCATAAAAAAACAGCAGCGAAGTGCAAGGCACGAGCTGCTGTGAAGAACGGGTGAAATTTACAATATATATGGAATAAAATTGTTATGCTGTCAGCTTGGAGGCAAGCTCACGTACCTCTGCTTCAGAGAGTTTAGAGTGACGTACGGTGAATTCGATGCTCATACCGTCAGCCAGGAGGCCTTTGGCAAGCTCGATTTTGTTCGCCTGCTCTTTTTTCTCAGCTTCTTTTGCTACTGCTTCAGCCTTTTTTGCAGCATATTCTTCAATTACGTCAGTCATTTTTTCTTCAACTGCCTTCGCTGCTGCTTCTGCTTTTCTCGCAGCATATTCTTCAATTACGTCAGTCATTTTTTCTTCGCCCTCCTTACTGTATTTCAAAAACTCCATGCGCTCGGCAAATTCTTGGTAATGTAAATTTTTAGGCTCTGTGCAGTATAAGTCCTGCATGAGCTTGCCCAGCGCTGTATCATCACGGCGCTGACTGTTGACATAAATAATATGCGAACCATCTTCAAAATCCCTAGCACTTTGCTTAATTGTTCGTCTTATATCATATAACGGCAAATTATCGCGCAAGACATCATTCTCGGTAATAAAAATCACGTAGGTATCCGGCAGCTCTTCATAGAGCTTACTTGGCTGCAGAAAATGCGTATCAAGGATACTGCTGTAAAATCTGGCACGTCTTGCCGGAGCGCCTTCATCGCTTCTCTGCACTTCTACGTTAAAATAACGTCCTTTGCTATCCTGCGCTAAAATATCCAGTTGCGAAGAATGTCCGTAGATATTTTGAATAAAGCTCTGTATTCTGACATTCTTCACTTTAATTTTATCATCTCCCAGGATAATGCGCAAGAAAACCTGCGCCGCTTTCTTGTTGTCATCAAGCATGAAGTTCATAAACCTGTTATTCATCATGCAAAGGCTGCGTATGACCTGCTTGATTTCGCTGTTTTGACCTATTTCGGTTGTTTGCATTACTTTAGCTCCCTTCTTAATAAAAAACGCCTTATGTACTACTTAATAATACATAAGGCGTTCGTGACGCTGCAGTGACCGTGCTCTAGGCAGGTGTGCAAAATCTTATGGGTTTATATTATCAGATAATTGCGATAATATCAAGAATAGTGTAAAAATTCTCTAATTAAGGTAATCTGGAATGCATACCAAATTTACATCACTTTCTTCAAAAGTTGGGAACGCATTCCAAGTTTTTACTATTTTTCCTAAAAGTCTGGAATGGATTCCAGATTTTTACATTTTTTGTATGGTATTTGGATTTCATTCCAACCTTTGGAGAAAAAAGCTACCTCGATATAGAGATAGCTTTGGTTTATCAGTTATAATATTTTCTCGCCGCGTGCATATGCTTCTCTTGCTTGATTTAGCGTTAGTGCATTTGGTCCTGCATCTGAATCAGGAAACTCTTCTTGGTACCAATCAGCCTCCCAGTTGCATACTTCGCAAATTTCACACGGAAGATCTTCGACTTTGCTCCCGCAGACCGGACAAATTCTAAACTTTACCATGGATTTGACCTCCTTGCCTTCTCAATTTGGAATATGAAAGCATGCCTGGATTGTGAAGTTTTGAAATCACGTTAACCCATCAGTCCTTTGTCTCATCCTCTTTTTCGGGTACTTTAGTTTGCATTATATCGACCCATGTTGCAGCTAAAAGCCCACGATCACTGATAGGGTCACTTTTGTACGCCTCGTCAAGTTCTATTTCCGCGCATTTGTCAAACAGAGCTTTTTTCTCCTCAAGGCTCATTTTACATGCTTCCTCAAAGGTAAGATTGAATTCATCGACTAAAAATTGTTTAAGACGTTCTATCATATTTGTATCCACCCTTCTGATTGCTAAGCAAACTCATATCCCACACCACAAGAGCAAACTGAATCCTTCTACTTGGCCGTTACCTTCACAATTTCTTCCTTACACTCTGCTTCCAGTTCCGCAGCCCGCTTTTCTAATGCCTCCGCTCTTTCCTTATTGGCATCAATACCGAAGCCTTTGCGGTAGCAGTTGGCAAGGTTATAGAAGGCGGGGGCAAAATTATCCTGCCATAATACATCCGCCTTTCTGTCAACAGTCATTTTTTCTCTTTCTTCTCATATGTATAAGTATAGCACAGATGATAGACAGAAAGTGGCTATGTGGGGAGAATTTTTAGCTATATTTATACAAAAGGCGTTCTACCGCAGTTCTATTTTCTCTAAATCCCTAAGGTCAGCCTTCAAGATTTATATTTACTTCTTTCGTCCCCGAAAGAAGTAACAAGAAAGGGGCGCGCTTTAGTAAAGCGCGGGAAACAGTCGCTTTTTTGCTCGCACAAAAAAGCTTAACAAAAAATGCTTTACCATATTCTCTTTGGTTCGTAGTAAGCGAAAGGCTCGTGCAACACATTAACGATTGTGCAGGCATTTTTTGAGGCTTAGACTAATGCAAAGTTTAGTCACCCAATACAAGGCTTAGACAAACCACAAAGCACTGCATGGGTTACAAATAACATTTAAAAGAATTACGAACAAGCGCTAGTAACAGCAAAGCGACCCGATTAAGGGAGCTTTTTGGTAAAACTTTTTCTTCTGAAAAAGTTTTTGTTTTGCCGCACTTTACAAAAAGCGCGAACCTTTCTTCCAACTTCTTTCAGTTATGAAAGAAGTTGAATTAACCCAAAGTATCAAAAAACAAAATCCCTCGCAAGAAACCCTGCGAGGGTAAAGCATGCGACAGCTCTATTCACTTCTTCACAGCCAGACTGCGGATGGAAACATTCACGTTATTCACCTTCATGGCCGTCATATACTCAATTTTTTCCTTAATCTTCGCCTGGAACCGCTTGGTAACGGCAAAGAGCTTAACACCGTAATACAGCACAACCTCTACGCTGATAACTATACCCTTGCTGTTGTCACTGCGGCGGCGCACCTTAATCGAGGTGATGCGTTCCACGCCCTCCAGCTTGCGCCCGATAATTTTGATGATATCCTCTAGCGCGCTGTCGGAAATCAGCAGCTTACCGTAAAAGCTGAACGAAGGACGTACGATAGAACGGTCCGCATCCTTCTCCTGCTTGCGCTGGCTGGAAAAAATATTATAGGGCAAATCGGCAAAATAGCCTGTGAAATGAGGCTTCAGCTCAATCGTCGGCACCGGCACGATATGCTTGCCTTCCTGCAGACGCGCATGGCGGGCCTTCTTGATTTCGGCCTTGCTGGCAATTTGGTTGATATACACCGTCTTAACCGGCTTATCCAGCTTCAGCCTGCCGATAATCTTGTTGATCATATTGTCCGAGGTAGCGATAATCAGCAGACGATGAATGTTGTTGGTTGCCAGCGCCTCACGCACCGCCTGCGCGTGTCCTTCGTCGGTGAAGATGGCACGCTTTACGGCCTGTATTCTGTTGTCTTCGTTCTTGGCGGAGGTGCCTGCCAGAATTTTGGTGCCCTTAATCAGCAGGCCGTCGTCAATAATAGCGTCACAACGGTTGTCAAAGGCTACGCCGATAGCATGGTGGCTCTTGCCTGTGCCGCTGGGTCCTACAAAAGCAACTACTTCCATTCTATTACACCCTTAACATCATCATATTGCACCTGCCAGATTCCCAGCTTTGTGGGGAAACGGTCAGGGATTCCGTGAAAGTCACTGCCGCCGCTCACCAGCAGTCCGCGCTCCTTTGCCAACGCACGCCAATGACTTTGCGCCTGCGCATCCGCGCTGGGGTGCCACACCTCGATGCCGTCAAACGGTTCGGCAGCAAGCAAGCGCTCGGGCAGCGTTTTATCCACCAGCTCCGAAGGATGCGCCAGCACAGCGATACCGCCTGCCTCGTGAATCAGCGCCACTGCCTCCTGCGGAGAAAGCTTAGGTTGCGGCACATACGCCGGTCCGCCGCGGTGCAGCAGTGCATCGAAAACCTCCTGCACGGTGGCAAAATAGCCCTTGGCCACCAGGGCTTTAGCTACATGCGGACGGCCCACTGCCCTGTTCTTGGGGTCGCAGGCCTCTACCTCCACATGGTAGCCTAATTTTTCCAGCTTTTCCAGCATGGCATATAAACGGTGCTCGCGCGCATGGCGCATTTCATCCATTTTCTTATGCAGCGCTTCACAGTCTGTGGAAACATGGTAACCTAAAATATGCACGGCATCATCCTCGTACTGCGTTCCCAGCTCCACGCCGGTGAGGACGCGGATGCGTCCGCCGTAGCGCTTCGCCGCCTCGCGCGCCTCCGCCATACCGTTCCACGAATCATGGTCGGTGATGGCAATTACGCCAATGCCTTTAGCTACAGCCTCGTCCACCAGCATCGTTGGCGTGTAGCGTCCGTCGCTGAAGGTGCTGTGCAAATGCAAATCAACAAGCTGCGCTGCCATTACAGCATACCTGCCAGCTTGATAAGCGTCATAGTGCCAAAGGCAGTACCGCCCTTGACCTTGAAGCCATTGGTCTTAGTTGCGGTGGAGGTGCCGCCGATATCAAGATGCGCCCACGGGATATCCTTGTCGACGAATTCGCCGATGAACAGGCCGCCGGTGATGCAGCCGCCGGCACGTCCTGCGCTGTTGAGCAGGTCCGCAACGTCGCTCTTGATGGCCTCCTTGCATTCGGGCAAGGAAGGCAGCTGCCAGTAGTTTTCACCGGCCATGCGTCCTGCCAGCTTAATCTGCTCCACAAGCTCATCGTTATTGGCCACAATACCGCTAGTTTCGTTGCCCAACGCGATGATTACCGCACCGGTGAGCGTTGCTATATCAATAACCTTCTTGGCACCCATTTGGCAGGCATACCAGACTGCGTCCGCCAGCACCATGCGTCCTTCCGCATCGGTGGAAACAACCTCGATGGTCTTGCCGTTGGCTGCACGTACGATGTCGCCGGGGCGTTGCGCCTTGCCGTCAGGCATATTTTCCGCGCAGGCCAGCACACCGATAACGTTGCATTTCAGGCCTAAACGTGCGATGGCACGCATAGCGCCGAGCACAGCGGCTGCACCCGTCATGTCGTCCTTCATCTCGCCCATGTTATCGTCAGGCTTAATGGAAATACCGCCGCTGTCGAAGGTGATGCCCTTGCCTACGAAGGCTGTATAGGGAGCGTCACCGTTGCCGTTGTAGCGCAAGGCAACGAGGCACGGAGGGTTATGACTGCCCTGACCTACTGCCAGCAGTGCATGCATGCCTCTTGCCTCCATCAGGGTTTCGTCCATAATAGTAATTCCCAGCGGCAGCTCCTGCCCCAGCTTCAAGGCATCATCGGCCATGGTCTGCGGTGTTACCACGTTACCGGGGTTATTCACTAAATCGCGCGCATAGCACACTGCTTCGGCAGAAATTTCCGCAGCGTTAATGATTGCCGCCGCCTCCGGTACAGCGCTCAGCACTGTAGCCTCGCACAGCGGTGCCTGCTTTGCTTCACTCTTGAAGCGGTTGAAGGTGTACGCGCCGAGGTACAGGCCTTCGACGAGCGCCTGCAGGTTTTTGCTGCGTTCGGCGTTCAGCAGGATAGGCGCAGCCAGTACAGCCTTTTGCGCCTTAGCCTTGTGCAAAGCGCGGGCAGCAGCGCCGGCAGCCTTACGGAAATTGTTCGGCTTGCAGTCCTTGCCCTCGCCACAGCCTGCCAAAAGCAGTGTCAGCAAACCTTCACCCTGCGGCAGCACCATTGTAGCTACGCTGCCTGCATCATAAATATCATCGTGCTGCGCGGTGTACGCCATTGCTGCCTTGGCTGCTGCCTCCGGCAGCTCCAGCTTGTCGATAGCCGCCGCGCATTCCTTGCACAGAAAGAGGACAATACTGTCCGCATCATTATAGGCTGCAGCGTTGAACTCCGCTGCGGTACATTGAAATTGGTTTAACATATCTTAAACTCTCCTATCATTATTTATATTCTATTGCAGTCTGCAATTCGTTAAGCATGGTATTGCCGCTGGAACGCTGCAACGACAAATCGCTCACCAGCACCTTCATCTCGCGCATCAGGCGGCCCTTGGAAAAATAAGAGCCCAGCGCGTGAATCGTGTACGGTGTCTGGTTGATATTGCCGATATACATCAGGCAGTGGCCGTCCATATAAAGCGCTGCACCGGGCATCAGCTTGCTGATAATGGCGGCGCGTTCCTGTGAGCTGCCGCTGAGCTTTTTCTTCGTGCCTGCAGTCAGCTCCTGCTGGTCGGCATTACGCGGCAGCACAATGCCCACAGTGCGGTAAGCATTGAACACCATGCTTGAGCAGTCCACGCTGTTTTTCAAACCGCCCCAGCCATAAGGCTTGCCGTAAAATTTGAAGGCGGAATTAAGCAGATTATTGCTTGTATAGGGCAAATAGCCGTAATGCACGGCAGAGGCAGCCTTCGGCACCAACAGCTTCTGTTTCTGCAGCTGACCAGCTTTAGTGCGCACCGGTGCAATTACAGTATAGGTATCGCTCTGCATACTGTCAACCGGCAGGCGCGCACCCTGCTGATAAAGCACCTGCTCGCCGTCCGTTTTCAGGTTATATTCCGCATCGGTAACAACAAGAAACTTCTGCGGCTTTACAAAGGTGCTCCAGGAATTCTTATCGGTCATGGCTACATTATACTTGCTCACCCAACCGCTGTAATTTACTGCCTGCACGTAGTAAAAATAACCGTTGGCACTGGTGTGCAGCACAGCCACAGGCTCGCCGGGGTCCAGCATAGTTTCCTGCAGCGCGTCAAAATCCCTGTCGCCAGCGTAATAATACAGGCCCTCGCCCGTAGGCAGCGCGCGCACAGCGGTACGGCGCACCGTCACTGCGTATTGCACGCCTACGCTTTTGGGAATAGCGGCAATATTGCTTTGCTTACGCAGGATATTCTTATAGTTTTCGCTCACCTTGTTGCCATGCAGATACAGGTCATCGTCAAGGATGGAATAATCCATAATCCTCGTTTTAAGCGCATCACCGCTCATCGTCGCAGGATAATTTGCCAGGTCAGGCATACTGCGGGAAGCAGCGCGTACCTTGGCATTGAAGGATGCCACACCCTTCGCATCCAGAATAACCGTATCACCGCTCTTGTTCTGCTCCGTCCAGTGCGACGGGTTCACCAGCGGCGGGTAATTGGTAATGCCTGCGGCCGAAGCGCCCAAAGGCAGCAGCAGTCCGCAGACAACGGCAGCTGTATATAAAAGCTTTGCTAATCGCAATTTCGTTCCTCCTTCCTGCAGTATTAAGTCTACTGCAAATCACCTAAAATACTTGTAATATTATTATATTCTTTAGGCAGGACAAAAATCCTGCTTTAATATATGAAAAAAGCTGATGTAAGCGTTGGCCTACATCAGCGTAGAAGCGATATTTTATTTCTGCAGATCCTTGGCATTGCCCGGTTTGATTTTGCTTTCGGTGCCTGTGAGCAGGCGATGGATATTTTCCTTGTGGCGCAAAATTACAAAGAAAGCGGCAACCAGCGAGAAAATCACATAGGCAGAGGGATAACCCAGATACCACGCCAGCGGCGGTGTAAAGACAGCAGCCATAATGGAGCCAAGCGATACATAACGCGTCAGCAGCACGCACACCAGCCAGATACCGAAGCTCGCCACAGCAACCTTAGGCATCATAAAAATCAACAGGCCCAGTGCGGTCGCAACGCCCTTGCCACCCTTAAAGCCCAGAAAGAGCGAATAATTGTGGCCCAGAAGCGCACCCAAAGCCGTAACCACATCCAGCAGTGGATTGTGGAAAAAATAGCTCATAATACCAACCGCAAGAATACCCTTGAAGGCATCGGCAATCAGCACCAGCACCGCAGTCTTGGGACCGACGGTACGGAAAACGTTCGTCGTGCCGATATTTTTGCTGCCGTAATTACGGATATCAATACCGTGAAAGGCCTGCACCAGCCATAAGCCGCTGGGAACAGAGCCGCAGACATGACCGAGCACAAAGCCCAGCAGAAAATGTAATATACCCACCTCATTGAACATAACAAATCACCTGACTTTTATTTATTCATCCTCGTTCTTACCACGGATAATCATCTGAATCGGTGTGCCTTCAAAGCCAAAGGCCTCACGCAGTTTGTTCTCCAGATAACGCTGATAGGAGAAATGCATGATTTCCGGTTCGTTGACAAAGATAACAAAGGTTGGCGGTTTGATTTTGACCTGTGTAACATAAAGAATCTTAAGACGCTTGCCTTTTTCGGTCGGCGGCGGATTGATAGCCACAGCGTCCTCGATAACCTGATTGAGAATACTGGTAGCGATACGCATAGCGTTCTGCTCGGCAACATAGGAGATAACCTCCGGCAGTCGGTGAATACGCTGCTTGGTAACGGCAGAAACGAAAACTACCGGCGCATACTGCAGGAAAACAAGCTCCTTGCGCAGAGTTTCGGTATAACGCAGAGTGGAGGAATTGTCCTTCTCGTACAAATCCCACTTGTTGACAACCAGAATAACAGCCTTGCCTGCCTCATGAGCATAGCCTACAATACGTTTATCCTGCTCGGTAACACCTTCGACAGCATCAAAAACCATCAGCACAACGTCACTGCGGTCAACCGCACGCAGAGAACGCATAACGCTGTATTTTTCAATCGGTTCGTCAACCTTAGCCTTGCGGCGCATGCCTGCGGTATCAATGAACAGGTACTTCTGACCGTTGCGTACTACCGGAGTATCAATCGCATCACGGGTAGTGCCTGCAACATCACTTACGATAGAACGCTCCTCGCCTACCAGTGCGTTGAAAATAGAGGACTTGCCCACGTTAGGACGGCCGATCAGAGCAACCTTGATTTCGTCCTCCTCCTCCAGGTCGCCTGCCATCTTATCGGACGGGAACTTGGCAACAACGGCATCCAGCAAATCGCCCAGGCCCAAATGGTTGGACGCGGAAACAGCAATCGGATCACCGATACCCAGATTATAGAATTCAAAGGTATTCATCTCCTGCTTCGGAGAATCCGCCTTATTTACAGCCAGAACAATCGGCTTCTTGGACTGACGCAGCAGACGGGCAACGTCAGCATCCTCGGTAGTAATGCCTGCGCGTGCATCGCAGACGAACAGAATAACGTCTGCCTCCTTAATCGCAATCTGTGCCTGCTGACGGATAGAAACAGCAATAGCATCGGCATTCATGATTTCGATACCGCCGGTATCAACCATCATAAACTCGTGGTCCAGCCATTCGGCGGTAGCATACAGACGGTCGCGGGTAACGCCCGGTGTATCCTCAACAATGGAAATCCTGCTGTTGGCAAAAATATTAAAAAGAGTAGATTTGCCTACGTTCGGACGTCCAACTATAGCAACTATCGGTTTAGCCATAATCAAATCTCCTTCATAGTAATAAATTTTTTAGTATGTGTCTATCATAGAAATGTAAAATTTTTTGTATATTTATGGGGATTACCCCCTTCCGTCAGTTCGCTACGCTCACTGACACCTTCCCCGAGGGGAAGGCAAGAAGGATAGCAGAACACCAGCATTAGCAATTAACATATCGTGTAAGGAATAGCAATTTTAGCAAATGAGTGCTTGGAAGCACAGGAACAAGGGTACGTAACATTCTCTTACCGTCTGGCAAATTTTACCGAAGTTCCGTCTTGCTTCCGTGCGAAATTTGCGTTATGCCCTAAGGCATAGGAAAATTGCTACTGACTGGAACGATATTTAATTGCGACGCGCAAGCAACTCTTTTCTCATCTCTCTACGCAAGCACACCTCAATGATCAATTCCATTCCTGGAAGAAACTCCCTTATGGAAGTAATGCTTAACCTCGCTCATATCAGTAACAAGGTCGGCAATTTTAATAAGCTCTTCCGGTGCACCTCTACCAGTAGTAATAACCTCAACGTTATTTTTATGCTCACGCAAAAAATCGACAACCTCCTGCGTCGGCAGCATTTGGGTAGCAAGCACAATATTCAGCTCATCAAGGATAATAATGTCCGCAGCGTGTGAGCTGATAGCCTCTTTCGCTTCTTCCCAGCCGTCACGGCACATCTTCAAATCAACAGGATCGGGATTATGGAAATTAACAAAGGCGTCGCGTCCCACCTGCCGCAGCGTAAACCAGGGCAGATTCTTTGCAGCCCGCGCCTCGCCGTACTCAGGATCATCCTTCAAAAATGAAAGCATCAGCGTCTTCATGCCATAACCGGAGGCACGCAGCGCCACGCCCAAAGCAGCAGTAGTCTTACCCTTGCCTGTACCTGTATAAACCTGCAGCATACGCTTCACCTATCTTTCCAATAATAAATGCAGCAGCTCCTTCGCACCCTTGGCAATTTCCACCTTACCGGGGTAACGCTCCTTGAACTGCGCCAGCGACATATCATCCAAAAACAGCTTATCACTGTTCAAAACAACATCCGGAAGAATAATCTGCTTACCCTGCACGTTCGCAAGGATATCTGTGCCCGTCAAAAGACCGGTGACGTTGACCTTGCCGCCGAAAAAGCTGTTGGGCACAGGTACAAAGCGGTGCTCCGAACCGAACTGCTTATTGAGCTTGGCCATCAAAGGCTCCAGCACACGGTAAGCGCCCTCACCCACGGGAATCACCGCAGGCTCTGCAGGATGAAAGCTCTGCATCTGCGCCAACGCCTCGTCCCACTCCAGCATAAAGTTGGCAGTAAGGCCGATGCCGTTTTCCAGCTGCGGGAAGCCGTCGTACCATTCGGTAGGAGGAAAAGGCTTTTCCGCCAGCAGATAAAATTCATCGCCCAAGTAGATAAACGTTTTGCCTGTTTCCTTACGGCAGCGCTCCTGCCATGCGGTCACCTGCTCCACAACCTCTGCGGCCTGCTCCTTCGTAAAGGTAGCAAGCTGCGTCAGGTGCTCGCGGTGCTTAGTGGTGCCTACGGGAACAACCGCCATCGTCAGTACATTGGGATACTGCGCGTACAAATCGTGGAAGCTCTTGGCAAGAATCTCGCCATCGTTATAACCGGGGCAGCACACAATCTGCGTATGCACCTGAATGCCCGCATCGAACAAAAGCTGCAGGCGCTCCATCAGCTGACCGGCGAAACGATTGTGCATCATCTGGCAGCGCACCTGCGGGTCGGTAGCGTGTACCGAAACATACAGCGGCGTAAGATGCGTGCGGATAATACGTTCAAAATCTTCATCCTTCATATTGGTGAGTGTAATGAAGTTACCATATAAGAAGGACAGACGGTAATCGTCATCACGCACATACAGACCCGGACGCATACCGGGAATCATCTGGTCAACAAAGCAGAAAACACAGTTATTGTAGCAGGTCGCAACTCTGTCAAAAACTGCGGAATCAAACTCCAGGCCAAGATCCTCATCCGGATATTTTTCTATATGTACCTGACGGCGTGTGCCATCGGTGGCCTCTATCTCCAGATCAACCTCGTAATCTGAGGTATAGAAGCTCAATTCAATTATATCCTTAACCTGTACGCCGTCCACGCTGCACAGCTTTTCGCCGGCCTTGATGCCTGCGTCCGCTGCCAAACTGTTCTTGCGCACACCACTAATAAGTCCTACCATTACAACTCCTTAAAAAAAATGCAGATAATCAACCGTGAAAAGATTAGTCGTCAAATTATTATATCATATTAGCTTGAAGAATGCAAAAAGGGGACGCACTGACGTGGCCCCCAAAATAATACTGCTATATAAAAAAGATAGGCAAAGTTCCTCCTGTTTACATAAATACTGCGCTCATTAGCGACAGCCTTCAAAAGTTCACAAAGCGCAACTTGCACAAAGCATGGCTTTATGTTATATTATAGATGATAAGACAACCGCCCAACCAGGTGGGTTGCCGATTTAGGTTACGGAAAAGCCGCCCTGTTCTCGTCAAAGTATAGGGGCGGTTTTTCTATGTCCGTATGCTTTTACTTTCTGTTCTGAAATATGAACGTCAGCAATGCTACGATAAAAATTCCAAAGGACATTAAATCCTGAAAACTGAAATATACCATAGACATCACCTCCATTCCGAAGAATTTCGGCAATGCCCCACCCTCTAGCTCGGTTGTCTTAGACAATATTTTATCATATAAAAACAAAACACACAACGAACAAATTGTGAAGTTTGCGCTGTGTGTTTTTTATTGGCCAAAATATTTACTAAAAGTTTTATTGCTTATTTTTCTTCTGCTCTTTGAGCCAATTTTTATAATCTTGGACTGTATCTTTGGCGTAATCTGTTTTTAAATCAGCATAGTAGCCAAGAGCTTTTTCTACCAGTTCAGTATTTCCTTCACGGCTTGCCATGATAAGCATTGATTCAATCGCGATAAATTTATCTTCAATAGTCTTTGACTCTGCAAGGCATCTTTGAGCCATTTCCCAACCCAAGAAATATTTGCCAGTAAATTCCAGTAAACGTTGCAGATTAAACAAACATGTAAGATATGTGTCGCTATCTTTATCTTCGTCTGTTACACAAGCTAAAGCACGCTGATATTCTTCTATCGCTTCATCATACAAAAGGTAGAGCTCCAAATCAGCAGCACGATGAAATCTTGCTTTAAACATATCAGGCGGATTCATGGAAATTATCAAATTATCAATGGCAAATAATTTACCTGGATTCGTTTCGTTAGCTGCCAATTCATTTAATTCTTCTACACTTTTTCCTTGAATATCAGCGATTTTTTCAACAAATTCTTTACGCCAATATTGTTGTATTGTCTGCGGACGTATTTTCTCCAGATACTCCAAAACCTTCGGCACAAATTTTTCTTTCGTGATTGCAGAGTCTGCATACCAAAGGTTCGACTGTCCCATGCCCAAGCCTGCGCCTGCTTTTGATGCCGAAAGAACCCTGAAATTACGCAGCTCTTCGGGAATAATATGCGCATTTTCTTCTCTGGTTTTAAAATTATATTGCCAATATGTATGATTTTCTACAATGCTATCTTCAAAATACTGATAGTAACGATACATCTCGGCGTGTTCGTACCAGCCGACGATATGCCGTCCTGTATCATTAGTCGCTACCCAGATAACTGTAACGTCATCAATTTTATCTACATCATCTGGCACATCCTCTACACGCGCCAGATTCAACCTCTCCCCTGGTGCACGCACATACCCAAGGCAGTAATGGTTATACGGATAGAAATTGAAACTTTCACAAGCATCATTATTTTCTTTGACAAACGCACCGCCATTCTTCGGCTGGTCGTTGTCAGTAATGCCACTATAAAGTTTCATCCATGCTATATTACAAAAAACTACTTTTGCCATCTTTGATATCTCTCCCAAATTATCTGCTTTCTTCTTTAACGAATGTTGGGAACTGATAATCCAAGTAATTATCCAGTTCGTTGAAATTAGGGAACCTACGTTCCAATTCACGGAATTTCGGTCCGTGAGAATGAATCAGCTGATGCAGGCACTCGTGATAAATAAGGTACTTTAGTACTTCACGCGGCACGCTGACAGAATTAAGGCCGCAATTCATTTTTATATTATCGCCAAGATAAACATATTGTGCAAAATACGTCTTATAAGCCTTCTTAGTCCAGCCAATCGTCGGGCGCTTGAAGTCGTCGCCCAAGTTGTCTTTTTGCTCTGCCAAAACTTCATCAAGCAAAATTTCCAGCGGTTCAGCGAAAGGCTCTGCGCTAAGCAAGCCAAACTCTGTTTCTGCTTCTTCAATACTAGAGCCCATCGGCGTAACGCCGGTGGGATACAGAAGGAAGTCAAAAATACGTCGCTGATAGGATTCCACATTGCCATACAAGCTGTCAATGATCGTCTTATGCGCATTATAAATTGCATGAATATCCTGCTGAATTTTGAAGATGTTGGCCAAAGACGTTTCTTCGCGATACTTCATCGCCAATTTTGACGGGTCGATGTCGTCACGCTCGTCGAACGATTGAAACTCTGGAAAAGCTTTCTCCGTCGCCGTCAGTTCTGCAATGTCTTCCAATTCCTGCGGCGTAGGCATCACACCGAAGCCATCGAAATACTTTTGCAAAAGCTGTTTGCCGTTCTGCTCTTCCGCTGCAACAAGCGCCTGCGTATCTGCCTTCATTGCTGCATAGCCTTCCTGCTGGTTGGCGAAAACAAGCACTTTCTCAGGCATGTCATTTTTATCATAAACATTGTACCAACCAACAGGCAGCACAGCGGCGTGCACCTTGAAGCCCAAATCGCCGTAAGAAATGGCACGCATCGCGTCGATAATGCTGGACACAGGAATTTCTTCCACTTTGTTCTTTTTCTTCGGCTCTTTTTTCGTGCCTCCTGGCGTTCCGCCTTCTTCGCCTTCCAGCAGGAACGAAGGGTTGAGCCAACGTGTAAAGCTTGCCCACTTATCACAGAAGTCAACGATGTACACTTCTTTTGTGCCACCGCATTGCTCGCCACGCATGCCGCGCCCAATCATCTGCATTAATAAAACGTCACTGTTCGTCGGACGTGTCAGAAAAACTGTATGAATATCAGGAATATCGCTGCCCTCGCTAAGAATGTTGACGTTAATTAATACGTCAATATGGTCGTCATTTCCCTCCTTATCCTTATGGTTGTTATGGCGGAAACGTTCAATAATTGCGTCTTTCACACTGTCGTCCATGCCAGAATAAACGCGGTCACATTTTACACCCTTTTTGACGAACATATCTGCCAAAACATCACAGTGGATAATGTTCAAGGCAAAAATTATCGTTTTGCCGTATTTCTCTTTATTATCAAGATATTCCTTAATAATAACTTCGTTACGTTCGTTAATCTTTGCAATCTTGTTGACAGCTTGTTCCGTCAAATCGCCTTTCGCCAAAACTTTTTTCAGCTCATCTTTATCAATATAAGTTTCAATTTCAACATTCGTTTCACGTTTTAAGTTTATCGGCGTAGCCAGAGTACCATCAGCAATCAGTTTGCTCAAGGGAATGGCATAAATGATTTTCTGCTCAAACAGTTTCAGCAGCGAAACGGTGCCCATGTCAGTGTATCGGATTGGCGTTGCCGTAAGGCCAAGCAATTTCGCCTCGGGACATTTTTGGCGCACAGCGTTTATAATTTTTCTATATGAAGGTGCAAGCGCATGATGCGCTTCGTCCACAACGATAATAACTTTCTTCTTGAGCGGAGCTGTAAGATAGCCAAGATTACGCACTAGACTCTGCACGCTGCCCACGACGATATCATCTTTTTTGGATAAAGCGTGTGCGCTGGCATGTGCGCCCGAAACGCAAGTCACTGTCAGACTTTTAATTTCATCACCTGCCACATCTTTCACGAGCGGTGCAAGCCTATAAAAAACATTCGCTGCCTGTTCGACGAGCATATGGCGGTGCGCAAGCCAGATAACTTCATAGCCACGCGAAGAAAGCTCATGCAGAAGAAAATAAATACTCGTCATTGTCTTGCCGCTGCCCGTCGGCATCACAAGAATGCAGCTACGACCGTTTTGCTCAAGAAAATATTCCTGCATCGCAATGGTGGCTTCCTGCTGGTAAGAATACAGCTTTACATCCTGAATATGCGAATCGCCAAGCAGAATTGTACGCGGCTTATAAAAAGAAGTTTTTAACTGAAATTCTCCTTCCGAGCCTGTGCGTATCATCTCATCAAGATACGCCATAATTACTGCCTGAGAAAGTTTGCACTGTTTCAGCTTGCGCAAAGCGTCTTCGTCCTTGCTGCGGATGCCTGCATAATTTTGGTGTTCTAACGTTTTTGCCACATTTTCCAAATGCTCTGGTTCGCTCAAAAAATACTCTTCGATTTCTTCGCGATAGTTGCTTACAAAATGTTCATCGGGAAATTTGCACAAATTGCCCAAATAAGGCGCAACAAAAGCTGCTTCGTCGTACTCTACTGGCGGATGATACTTTGCAGGAGTTTTACTGCTCTGCAGCACTGCATTCAAAAATTTTACAGAGAAATTATGCCACCGAAAAAATATTTTTGACATTTATAAAAAGTCTCCTTTATACTCTGTCAGCCAATCGTTGTCCTCACAATACTACTTAAAGTTTCTCCTAACTAATAAAATCTTAAGAATAGTATTAGCATACGTTACAACAATATTGCTTCCTTTTTTAACATATTTACATTATATGTCTACCCCCGCCTAAAAACAAGTCTTTTTTTATTGTTCTGCATAAAAAAAGAAGAGCACAGCACAAAGTTGCACTCTTACTTTAAGTCGTTCTCATATAAATTTTTTTGCGTTTTACCCTCTGCGCCATCTGCACAGCTTCGCAAGCTCATAGCCACGACTGGCTACAAAATCACGCGTTTCTCCCGTCACAATCAGCGGAACGTCACGCAACTCCTTCGGCGTCAGGCAGCCCAAAAGCAGCATGTACTTTTGCAGTCCTTCCGCCAGTGAATGCACATATTAGCTTGAAGAATGCAAAAAGGGGACGCTATATACGCTAAAAGCTTCCGGACGAGCCATGAAAGCAGGTCTGGAAGCTTTTATTGTGTAAATTAGTACTTAGATGACAAATTATTATAAATGCCATTCAATACTCTTCTATATCCCTAGAAGCCAGTCAATGACATTCACGACTTTTATGCCTTCATAATTTCCGAGGGAGAAGCGATCAAGCGTCAAGACGATTTTCTCATAATTGTCTTGTATTCCCCGTAGCGGACGCATCTCTCGTTCAAATGTTTCCTCAGCAGTCATATTAGCTGTAACCTGATAATAAGTTAATATTCCTTGCTTCTGAGCGACAAAGTCCACTTCAGTTGAGCCAAACTTTCCAATATTGACCTTATAGCCTCGCCGTAAAAGCTCGAAATATACAATATTCTCAATGGAAAAGCCCAAATCATACCGTTTTCTTGGAAGAATATGATTGCGAAGTCCCAGATCAACCATATACAGCTTTTTATTGGCTTTCAAAAGCTGTTTCCCCACAATATCAAATCTTTCAGCTGGGTAAAAGACAAATGATTTAGTCAAAGCCTCTACATAATCACTAACCGTATTCGGGGAGATCTTTCTGCCAGAAGAGATTAAGTAATCGGTTACGCTTTTCATAGAAATCGGACTGCCGATTACACTTGCCAAATAGCGTGCAATGGTCTTCAGTAGTGCAATATCTGTGATTTTACGTTTACCTGCATCTTTTTCTTTTCTTGCCTGGCGTTCCTCAATATCTTTAACAATAACGGTGTTGTAGATTCCCTCCAGATATTGATTTACTTTTTCATCCGTACGGTTCATCACCGCAACATACGGAAGTCCTCCCGTTTGCATATATTCTGAAAAAGCATCTTCTTGCTGTCTCCCCGTCACAGTGACATACTCACGGAAAGAAAGGGGAAGCATTGATATTTCCACATACCTTCCAGACAAAAGGGTTGCCAGTTCACTTGAAAGCAAATACGAATTTGAACCCGTAATATATACATCCGTGTTGTTCTTTACATATAGACTATCTACTACTTTGGGGAAATCAGGCACGTTCTGAATTTCATCCAAAAATATATATGTCATTTTATCGCTGCACAGACGTTCTTTTATATAACGATAAAGTACCTTATAATCCAAAAGCTCTTCAAACTCTAGGTCTTCAAAGTTGATTGATATAATCTGTTCTGCTTCCACGCCAGCTAAATGAAGTCTGTCCTTAAACTGTTCCAGAAGCACCGATTTACCACAACGTCTAATTCCCGTCACAACTTTAATGATGTGCTCGTCTTTCCACTCCCAAAGCTGTTCGAGGTATTCTTTTCTTTCAACCATAGCTCTATCCCTCCTTTCTCCGAGTATAGCACATTATGTTTTAAAAATCAAATTATATTCCCATCTCGGAATTTATTTTCAAGTATGTTGTTTTTCCTTCTTATTTTAGAAGCTTTAATTACCAATATCCATAAGCTTCACCAACTATCACGAAGTCTATTTCGTAGTCGGCGAGAAAAAATCTGCGCAAGCTTTCATGCCCTCGCAGATAGTATGCTATGGAATTTGTTAATAAATAACCTCTACTCTGCTCAACCTCTCCAACGACTAATCCTCATTACACAACTTTCATTTAGATAAAAAATACGATACAGAATTTCTCGCTCGTAATGTACATACCATTTACAAATATTGTATTACGTTTAGAGGTAAAGAAGTAAAAGTCATAAGTAACTTAGAACGGTTTTCTCACCAAAAACTGCGGAGCAAGCTCTCGCCTGCTCCGCAGTTTTTTTATCCTCTTCTTTTACCCTCTGCGCCATCTGCACAGCTTCGCTAGCTCGTAGCCGCGGCTGGCAATAAAGTCACGCGTTTCTCCCGTCACAATCAGCGGAACGTCACGCAGCTCCTTCGGCGTCAGGCAACCCAAAAGCAGCATATACTTCTGCAGTCCTTCCGCCAGCGCTTCCACATAATCTGCGGCAGCGTCAACACCCTGCTCTATGACCAGACGCAAAAGCGGTGCGGTAATTCCTACAGCGTCCGCACCCAGAGCAAAAGCACGCGCTGCGTCACCTGCACTGCGGATGCCGCCGCTCGCCAAAAGCAGAGCATTCTGCGGCAGTATCTGCTGCGCGTCAAGCAAGCTCCAGCACGTAGGCACGCCCCAGGCAACAAACTCTTCCGTCAGCTCCACGCCCTGACGCTTCGCCTCAATCGCCGGGAAGTTCGTCCCCCCTGCGCCAGCACAGTCAAAGGCGGTAAAGCCCTGCTCCAGCAAAAGCTCGTACTGCTCTGCCGCAATACCGCAGCCTGTTTCCTTAACGATAACAGGCACGCTCACAGCATCACGAATCTGCACCAGGTTTGCCAAAAGTCCGCAGGTATCCTTGTCGCCCTCGGCCATCCACAGCTCCTGCGCAGCGTTCAGGTGAACCTCCAGCGCGTCAGCCTGCAGCATGTCAATGGCAGCCTGCGCCTGGGCGGGCGTAGCAAGAGCACTGATGTTACCGATAACAAGACCTTCGGCAAGCTCCTCGCGTACCACAGTATAGCTCGCGATACCGCTGCCGTCACGCACAGCGCCGAACTGCGAGCCGACAGCCATACCGATACCGGTTCTTGCCGCCACCTGCGCCAGTTTTCTGTTGATCTCCGTCACCGCATCTGTACTGCCGGTAATAGCATCAATGAAAAAAGGCAAACGCAGACGTTTGCCTAAAATTTCTACAGATAAAACAAAGTCTGCCGGATTAATCTCCGGCAGACAGTTGTGTAAGAAGCGGAGATCAGCAAGGTGCGTTGCTGCCGGGCCGTCGCCCAGCTCCAGTGCATATTGAATATGTTCTAGCTTACGCTTTGCACGTTGCATATCCTTCTCCAATTATTTTTCGAGGCTTTCCAGCTGCTCGGACAGGTTTTGGCTCAGGTGAGATTTTTTGCTGCCCATGTAGGAACGGAATTCGTTCTTTTCAGCATCACGTTTAACTTTGGAAATGCTCAGGCCGATTTTTTTGCTGTCCAGATCCATTTTAATGATTTCAGCTTTAACAACTTGGCCAACTTCCAGAACGTCGCTCGGAGCTTCGATGCGCTCAGGAGCGATTTCGGAAATGTGAACCAGACCTTCAACTTTGTCGCTCAGTTTAACGATAGCGCCGAAAGCCAGCAGACGAACAACTTCTACATCCAGAATGTCGCCAATGTGGAATTGAGAAGCTTCAACCTTCCAGGGATCTTCCAGAGTAGCTTTGATGCTCAGAGCAACACGTTTATTTTCGCGGTCGATGCTCTTAACCAGAACGGTTACTTCGTCGCCTTCTTTAGCAACGTCAGCAGCTTTTACGCTACGGTCCCAGGACAGCTCGGTGTTGTGAACCAAGCCAACCAGGCCTTCGCCGATTTCAACGAACAGACCGAATTCAGCAACTTTTACAACCTTACCGGTGTATACTTTGCCTTCTTCAACAGAGTTGTAAGCAGCTTCTTCAGCAGCAGCGCGTGCTTCTTTAGCAGCAGCAATGCGAGCTTCTTTAGCTTCCTTGTAAGCTTTGCGTTTAGCGTCAGCTTCAGCTCTCAGCAGGTCGCGGCGGGAAACAACGATGCGTTTTTTCTCCAGGTCAACTTCGATGATTTCAGCTTCCAGCTCTTTGCCGATATAACCGGTGAAGTCTTCTACGCGGCGCAGTTCAACATGAGATGCGGGCATGAAGCCTTCAACACCTTCAACTGCAACACCCAGACCAACGATGTTTTTAGCTTTGTTTTTGATGATGCGCAGAACCTTAACGGTTGCCGGGCGTTTTTCGCCTTCGGGCAGCTCAGCAACATTTTTCCATGCAGCGTCGCGCTCTGCTTTGATTTTGGACAGACGAACGAAATCGCTCTTGGTGCTGCCAGGAACAACCTTAGCTTCTACTTCGTCGCCAACTTTGATGGAGTTTTGCAGTTCTTCAGCAGATTCGGTCTGGGACCATTCGGAATAAGGAATCAGACCATCATGTCTATATCCAAAAGATACATAAACGCCGTCTTTATCCAATTGAATAACGGTACCGTTGACAACTTTGCCAGGATATACCTCTACCTCCATACTTTCGTTGAGCATGCTTTCAAAATCCATGTTTTCCATTACTAAAATAGCCTCCTTAATTAAACGGTCCGGAGTCGATGCTCCTGCCGTGATTCCTATTTTATTGCAACCTCTTAGCATATCGCTGCTCAGTTCGCTGGCAGTCTCTATATGATATGCTTGCCTGCAATGCTGTTGCACCAGCTCGAAAAGATGCCTTGTGTTGGCGCTGTTGCGTCCGCCGATGACGATAACGGCATCCGACTCTGCAGCCAACTTTACAGCGGCTTGCTGTCTTTGCGCTGTCGCCAGACAGATGGTGCGCTCCACACGGTATTCTCCCGGGCGCTGCTCCTGCAGTGCCTGCAATATATCATTAAATTTCTGCAGCTCAAAAGTCGTCTGGATGATTACTCCATAACGCTCCCGGCGCGGTACATAAGAGATATCTTTTATATATTCTACACAGATAGCGTTTTTTCCTGCCCATTTTAAAATACTTTTTACTTCCGGATGATTTTTTTCTCCGACTATTACAGGAAAATAGCCATCAGCTGCTGCCTGAGCAGCCTTTTGCTGTGCCAAGCGTACATTCGGACAGGTTGCGTCCAGAATTGTCAGCCCTTGTTTTTCTGCCTGCGCGTAGGTTTCAGGCCCCTCGCCGTGTGAACGGAAGATAACCGTTTCGCCGGGAGCAAACTGCTCCAGGCTGTCCTTACAGGCAATGCCATTAGATGCAAGCTCGGCAATTAGCTGGGGATTGTGTATCAAAGGTCCCAGCGTTGCACCCTGCACACGGTCGCTCGCAGCCTTCTGGGCCAACGCCACCGCGCGCTTCACACCATAGCAAAAACCACAGTGCTCTGCTACCTTAATTTCCATTATGCATCTTCACCTGCCTGCAGCTTTGCAATGTGCTGCATCAGCTCTTCAGTCATTGCATGCAAAAATTCTTTGTTGACTACAGCGTCCTCAGGAAAAGGCATCGGCTTGCCAAAGCGCACCGTAACCTTCGGCCAGATACGGCCGTGACGCTTGTAATCGGTACCGATGATACAGGCCGGCACGATAGTTGCCTTCGCCTTGCTCGCCATCATCAGCGCTCCGGGCTGAGCCTTGCCAAGCTCACCGGTCTTGCTGCGTGTTCCCTCAGGGAAAATCGCCAGCACCTGACCGCTTTCCAAGATTTCAATACCGTGCTTGATGGCAGCACGGTCCGCACCACCACGGCGCACCGGGAAAGCACCCAGAATTTTATAGATAGTGCCCAGAACCGGCACAAACAGCTCTTCCTTGGCCATAAAATGAACCTTACGGGTTGCTGCCGTACCAAGTACAGGCGGATCAAGCAGACTCAGATGGTTGCTCGCTATAACCAGCGGACCATCCTTGGGAATATTTTCTGTTCCTTCTACCTTCAATCGCAAAAAGATGGTAAAAAGAATTTTAAAGAGATTCTTCACTAAGGTATAAATCATTGTGCGCGCTCCTGCACCAACTGTAAAATTCTATCGGTAACTTCGCTGATGCCCATATCGGATGTATCCAGAAGCAGTGCATCCTCTGCCTGACGCAGCGGACTGATAGCACGCTCGCTGTCCTGCTTGTCGCGCTCGGCAATATCCGCCTGAAGCTGCTGCAGATCAACCTGCTGACCTTTGGCTACCATTTCCGCATAGCGGCGGCGCGCTCTTTCCTCAACCGAAGCAGTAAGGAAAATTTTCAGCTGTGCGTTCGGGAATACCACCGTACCAATATCACGGCCGTCCATCAGGACACCGCCTGCCTCGCCCATACGGCGCTGCTGGTCTACCATCGCTTCACGCACTGCTCCGATAGCAGCAACACGCGATACAATCGCCGTCACTTCGGGAGTACGGATAGCATCGGTAACCTCGGTACCGTCCACAAAAACACGGTTGATTTTTGCCTCCGGTTTGAAGTCAATCAGCATAGTTTTGGATAAGCCGCTGATAAAGTCCTCGTCAAAAGGTTTGCCTGTCTGCAAAAACTTCCAGGCTACACTTCTGTACATGGCACCGGTATCAATATAGGCATAGCCTAATTTTTCGGCAGCCAGCTTCGCAATAGTGCTTTTGCCTGCACCTGCGGGACCATCAATTGCCACAACAATTTTCTTCATTCTACATAACCACACTTTATAATGTATTAGCTATCTATATAATACTATGTTTTACATGTATATGGATAGCCTAATTTAAGTCAAATTTATGAATTATTCTTCCGCAGCCGCCGCTTCGCCAGCAGCATGGCCGCTGCTGAACGCCGCCTGCAGATTATAGCCGCCGGTATAGCCGTCGACATCCATAACCTCGCCTGCAAAGTACAAGCCCTTGATGCGCTTGGATTCCATGGTCTTGGGGTCAATCTCCTTCACGCTTACGCCGCCTGCGGTAACAATAGCCTCGGCAATCGGACGTGTTGCGGAAATGGTGATCACAAAATGCTTCAGCGTCTGCAGCAGTCTGTGACGCTCCTCGCGCGAAACCTGGTTGATGAATTTGTTTTCATCAACGTAGGACATATCCAGCACAACTGGAATCAGTCGCTGCGGCAGTAAATCCTTCATGCCGTTGAGCACCTGCTTGCGGCTGTACTGCATAAAATCGCGTTGGATACGTGCATCAAGCTTTTCTTCGCTCAATGCAGGCTTCAGGTCAAGCTCCAGCTCTACATCCTTGCCTGCAGCCAAAGCGTCTGCAGCAAGATTGCTCAGCGAAAGCACAATGGGACCGGAAACGCCGAAATGCGTAAACAACATCTCGCCGAATTCACTGCCCAGCTTTACGCCGTTGGCAAAAAGTGTTGCCTGCACGTTGCGCAAAGATAAGCCCTGCAGATCATCAACATAAGGATAATCGCTTTCCAGCGGAATCAGAGAAGGCTTCAGCGGTACGATTGTGTGCCCCAGCTTCTTCGCCAGCTTTGCGCCACCGCCGTCGCTGCCTGTGCCCGGATAGGAGGCGCCACCCGCAGCCAGAATAACTCTGTCTGCCTCGTACACGCCGTTGACCGTACGCACGCCGTACACATGGCCGTCCTTGACCATGATATCAATAACCTTGGTGTCGGTCTGCAGCTTGCCGCCGGCCTCGGTATAAATCCTTACCAGCGTATCAACTACATCCTTCGCCTTGTCGCTTACCGGAAAAATACGTCCGCCGCGTTCAACCTTCGTCGGCAGTCCGTTACTCTCCAACAGCAATACTATATCATCATTTGTGAACCTATGTAAAGCACTATTTAAAAATCTTCCGTTTCCGGGCAGATTTTTTATGAAATCGGGGATTTCGCAGGCGTTGGTAATGTTGCAGCGTCCCTTGCCGGTAATGAGCATTTTCTTGCCCGGCACACGCATTTTTTCATAAATCGTTACCTGCGCTCCGCCCCAGGCTGCCGCAATGCCTGCCACGAGGCCTGCCGCGCCGCCGCCGACAATCGCAACTCGCGTCATAGCTTAGCCGCCTTTCTGAGCTGAGATAACTCCTGCTCGCTCAGGCTGCGGAACTTGCCGCGTCCCAAATTGCTCAGCTGCAGCGGTCCCAGCTTGATGCGCTTCAGGTCGCGCACCGGGAAGCCGATTGCGTCGCACATGCGGCGAATCTGGCGGTTACGTCCCTCATGGATTGTGATATCGAAAAGCGTAAAGCCACGCTCATGATCATAATCACGCAGGTTAACAACCGCCGGAGCGGTCGGACCGTCCTCCAGCTTTACTCCCAAACGCAGCTGGTCCAGCTTTTCCTGCGGCACAATGCCCGGAACCTTAACGAGGTAGGTTTTGTTTACCTCATGGCTCGGATGCATCAGTGCCTGTGCCAGCGCACCGTCATTCGTCAGCAACAGCAGTCCTTCGGTATTGAAGTCCAGGCGGCCTACCGGGAAAACTCTCTCCGGCAGGTTCTGCACGAAATCGGCAATGCTGCGGCGGTTTTGCGGGTCGGACATCGTGGTGACTACTCCCCTCGGCTTATAGAACATGTAATATGCCTTGGCCTCTTGGGTAATAGGCTTGCCGTCAACGCTGATGCGTACCTTTGATGCATCAAACTTGCAACCCAGCTCGGTAACAACCTTACCGTTCACGCGGACGCGACCTGCCGTAATAATTTTTTCTGCTTCGCGGCGGGAGGCAACGCCTGCTGCCGCCAGGATTTTTTGTAAACGTTCTTCCATCTATCTCAGTTTTCCTTTGCTTCTAATGTATTATCAAGCTGCAGCACCTGCTGCGCAGCTTCTGCCTCATCCTCAGGCTTCGTTTCCAGCGGAGGCAGCTCCTCCAATGAGTTCAGGCCGAACACCATCAGAAATTTTTCTGTCGTAGCATATAAAATGGGGTTGCCCAAAGCCTTTTTGCGTCCTGCTTCCGCCACCAGGCCAAGGTCCAGCAGTGTATTGAGTACGCCGTCAACCTTCACGCCGCGGATGGCTTCCATCTCTGCACGCGTCACCGGCTGTTTAAAAGCGACAATCGCCAAGGTCTCCAAAGATGCATTCGTCAGCTTTACTTCCTTTTTGCGTCCCAAGCCCAGCAATATGCTGTAGTAAACCGGCTTGGTCACCAGCTGAAAGCAGCCTGCTGTTTCACGCAGCATCAATCCCCTGCTTTCCGCCTCACAGGATTGCTTCAGCTCCGAAACAAGCTCCCACACCTGCGGCTTATCCAACTGCAGAAGGTCCGCAAGCTCCGCCACAGAAACAGGCTCACCTGCAGCAAACAGCACCGCTTCCAGTGCTCCTGTCATTTTATCAAGATACATCGTTTGCTTCCTCCTGTCCCTGCTTGCCGAAGATATAAATCGGCGCAAAGCGCTGTGCTTGGCTGATAGTAATCAACCCCAGCTTCAGCAGCTCCAGTACACCCAAAAAGCAGGCCACCTTCTCGGCAGGGCTGCCTGCGGTAAAAATTTCATTCAGCATAAAGCCCTGCGGCTGACGCTGCAGTTTTTGCAAAATATCTGCCATTTTATCCTGCACGCTATAGGCCTGCGGCTCGATAAAGGCTGCCGGCTTGCCATCAGGCGCAGTAGTCATGCCTGCCAAAGCCTTCAATAATTGCTGCACCGTGCAGGGAGCAACAGTACGCTCCACCAAGTTGCCGAACATCGGCTCACGCTGCCAATACAGGTCAGCGCTCTGCTTCATATCTGCTAGAGCAGCGGCAGCGCGCTTAATGCGGCGGGATTCCACCAGCATCTCCACCAGCTGCTGGCGCGGGTCTGCTTCCTCCTCCTCGCCCTCAACGGACTGCTTGGGCAGCAGCATACGCGATTTAATCTGCAGCAGCGTTGCGGCCATCACCAGAAAATCACTGGCAACCTCCATATCAAATTCACTCATACTGCGCAGATAGCTTATATACTGCTCCGTAACCGCAGCGATGGGAATATCATAAATATCTACTTTATCACGCTCGATAAGGTGCAGGAGCAAATCCAGCGGACCTTCGAACGCAGTCAGCTTCAACGATAAATCAGCCATGGCTTAGAACACTAAACCCAATATACCGTTTACCAACATCATGTAGCCTGCGGCAAGCGGTCTGATAATCGCACCTGTAATACCGGTGAACACCAAAGCAATCAGAATATAAAAGCCGTAGCGTCCAACCAGATTATCGAACTTCCAGGCCATAGACGGCGGCAGAAGCTCCGAAAGAATCTTGGAACCGTCCAACGGCGGAACCGGAATCAGGTTGAAGAAGGCAAACCATACATTATATAACTGCATCCACAGCAAAAAGCGGTAAACACCATCACTCAAAAGACCGAAGCGATTTAAAAACGTCATGAAGAATGCTGCGAGAAAGCACAAAAACAGGTTGGCTGCGGGACCGGCAAAGGAAACCTTAAGTATACCCTCGCGGCGGTTGCGGAAATTGCTGGGGTTAATTTCTACAGGCTTAGCCCAGCCGAAGCCTGCTACCACCAGCAGAATCGCACCCAACGGATCCAGATGCGCCATCGGGTTGAAGGTCATGCGTCCCATATAACGCGCAGTCGGGTCACCCATGCTGTCTGCACATTGAGCATGGGCATATTCGTGTATCGTAATCGCAAACAGCAGCGCAGGAATGCGATAGATCATCGTACTGAAATCGAGCATACTTTCCTCCGAGAAAAATTTATCAATAGATTTATTATACAACATCTTGTATTCCTACGTCAAAAAGAAAACGGAACCATCAGTATAAATTATGTGACAGTTCCGTAAACATTTACTTTTTTCTGCTAATTTTTTCTTATTTACCTGTGAATTGCGGTGCGCGCTTCTCATAGAAAGCAGCAATGCCTTCCTTGCAGTCGTCGGTACCCATCAGCAGCGCCTGGGTAGTTTCTTCGATTGCCAGCACCTCGTCCAGAGTCAGGTCGTGGTCATTGAGATATTTCTTCGTCAGGCTGATAGACAGCGGAGCGCTTGCTGCCAGACGTGCAGCCATAGCGTAAACCTTATCCTTCAGCTCTTCGTCTTCATAAACATCGTTCAGCATGCCAAGCTCCTTGGCAGTCGCAGCGTCAATTAGGTCACCGGTAAACATCAGCTCTTTAGCCTTCAGCACACCGATAGCCTTCGGCAGGAAATACAAGCCGCCGCAGTCGGGAATCAGGCCAACCTTGGCAAAGCTCTCGCCAAAGCGTGCCTTGGCAGATGCATACACCAGGTCGCAGGCCAACATCAGGTTAACACCTGCACCGGCAGTAACGCCGTTGATATAAGCAATAACAGGTTTAGGAATAGTAGTCAGGCGTTTGGCAACGTCGCCCACCTTAGCGATAAAGTCCTTCTTGGCAGCCACGCCCTCCAAGCCGTTCAGATAGCTAAGATCACCGCCGGCACAAAATGCCTTGCCGTTGCCGGTGAGTACGATAGCACGCACCTCAGCGTCGGCCGCAGCCTTGGTAATGGCAGCATGCAGACCGTCAATCAGCGCGTCATTCATTGAATTCAGGCTCTTCGGACGGTTCATAGTAATCGTCGCAATATTGTTTTCCACAGCGTATAATACAGCTTCTTCCATGGGGAACACTCCTTTACACATGTAGTTTATATCATTAAGGATATTATAGCATAAAACCTTAAAAGCGCCTACTATTTGTCTAAAGATTTTATCTTTTACTGGTTTCTTCAATTTCTGCATTAAGTAAAGGCGAAAAGCGGTGCCTTTAAGGCAACACATCAAGACCATCTTTCCATCGCCTTTCATATCACTTGCCTTAATTCTATATAGGCATTTCATCTCCTAAATTCCGCGCATTTATCGCCTTCCCAAAATACTTATAAATTTTAAAAAAAAACTGTTGACAAATAATTGCCATGCGAGTATAATAATCTTCGTTGGTTGACTTACCAACCTTAATTCCCCGATAGTTCAGCCGGTAGAACACCTGACTGTTAATCAGGGCGTCGTAGGTTCGAGTCCTACTCGGGGAGCCAAGAAGTTAAAGCTTCGAACTTTTAGGAGTTCGGAGCTTTTTGTTTTTATTCTTTTAGCAATCCTTCATCAATCTTCCTTGCATACTAAAAATTTAATTGATATAATAGAAAAAGCTGAAAATTATATAAAAGGAGATTCTGTTTATGACCAACAACCATTCCAAGGGGCGTGCCATCGCTCTGCTGCCTATCGCAGTCTTTCTGCTGTTTTTTATAGGCTCAGGCCTGATTACCGGGGATTTTTACAGCATGCCTGCGATTGTAGGCTTTTTAATTGCTTTAATCATAGCTTTCCTGCAAAACAAAAAGCTCAGCTTTGTACAGAAGCTGCGCCTTGCTTCTACCGGCGTAGGTGATGAAAACATTCTCACCATGTGCCTCATCTTCCTTGCCGCAGGTGCCTTTTCCGGCGCTGTCCGCGCTGCCGGCGGTGTAGAAAGCACCGTCAACCTCGGCCTTTCCATTCTGCCGGGCAACATGGCGGTTGCAGGCCTCTTCGCCATCGGGTGCTTCATTTCCATTTCTATGGGTACTTCCGTAGGCACTATTACCGCACTTGCTCCGATTGCTGCAGGCATCAGCGACAAAACCGGCTTCCCTATGGCTATCTGCGCCGGTGCCGTAGTCTGCGGTGCAATGTTCGGTGACAACCTTTCTATTATTTCCGATACCACTATTGCTGCTGTCAAAACTCAGGGCTGTGATATGCGCGACAAGTTCCGTGAAAACTTTAAAATCGTCCTGCCGGCAGCAATCATCACTCTTGGCCTGTTCTACTTCTTGGGCAACACCAACGAATACCAGGTCAACGGCAACCTCGATTACAGTCTGATAAAGGTTCTCCCCTATCTGTTTGTTTTAATCGGTGCCGTAAGCGGTGTCAACGTTTTCGTTATTCTTATTATCGGTACTGTGCTCAGTATGCTGGTAGGTCTCGGAACAGGCATGTTTACCGCTACCAAAATGTTCACCCATGTTGGCAACGGCATTATGTCTATGTATGACATCACCGTTATTTCTATCATTGTAGCCTGCATCATTACCCTGATTAAGGAATACGGCGGTATTGATTTCGTACTGAACTTCATCAAGAGCCGCATCAGCAGCACCAAAGGCGGTGAGCTGGGTATTGCAGCTCTCGCTCTGCTTGTTGATATCTGCACCGCGAACAACACTGTTGCGATTGTTATGGCAGGCCCTATTGCCAAGGATATCAGCGAAGAGTTCGGCGTAACACCTCGCCGCAGCGCCTCTCTGCTGGATATGTTCAGCTCCATGGGCCAGGGACTTATCCCCTACGGCGCACAGCTTCTGGCTGCGGCAAGCCTCACAGGACTTAACCCCTTCGCCATCATCCCCTACTGCTTCTACCCGCTGCTGATGGGTATCAGCGGACTGATCTTCATCTTCATCAAGAATAAAGACTAAAAACAAGCCGTACGACTATAAATTTACTGCAATAGTAAAAATAAAGCCGTACGGCTTTTTTCATGCTTTAATAACAACATAACGCCAACGCAAAAAGCCTGAGCAAACGCCCAGGCTTTTATTATAGCTTATTATTTTTCAAACGGGAATTTGTACTTAGTCAGGCCCAGCTCATCTCTAAGCTGAATGAATTCCTTCTGAATGGATTCGCCAACCGGTACACCCTTGTCTTTTCTATCCAGCCAAGCCATGTATTCCTTCTCGCCGGCAGTGTAAATGCGTTCCTGACCGGGAGCCTTGGTGGAATTGCGCAGACCGCGGCAGATATCGCCGGCAGTTTTCTTGAAGGTGTCAACGCCCATGAAGAACGCCGGATTGATAACGAAGAAGAAGTGACCCAGATGATACATAGCGTTGTTGCCGTTTTCATCTTTGCCGGACAGTGCTTTCATGAAAGGACCGCCTGCCAGTGCAGCAGACAGAATCTCTACGATAGTAGTGAAGCCGTAGCCCTTGTAGCCGCCGGTTTCTTCGCCCAGACCGCCCAACGGCAGCAGAGCAACGTTGCCTGCACGCATTTCCTTCAGGATGGTAGCGGATTCAGTCATAGTACCGCCGTCCTTAGCAACTACCAGACCGGCCGGAGTATCCTTGCCCTGTCTTGCATAGAACTCAATCTTACCGTTTTGGATGATGCTGGTTGCGCAGTCAAAGTTGAACGGGAATTCCTCATCGGTAGGCATAGTAAAGGTCAGCGGGTTGGTGCCCATCATCGGCTCAACGCCAAAGGTAGGAGCTACGGAAGGTCTTGCATTAGTACCGGAAATACCGATCATGCCTGCCTTTTCAGCCATAGTGGTCCAGTAGCCTGCAATGCCATAGTGAGTAGAATTAAAGATGGTGCCGCCGGCCATACCGTACTTGGAAGCCTTTTCAATCAGCATTTCCATCATCTTATGGGAAGCAACCATGCCCATGCCGTTATGAGCATCCATAACTACAGTACAAGGAGTATCCTTGACAATTTCAATTTCGGTTTTTGGCAGCAGGGTGCCGTTTTTAATACGATCCAAGTAAATAGGCTTGAAGCGGTTGCAGCCGTGGCTCTCGATACCGCGTCTGTCGCTTTCCAGCAGAACGTCTGTACAAATGCGTGCATCCTCTTCGGGAACGCCGTATTTAACAAATACGTCTACCATAAAATCGTGGACTAAGTCCCAGCTTACAAAGGGTCTTGTTTCTTCCATGCTGTTTCCTCCTTGAAGAAAATTTTTTCAATTCATAATAATATTGCTTTCGCACTACATATAGTATACCTCATTACTCCATAATTGTACAGTATTGCTTTTACGGCTACACTTCGCGCCTGTTACAAACGCTGATGTTAAAAAATCTATTTTATCCTTAGGCATAGCTCGCCTGTAAAAAAATACCGTGCAGACCTCCTGACTAACGTCCCAGAAGCCTGTACGGTATTAACGTTTTGAAATTATCAGCTTAACCCTGCTTTGCTCCGTCCGCAGTAAAGGCAACCGGTGCCTTGGCCTCCAGCTCCTTCGTGCTGCCGTCGGCATTATGCCACAAGGTTTTCTTGCTCAGCGAGCCGTTGGTTACAAGGCCGGTCGCATCAAAAGTGATGCCTGTGCCGCTCTTGAACTCAACAAAGCCGGCGCTTTCATCCTGCAGATTGTGCTGCCAGCCGAGAGGACGCAGCTTCGTTGCCTCCGCCAGTGTACCGCTTATAACCCTGCCGTTTGTATCAAAGGTCAGCAGATTGTCATTTTTAAAGCGCACAAAGCCGTAGCCGTTATCGCTCAGCTGCAGGATAACGTCATTATCAATCACACCGCTGAGCACAGTGCCGTCCTTAGCAAAAGTCACGGACTTGTTGCCCATGTAGCGCACATGACCGTCGGCAGGAATCACCAGCCCTGGGCGATACGGATGGTAGAAAAAGCGTGGCGGGAAGAACGGCGCACTCCGCTCCACATAATAGTAATTGCTCGCCAGGCTCTTCCATCCTGCAGGACGCAGATAGGTGGCGCTTGCCAGCACGCCTTCGATTACCTGACCGTCATCGTTGAGCTTTACAACAGTATTCTTCTTGAACTTGATATCGTCCGCTACCGTCCAGCCCTGCGGCACCAGCTTGGTATCCTTATCTAAGGTTATGGTTTTATCAGCAAGAGCTGTGTTGGTGCCTACAAGCACTAAGGCAACTAATAGTAAGGCTGTAAATTTACGCATGATAATCACCTCATTTTCACTTTCTAAGCATATTATAGCATAGGTTACTAAAAGAAAATATAAAACTATTGTGAATTAAGTGTGGAGGGGATGGGGAGATATTCTTCTATTTACTATTCACCCCTGCTACGCTATAATATAATTAAATAAGCTCATTGAAAGGAGTTGTGCGCCTATGTGTACCAACAAGCATTACTACTGCATGTTCAACGGCATTACAGTCACTACCAGCGACATTATAGATGAAGAATACAAGGAATATATTTGCGTAAGATTTGAACGTCCCAACAATAATAATGGTTTTGATTTCGCTGAAATTATTATGCCTGACAAAAAGTTTATCAAGGCTTTTGGCTTTAGTGAGGACGAGCTTTATTGGATTGAGAGCTTCGCAGCGGATAATCTTTTACTTATGTGGGAAATGGCAAAGGAGAGTAAGCAAATTGCCTAAAATATTAGCAGGTTTCTTAGGGTATGTGTTTTATTTTTGGGATTAAGGTTGCCATTAAACCACAGTAAAATCCAAATCCCCTCCGCAAACCCTTCAGGTTTGACAAAAAACAAGATAAAACGTATAATAAACATAAAGAGACAACTGGTTGTGGAAGGCCGGTTCTCCTCATTGTTTGGAAGTTAGAAAGAAACCGTCTTACCGCTAGGCGGTTTTTTTTCATGCCGTAATTACTTACGATACGTAAGGATCAGCACGACCAGAGTTGCGAAAGCAATCATCAGAGATAACGCTTCGAAAACAGTCATAACATCACCCCCACTCGCTAGGGAGTAGGAAAACCGACTACCAGTTGCCTCAAAATATATTATAACATAATATTGATATTTTTTTAAAATACACCTCTAAAGGTGTTTTTTATTTTAAGCATATTTAAAAACAAAGAAGCCGGGTTTTGTCCCAGCCTCTTTTTTCATAAAGTCAATCTTACATTTTTTGCAAAAGATCTTTTAGTGCCTCCAGCTCGTCTTTACTGAGCGTCACGCCCTTGCCCATTTTATCGTGCTCAGGAGACCATTCGCGAATGTCATACTTAGGCTCACGCCCGTTCCAGAATATCAAGTTAAGCTCTTTAGTCCAGCCTTTAGAACCAGTGCTCAAAACACCGATATGCTCAACAATTTCAAAAGAGATTTCCGTTTTAGGCATAACTTCACTCCTCTTGCGATTATTCCTCTTTCTTACTGAAAAAGCTTCTGTTGCCGCCGATGCCAAAGTATTTCTCAAAGAAAGCCTTCAAACGGTCAATAATACCCATCTTCTTTTCTTCACGCTTATTATTTTTCGTGAAACGGCTTACAGGCGGCATCATGCTATCAATATCCGTACCGGTAGTTTTTATTTCACCCTGTTGAAATGCGTTTTCAAGAAAGTTGCGTGTAGCTTCAGGCTTCAGCTTTTCAGCCTTGATAATATCCTCAAGCTCTTCCTCGCGTTTTTCAAAGACAAAGTCATTCCAGTCGCCGATTATATCGTTACAATCACTATCGTTGACATCCTCAATAAACGCTTCAATAAGCTTTTTCTTGCTGCGCAGAGTCGGACTAGAATCAACAGCCTTTTGGATAGTAACCAGTATTTCCTTATCCTCGCAGTTGCTGTCATGATACTGCTTGACCAGCATAAGGATATAATCAATGTTGACTTCAATCTGCTTTACAAGCTCAACCTCAAAGACAACATCATCGGTGATGTCGGTTTTCTCGCCTTCCGGTCCTTTAGGAGGCCAGTTTTGACGCAAATCCTCGTAAATGCTGAGATAATCCTGCATATCACGCTCGCTGATGCCTTCCTTGCCGACAAATTCATCAAAGCAGCTAAGCAGATTGCGCATACGAAGCACTGCACCGAAAAGCATAATAAAGTTCTTTTGGTTCTTTTCGCCAATAATCTGATGCTCAGAGGCAGGATATTTTTCCTGTAGCTCAGCAATCATATCAATATAGCCGCGAACAGGCTTGCCATCATCGTCCCTGCAGCCGTAATAATACTCTTTAAAGGTACGCACAAGCACAATGCTGCTCGCATCACGGTCTCCGAAAAGCGCAATAGCACTTTCCATGCGTGGCTGAAGTCTGCGGAAGCATACAATGTTGCCGTAGGTCTTAATGGAATTCAGGATACGGTTTGTACGGCTGAACGCCTGAATAAGACCGTGCATCTTTAAGTTTTTGTCAACCCAGAGGGTATTGAGCGTAGTCGCATCAAAGCCTGTAAGGAACATATTTACGACAATAAGCAGGTCAAGCTCCTTGTTCTTCATGCGCAGTGATACGTCCTTATAGTAATTTTGGAACTTGTCAGAGGAAGTATCATAGTTCGTATGGAACATGACGTTATAGTCACGGATGGCATCTTCAAGAAAATCTCTTGAATTTTGGTCCAGAGCTGATGTATCCTCGGAGTTCTCGTCATCAATAACGCCGTCAGCTTCTTCTTCATTAGCTCCGTAGCTGAAGATAGTTGCTATCTTTAAAGACTTGGAAGGATCCTCCGCCATCTGCTTTTTGAACTCCTGATAGTAGAGCTTAGCCATCGGCACAGAAGCTACCGCAAAAATAGAGTTAAAACCGCTCAGGCGCTGCTTACGCTTAATTTCCTCAACCTCCTGACGGCCTGCAGAAGCAACATCCTTAATGTTGGTCAGAGCGTTGAACACATAGGTCTTGTCACCACGATAGGTCTTACGGTCAAAGTTATTGAGAATATACTTGGTTACAAGCGAAATACGTTCGGGAGCCATCATCGGCTTCTCACGGTCAATGCCCCATACATCTTCGTCCTTGATATCCTCTTCCAGCGCCATCGTCTTGATAAAATCAACACGGAAGGGCAGTACGTTCTTGTCATTAATAGCATCAACAATGGTATAGGTATGGAGCTTATCACCGAAGGCCTGCTCCGTAGTCATAAGCTGGGCGTTCTTCCTTGCGCCTGCGTTCTTGGCAAAGATAGGCGTACCGGTGAAGCCGAACAGGTAATACTTCTTGAAATGCTTGATAATATCGGTATGCATATCACCGAATTGAGAACGATGGCATTCATCGAAGATGATAACTATTTCCTTATTATAGACATCATGCTGCTGGTTTCTCTTAATAAAATTAGCAAGCTTCTGTATCGTAGTGATAATGATTTTAGCATTAGGATTCTCTAATTGCTTTTTCAGAATCGCCGTGCTGGTATTGCTGTTGGCAGCGCCCTTCTCGAAGCGGTCATATTCCTTCATGGTCTGGTAGTCTAGGTCTTTGCGGTCTACAACAAAGAGAACCTTATCAACGAAATCAAGCTGTGAAGCCAGCCTTGCAGTCTTAAAGCTGGTCAAGGTCTTACCGCTGCCGGTTGTATGCCAGATAAAACCGCCTCCGGCTACGTTGCCGTATTTCTTGTAGTTATGTGCAATCTCAATGCGGTTCAGGATGCGTTCCGTTGCAGTAATCTGATAGGGGCGCATAACCATCAGCATCTTCTCGGAAGTGAAAATGCAGTATCTGGTAATGATGTTAAGCAACGTGTGCTTAGCAAAGAAGGTTTTGGCAAAATCTACTAAATCAGGAATTACCTTGTTATTGGCATCGGCCCAGTAGCTTGTAAACTCAAAGCTGTTGCTGGTCTTGGACTTCTTGGTCTTGCCGCTCTGTGCATCCTTGATTGTGTTGATACGGGTAGTATTAGAGTAATACTTGGTCAGCGTACCGTTGGAGATAACGAAAATCTGCACATATTCGAAGAGTCCGCAGCCCGCCCAGAAGGAATCACGCTGGTAACGCTCAATCTGGTTAAACGCTTCGCGGATAGGCACTCCCCTGCGCTTTAGCTCGATATGGACCAGCGGAAGGCCGTTGACTAGCACAGTCACATCATAGCGGTTATTATACTTTGCACCCTCTTCCTTGCCGTTCTCGTACTGATTAAGCACCTGCAGGCGGTTGTTATGCACGTTCTTCTTATCAATAAGGCGGATATTCTTGGAAGTGCCGTCCTCACGCTTCAGAACCTTTACATAGTCCTCCTGGATTGTCTGCGTCTTATCTTCAATCTTGTCATTAGGATTAGCGATAGCAGTAGCAAAGAACTGCTCCCATTCGCTGTCGGTGAACTTAATATTGTTAAGCTCTTCCAAGCGTTCACGCAGGTTAGCGATAAGGTCAGCTTCCTTATGGATATTCAGATAGGTGTAGCCCTGTTCTGTCAGCAGGCGGATAAATTCCTTTTCCAGCTCCGCTTCGCTCTGATATGTATCCGAGCGTCTTGGCACAGGCTCATATTCGGTTATAACCGTGTTTTCCGTAGTTTCTGCTACGATATTGAAATAAGGCATGGCTTACGCCTCCTTTTTTAATTCCTTAAAGGTTAAAAGCTTGTCACGATAGTATTCATATTGTTTTTGGCGCGCTTCAATCTCTGCCGGAAGACCGATGTTCAGGTCGGAACAGATGGCATCGAAGTTGTCGAGAACTTGAACCAAGCGCTCTTGAACATCCAAGGATGGGACTGGTATTTTAATTGCTTTAAGCTCACTGACAGATGGAACATTTTTAATTGCTCCCCCTCTGGCTACACCATTTAACTCCTTGGAAATAGTGTTCTCAAAGAAATACTGGAGATAGAACACATTCAGTTCATCGTGTGGTGTCAGTTTTAGTAATGCTTGGTTTATTACACCTTCTGGGGCATCTTCTGGAATTATAAAGGTCTTTCCAATTGTTCCAGAACAACTTACAATCATATCCCCAGGCTTAATAGAGAACCTTTCGAGCTCATCAAATTTCTTTTTGTCAATGAAATATCTAAAATCCAAAGTTCGGTAAATTGCGTGTTGTTGCTCATAGACAGCATATCCATGTGGTTTAAATATCTCTTTTTTCAAAGCGCCGCCGAATGGTCCTCGTACAAAAGTACAAACCTCACCCAATTCAACCGTCTTTATCTCTGCTTTAGGAGTAAGAAGTTTATCCCGATAATATTCGTACTGCTTCTGACGAGCTGCAAGCTCGGCTGCAAGCTCGGTAGTTAAGAACGTGAAATTGTCCAGAATACGGACAATCTCACGTTGTACCTCCAGAGGAGGTACAGGGAGCTTAATACTCTTAAAATCTTTACCGGTTAATTTAGGAATATTACCATGAATAAAGATAGTTACATCCACCGTTTGTAAGTAATAGTATATATAACGAAGCAATACGCCATTGATTTCTGAAATAATATGAGCATGATTATTAACCCAAATCTTTCCAGAAGCCCAAGTCACAACAGGAGTACCTTTGTCAGTAATTACACTGCCATCTTCCCCTACTAATACAAATTCACCATCGAAAATATAATCAGAAACATAATCTTGAATACCATTAGCTCCGTAATAAGGATATTCGCCACTTATACGAGCTGATTTTGCAACAGGTTTACGCTTCTTATCCAATATTTCGCAACATTTTTCTAAAGGTTTATATTCCACCCCATCGGGGCATAGCCTTTCAATTAACTCTTCTAAATTACTCATTGTACTTCACCACCATCTTCCTTCTCCTGCGGATGTTGCATATAAAATATATCCTTCTGCCTTTCAATTTCCGTACGCAACTGCTCCTTCGTCGGCAGATAGGTCAGATACTTCGACATGAAAAGCCTGTCATTGTCGTGCAGCACAGAATAACGTGCGATATCTTCGCTCGTTTCGCTGCAAAGCAAAATGCCAATCGTGGGATTATCGCCCTCTTTGCGTTTCAACTCGTCGTACATACGCACATACATATCAATCTGTCCCACATCCTGATGCGTAATTGTGCCCATTTTCAAGTCAATCAGCACATAACATTTCAACTCTATATTGTAAAACACCAAATCAATATAATAATCCTGCGTATCCGTCACGATATGCTGTTGGCGTGCAACAAACGCAAAACCTCTGCCCATTTCCATAAGAAAATCGCGGATATGTGACAGAATCGCTGCTTCAAGATCAGATTCCACAAAAGAATCCTCGGTACGAAAGCCAAGAAATTCAGCGATAATCGGACTTTTCAAAAGCTCAAACTTGTTCTTTTGATACTCTGCGGTTTTTTCCTTCATTTCTGCAATAATCTTTTCTTTTTGCGGCGATTGCAGCAGGCGGTAATAATATTGTGTGCCAATGTTCCTATCAAGAGTGCGTGAACTCCAACCTTCGCTCGCTGCTTCTTTCATATACCAAAGGCGGGCAGCTTCGTCAGAAACACGAAGAAGGCTGCAAATATGCGACCAATTAAGATTTGGCAGACATGTCTGCCAAATTGCTTTATCAGGAAAAAGTATATAAAACTTTCTAAAGTTACGCAGATTTCTTTCCGAAAAACCTTTGCCATATTCTTTAGTCAACTCTGCTGACAATATCTTAATTAAATTTTCTCCATATGCCGCACGTTCTTTACCATTTTGCTCTTCTTTAAAAATCCTTTTCCCGATTTTCCAATAGGTATCAAGCGTTGCGTAACTAATAACTTTGTATGCCTTATCTCTACTTTGAAATATTATATTCTTAATATCAATAAGAGTAGCATTATATTCATCAGTCATTAAATTTTTACTCATTACCCTACCTCTATTCTGTAACATCAGAAAATGGCACGCACGCGTGCCAAATATTTCAACTATACTAAATAGCAAGCTTCTATTCGGTAGCTACGGCTAGCGATTTACCCCTCAATTTCCACAATAATCTTGTCGATTTCGCTGCGCAGAACCTGCTCACGGGCAACAATCTCCGCGATTTCCGTATTGAGCTTTTTGATATCAATCTTCTCACGGGTGTCCTCAGGCTCCACATAAGTAGAAACAGAAAGATTGAAGTCATTCTCGGAGATTTCCGCATAGTCCGCCAGATGGCTGAAATGAGCAACATCCCCACGTTTAGCAAAAACATCAACGATACGGTCAATATTTTCGGGCGTCAGCTTATTGTTATTCGTAACCTTAATGCATTCCTTGGAGGCATCAATGAACATAACCTTGTTATCGCTTTTGCCTTTTTTGAGCACCATGATACAGGTAGCAATACTCGTACCGAAGAAAAGGCCGCCGCTAAGCTGAATAACCGCATCCACATAGTTGTTATCTACCAAATACTTGCGAATCTTCTGCTCCGCACCGCCACGATACATAATACCGGGGAAGCATACTATGGCAGCTGTGCCGTTGGCTGCGAGCCAGGACAAGCTGTGCATAATGAAAGCCATATCAGCCTTGCTCTTGGGGGCAAGCACGCCTGCAGGCGCAAAACGTGGATCGTTAATCAAGGTAGCATCGCCGTCACCAACCCATTTTACGGAATACGGCGGGTTTGATACGATTAGCTCAAAGGGTTCTTCATCCCAATGCTGCGGATTGGTTAACGTATCCTCGCAGGCAATATCAAACTTATCAAAGCCTATCTTATGCAGGAACATGTTAATACGGCAAAGGTTATAAGTAGTGATATTGATTTCCTGACCATAGAAGCCGTTGCGGACAGCATCCCTGCCCAAAAGCTCAGCACATTTCAGCAGCAAGGAGCCGGAGCCGCAGGCAGGGTCATAAGCCTTGTTGATTTCCTTCTTGCCTACCGTGCCCAAGCGCGTAAGCAGCACACTTACTTCCGGCGGGGTAAAGAACTCGCCGCCGCTTTTACCGGCACCGGATGCATACATGCCCATAAGGTATTCATAAGCATCACCAAAGGCATCAATGGAATGGTCGTTAATATCACCAAGGTTCATATCCTTCACGCCGTTGAGCAGCTTTGCAAGGCGCTCGTTGCGCTTCGCTACGGTCGCACCTAGCTTATTGCTGTTAACGTCAAAATCATCGAACAGACCGGAGAAATCCGCCTCAGACTCACTTCCCTTAGCAGAACCCTCGATGTTGTTGAAGATACGTTCCAAACGTTCGTTAAGGTTCTCGTCATTGGCTGCATTAGCACAAACATTGCAGAACAGCTCGCTGGGCAGCATAAAAAAGCCCTTTTCCTCGATAAGACCTTCGCGAGCTTCCTCTGCATCCTCATCGGACATCTTAGCATAATCAAAGTCAGCATCACCTGCTTCAATCTCATTTTGGTTAATATAATTAGTCAAATCCTCAGAAATAAAGCGATAAAACATAGTGCCAAGCACATAGTTTTTAAAGTCCCAGCCGTCTACTGCTCCGCGCAGCTCATCCGCAATCGCCCAAATAGCACGGTGAAGCTCTTCTCTTTCCTGTTCCTTCTTGATATCAGTCACGTCAAAACCTCCTAAATTTATCTTAATGTATAGTAATTACTCAACAAACAAATTCATAATTATATTATACAGCCTTAAGCAGATAAAAGAAACGTTTTAAGGCTATTTATTTCTTTGAACGGCACCAATAAAAAAGGTACTGTCAATAGTTTTGCGCAAATTTCTTCAGACATCCTAGCAGAAGTTTAGT
>ENA-OROM01000561-OROM01000561.1-human-gut-metagenome-genome-assembly--contig:-NODE-561-length-45838-cov-9.444685_pt1 | contig 45838 bp, 31 predicted proteins | sample MGYA00242129_ERZ509050 | MGnify/ENA primary metagenome ERZ509050 (study PRJEB26280, sample SAMEA2338701) | human gut metagenome | biome: human gut; feature: human-associated habitat; material: faeces...
CTACCCGATAAGCTGTGCGTGGATTTTGATGGACGCATCGTGGAGTATTCCAAAAGCCAGCTCGGTGATCTGGAATCGGCATATGCCATTACGATCCACAAATCCATGGGTTCGGAGTACGAAACGGTCATCATTCCCATTTTGATGGCACACCGCATTTTGCTGACGAAGAATCTGATCTATACCGCCGTGACACGCGCAAAGAAGCGTGTGATTCTGGTCGGGCAGAAGCGTGCGCTGTTTCTGGCGATCCACTCCGGCAGAAAGGTCAAACGGAACACCTGCCTCGCCGAACGGATCTTAAAGTACAATCAGGTATTCAGACAAAAGGCTCTGCCGCAGGGCGCGACAGAGCAGAAATTGAAAAAAGCCGGTTAAGTTGAGATGGATGTGCAGAATTTGCGCAGTCATCTCTTATTTTATCTATGGAAGGAGTTCTAAGAAATGAATGACAACAAATCCACTGTGATGAACAACGCCGCCGTGCAGCAGCTGCGCAAGGTGCCGGGCTTTGACCCGATGAAGCTCCTGCGCAAAACGATCTCCGTCAAAACCGGGCACCCGGTTTGGAAGCTGGATCTCCGCTATAAGCGGCTCTGGTTCCGTCTGGCCTGCCCGAACGGGAGAATGCTTTTGAAGCCGCTGCGCATCAGTGACCAGCTGGCAATTATCGAAGCGCAGGTTTATTTCAGCAAGGACGATCCGGTTCCAGCCGCCAGCTTTACCTCCGAACAGCGCAGGGAGAATATCCCCGGAGGGGAATTTCTCCGTGCCGCACAGGAGGATGCGCTCAACATGGCGCTGGAAAACGCCGGCTTCGGCATCCAGTTCTGCGACGTGAGCCGCGACTACGGCGGCGAGCTGTTCGGTTCGGAAGTGCCGATCCAGACAGAAGTCGAAGAAACAGCTGTCGAGGAAACCAAAGCGCTCATTGCGGAGGAAACCATCGCAGAAACAGCGCCGACGATGGATATGGATTCCGCGTCCGCCGAACAGCACGTTGTGGAAACAACTGCTCCTGTTATGGAAGAAACGCCTGACCTTCATGTCGTGCCGCCCCAGCAGGAAGAAGCTGTGGAAGAAGTTGCAGAACAGCCGCAGGCCGCGTCCTATACGGCAGATATGGATGTCAGCGAGATCACGCAGCGTATGACGGTGGACGAAGCCAAGACCGTTGTGGTGCAGATCGGCACCTGCCGCGGCTGGACGCTCGAACAGGTCGCGCAGCGCCGTCCGGCGAGCCTGAAGTGGTATCTCTATGGCTGCGACCAGGCGGACAATATTCTCAAAGCAGCTGCATCCGTCCTGCTGGACAATCTTCAGCAGAAAGCCGGATGAAGCGTCAAGTTTGGATGAAAGGGTGTGGCCGTTATCAGAGCCGGTTCTTCGCAGTTTCCGTTCCACATTACAGACATTGCAGCGCTGCTGCGGCTCAATATCCGCAGACGCGGCCCGGATTTTCTGTATGTGGACTGCCCGCTTTGCGGCGATCATCGCGGCAAGCTCTACCTGAAAACGTCACGGGACGTATGGCACTGTAATTACTGTCAGGAGTCCGGTGGGATGCTGGCGCTCTATGCAAAGGTCTACGGCATCAGCAACGCGGACGCCTATCGGGAGATCTGCGAAGCGCTTCAAACCGGAGATTACGCGCCAGAGTACCAGAGCTACCAGAACCGGCAGCCGCAAGAAATCGCGCAGTCGGTCAGAGCACCCAGACAGGCAATCCATCAGACGCTTTCAATGCTGTTTTCCATGCTGTCGCTGACGCCAAAGCACCGTGCGCATCTGCGCGAGGTGCGCGGCCTGACGGACGACCAGATCGAACGGTTCGGCTTCAAAAGCACCCCGCCGCCTTATCTCTGCAAGAGTCTGACGGCGCGGCTTTTGAAGCAGGGGTGTACCCTGCAGGGTGTCCCCGGATTTTATCTGGCGGAGGACGGCAGATGGACGGTTCGCTTCGGAACGCGCACGGCCGGGATCTTGATCCCGGCCAGAAGCGCAGACGGACTTGTCTGCGGTGCGCAGATCCGGCTGGATATCCCCATCCGGGAGGAAAACGCGCCCGCCGATAAGGAGGGCACGAAGTATCTCTGGCTGTCGTCGAGCAGTAAGCCGATGGGAACGTCCTCGGAAAGCCCCATTCACTTTGTCGGCGATCCGTGTTCCAGAGTGGTCTATGTGACGGAAGGCCTTTTGAAGGCGGACATCTGCCATGCCTTGATGAACCGCACCTTCGCGGCGACCGCCGGGGCGAACAACGTGTCCAAGATGGACGAGCTGTTCGCGTTCCTCAAAAAGAACGGCACGGAGGAGATCATCGAAGCGCAGGACATGGACAAATATCGGAATGTTCACGTCGAAAAAGGCGCGTCTAAGATCTATCTGATGGCACGAAAGCACGGACTGCAATGCCGCCGGCTGACGTGGAATCCCAACTATAAGGGGTTAGATGACTGGCAGCTTGCGCTCCGGAAGAACGCTGGGAAAGCACCGAAAACAATGACATTCCGGGAGCGGTATCTGCATGGTGTGTGCGAGGTTTCCGAGATAGACGCCTGCGTGGAACAGTGGCACAAGACGCAGCCGGATGGCGTGCCCTTGCAGGCATACCTCGGCTTGCTGGACGAAGAATATCACGCTTTTTTGCAGCCCGGCGGCAATGCGCAGTTGGAAGAGCTTTTGAATGCACAGCGTAAGCAGCTCGGCTGCCGCATTTATCAGCTGGAATTTACGGACACGGAGAAAACGAAACCGTTTGCATTCTCCGGGATCGACGCGCTTCATAAGGCAGGCTTTCAGCAGCCGCCTGCAAGTGAGTACCGGCTAGTATGCGACGAAACACTCTATTGCGCGAAAGACGAGCCAGATTTGGCTGTGCTGGAGCGCGTATTTGACCGCTATAACGGCGAGCTACCGGCGGACTATCCGGGGCGCTGCGTTGCACCGTCCGATGTACTGGAGCTGTACGATGCGGAAAAGCGGCGGTATTACTATCGGGATAGGAAGCAGTTCGTGCCGGTGGCGTTTTCTCCGCTGCTGGCGCGGCCAATACAAAAATGAAGGGAGACAGCATATGAGAAAAATTACGGTTCTGGATTTCGCAAATCAGATCGGCGTTCTCAGCGACGAGGTTCCCGTAGTCGTGAAGACGGACAGGAAGGTCATTGGACGCTTCCGCTGCTTATATGAGATACCGGAAACGGCCATGCCGGGGGTTCTTGAAGCAAAAATCGACCATGTCATTCTGCGCTCCGACGAGATCACAATTCAGGTCAAGCTGAAAGCAGTCACGACATAATGACCGCGACCAGAGAGATATGGACGAGCGAGATGAGATTGTGCAGCTTCGCACATTCTGCCAGGATCTTGGCGCGCACGTCCGCGAAGTACAGGACGGCGCCAGCTTTGCGGCAATGCTCTGGGAGGATGAGGACAGCGTCAGCGAACGCGACGCCGCTGAAATCCAGAGGAAAATCAAACGAAAGACCGCAGAATATCCGGGATTCGTATGCTACTGCTTTGACGCATTTAGCACACTGATCTATCGGGTATAACACATGAATGGGCGCAGCAGGATCGCTGCGCCCATTTTCTATCAGAAAGGAGCTTTATCATGGGCGTATTTTCAGAGCTTGATCTGGAAAACCAGCAGACAGAATTGGACGGACACGATTCCAAAGCGGCCGAAATACAGAGCTTGCAGGCAAAGCTGATCCAGCAGCACGAGCAGAAAAAAGCTGCCGCCGCTGCGGAAGTGACGAGCAAGGAGCCTGCGGCGGAGTTGGTTGCCAAAACGGAAGCAGAGCAGGAAGATCCTGCAGCAGCGGAAGCAGAAAAGCGCCGTCGGCACGAGGAAGCAGAAACCAAACGGAAAGCGGAATGGGAACGGCAGCAGGAGGAAAAACATGCCGCTGAACAGGATGCGCTTGCAAAAATTGAGCAGATGAGCGAGACGGAGCTGGTCAAAGCGTCGATGGAGCGCATGAAAAAGGAAACCGAGCGCCTGACGCGCCGGAATCTCAAGGAATGCGTTTCCGAGTATGTGCAGACGCTCTGCCTCAGCGATCCCGCGTTCGCGCGGATGGTCATGCACCCGCGCAAGAGTATGGCACATTGTCTGCAATTCATCAACCGGAAAGCGCGGGAATATCTGCTTGCGGAAATGAAGGATAACGGCATGGGGCCGCAGCCGAACGGCATTTACGGCGGCGATGTGCCGGAGGATACCTGTTATGACTGGGCAGAGGAATATTTCCGGGATGCAAACGCCGAAGAGGATGAGATCAAGGAGGAACCGTTTGTTCCAAAACCGTATCCGGGTGCGCCAGTCAAATCCAAGCGTCAGCCAAAAAAGGAGAAGACAAAAGCTGAGATAAAGACTGCAAAACCGGAGCAGGTCATTCAAATGCCGCAGCCGGAGAAATCGCCCGATGAAGAACAGTTTTCTATGTTTGATCTGATGGGAGGCATGGCCGGATGATCGCTTATAAAGGAATGTGCCCAGGTATGGTCTGCCTTGGCTATCAGCTAAAGATGGGCTTGAATGTAACGGAACAGGCAAATTGTCAGGCGAATGGGTTTCATTGCGCGGCAAACCCGATGGACTGCCTGCGCTATTATGGGGATTTTCAGAACTCGGAATACTATCTGGTTCGTCCGTGCGGCGATCTGGATGAGGATGCGGTAGATTCCAGAATCTCCTGCACGCAGCTCTGGGTGCTCCGAAAGCTGAACCCGCAGGAGTTTTTCCTGCATGCGCTTGCGTATATGGCAGACCATCCGCAGATGCCGGATGGCTGTGATGTCAAAAGAGAACGTGCGCAGGCATGGAATGGCTACGCCGTCGTGCGCGGCAAGCACCCGCGCGCAAAGGGCAAGCTCGGAGATATTCTGGCATTTGCCAGAGAAGCTGTGAACGGACCGAAGATCGAGCATCTTTCGCTGTGCGTGATCGACGGCAAGGAGCGTCTGCCGGATGTCTGGTATGATGACAATTTTGAAGAATGTGAGGCGGTATGAACGAATGAAGCGAAAAGAATTAGAAAAATTGCCTGTTCTGCGGGCAACGACTGCGATGCTGAAGCAGGCGGAAAACGAACCGATGATAGAGAGCGGATATTTCCGAAAAGAACTGCGCTATGAACACGAGTGCTATGCCCGGTGCAAGCGGTTTGACCGGATTCTGAAGGTCGCGATCTATCTGACAAAAAATCTGGCTGCCGGCGGCAGAAAGCCGGTGTACGAGCTGTTTCTTGACTATGATGCGCAGGATTTCCTGACATACAGCTTTATGGAAAAGAAGTGGCGTACCGCGATGCTCCGCAATTTACCGCAGCAGGGATTTGGCATCTCTGACGCGCAGATCTCATCCCGTGATTCTGCTGTGATCGGTCAATATCTGCATTCCAAATGGGAGGCGATTGCGGCGACCCGGGAGTTTCAGGAAGGGATTCGGGAAAAGCAGCTTCTGGCCCGGCACAAGAAAGAAACCGATCCGTGGGATGCGGCAATGGCGCTTGTGCCTCCGCTTCCAAAGGACTGGGACAGATGGGTCAGCAAGGTCGGCGTCGAGCAGAATTATATGTTCTATCAATACCGGCGCGGCGGTACCAAAACCGGTTATTGCAGCTATTGCGACTGCGAGGTTCCGATTCGGAAGCCGAAGCACAATGCGGTTGCCAGATGCCCCAGATGCAGAAGAACGGTGCAGTTCAAATCCTTCGGCAAGATGGGCCGGCTGCGCACAGGGCGAAATATCCTGTATCTGATGCAGCCCTATCCGGGCGGCTTTGTGGTCAGAGAGTTCTGGGCGGAGCGTTCTTACAGTAAGGAAACATACCGAAATGTCAAGGTGTTTTACCACGAATTCCGCCGCGCGATCTTTGACGTGGACGCAAAACCGGTGCAGGCATTTTACTGGGGTGTTTATAAGCAGCGCGCATCGCGTTGGATCAAAGGCTGCAACTGCAGCGAAGGATATTACCCGGATGAAAGCGGTCGCGTGTATGGGAAAACGATCCCGTACCTTGCCAAAACCTGCTTGCAGCGGACCGGTCTCCCGGAACTGATTCATGCAAACATGAAGACGGACCCGGAAAAATATCTTGTCGTACTGAAAAGAATGCCGAATTTGGAGCAGCTGACAAAAGCCGGTCTGTTCCGGCTTGCAGTGGAATGTACGCAGGATTATTACAAATTGAGTTCAATTTTTCAGACAACACCCGTGCAGAGAGGTCTTGCACCAAAACTCGGCCTGAACCGACTGGAACTTGCACGGCTGCGGAAGAATCAGGGCGGGCGTGCATTTCTGGAATGGCTGCAATTTGAAAAGCAGACAGGAAAGCCGATCTCAGATTTTGCGATCCAGTGGATGTGCAAGGAACATATTGACCCGCAGCAGCTACAATTCATTGCAGATCGGATGCGCTATGGGCAGATCCAGCATTACCTGAACAGGCAGATGCAGGAACTGAATTTGAGCAGCGAACATGTCATTGAACTGTGGCGGGACTACCTTTCCATGGCGTTCCGCTTCGGCTATGACACAAACGACCCCATCGTGTATCGTGTACGCAAACTTCAGCAGCGGCATGACGAATTGGCCTCCCGCGGAGAGGAAATGCAGTTGACCCTTCGTGCCGGAGAGCTCCTTCAGACATATCCGCATATAGAACAGAATTTGCAGGCGATCCGGGAAAAGTTTGCGTTTACAGGAAAACAGTTCCAGATTCAGGTTCCAGATAAGCTGGAAGATATTTTCATGGACAGCCGGAAGCTCTGCCACTGCATTGCCAACAGTGATGTCTATTGGGAGCGTATGGAGCGCAGGGAAAGCTATCTGCTGTTTCTGAGAAAGACAGCCGAACCGGACACCCCCTATTATACCGTAGAGGCAGAGCCGGGCGGCACGGTACGGCAGGTCCGCACCCAGTATAATCGCCAGAATGACGATATTGGCGAGGTGCGCGCATTCCTGAAGATCTGGCAGAAGCAGCTTGCCAAGCGGCTGACGCAGAAAGATAAGCAGCTTGCGGCAGACAGCCATGAACTGCGCATCAAAGAACTGGTGCAGCTGCGAAATGATCAGGTCACGATTCACACGGGCGACCTTGCAGGTCGACTGCTTGTGGATGTGCTGACAGAGGATCTGATGGAAGCGGCATAACAAAAACGGAGTGGGAGCGCGGCAGCGCTTCCACTCCCATAGAAAGGACTGAAAACATGGATCATATCACAGAAGCGATTTACAACGTCATGTACCAATACAGGTTGGCCTTTACGCCGGACGGCGTGCAGGCAAACCTCGACCTGTGGCGGCAGCAGAAAGCGCCACTTCTGGAGTTGCTGCGCCGTCACCCGAACTGGCGAGAGCAGGAGCTTGCAGTTGTGTTCGATCTATCCGAACAGCGGCAGCTTGACCGGGCCTGCGTGGATGAAACAAAGTTTGAAATGTTGACGCTCGCGGAGGAAGCAGGGCTGACCGGCGAACGACTGGAAGAATTTCGGGATGCGCTGGACGCTGCGACGGCGGATTATGCGACCGTTCCGGATGAATCCCGGCTGCCGGTGATCCGGAACCGCGGGCATATCAAGTGCGATGTTGGCATGAAGGCAAGCCGCATCATAAACCGGCTGTGCGCAAAATTCGGCATCGACCAATATGAAACAGAGCGGGAGCTTGGACACGGGGATACGCTCCATACCGCACGAGTCAAGCCCTACAACGCGGTTTTCGCGCGGCTGGCTGACGTGCTCAATCCGGTGCGGATCAGCAAGACCGGCGTTCTATCCGTTCATCCGTGCGACTTTTTGGAGATGTCAGCGAAGAAAAACGCATGGCATTCCTGTCACTGTTTAGCAGACGGCGGATGGCGGGCCGGCTGCCAGTCCTATATGGGTGACGGCGTGAGTATGGTATTCTTCACAGTTGATGATGAGGTCAAGGATCACTTTTATCGTGCGCGGCGGCTGACGCGGCAGATTTTCTGCTATCGCGATGGAGTGCTGCTGCAATCAAGGTTGTATCCGCAGAATGATGACGATGTGCGAAAGCTCTACCGGAGCATAGTGCAAAGCGTGATCGCAAGATGCCTTGGCCTGCCGAACCTCTGGAAAACGAATACGACCCTTACAGAAATCCGGCCTTATTGGACAACCGTGCAGGGCAGCCTGCATTACACGGATTATGAGAACGGCTATGCCGCGCTTTCGCTAATGAAGGGCTACGGAAACTACGGTCATCTGGAAATTGGAAGCGCATCGCGCTGCGTTGGCTGCGGTCGGCTCCATGATCGACGCAACTCAACGCACTGCGGCGAATGTGAAGACATGTGTGTTTGCAAGGCGTGCGGAAGTGTGGTTCCGAAAAACAGCGGCCATTTTTTAGACGGCGACGGTTTTTATTGCGCCGACTGTGCGCAGCCCTGTTCCTACTGTAGAAATCCGGTGCAAAAAAGTGAGTTAAGAGCAGCCATGAACAGACGAGGACGCGCAGTTTTTCTTTGCCCATCCTGCGCAGAGCGGGAACTGGAAAGCTGCAGTGCCTGCACAGCAAATCATCATTGCGCAGATCTGCGCGCAGTTATGTTCTGCAATAGAAGCCGATACGCCAGAATCAGATTGGAGGAACAAAATGCGTAAATTATACGAGCAGTGTTTGAGCCAGACACAATTTTCTGTGCTCAATTTTGAGCAGATCTTTCAGCTTTCGCAGAAGCGTCTCAAGCGGGAACTGAAGGCGGAGCTGATCGCAAACGGATATACCGTGCAAAAACAGAAAGGCTTTTTATATGCAGCGGGTACGCTCCCTGTCCTGCTGGTCGCACATCTGGACACCGTTCACTATGACCCGCCGGAAACGATCTGCTATTCTACGGACGGAACTATCATGATGTCACCGCAGGGAATTGGCGGTGACGACCGGGCCGGCGTTTACATGATTCTGCGGCTCATTCAGGATCTTCATTGTCATGTCCTGTTTTGTGAGGCCGAGGAGACCGGCGGTCACGGTGCAAAGGCGTTTGTGCAGTCAGGAATTGTCCCGAAGGTCAATTATATCGTGGAGTTTGACCGCATGGGCAGCAATGACGCGGTGTATTATAATTGCAAAAATGAGCAGTTTGAGCAGCATATCTGCAGCTTCGGCTTTCAGACGGCGTTTGGGAGCTTCAGCGACATTTCCATTCTGGCTCCGAAACTTGATCTTGCTGCCGTAAACCTCAGCACCGGCTATTATAACGCGCACCGGGTAAATGAATTTGTGCGTCTGGATGAAGTGGAGAAGCTGATCGACCGTGTGAAAAGTCTGCTGCAAGCAGAAACGGGCCGCTTTTCCTATTCTGACAGACAGTTACCGTGCAATGCACAAATGGAGTGGACGGCCCCGCAGCGGAAAAGGCTGCAGGCCCTGTCTAACGAACATATTGTAGAGGTCAACCATCAGGCGATTGCCGACGGCCGCGGATATTATATGGACGGAAGCGGCAGGATTTATCTCTATCTCGACGAATGCGACCGCATGGTGCATATCCGAGATGCGGAAGCAGTCTACCCGGACGGGTCTGACGCTATATATCAGGTTGGCCTGGCGAAAGAATATAAAACCATAGAAATGGAAGAAGCCATGCGTCTGCTGGAGCAGGAGCGCGCGGCGGGATAATATGCCGCCCACCCTGCAAACAGGCATCCATCTGCTTGCAGGGTGGGCATACTTCTGATATAATAATAAAAACGCAAGGCAAAGGAGGCAGAATGATGATAAGCGGATGGATCATGAGCGGAGATACTGCGGTTGCGTCCTTTCATGGCAGAGTTGTAACACCGATTCTGCCGGAGCGATGCCCGCTTTGTTTCCAAAAGGGCGGCGATCTTGAGACGTGGCTGGAATCAAGAGCCATTGACCGACACCGCACAAACAGCAGAATACTGAAACGGATCCTTCGCCTTGGCGATACATCCGATCTGAACACGGCGCTCCATGTGCATGGCGCAACGATCACGGACAATTACTGGGTCAAGACAGCGGATGAAGCTGATCTTACATGGGCGGACGTTGGTTTCCGCGAAAACTATTTTGCTGATCTTGCGCTCAGCGGCCGGTTCAGCAGCTTTGCAAAAAATTACACGCCGGAGGAACTGCGCACGGCGACGCCGGAGCTGACGAACATCGGCAGCTACGAAAAGTGCTGGCGGCAGCAGGACGGGCATTGGGTCATGGTGAAAAGCGGAACACCGGAAGAGCATTTTTCCGAGATCTTCACGGCGGCACTCGGCAAACATCTTGGCTTTGACATGGCAGAGTATATGCTGGACGGCGCATATGTCATTTCAAAGGATTTCACCGAAGGACGGCTGAACTTTGAGCCAATGGCGAATCTGGTGCAGGACAACGAGGACTATGACTACAACTATGATGTCCTGCAAAACCTAAATCCGCCGCTCGTGAAACCGTATCTGGACATTCTGTTTATGGACGCGCTGGTATTCAACGTTGACCGCCATACGCAGAATTACGGTCTGCTACACTGTCGCGAGACGGGCGAAATTCTCTCGATGGCGCCGAACTTTGATAATAACATGGCGCTGATCTCCAGAGGCTATGCAAGCGACCTGAGTAAAATCGCAAATCCGCTCATCGGGCAGTTTCAGGAGCTGCTGCAAGAGAAAAACATCCAGTATGCTGTTCCGACGCTGACAAAAAAGGCTTTGGGAACCATCGTGAATGAGATCATGCCAGACGCAGAGATCCGCAGAGACTACGTTGCCCAGTTCGTCTGGCAGAATTATGAGTGCCTGTGCGCAATGTAAGCAGGAGACGAACCGGCAGTACACTTCAACATGTGCTGCCGGTTTTTTGTGTGCCTTTTGTTGAACCTGCCGTACTCCATACGTATAAGAAAAGTACGGGAGGTAAAATACAATGCTAATTTCTATTGACCACGGGAACAAACAGGTAAAAACGATCCACCACGCGCCGTTCACATCGGGCTTGGTATGCAGCGAGGTACGGCCATTTGGCGGAGAAACGCTGACCTATCAGGGAAAGTACTATACGCTCACAGACCAGCGGATTCCATATCGCCGGGACAAAACGGAGGACGAACGCTTCTTTGTGCTGACGCTTTTTGCAATCGCGTATGAATTGGAAGCCGCATCCTTCTACGGAGCGTGCCCAGTGCGGGTGCAGCTTGCGGTCGGCCTGCCGCCGGCACATTATGGCGCGCAGCAGAAACGGTTTGCAGAATACTTTCTGAATCGAGGGACGGTCAGCTTCACGCTGCATGACAAGCAGTACGAGATTCTGATCGACGAGGTCAGCTGCTATCCGCAGTCGTATGCCGCAGCCATTACCGTATTCCAGACGCTGCAAAGCAGCCCCAGGGCGCTTATCATTGATATTGGCGGCTTCACAGCGGATTATTTGCTGCTCCGGAACGGCGAGGGCGACCTGAGCGTCTGCGATTCGCTGGAAAACGGCGTGATCCTGCTCTATAACCGGATCAAATCGCGCGTCGCGGCTGAACAGGACTTGCTGCTGGACGAGGCGGAGATCGACGCGATCCTGCTTGGCAGAGACAGCGGACAGCCCGATGCGGTATCGCAAATCGTCCAGTATCAGGCACAGGAATTTGTCAGCGATCTGCTCAGTTCGCTACGTGAACGGATGCTGGAGCTGAAAAGCGGGAAGGTGATCTTCACGGGCGGCGGGGCCGTCCTGCTCCGACAGCAGATCGAAGCGTCGGACAAAGTGCGCGAGCCTATTTTCATTGAGGACATCGCCGCAAACGTGAAGGGCTACCAGCTGCTCTATCAGGCGGAACGGATCGGTAGACACAATGGATATTAAAAAAGATCCCGGAAAATTCACGATCCGCTTCTGTATGTCCGACCCAAGGCAAAAGAGGGCCGTCGAGGAATTGAACGCCCAGGGGCGCTTGAAGGCACAGTTTCTGACCAATGCCATTCTGCATTACGTTGGAATTGAAAACGGCAGCGGTGGCCCCTCACGGGCCGAGCTTGAAGCAATCGTCCGTTCCATACTGGAAAACACTCCTCGGTCAAGCCAGACGGCTGGAGCGCCAGCAGAAAGCAAGGTGTGCGCCAATGCGGCACCGAATACATTCTTAACAGAAGAAAACCTCAATACGATTGCGGGCACGCTGAAAGCGTTCCGCAAATAATGTCAGCTACAGAATCTCCACAGAAGATTTGCAGATCTTCTGTGGAGTTTTTTATAAGTACACCAGCGCAGTGGGTAAACGGACATTTTAAGACTATTATAAAGTATGATTGCCTCCGACAGTATAAAAATCAAGATAATATGAATTTATAAAGGTATATCTACCTCTATACATTTCTGTATCATTTTAAACGTGCCAGTTAAAATATAAGTAGCATTTTTTAGAAGCTGAGGTGGCGTATGTCCGTATCGTACAAAGTAATTGGCCGGCATATTCAAGAAGCGAGAAAACGAATGAAATTGACACAACGGGAAATCGCAGAAAAACTGAATATGTCTGATACGTATTACGGAAAGATCGAGCGCGGTGAATGCCGCACAAATTTGGAACGCCTGGCTCAGATCAGTGTGCTGCTGAATGTCCCGTTGGAGGATCTGATCAGCGGCTGCATGGAGAATGCTGTGCCGAGCAATGCGGACAATCCGCAAAAGCTCAGTCTTGCCAGGCAGTTTTCAGAAATTGCCTACGGCTGCTCGGAGAAAAGCCGCAACCTTATGCTGCGTGTATGTAGAGACATTGCGCAGGCTGACAGAGAATAAAATACAGATTCCCCATTGCCCGTTCGTTTGAGCGGGCATTTGCTTTTCACAGCGGTGCGGTCAACGATGGAAAAGCGATCATATCCAGCAAAGTCCGGAGGCGTAAACACAGACCGTGAGCAATGATCCCGCAAATACCAGCTTCTCCGTATATATCCGCTGTTATAGCATCTATGACTCTCAGGCTCCGCCGCATCGAATCTTTCCACGGTGCAGAAATCCCCCGTATCCGTCTGTTTTGTCCGAACAACAGAACAGATCAATACGGAGGATGCTATGCAATATAGAAACAGCGGAGCAAGCGAAGAACATGTGATTCAGAACCAGTTTACCGCATATTTGCTGGTGGCGCTGCGGCGAAGAAAGAGCGCGTTTCTTTCCCGCCGCGATAGCCACCAGCAGCATGAACAGCCTATAAAATCAAGCGACAATGTGTTTGCGTCCACTTATGACATGGAAGACGCAGTATGCAGGGCGCTTGATCTGCAGACCGAATATGCCGCACTGATGCGACTTCTGGAAAAGCTTCAGGAGCGTGACAGACTGATATTTCTTTCCAGAGCGTTGGAAGAACGCTCATTTGCAGAGTTGGCCGACGAATTTCATATGGGCTATAAAGGAGTAGCCGCGATTTATTACCGCACGATCCAGCGAATCAAAAAAGAAATGGAGGAACGATAATGAATTTCCTGGAACTGCTGATCTGTGCCAAAGCCGGAGACAACGAAGCTGCTGAACGCATCCTGACGATGTATCAGCCTATTTTGGTGAAGGAATCTGTCCTTGATGGAGCGCTCGACGAAGACCTGTATCAGGAACTTTGTCTGCAGCTGTTTCTTTGCATTCGGAAATTCCGTATTTAATCATGTTGAAACAGGAAGGATGCCTCTTTCGGGGCATCCTTCTTTTCATATGGCAGATACGCAAATGGAATCCACTCAGCTGCAAGAGATAGCAGTAATATATAAATAGTGGAAAAATACCCCGAAAACTTTTCCCAAAGTATAGCACTTGGGGATCGTCGATTGAATTTCTCTGTAATTTCAGGGGTCTTCGGCGCATTGACCAGAATGTCTGACGGCGAATAAACTTTACGAACAAATATCCAGAAGTGCGATTTTTTGAATTGCACGCCGCTTGGATTCCAAAGAGGGATGCACATACAACTTTAGAGTGGTGCGAACGTCCGCATGGCCCAACAGCTCGCTCAGACTTTTGACATCCATGCCGGTCTCGATGCAGCGTGTTGCGAATGTGTGACGCAGCACATGGAAATTTCGGCAGCGGATGCTGCATCGCTTCAGGAAACCGTTGAAATAGTAACGAAGTGTACGCGGCTCCATCGGCTTATCCGTCCGGCCGGTCAGGATATATGCGTGTTCAGGCAATCCGCGGACCGCGGTTTTCAGATAGCAAAGCATGTCCGATGTGAGCGGGATCACGCGCTCCGAAGCGTCGCTTTTCGGCGTTTGCACCAGTAGCTCCGTTTTCGTGCCTGTCTGAACCCGCTGTACAGCACGTGAAATATCTATCGTACCGGCTAAAAAGTCGATATCGGATACCTTCAGCGCACAGATCTCGCCAATTCGCATCCCGGCGCACAAGGCCAGCAGGATGGCGATATTCTTTTGATTAGGTATGTCTCGAATATTCCTTGCCATCCGCTGCACCTCCTGCTCCGAAAAGACACGCACACGCTTTTGTTTGTATGACGGAAGCGGCATATTCAGAGCATCCGTGTAAATGTGTAGCTCTTTCTGCGCAAAGCGGAGCGCACTTTTAAGCAGTACGGCCAGATCCCGTACACTCTTTTCAGAGAGCGGGCCGCCGGTGCGCAGGTTTCCGCATCTTCGCTTCTCGGCCAGATACCCAGAAAGTTCTTTCGCCGACAAACCTGCGACGCGCCGCTTTCCGAGCTTTGGAAGAATATGAAGGTCAATGACGGTTTTGTAGCGGGCATATGTGGACGGCTTCACATCCGCATGATCTAGGAACGATTCAAAAAGCTGATTTACCGTCAAAACGGATGTCCCGGTGCTGCGCGGAACGGCGTCAGGCGTACACGCCCGAAGTCGCTCACGGATCTTATTCCGAACGTCTGAGCAGCTCCGTCCATAAACGGATACATATTGCGCGCGCCCGTCCGGCTTCCTGCCGCAGATATAACGGCCCTCCCAGCGTCCATCCCGACGCTCATAGATGTTTTCACCTGTGTTCGACAAGAGAATCCTCCTCCCCAATAAAATGCTGTTACCAGAATGCTGACGGCGAATCGACTTTTTTGCAAACCACGAAACCAACAAATTCCCTGAAATTGACGAACGAACATTTGCCTATCCAATATTTTTTATCGTTTTACTTGAAAATGAGAGGGAATCAGATTGACAATTTTCTGCCATGCTGTATAATATGAGTGAAATAAGGCGAAAGTCATGGAACTCGTCTGGTTTCAAAGTGCTATACTTTGGGAAATGCGAATGCCGTATTTTCTATTTTAGTATGGCACGGTGAGCAAAGTGTAATACTGCTCAATTTTACAATTTCATATCGTTGGTTTTTGTTTGCTGAGGATGTGTAATCACAGGTCGCGGCCATGATTGGACTGAGCTTGTGATGAAAGAGGAAGGCTGTGCGCATTGGGAGTGTGCGCGGCTGCTCGCCCGGAGCCGTAAGGATGAGCAAGATCCAAAGTGATCTGCGGGGAAGCGTAAGACAGCGCTTGTCGGTGGGTCATGTGGCCGAAAGGCCGCCATTGTGGGGTTCCCCATGAGAAGGTAGGAATCAGAGCGCGGATGCGATCTGCATCCATAGTCCGAGTCGGAAGAATTGCTATTCTCGCTGCATGGGATTCTGTCTGGTTTATGATCCCGCGACGTGCAGGAGGCGAACGAAAACGTATGGTAGGCAGCACGATGATCTGCTTATCGTACTTGGCACGGGCGTCAATTTGTTTCCCCTTTTACGGGCAAATTGCGCCTTTTTTGTGTCAATCCAGATTATCCCACCATAGGGGTAGTATGCGAAAAAGTACGACAGGAGGAGCATCATGCACGACGAACAGCAACGCCAGCCGGACGCGCGCACCCAGCAGGTATTGAATCGCGTCAGGCACATCATCAACAAGAAGAACACCCAGTTTATTCTCGACCACCAGCACGACAGCCTTGCGGCGCTGTCGCTGTACCTGCGGGACTGCATGGAGGACATCGGCCATCCGCCCGCGCGGGTGGAAGTTATCGGCGGCGATTTCTTGGAATACCGCTTTGGCTCGTGGCAAAAGGCGCTGCGCAGCGTCTACGACGGCAAAGCCGCCGAATTCCTGAAAAATCCCCCGGCGTTCGCGAACCGGAAGATCGTGCGCGACCTCTGCGCGGCAGCGGGGGTGCAGCTATGAAGGACAAGCCGTTTTACTATCAGGATAACCGGGCGCTGCACGAACGGAAAATGAACGAGGCCGCGCGGTTGGAGATTTCCCGCCGGAACATCGAATTCATCTTGGAGCACCAGAAGGATTCGGCGGCAGAGCTTGCAAGGTACCTGCGGCGATGTCAGGCGGAGCTGGGGCACGTCCCGGCGCAGTCTGAAATTCTCGGCGGCGATCTGCTGGCCCTTCGCTTCGGCTCATGGGTCAACGCGCTGGAATACAGCGGCTTTTCGGTCAGCACTGGCCCGGCCGTGAGCAATTTCCCGCTGGAACGGACAGCGCTGTTCCAAGCGGAGTACGAACGCCAGTCCGCGATGCACGCGCAGGCGAAAAAAGACCGCAAAAAAGCGGCCGAGGCCGCCCGGCGAGAGCAGAAGTCCGAGAAAAAGAAAGCGAAAAAGGCGGCAGAAGCCGCGGGAGGCGCTGAATGAGCGGCGCACAGGGCAGGTTTGACGGCGGACAGGTACGGGAACGGATCATCCGCACGCGCGTCAACGCGGCGCTGGCCGATCTGCCGCCTGCCGTGCGGAAGCTCCGCTACGACGAAGAATACAAGCGGCAGACGGAGCTTTACAATCAGGAACGCAAGGAGAAACGGCGCGCCAGAAGCGCGCGAAACTCATAACGGATACGATCTGTTCGGGAACAGATTTGTATAGGCCAGCGGCCCCATCCCCCTGGGGCGGCTGCCGACGCGCCGGGAGGCGCACCGAGTCTCCCCGGCTCTGAATTGGGAACGCAGAGCCGGGGAACCCCCAAACGCATATCCTGCGCACCATTTGTTGTCTACAGTCTTCGGCTGTGACATAAACCCGGTACAGCACTGTTTCTCGGCTGTATTGGGAGAACGTGAGAAACGAATCTTTGCGAAAAACGAAAGGAGTTTCAGGTTATGAAACGGACAAGCAGAGTTTTAGCGATTCTTCTGGCACTTGCAATGCTGCTCAGCGTAACAGCATTTGCAACAGAAACCGCTGCATCGTGGTCGGTCTTTGGCGGTAATGCCGATCATAATGCCGTGGTAGGCAAAGCACCCACTACCGATGTTACGGTAACAGCACTTAAACTTTTAAAGCCGGACAGCGGTTGGGATGGCGTTGACACCGTTCCGCTCATGCAGACGGTTGGCAACGTAACCTACGCTTATGTTCTCTATGATGGACACGCAGATGGATGCACACTTGCAAAGATCAATTGCAGCGCAAATACACCCTATGTCGTTTGGCACAAGCAGCTTGAGAGCAAAAGCGGGTTCCAGCTCTCCACGCCGCTGCTGGTGCAGGGAAGCAATGACAACAGCGAAGCAGATGATGTGATCTATGCGGCAAGCAACAGCGGTGCTGTTTATAAGATCACAGGTCTTCAGGCAAGCGACACCGATGCAACCGGTGTGGAAGCCACAAAGATTTACACCGTCTCGAAGGGCCAGATCAACACTCCCATTGTGAGTTATGGCGATTATATTTATTTTGGCACTTGGGTTGGCAATGGCACCATTGAAGGCAGCACAGAGCCGGGCCGTTATTACCAGGTGCAGGTTGCAAACGTTCCGAGTACCTCGAATGATAGTTACCCGGTTCAGTCTGTATCCTCCATTTACAAGGGCTTCTACTGGGGCGGTGCAGTTGCTGTTGGCGAAAAGGTTTACTTCTGCGGCGACGGCGGCTATCTCTATTATCGTCCCATGGGAGACGGCTTTGGCACAACGGCGGATACGGATATCTATGCCACCAGCATCTCTTTGCCCAGCGTTGATGGAAATGCCGCTGGCGATGTGCGCTCTACCATTATGACCAAGGACGGAAAACTGTATTTTGCGTCCAAGGGCAGCAGCATCGGTAATGTTTATTGCTACACTATTGGCAGCAACGGCGTACCGGCATTCTCGTGGGGCGCGAAGCTGAGTTGCACAATTGGTAACGATACATATTCCGGCAACTGCACTTCCACGCCTGTTATTGCAGATAGCGGCAATATCTATGTCGGTTTCTACAGTGGCTTTAGCGCGGGCGGCCTGATGAAGATTACCGCTCCTACCTCTGGCACAGTTGGAACAGCCAGCCTGATTACAGTAGAGGGCGCGGCATTTACGCAACCTGTGCAGTGCACTCCGGTCGTATATACGGACGATGGCATGGATTATTTCTACTTCAATACGAACTCCGGAACTGGCGCTGGCTATTGTTTTGCGGTTCTTCCTGACGAAACAGACGCTGTAGAGATGTGGAAAACTGACAATGATACCTATGCTCTTGGAGGAATGGCAATTTGTAATGGTTATGCCGTATTTGGAAACGACTATAACCACCTCTATATTGTGAAGTAATTCAAAATAGCTTTATGCCATAGGTAAACCCGGCAGGCGGGCAAGCCGCAGACCCCAACTTGCCCGCCTGCTTCCACAATGGATATGAGCCTTACCACTATTGTAATACTGAGGACAGGCTCATTGTTGAGGTTAGAGTATATGAGAAGAAGTATCGCTGTACTTCTGTGTATTCTGCTTGTGCTATCGCTGCTACCCATTCAGATTTTTGCATCTGACAACGATTGCGCTTTTACAGTCGAAGGAATTCCTGAAAGCATTGATTATAGCGTTAAAGCAGTTTATACAGACACGAAAAAGAATACTGAAGATTATTCCATCACGAATGGACAATTTCCGCTAAAAAAAGATGGAAAATTTTTTTATCAACTGGTTTTTTCACTTCCAAAAGTGGCGGGATTGGAACTGAAAAATGTAGCATTTAAGGATTATAAGCTGTCAGCGGATAACTCATCCATTAGCTTTACAGGGAACGGAATCAGGGCGCAGATGCGATGGGCCGAGGATGCACAGAATTATACTGTTGGCATATATTGCACACTTGCCATGGAAAAATTCTGTACCCCTGCTGCCCAGTATATAGATGGAAGTAGCTTTACTTTTGCCATTGAAGAAAAAGAAGCCAATCCGAGTACGGCATCCTCTAAAGCAATACCTGACGCAGAGTGGAAAGATAATATCAACACCACATACTATGGAAAAGATGAAGATGGTGCTGATAAATGGAAGGTATCGGCTGACATTATTCCGGATGCGCAGAACTTTGACTACTGGAGCGCTGCAACGAATGATGGAAATCCATACGATTTAGGCGGGCATGAAAAGGAAAATCCATTAAAGTTGTCGCTGAAGGCAGATGTGATTTTCACTCCGCATTTCAAGCCAATGGATATTTCCCTCTTGGGTAACTTCAAACTCAATGAGATCTATGTTGGAGCCGACCCGACCAACGGACAAGTAACGCCCGAAATTGTCCAGAACCAGACACCGAGCCTATATTCCAAGCTAATCACGGACAGCAGTTGTGTTTGCTATCTGACATTTTCGCTCCCAAGCAATTTGCCGGAAAACGATACAGCTAAATTCGTAGTGCGCCTTTACTCTGGCAACAGTGTGGACGAAAGTAAGGCGCTCGGACGCACGGAATTCATTGCCAACAAGCTGAATGCTGGCAATCATTATTTCAAGATGCGTCTGGACGATATCCCCAACGACATGACGCAGATCACGGCTGCGGTCGATTTTTCCTCCGATGCCGGTGTACGGGAAACACAGACACGAACCTATGACCTGCCCGCTACCATCCTGAACACCCGCAAGGGCGATGCTCTGCGCTATGTGGAAAATGCAAAGGGCTATATCACAATGGCAGCCGCAGGTGTGGACAATGTGACAGGTCATCTCAATCTGGTCATGAGCGATGGCAGCGGCCTGTTCACACTGGAAAAAGGAAACCTGTCCTTTACCAGCTGCGACGTTTCCAGCCTACATCAGCTGAGCCAGGTCAAGGCGCTTGCATCCGCAGACGACGGTACGGTCTGGGCCTATATTGCTTCTGAGGACAAGCAAGATCTGCCCACTCCTTCCGATGGCTACGCCTATAACGAAAGCTATACCTACACGGTCGGCTATCTCGCTTCCTACGATGGCGAGACGTGGACGCTCCTTTCAGATAGCAAGGTCTATGATCTCAACGAGAATGGCACGGAAGCAACCTGCTATGCTGCCGATCTCGGCGCGATCATCCCGCTGGAGGACGGCGTTGTCGTAGCGAAGGATAAGACGTGGACCGGCAGCAAATGGGCGAACGGCGGCCACGGCAAGGATAAGCTGATCCAGATGGACGGCAAGACCTATGCTGCGGACAGCAATGGTGTTTATGTTTTTGATGCTGACAATCAGACGTGGCAGACGCTCACGACGAAAGTAACGGCTGGACAGTATGACCAGCTGAACGCCGCAAACGGAAAGATTGCGATTTCGGCAAACAGTGACAATAGTACCTCGCCGAGATACACCCATATGACAATTTTGTCTATCGACAGCAAAACTACAGAAAAAGTTGATACGACAATTTTCGGAACAGGTGGTGCAGGGTATCTCGTTATCAACAGCACCGGTCTCAGCTATGATGGGGCTCCGTATTATTACTATTCCGGCCCGGTGTACAACGGAAACGACGACCGAATGACAGTTCTCTGCCGCTACGAGGGCGAAGATGAGAATGCTGAATGGATTCGTGTCAAGGAAGCTGCATTCTGGTCGGAAGATGAAAACCCGAATCAGTTTACAACAAAGAGCCGCCCCGCAGCAATCAATGTATGTATGAACGTACTTCCCGGTGTTACGCTGCACGGCGAAACCTTCGGGCATACGAAACAAAGCGGATCACTCTATTTAGAGACTGCATCTACCACAATCACCTTTGACCCCAACGGCGGCACACTGAACGGTGCGGAATCTGTCACGGGTCAGATCTACAGTGAGATCCCGGTCAGCGTCCAGACGACCGCCGCGCGCGACGGCTATGTGTTCAGCGGCTGGAGCTATGACACCGAAGGCAAGACCACCTGGACGAGCAATGACACGGTGTTCCCCGCAAAGGACATCACGCTCTATGCCAAGTGGATTGACCCCAGCGAGGTCGACGACCCGCTGGCCTACCACCGCCAGAGCGCACTGGAAAGCCTGAAACGCCAGTACGAGAAGTACAGCAAGTCTGACTACTCCGAAGAAAACTGGGCAAAGCTCGAGCAGGCGTATCAGGACGGCATCAAGGCGATCAATGAAGCCCCCGCCGCCGACGGCAAGTACATCGAGGACAATATCATCGCCGAGCTCAACAAGGCATTGCAGGCGATGGGTGCGATCAAGCCCGACCGCGCAGGCAAGATCGACATTATCGTCTCTCTGGACGCGCAGACGCTCGGCCTCGGCTACTACATTGATCCGACCATCGTTACGGTGGACAAGTACACGCAGGCCAGCTATGTGATCACCGATCTCATCAAGCAGACGATCAAAGAGAGAGACAAGATGGATCTGGAAGGTGCGACCGTCGATCACGTCAGCGAACCGGACGTCAATCCTCCGTATGCCTACATGATGACGGGCACCGAAGCGAACAGTTTCTATCTGGCGCAGGTATATTGGCCGGATCAGAGCAAGGCCAAAGTCGCGGAATACATTAAAAAGGCCGCGACCAGCAAAATTACCGAGGAAGGTTATAAGGATGGCAAATACCTCGGTGAGTTTGACTATTGCGAAAAGTCCGGCTGGATGTACTCCATCGCGGATCGCATGACAGGCAATCCCTCCTTCCCCGGCGTTGGCGCTGCGGACTGGAGACTGTCTGACGGCGAAGTCATGCGCTGGCAGTTTACGGTCTGGGGCTACGGTGCTGACCTGAATGCGGATAACTCCGCATGGGGCCAGCCCAGCATCACCGGAAACAGCGGCGACAAGACCGAACTGACCGTCATGATCGCAGAACTGCGTCAGGTCTACGGCGACAAGCTGCTGCGGAACAACAAAACATATTTCGATATTTATCGGGATGTGCTCTGCAACCCGCTTGCCACGCAGGAAGAACTCGACGCGGCTGTCGCAAAGCGAAGCCAGATCGAGGAAGAACTGAAGGATGCTTATGCAGCTGAAAATGCCAAGGATCTGATCGAAGCTATCGGCACCGTCACACTGGAGCGCAAGGCCGCCATCGAAGCAGCCCGCGCAGCGTATAATGCGCTGACCGAAGAGCAGCTTGCCATCTTCAACGAGCTCTATCCTGACCATCTGAAGATCCTCACCGACGCGGAAGCGCGCTATGAGGAACTGAAGAAGCAGGCCGAGCAGGAGGAGATCGATAAGGCTGCGGCGCAGGAAGTTATTAAGCTGATCGATGATATCGGCGGTGTTGAGTCCGTCACCGGCAGCAGCGGCCCGAAGATCAGAAAGGCCCGCGCAGCTTATGACGCACTGACCGATGCGCAGAAGAAGTACGTTACCAACTATGATGTGCTTGTTGCCTGTGAGGAAGCGTTCGACGCGATCCCCAACCCGGTCCCGACTCCTGTCACTCCGTCGAAGCCGAGCAAGCCGAAGGACGACAAGCCCACCACGGGTTCCTCGTTCACGGATGTCCCGGCTGGCAGCTGGTATGAGGATGCTGTGAAGTATGTTTCTGAAAAGGGCCTGATGAACGGCACCTCCAGGAACGGCTTCAGTCCGAACGCCACCACCACGCGCGGCATGATCGTTACGATCCTTGCCCGTGTCGAGGGCGTCAACACGAACGGCACTCCGTGGTATGCGGCAGGCCAGAAGTGGGCGATGGACAACGGCATTTCCGACGGCACGAACATGGTCGGCGAGGTCACGCGTGAGCAGCTGGCGGCCATCCTGTACCGCTACGCGAAGCAGAAGGGTTATGACGTGAGCAAATCCGCCGCCCTGACCGCCTTCTCCGATGCGGACAAGGTCAGCGGATACGCGGCAGAGGCCATGCAGTGGGCAGTCGCCGAAGGGCTCCTTCAGGGCTCGAACGGCAAGCTCAATCCGCAGGGCTCCGCCACCCGCGCACAGGTCGCGACCATCCTCATGCGCTTCATGGAAAAAATCGCAAAATGAAACACGCAGTCCAACATTCTAAATTGAATATTGGATAACCACCCCAAGCTGGGCGGTACCCCACGCGAAAGCGTGGGGAACCGTGCGGCTTATTCGTGCGTTTAAGAGAAGTTTTGAACATACGAATAAACTGCACAAAAAGCAGACTTTTTTAAGGGGGAAGCCCTTTTCCCGGAGGGCGAACACACATGAAAAAATTTCTTGAAAGGTACCCATGGGTGCAGCAGGCGGGCTGCGGCGTACTGATCTGTGCGCTGCTGCTGAGTATCTGCCTGCCGCTCATGGGCATGCGGTCGGCCGAGCCGGACAATCCCATCCTGCAAGCCGCGCCGCAGGAGATCACCGTTCTGCAAGCAGGACAAGCGCCCGGCCATGCCGGAAACAGCGAAGCCGAAAGCACCGGCGCAGCCGGTTCCGGCGGCAGCACCGACAGCGAGCTGACCGGCGAGCAGGAGCAGCCAGACCCGGAGGAAACGGAAAACCAGACGGAGCAGGGACAGGACACCCAGCCGGAGCAGCAGCCGCAAGGCAAGCCTCAGCAGGAGGTTCTGGCCGACGCCGCCATCGGTACGAACACGGATTCCAACAAGGGCAACGAGGGCGAGGAAGCCGGAGACACCGGCGAGACGGACGAGGATCTGCCGGAAACGGAACTCGACCTTGGTGCGCTGCTGACGTGGTACAAATACGGCTCACAGGCAAGCTCCATGGTCTGCGCGCCCGGAGACTCCGTTGGCAAGCGTGTACTGCTTGCCCAGCTCGACCGCGGCAGACTGCGCTATGAGCTGAACCTCACCGGCCTCGACGCAGAAGATGCGAAGATCACCGATGTGCAGGTCGCAGTTGGAAACGGCGTATCACAGGACGCGGAAACGCGCGGTGTGCTGGACATGACGCTGCCGGACGGCGCGGAGTTTCAAAACTATATCCTGACCGTACAGGCCCATGCGACACAGAAGAACCAGAAGGGCGAGACCGTGGAGACGGATGTGGAATTTGCGTTCGTGCTTCGCTTGGAGAGCGGCATTGATCTGGATCTGCAGCTCACCTGGCAGCCGACCGGTCAGGCTACCTGTCCGGCCAACGGGTCTGTCAGCCGCACGGTCAAGAGCGACACGCTGACCGAGGGCAGATTTACATATGCGCTGACCTTTTTGGGTGAAAACGCAGACGATGCAATCATCCGCACGGCAGAATACTGGGCGACGGACGGCGAGCGCGGGACGCTCTCGGAATCCGGCGAAATTCAGATGGCCGCAGCAGACGGCAAGGACACAGAGACCTACTATCTCGCCGTGACCGCCGAGGTGCTGGGGCAGACCATCAGCTATACGTTTGTTGTGACATATGAGGACGGCCTTGACCTTCAGCTCCAGTTCACGTGGTACGAAAAGTCCGTCACGGCGCAGACCGTTCTCTGCGACGCGGACAAGCGCGCAGCGCTGACCATCAAGCATAACCAGATCAGCAACAGTGAGCTTTTGTATAAGCTTGCCCTGACCGGCAGAAGCGCGGAGGATGCGCAGATCACAAGCGCCAGCTTCAATGGTGCTGCTATGAACACGGACAGCGGTTCTGTCCAGCTTGAATCCGCAGAGAATGGCGCGACCTATACCGTCCTCGTGACCGCAGCGGTCAAGGATCGCACAGTCACGTTTACGGTCACGATCCGCTACCAGAGCGATGTCAGCATGGAGATGTCCTACACGGTCATGGAAGACGGCACAGCGAAGCCGTGTGTGCTGACCTGCGAGAACAAGAGAACCGTCAACGCCGAGCCGGTCTATGACGATCAGCTGACGGAAGGACTGCTTAACTACACATTCACCATCCGCGGCGAGGAAGCGTCAGATGTGACCATCCAATCTGTAAAATGCTATCAGTCCGGCAGCTTCAAAACGGTCACGCTCCCGTCCCCCAGCGGCAGTGTGACGCTCCTGCTGGAAGGCGACAGAACCGGCAGCAACACATTTACGGTCACAGCCACCGGCACAGGCGGCGACAGCTATACGTTTGTGTTCAATGTTCCGTACAAGCATCGCGGAGATAACAGCGTCAAGATCCGGACGAACCTGCACGACGGCGATACCGTCACCAACGGGCAGGAGGTCAACTTAACGGTCGAGGCATGGACAGAGGATGCTGCGGGAAATACTGTCAGCCATATCCTCGCAACCGGCACGGAGACAAAGCTGACCGTCCAGCTGGACGGCAAAGACGTGCAGTTTGAAAGCACCTCCGGCTATGTGCAGCAGTATCTGCTTGTTCCGGAGAATCTGGATGTGGGCGACCGGAATGAACATGAGCTGTATATCTACGCCGAGGATGAAAAGGGCAACTTCGGTGAGCTGCGCCTGAAGCTCATCGGCAAACGCACCGAAGAAGGTCAGAAGATCGGCACTGCCAGCATCTATATTGACATGAGCGTGCTGGGGCTTGGTGTCCGCGGACCAATCAGCTACGATGTGCTGTCCAAGGAACCGATTTCCTACGCAGTTGCCAAGGCTGTGTGGGATTATGACGCCGGCGACCCGTTCGGCACAGCAGCGTCAAGCTTCCACTGGCCGGCCAGCCGCTGCTCCTACAGCGGTACGCTGGATACCGGCTTCTATCTGGAAACCATGGACGACGGTTCCGGCCTTGGCAGCCGCGCGAATGCACTCAGCGGGAACTGGAGCCAGTTCGGCAGCACGCAGGATGAAATTCTTGCCGGGATCGACAGCCATTTCGGCGCGGGCAGCAATGAGGCAATCCTCTGGCGCTGCATCTACCGCAACGGCATCCCGCTATCCAGTACAAGCACCGGCATCGGTGAATTTGATTACACGATGGGTTCCGGCTGGATGTATTCCATCGGCGGCGCGACATATTATCCCGGTACATCCATGTCCGGCTTCTATCTGCAGGACGGCGATACGCTGACGCTCCGCTACACGCTGGCCTACGGCTGGGATGTCGGGACGGGGCAGGGCGACTACGGCAATACCGTGGGCTACTGCGTCACGTGTCTGAACGGCAGCTGGTCGGTTCATCACAGCTATGAAACGGTCATGGCAGCGGATGGCACGACAAAGTATGTCTGCCATAGCTGCGGCATGGTCGAGGGCTGCCCGCATGAGCATAAGGAATATCAGGATCAGGGCGACGGCACATGTGTACAGGTTTGCAAGGACTGCGGCGAGAAGATCGGCGTGCCGCGCGCACATGAGCTGGAATATACCGCAGACGAGGGGGCAGATACGCATACCGCGAAGTGCAAAAACTGTGACTTTACGGAACAGTCCCCGCACGAGTGGACAGAGTTGACCGATACGGCAACCTGCACCGAAGCGGGCGTGAAAACCTCCAAGTGTGAGAGCTGCGATGCGCAGAAGGAAGAAGAATCCCCCGCAGCCGGACATAAGCCGCAGAACGTGTGGATCGTCGATGATGACCATAAGCACCACTATCAGGAATGCCAGATCTGCCATGAAAAGCTGGAGGACACCTACGGCGAGCATCACTATGTCCCGTATGGCGACGATTGGCAGTGCAGTGTCTGCGGCCAGATCCACGCCTTTGACTGCGATGGCAGGCTGATCCCGGATGCATCACGGTCTACCTGCTCGCACCTGATTGGCTACTGCTCAGACTGTGGCCTGGAACTGGAGAAGATCGGTTCAGAGGGCGAGTTTACAGACTATCATACGTTCAGCGAGGGCGTCTGCACGGTTTGCGGCACGCCAGACCCGAACTACAAGCCGTCGACACCTGACCCCGATTCGGGCGAAGGTGGAGACACTGGCGGTGGCGGTGACACCGGTGGCGGCGATGGCGGCGGTGGAGACACTGGCGGAGGCGATACCGGCGGCGGTGACGCAGGCGGTGGAGATGACGGCGGAGGAGACTCCAGCGGAGATCTGTAAGGAACATCATAAAAGAAAGAAATAACGATAGGAGCAGATTTATGAACACAAAGATCAATGAGATTTTACAGGAGATCGAGTCCGTCATCGTCGGCAAGAATGAAATTGTCGAGAAAATTCTAATGGCAATTCTGGCGCAGGGCCACGTTCTCATGGAGGACGTGCCGGGCGTCGGCAAGACCACGACAGCCATGGCCTTTGCAAAGGTCCTTGGGCTGGAAACCCGCCGTGTGCAGTTCACGTCGGACACCGTGCCGTCAGACATCATCGGCTTCTCTGTCTATGACAAAAAGGCGGACGAATTCGTCTACAAGCCCGGCGCGATCATGACGAATCTGCTGCTGGCGGACGAAATTAACCGCACCTCCAGCAAGACGCAGTCCGCGCTGCTGGAGGCCATGGAGGAGCACAAGGTCACAGTGGACGGCAAGACGTATGATTTGCCGAATCCCTTCATCGTCCTCGCCACACAGAACCCGGTTGGTTCTGCCGGTACGACGATGCTGCCGAACTCCCAGCTTGACCGTTTTCTGATTCGTGTCAGCATGGGCTACCCCGACCACAAGAGCAGCGTCAATATTCTCCGTGACCGCCATGTAGATAATCCCCTTGACCGGGCGTATGCCGTGGTCAACAAGGAAGAACTGCTGGGACTGGTGCAGGACGTGCGAAAAGTCGATATGCGCGACGCCGTTCTGGATTATGTGACAACATTGGTGGAGAAAACAAGAAGCCATCCGCAGGCTGCGCTCGGCGTCAGCCCGCGCGGTGCGCTGGCGGTCTGCCGGATGGCAAAGGCGTATGCGTATCTCAATGGACGTGACTTCGTCATGCCGGAGGACGTCGCGGCAATCTTCCCGGATGTCTGTGCACATAGACTGATGCTCAACAGCAAGGCCCGCATGATGGAGGAAAAGCCGGAATCCGTTCTGGCCGAGATCCTCAAGACAACGGATATGCCGGTGCTGAAAAAATGAAAATAGTACGAAAATTCGTCTGGCTGCTGCTGACGCTGGGGCTTCTTGCTCTCACCGTCCAGACAGCCAGCCCCATCGCGCTTGGCCTTGCCGCCTGCATGGTGCTGCTGCCGCTTTTGTGCCTGCCAATGAACCTGTATGCGGCGAAAAAGCTGAAGCTGGCGGTCAAGCTGCCCGTGAATCTGCGCAAGGGCGAGACCGGAACGGCGGAGCTGACCGTGCAGAATCCAACATGGCTGCCGATTTGCCAGATTGCCTGCCGTGTGTGCCTGGAAAACCAGCTGAACGGCGAAACACAGATCGTGCATGTGAGCGGCGGCATCTGGCCGAAAAGCAAGCGGTCGATGAAGATTTCTCTGCAAAGCCCGTGGTGCGGACGCATTCGCCTGACCGTGGAATCCGCCCGTCTGTACGACTGCTTCGGCCTCATCGGCGTGAAAACACAGCTTGACGCGCACGGGGCCTGCGTCGTGCAGCCGGATACGTTCCTGCAGACGCTGATGCTGTCTCCCGCTGCGGCGCACATCGACGATACCGAGGATTATTCCAACGAGCGTCCCGGCTATGACCTGTCCGAGATGTTCCAAATCCGCGATTACGTTCCTGGCGACAGCCAGCGGCAAGTCCACTGGAAGCTCAGTCACAAATATGGCAAGCTTATTGTAAAAGATCCGTCGCTGCCCATCACGCGCTCCGCCGCGGTATTCTGGGAGCGCACGGAAGAAAATCCAACGGTAGACAGAACGGATGCAGAAGCCGAGATCGTCGTTTCCGTTTGCCGGAATCTGCTTTCCCAGTCCGTCCAGTTTACGGTGGGATGGAACGAGGGCGATACAGGCCGCTGCGTGTTCCAGCAGATTCGGGATATGGACGACCTCATCGGCCTGCTGCCGCGCCTGTTTACGGCGAAGGCGGCAACCGGCGTCAGCGGTGCGTCGCTGCTGCTCCAAGAGGTACCTGCCGGAAGCTGGTCGCATCTGATTTACGTTTCCGGTGAACAGCAGGCGGAAACGGAGCAGCTTTCCTCGATTGGCCGCCTGACCGCGCTTGTCTGCGGTGAACGGTTTAATGAGAAGGATTACGCTGCGCAGCTCTCCGAGCTGGAACTGTAAGGAGGGCAGGCTATGAAGAACAAAAGAAATACCGGCCTGCGTGCCGGCGTTTATCGGGAAAGCAGCAATCAGAAAAGTACGCTCTTTGATCTGCTTGCCAGCATCCTGATTTTCCTCGCGCTTGCCGCGATTGGTTACACAGTGAGCGGCTTTGCTGCAATGCTCTGGCTGCTGGGTGCAGGCGTTCTGACCTGCATTGCCGCTGCGGTCATCCGACATTTCCAGAAGACGAAGCTGCTGTTCCCCATCCTGCTGGCGGCACTGCTGCTCGTTGTCCTGTTCGCGCGGAACCCGCTTCTGAACGGCTTCGGCGCGGCTTGGAACACGCTGCGTGACCTTTGGGCGGCGGAAAAAAGCATTCTCCTGCCGCTTGCCGAAACGGACGGCACCGGTTTCTGGCTGGCAGGAATTGTTGCAGGTATTCTGCTTGCGATGGTGAGTGTCGCGCTCTCGCGCGTACCGACATTGACAGCGGTTTTGCTGGCAGCCTTGAGCGTCGCGGCAGCGTTTGTGCAGCCAGACTTCCTGCTGCTCTTTGCTGCCGGAATCAGCATCCTGCTCCTGTCGTGGCAGAAACATAAAAACGCCGTCTCGGCGGCGAGCTTCCTGCTCGTGGGCGTGCTCGTGGCGGGCGCAGCTGCAATTTTCCTGCAAACAGGCGCGATGCAGACTCTTTCGCAAACCGCAAAGGACAGTCTGCACCACTGGCGTTATGAAAAAGCGGAAGAAGTCCTGCCGGAGGGCGATCTGTCTGAACCGGTCGTGAAGACAGAAAGTACGGACACGATTCTGTCCGTCACGGCGGACACGGCGCAGACACTCTATCTGCGCGGCTTCGTCGGTGATACCTACGAAAATGAAACATGGACGGCGCTGGACGCACAGACCGCCGCAGAGGAAAAAGACCTCTTTTACTGGCTGCATCAGTCCGGCTTCTATCCGCAAAGCCAGCTGGCAGCGGCCGCACGGCTGATGGGCAATTACCAGTCCGGCAGCGTCAGTGTCCAGAACCTTGCTGGGTGCAGCCTGTATCGCTATGAGCCGTGTACGGTGCTGCCGGAACGCGCAGGCTTGACGAAAAACAAAATTCAGCCCTCTACGCTTGAAACAAACGGTCTGCGCGGTGAGCGCGGCTATTCCTATGAGACCGTTTCGGACGCACAGACGATTCTGCCGGAGCTGCTGGACTTTTTGCAAAATGACACGTCGGACGGCGTGAAAGCGTACTTACAGATGGAAAGCGCGTACCGCGAGTTTGTATATTCCTACGCGCTGACCGTGCCTGCGGAGTTCCGCGCGCAGCTCGGCGCGGTGCTGGATAGCTGCTGTGAAAGCTACGGCCCGGCAGACAGCCTGACGAAAGAGCAGGCGCAGACGGCGGCGCTGGCCTTTTTGGAGAGCTGCTTCGACGGAAGCGGTGATATCGCGCTGCCGCTGGCGGATACCGCGGACGGCACAACGTATCAGTACGCGACTGTTGCCGCGCTGGCGCTCCGCTATTACGGCATCCCTGCCCGCTATGTCGAGGGCTATACGGTCAAGACCGCAGAAAACGAACCGGTGAACGTGGACGCAAGCGCCGCGGGCGCATGGGTGGAAGTGTATCAGGACGGCATCGGCTGGGGGCCGCTGGCGCTGACACCGGGCCTTGAAGACCTCTCCGCCGAGCAGACCGAGAGCGGCATCAAGCCGGTCGGCGCAGGCAAGGAAGGCAACGGCGACGGCCCGCGCGTAACAGAGGGTCAGGAGCTGGAACAGGACGATGCAGAGCCGGACGATTCGGAGGACAACACCCCGGACGGCGGCCAGCGCACCGGGCTTCTCCACAAGCCTGCGTTCTGGATCATCCTCATTGCGGCACTGCTGCTTCTTTTGCTTGCGGCTGTCTTCATCCGTCATGCGGTCATCCTCAAAAAACGGAACGAAACGTTCACGCAGGAGGATCCATCCGTCGCAGCAGCCTGCCTGTTTACAGACTGCGCGGCACTGCTGGCTGCAATGGGCTTCAAGCGCGGCACGGGTTCCATGCTGGAGCTTTGTGAAACGGCAAAGGAGCAGCTTGGAGAGGAGTACGCCGCGAAGCTGCACGATATGACCATGTATAACGCACAAGCGCTGTTTTCCAGCCGTGCGATCACGCCGGAGCAGCTTACAGAAATGCAGGCGTTCCACGACACGACGATGGAAAACCTGAAAATACACTGCAAGCCGCTTCGCAAGCTGCGGCTGAAATGGCTGAATTGTCTCTACTGATGGGAGGTAACCCTATGAAACTGAAACGAATGACCGCCGCATTGCTCCTGCTGGCGATGCTCCTGTCCTGCCTGCCGCTCGGCGTGCTGGCAGCGGACGCAGAGCCGGTCGAAGCGGAGGAAGCCGCAGACGCCGTGACTGCGGAGGAAATCGTCACGGAAGAAGCCGAAATTTCCACGCAGGCGGTCAACGCAAGCGGATATTTCTATTTTTCCGCCGAAACGGCAAATAAGCTGCTCATTGCGCCGACACGGATCACCTTTACGGATGGGCAGACCATCCGCGAAGCGCTGAACGCCAGCAAATACAGCTTTACAACGAATGGCAGCAATCAGTTTATTTCGGCGATTGAGGGCGTCAACGGCAACTATACCTATGGCAGTACGCCGGATGGCGTTTTCATTGACAGCGCTGCCAACACGGTGACACATTTCAGATTTAGTGAAGCCTCGAACAGTACCCCGTCTGCCGGTCTGCAAACCTTGATGCAGGTCATGGCGGACTATCTGACGGAGGATGCCGACATTCGGAACGCCGCAGCGGAGGAATACCAGACGGCGCTGGACGTCTATCTGGGCGTTACCAGCGAGACCGCGCAGAGCTATGCAATTGCGATCACGACGAAGATCAACGCCTATAAAGCCGGGCAGAACACCCAATACACCGTGACCTTCTCCGGCTATTCTGGCAGCGGGTATACTGTGTCCGCGGTCAACGACTACGGGAAACAGTTCACAGACCCCAACCATACCGGTACGCTCCAGCTTCCGGCCGGCGGCTATACCTTCTATGTCCGGCAGGACAACCGCATGGCCTCCGGCAAGATCACGGTCAGCGGAGCAATGACGGTAAGAGCCAGCCTGCCCACCGGCGACTGGTTCGAAGAGAATAGTCTGCAAATTTCCAGCGGCTACGACGCGGAGTTCGATGCGAACTGCTACAAATATACGCTGCAAAATCATACCGCGACCGTGCAGGTGCCGGACAGCTTCACAGGCCGCTTATATCCATATTTTAAACTGAGCACCAGCGGAACCGGCGCGAAGGTCAAGGCTGTTTACACGGACGTAAGCGGTGCGGCCAGAGAAAAAGACATTCCGGCAGAATCCAACGCGACCAGCATTGACAATGCGCTCTCCCGTGGCGCGGCTGGCAATACGGTCATTCTCCGGGCCAGCAAAGCCGGTTCAGACAACTATACGCAGAGCGTCGATCTGACGCTCCAGCTCGACCGCATGCCGACACTGGGCAGTCTGCGCGTCACGAACGCCGCAGATACGGCGCAGGCCGCAACGGAGAGCTTTTCCAGCATGAAGACGGAATATACCTACAAAATCCTCGATTCCGAACAGGTATTGAAAATCTATCCGACTGCCACGGTTTCCGGGTCTTCCACCACGGTCAACGGAAACGAACTGAACGCAGACGGTAGTGCGACCGTAATGATCTCCGGCGAGACGACAGTCACGATCACGGTTTCCTCCGGCAACTATGCGACGACCTACACGCTGACCATCCAGCCCGGTCAGGGTAAGAAAGTCACATTTAATACGGCTTCCGATGTGACGCTGACCGTTGTGAATAAGAACGGCGAAGAGCTGGCCTATACCAAAACAGCCGGCACCGGAGGCACGATCAATTATCTCTATACGCTTGTGCCGGGTGACGACTACTCATATGTTGCGACGCAGGGTACCTATTACCACGCGAAAAAGTCCTTTACGCTTGGCAGCAACGAGGTCATTCAGGTATCGGTCAAGCAGGAGGACTGGCTGACATCTCTTGCGCTCAGCAGCGCTGCCGACGAAAAATACAAAGGGGATATCGAGTTATCACCGAGCTTCGCAAAGTCAGTACATATCTATACGGCTACTGTTCCGGACAACTCCAGTTCCGTCTATGTGTGGAGAACGAATAGCAGAGGCAGCTGCGCAGCAGTTTATAGCATGCTGAGTACGGCTTCGGACTGCGGAAAAACGAATGAGGTTGCACTGAAAAGCCGCTTTGAAGGCGATGGTCTTGCAAAGGTATTGCTTCCGGGCAGTGCATACGGCAACACAGTTACGATTCGTGTGACCTACACAGATAATACAGACGGCGTGACCTACTATACAGATTATCTTGTTTCGTTGGAGCGCAGCCTGAGCCTGAAAAACATCAGCGCGAGTTTTAACGGCAGTTCGCTTCCGCTCCAGAGAAAAAACAGTCAGCAAACAGGTTTCAGCCTGGATGAAAACGAATACAGCATATTGATCCCTGCGGCTGCAACAACGCTGGATCTGCTTCTGCAAAAGCATACAGAAAGCCCAAAGTATGGTGATACGGATAACGGTTATGTGATCACAGTAAATGGGAAGGCGGTTTCTTCAAAAGACACCGCAACAGTGGATCTGACTGGCACTGAGGAAGAAGAAAACGTTCAAATCAAGGTAACGAACAAATATGTTCCGGGAGCCTCCGGTGATTATGTTATCACAGTAAAGAAAGCTGCGACAACTAGCGTTACATTCCAAACAAATCCGAAGAATGCTTTGATCTATATTTACGAACAGGGAGCTGGAAATCGTGTCTGGCCGGATGAGGATGGGAGCTTCGCATTGTCGGAAGGCTTCACTTACTATTGCAGCATTTCGCTGTACGGATATGCGGCACAGGCAGGTACGCTGCAAATCGTAAATGAAAGCGGGCAGACCGTTCTGCGCTTTGGCGAAGAAGATTATACGAATCTCTCCGCGGTATCGGTCACACTTCAAAAGGCGGCTGCGAACCCCGACATTGTAGATTATGCCGCGGAATGGGCAAATTTCCGCGGCACAGACAGCAACAATGGCATTACAAGTGCAAAGACGCCGGTCGACGCACTGGGCGGTATGCTGTACTGGGCATCCCATCTGGGAAACGGATGGGACACTGGTGCGGTCAGCAGCCCCATCCTTGTGGATGACTGCCTGGTTGTCTATGCAAACAATAAGATCTACCGTGTAAGCAAAGCTACCGGAGAAGTAGAGACTGAAGGCGATATGGCTGGAACGTCCAGCTTCGCAATCAACGGCCCGACCTATGCGAACGGCATTTTGCTGGTCGGTCTGTCCAATGGACGCATTCAGGCGTTCAACGCCAAAACGCTGGAATCTCTGTGGATATACAAGGATCCGGTAGGAGACCAACCGAATTGCCCAATTACAATTCTAAATGGTTATGCTTATACAGGCTTTTGGAATGGTGAAAGCAAGGACAGTTCCTTTGTGTGCATTTCCTTGACGGATGAGGATCCGGAAAACGAAATGGAAGAAAAAGCTGCAACATGGCGTATGGTACAAAATGGCGGCTTCTATTGGGCCGGTGCCTATGCCTGCGATGATTTCGTCATAGTCGGCACAGACGACGGCGAAGCTCAGTGCTCCTATCTCTATCTGCTCGACCCGCTGACCGGCAAGGTACTGGACTTCAAAAGCGGCTTTGACGGTGATATTCGCAGCACGATCTGCTATGACAGTGTAACAAAGGCATACTACTTTACCTCCAAGGGCGGCACGTTCTACCGCGCAAAGGTTGAAGCGCAGAACGGCAGCTACGCCATTACAGCATGTGACGGACTGAAGCTGGACAACGGTTCCGACGATCCGGCGCTTCCGCCGATGAGTACCTCTACACCGGTCGTTTATAAGGGCCGCGCATACATTGGTGTCAGCGGCACGGGTCAGTTTACGCAGTATTCCGGCCACAACATCACGGTCATCGATCTGAAAAACTGGAAAATTGCGTACAGCGTAAAGACGCAGGGCTATCCGCAGACAAGCGGCCTTCTGACAACGGCTTATGAGGAAAACAACGGATACGTCTATGTTTACTTCTTTGATAACTATACGCCAGGCACGCTCCGCGTCCTGCGCGATAAAAAGGGTCAGGACGAAGCAAATTATCTGACATCGGAAACCTTTAATGATGAGACGTACCAGACAGCCTATGCGCTATTCTCACCAAACGGCAAGCAGGCACAGTACGCGATTTGCAGCCCGATCACTGACAGCGACGGCACGATCTATTTTAAGAATGACTCTGGTTATCTGATGGCGTTCGGTCGAAGCATTGAGAAGATCGAGGTCACAAAGCAGCCAAATAAGACGCAGTACAACGCCGGTGAAATCTTTGACAAAACCGGCATGGTCGTGACGGCGACGCTTTTGGACGGTTCGACGCGCGATGTGACGGATATGGTGTCTGCGTCGTCGGAACCCCTGACGGATGGCACGACAGAGATCACGCTGGAGTTTGGCCGCGGGCAGACCATATACCGGAACCTGCCGGACGGCAATAAGATGAGCGCCGGCAATAAGCTCGCAGCGATCACGACGACGCTGCCGATCCGCGTGGGCGACACGACTGATACCGGTGCGCTCACGGACAATATCGCATGGAGCTTCCAGCCGTCTTCCAATACGCTTTCCATTGACGGCGAGATCCCGGAGGGGCATAAGGTTCTGATCGCCTGCTATGACGAAAACGGAATGCTGACAAAGCTGGAGATTCGGACTATCAGCGGCAGCGTGAAGCTGCCGAGCAGCGCAAGGATCCGCGTATTCTATATCGACGGGGACAGCAGACCGCTCTGCGGCGCTGCGAAGGTTCTGGGATAATGGGATAAGGAGAACGGGAAATGAAACGAATTGCTTCCAGACTGCTCTGCATCCTGCTCCTGCTTTCCCTGCTGCTCTCCCTGACCGCCTGCGGCAAACCGGAAACGCAGCTTGAAAAAACGGCTGGCTACCTGCAATCGCAGGTGGCCGAGCCGGGGGCGGGTTCCATTGGCGGAGACTGGCTGATTTTTGGGTTGGCACGCTCCGACATAAAGGTTCCGCAGAAATACTTTGATACTTATTACAAAAATGTAGAAGCAGTAGTCCGCGAGAAAAACGGAATACTCAGTGAGCGGAAGTACACCGAGTATTCCCGCACCGTGCTGGCGCTGACCGCCATTGGAAAAGATCCTGCCAGTGTGGCCGGATTCAACCTGCTGCGCCCGCTTGCGGATTTTGAACAGGTCGCAAAACAGGGCATCAACGGCACGATCTTCGCGCTGCTGGCGCTGGACAGCGGGAACTATGAAATTCCCGAAAATCCGGATGCCAACGTGCAGGCAACACGGCAGATGTATGTGGACGAGCTGCTCACGCGGGAGCTGCCGGACGGCGGCTGGACGCTGACCGGCGGCGAGCTGGACGTGGACATCACGGCAATGACGCTGCAGGCGCTTGCCAAATACCGCGAGCAGCCGGAGGTTGAAGCAGCCGTGGAACGCGGCCTTGCCGTTCTTTCCTCCTTGCAGGAGCCGGACGGCGGATATACTTCGTGGGGATCGAGCAACAGCGAATCGGTCGCGCAGGTGATCGTGGCGCTGACGGAGCTTGGCGTGCCGCTGGACGACGAGCGCTTCGTGAAGAATGGCGTTACCGTCGAAGACGCGCTTCTGCGCTTCGCGCAGGAAAGCGGTGCGTTTGTACATGTTCTGGACGGCGGCGGCGATGACGGCATGGCGACGGAACAGGCATTCTATGCACTGGCCTCGATCCATCGGGCCGAAACAGGCGAAACCACACTCTATGACATGACGGATGTGATGCAATGAAGCAGCTTTACAGACTGACCGCGCTTTTCCTGACGCTCCTGCTCCTTTGCGGGTGCGCCGCGGGAAACGGCTACGGCAAACCCGAACGAAAGGAAGGGCAGGATGAATACCTGACCGACCCCGTTCCGGAGGGCAAGCCGCAGCCGGTTGAGCCGCAGGACGTGACGGTCAGCGATACGGAGTACACCTGCATGATCTCCATTTCCTGCGCGTCGATCCTGGAACACATGGATCTGTGCGACAAGGAAAAGGTGGAGCTGGTGCCGGAGGACGGCTGGCTGCTGAAGCCCGTGGAGGTCACCTTCAAGCAGGGCCAAAGCGTTTTTGATGTGCTCCAACAGGTCTGCAAGGACAACAAGCTCCACATGGAGTTTTCCATGACGCCGATTTATAACTCTGCCTATATCGAGGGTATTGGAAACCTTTATGAGTTTGACTGCGGCGAGGTGTCCGGCTGGATGTACAAGGTCAACGACTGGTTTCCGAACTACGGATGCAGCCGCTACCAGCTTCAGGACGGCGACGTTGTGGAATGGGAATACACCTGCGAACTGGGCAAGGACATTGGCGGCGGCTATGCGACAGGCGGTGACGCATGAGAAACAGAGATACATTTTCCGGCTACCATCCGACGATCAATTTTCTATATTTCGCACTCGTTCTGCTCTTCTCCATGTGCCTCATGCATCCGGTCTATCTGCTGATTTCGCTGATCGGCGCGCTGGCGTATGACATCTATCTCAAGGGCAGGAAAGCGGTGCGCTTTGCCGTCATGGGACTGCTTCCCATGGCGGTGCTTGCCGCGCTTGTCAATCCGGCCTTTAACCATGAGGGTGCAACGATTTTGACGTATCTACCGAGTGGTAACCCGCTGACGCTCGAATCTATGCTTTATGGCGTGGCTGCGGCCGTCATGCTGGCAAGCGTCGTATTGTGGTTTTCCAGCTATAACGAGGTGATGACGTCAGATAAGTTTGTGTACCTGTTCGGGCGCGTCATTCCCGCGCTGTCCCTCGTCCTCTCCATGGCGTTGCGCTTCATCCCAAAATTCAAATCGCAGATGGACGTTGTTGCCGAAGCACAGGGCTGCATCGGGCGCGACACGAAGAACGGCAGCGTGTTCCGCAGAGTTTCCAATGCAATCAAGATTTTCTCCATCATGGTCACATGGAGCTTGGAAAATGCAATCGAAACGGCAGATTCCATGCGTTCCCGCGGCTACGGATTGCCGGGGCGCACAGCGTTCTCCATCTACCGTTTTGACGACCGTGACAAGGCTGCGCTTGCGTGGCTGATCTTCTGCGGCGCGTACATTCTTTCGGGCTGGTTGGCAGGTGGCACGTATTTCCGCTACTATCCGACCGTGAAAACCGCCGCGTGGACGCCCATGACCGTGAGCTTCATGTGTGTTTATCTCGCGCTGGTGCTGACGCCGGTAATTCTTGATCGGAAGGAGGACAGGCAGTGGAACTCTTTACAATCAACCATCTGAGTTTTGCATATCCCGAGCAGGAAAAGAACGCGATTTCCGACCTATCGCTGTCCGTCCGTCCGGGAGAGTTTCTGGTACTCTGCGGCCCCTCCGGGTGCGGAAAATCGACGCTTTTGCGGCAGCTGAAAACCGTCCTTACGCCGCACGGGCGCAGGAGCGGTCAAATTCTGTTTGAAAATACACCGCTGGACGAGCTATCCCAGCGCGAACAGGCTGAAAAAATCGGCTTTGTGCAGCAAAGCCCGGAGAATCAGATCGTCACGGATAAGGTCTGGCACGAACTGGCGTTCGGGCTGGAATCGCTCGGCTATGACACGTCCACCATCCGCCGCAGAGTGGCGGAAATGGCAAGCTTTTTCGGCATTCAGGACTGGTTCTACAAGCCGGTCACGGAGCTTTCTGGTGGCCAAAAGCAGCTTCTGAATCTCGCGTCTGTGATGGTCTTACAGCCGAAGGTGCTGATTCTCGACGAGCCGACGAGCCAGCTTGACCCGATTGCGGCATCGGACTTTTTAGCTACGCTCGGCAAAATCAACCGCGAGTTGGGCACGACGATCATTTTGACCGAACATCGTCTGGAAGAAGCGTTCTCGTTTGCATCGCGCGTGGCGGTCATGGACGGCGGCAGACTTCTTTGCACCGGAACGCCCGCCGAGGTGGGCGCGGAATTAAAATCCAGTGGCAACGCGATGTTCCTCGCCATGCCCGCCGCCATGCGCATCTGGGCAGCGTCGGATTCCAAAGCGACTTGCCCCATCTCCGTCTGCGACGGCCGAAACTGGCTGCTCGATTATGCGAAAACGCATGAGTTGCGACCTGTTCCGGAAGAAAAGAAAAACACGCCGAACGGCGAAACCGTCGTCTCGGCGCGGGAACTCTGGTTCAAATACGACAAAGACCTGCCCGACGTGGTAAAAGGTCTATCCTTGGAGCTGCACAAAGGCGAATTTCTTACGCTGCTCGGCGGCAACGGCACGGGCAAGACCACCACGCTCAAGCTGCTGGCGAGGCTGCAAAGGCCGTATCGCGGGGAGCTGACCATCACGGGAAGCGTCGGGATGCTGCCGCAGAACCCGCAGGCGCTCTTTGTGAAATCCACAGTGCGCGCAGATTTATTGGAGATTTTACCAAAATCCGAACGCAAATCCGAGCGGCTTGCACAAGTCGTCTCCCTCTGCAAGCTGACAGAGCTGCTGGACCGTCACCCCTATGATCTTTCCGGCGGCGAACAGCAGCGCGCGGCGTTGGCAAAAATCCTGCTCCTGAATCCTGACATTCTGCTCCTTGACGAGCCGACAAAGGGTCTGGACGCGGAGTTCAAACAGGTTTTCGGACAGATTTTAAGGACGCTGCAAGCGTCGGGCGTGGCGATTTTAATGGTCAGCCACGACATCGAGTTCTGCGCAAAGTACGCCGACCGCTGCGCCCTGTTCTTTGACGGAAATATCGTCACAGAATCTACCCCAAAAACGTTCTTTTCCGGCAACAGCTTCTACACGACGGCTGCGAACCGCATTGCGCGCGATGTGCTGCCAGATGCGGTCACGCCGGAGGACGTCATTCTCGCCTGCGGCGGCACAGTTGAACCGGAAGCGGAATTACCGGAATATCAGCGCATCCCGCCCGCACCGGAAAAAGAATCACGGGCGATGAAAAAGCTCCCGGTCTGGCGCAAGGTGCTTGCCTCCGTGTCCGGTATCGCGTCGCTGGCGCTGATCGTGCAGGCCATTGGTGTGACCGATTTGACAACGCTGGTGGACGCAGGCGGGCTGACAAATCTTGCTGGTGACCAACTCAGGCTCTACGGCATTCTGCTTCTCTCGCTGCTCGTGTTTGCGCTGTCCATTGGCCGAAAAGCGGACAGGCCGGATTATCTGATTCAAACGCCTGCTGAAAAGCGAAAACTGAGAAAGCGGACGATTCTTGCAACGGCTTTGATTCTCCTGCTCATTCCGCTGACGCTGTTTATCGGCGTGTATTGCTTCGGCGGGAAGCGGTACTATTTCATCTCGCTGCTCATTCTGCTCGAATGTATGCTGCCGTTCTTCCTGATTTTTGAGGGCCGCAGGCCGCAGGCGCGGGAATTGGTGCTGATTGCCGTGCTGGTCGCGCTGAACGTCGCGGGACGCGCCGCGTTCTTCATGCTGCCGGAGTTCAAGCCGGTCGTGGCAATGACGATTCTGGCGGGCGTGGCCTTCGGCGGAGAAACGGGTTTTCTTGTCGGCGCGATGACCATGCTTGTCTCGAATATGCTGTTCTCCCAAGGGCCTTGGACGCCGTGGCAGATGTTCGCGATGGGTATCATCGGCTGGCTGGCGGGAATTTTGTACCGCAAGGGTGTTCTGCGGCGGTCGAAGCTCAGTCTGTGTATCTTCGGCGTGATTGCCTCGACCGTGGTATTCGGCGGCATTATGAATCCTGCGTCAGCGCTTATGTGGTCGAATACGATCAACTGGAAGATCATCATGAGTTATTACATCACCGGCATCCCGGTCGATCTGGTGCGCGCGGTTGCCACGTTCGTCTTCCTCTGGCTCGGCGCGGAGCCGATGCTGGAAAAGCTGGACAGGATCAAAGTTAAATACGGGTTGGTGTACTGATGATTCAAATAATCTATAACATCCGACTATTTTGCTGTGGGCCTTTATTGCAAACAGACGCGAGGCTGGCGGTTTCCCACTCCCCTGCTAAAGCCACAGCATTTTTCGTGGAATCGTTCCCGTTGACCAAGTTCATACTTCCTACCCATGCAGGATGAATATTGACAGCCACCGGATATCATGCTACCATACAGATGTAATTGAGTTTTGCGCCCGTCTGAATGACAACGCGATTTTTCGCATTGCGCACGAGAATCAGGTTTGTATGTTATGCCAGCAATTTGCTTCACCCTTATCCGGGTGAAGGGGTTGCTGGCATTTTTATATAGATAATATAGCCAATGGCAGAAAGGATGAAGCAATGACAGAATACGCCCCCAATTTAGGGCACGCAGTTTGCTTTCCAGTAAGGAAAGGAATTGCAGCAGTGAACAAGGATATCATGTGAGTAGACTGACAGCGCGCAACAGAATGCGCTGCCGGTCTTTTTTATTTCAGAAAGGGGTACAAACTTGAATTTAGTAGAAAAAATCAATCAGGTCAAAATCAAGGCAGATACACGCATTTCAGGAGCCGACAGGGCCTTTTGCGAACGCCAGCAGCGCGCCTATGATGCAGCACGGGAGGCGCTGAGAGAATTGGATTTTACATGGACAGACTGCATCTCACAGCAGAAAATGATCCTGGATGGTGAGCAAGCATATACATACTATCTGGGAAACGACCGCAATCTGAAGACGGCCTGCTTTCGGGATGAACTGGAACGTTTACATGAACATTTCATCAACAGATTGACATCATATTTTGCACGTACATATAGTGTCGATCTCTCCGCGCAAAGCATCACAGAGCGATTACTGCCATCTAACAGCAGCAAAGGTATCTTTGAACGGGAAAAAGCAGAAGAAGCAGAGGCTGCATACCATAAAGCCATGCGTGAGCTTGCGCTGCGATACACCGACGTGCTGGATCAGATCTTCATTCAGCTTGGTGGACGCAGTTTTCAGGAAAGAGCGTTCTGGGAAATACAGCAGCGCTGCTGCAGCGCAGTATGGAACACATACAAAAACGAACCGCAGTATGTTCAGCAAAAGGATATCATTCATTTTTATTGTCACTTCTGCAGCTGTGACGCAGATTGGACACCGCCGCGCTGGAGTATGACTGACCGCGCAAAGAATGTTTTGTGGGGTGTCGTCCATTTTGAAACCGGAAGCTATACAATGGTGCCTGCCGTACTTTCTGATTTTTTCTCTTATCGGGATGTAAGGCAAGCCTGTACAGACTTCCATGGATACAGTAAGCTTCGGCAGATTCGTCTGTTCAAAAACGGAAGAATGGATATCCGGTTCGCGAGCAGCGAATTGGCAGAACAGTTTATTGACATCTACTTGAGCGCTGCATATTCGTGAGGTGCGGAATATGAAATATCCTTTACCAACAGAACCGATTCCACAGTCCGCGCGCAAGCAAATCAATGAAAAGCTGCTGTATCTGATCGATAATGATACCTGCGCAGCATATGACGTATCCAAAGCCGACGTGTTTCAGGCGTATACCGGACGAGGCGGCTTGCATGGGCTGCAGCGCAGCGATTATAACAGCTATGCGGCATACAGCGAAGCAAAAAAAGAAGCAGAAAATGGGCAGGTGTTTACGCCCGCGCGTCTGTGCCAGTTTGTTGTGGATTGCCTGCACATTGGGCAGGATGATCTGATCGCGGATCTGACCTGTGGGATGGGAACGTTTTTTAACTTTCTTCCGAATGAACGCAATGCTTACGGGTGTGAACTGGACATAGACGCCTATAAGGTGGCAGCGTTTCTGTTCCCACAGGCACATCTGGAAAATAAGGATGTCCGCCGCTATACGCCGGGCGTGCAGTTTGATTATATCCTTGGTAATCCACCATATAATCTGCGCTGGTGGGTGGAAGAAGGGAAAAACTGTCTTTCGCAGTTTTACTACTGTATCAAGGCCGCAGAACTTCTCAAGCCGCTTGGTATTCTTGCAATTATCGTACCAGCATCGTTCTTGAACGATTCATTTTCTGATGGCGCAATGATCTCGGCGATGGAAAATGCGTTCAGTTTCCTTGGACAAGCTGCTCTGCCAGAAAACGCATTTCAGGATATGGGTGTCGCACAATTTCCAGTCAAGCTGCAATTCTGGCAGAAACGCAGTCAGACCATGCCGGATGCACACCGTTATCAAATGGAAAGTATGGATCTATCTGATGGATTCTCTGCGGAACAGGCGCTGCAGATCTACAGCGAAATGATCCAACCGGCGCAGGAACTGCTGAAGGAGAACCGGGCGAAGATCCTGCGAGAGCTTGCGCAGCGCAGAGATATGTCTGAGCAATTCTTATATCAGGTTCAGAAAATGCTCTATCAGATCAAGGCGCATCCGCGGATACGGGATTCTTACGCAAGCTGCATGGAATATGTGCGCCGCTTTTATACGGAAACACAGCCGGGCAATATGGATTATAAGGAATGGTGCCAGAAACGTCTGACTGAAGCCAAGGTGCTGGCGTATCTGCGCAGAGTGCTGAAAAAACAGAATGCGCAGCCAGGTGAAGATGTGATCCGATTGGTAAAGCGTGACGGCTGTTTTGCATATAAGGCTTATAATGCAGCAGCGCGGCGGCGAATGCGTGAGAACCAGCGAACGGTTTTGCCAATCTATCGGGCGGTAATAGCCGGCAGCACAGATCTGACGCCAGCGTATGCGCGTCTGATCCGAAGAAAACATAGAGCGTATTTGAATCAGGGCCAGAAGTTTTCAGAGATGCAGCAGGATACGGACATTGCAGTATGGCTGGAGGATTTTCAGCTTTGGGATCAGGAGAATTGTGAGCTGATTTGCCTGAATGAGAATCAGCGCCGGGATCTGAATTTGGTATTGCAGAAACAGTATGCCCTGTTACAGTGGGAACAGGGCAGCGGAAAAACGCTGGCTGGAATTGCAGTCGGACGATATCGAATGCAGCGGCAGCATCTGTATTGCACTTGGGTCGTATCATCAGCGATTTCGATTCGCAACAACTGGGACGGCGTACTTACCAACTACGACTTACCGTATGTATTTGTAGAGCAGCTGCGCGATCTGGAACGGATTCATCGGGGCGATTTTGTTCTAATCACAACAAATGCACTTGTAAAATACAAACGGCAAATCAAACGCTGGATGCGGATACACGGGCATAAAGCAAACCTTGTGCTGGATGAAAGCGATGAGATCACAAACCCGTCAAGTGCCCGCACAAAAGCAGTGCTGTCCTGTTTCCGCCGATGCCGGGCAAAGCTGCTTGCGACGGGGACGAGCACACGGAACAATATTGTAGAATTTACGCCCCAGCTGGAGCTGCTTTATAACAACTCGTTCAATATGATTTCATGGGCTCCGTACATATACAGCACCGAACGAGACGGCGATATGACAACAAAGAGCAACCCGTATTATGGCGCACCAATTCCGGCGTACCGAAAGGGTTATGCACTATTCTCTGCGTCCCACCTGCCGGAGAAAATCACAGTGTTCGGTGTCGGACAGTGGACGCAGGACATTTACAATGCGGAGGTGCTGCGCGACATTCTGGACAAAACGGTTATTACCCGTTCCTTCAGGGAGATCGTTGGGCGGGAGATCCGGCGGCTCCATCAGGTTCCGATTCCGTTTACCGAGGCGGAGCGAAATGTATGCAAAAAGGCAATCGAAGAATTCAATCAGTTGCGGGCAAACTATTTTGCGACGACGGGAAATTCCAGAAAAGACGCGATGATGCGGCTGATTCAGCAAATTACGCTCCTGCTTCGAATCAGCGCCGCTCCCAATACGCTGATGGAGTATGTGGGGGATCTGCCCGGAAAGCTGAGAAAAACCACCGAAATGATCGCACGATGGGATCAGGAGATCGTCGCGGTCGGTGTGCGCCACGCGGTAATTCTGAACGCTTATGCGGATGCGATACGAAAAGCCATGCCGGACCGACCCTTGTTTCTGGTAACAGGCGCGACGACAAGCTTTGCCAAACGGCGTGCGCTGCGAAAAACGCTCCGGGAGAGCAAAAACGGAATCCTGCTTTGCACACAGCAGAGCCTTCCAAGCTCTGTCAACTTCGAGTTTGTGAATAAGATCATCATTCCGGAGCTGCATTATAACAATGCGCAGATGAGCCAGTTCTATATGCGATTCGTTCGCTATACCTCGACCGAATGGAAGGACATCTACTTTTTGACCTATGAAGACAGCATCGAGGCCAACCTGCTGCAAATGGTGTTGGCAAAGGAACGAATCAATCTGTTTATGAAAGGTGCAGACGCGGATCTGGACGAGGTCTACAAAAAATTCGGAGTCGATTACAATTTGCAGGCGCAGCTTCTCAGCCGCGAAGCAGATGCGGACGGCCGGATGCGGATTCGCTGGGGGCAGCAGCAAATTGCCTAAGCGCTTTTTACAATACTGGCATTCAAAAATGTGCAGTTCTCAAACGAGGACTGCACATTTCGTATGTAAGCGTGCCGGAATAGAAGCTTCCTCAGCGCTTAGAAAAATATTTGCCGATAAGAACGAATAAAATCACCCCCAATAGAAAAAGCCGCCTGGCTTCTCGTTGAAACCAAGCGGCTGCGTTAGAATATTTGCTTTTAAGGAATGAAATCAGATCATCCACACAGGGACGATATATGTGCTGCTGTCGATTGCGCTTAA
>ENA-OROM01000577-OROM01000577.1-human-gut-metagenome-genome-assembly--contig:-NODE-577-length-45258-cov-6.787116_pt1 | contig 45258 bp, 43 predicted proteins | sample MGYA00242129_ERZ509050 | MGnify/ENA primary metagenome ERZ509050 (study PRJEB26280, sample SAMEA2338701) | human gut metagenome | biome: human gut; feature: human-associated habitat; material: faeces...
TTGCAGGCGTTTTCTTTTTCAAATAAAAAGAAAATGCCGAAACGCGGGGAGTATATATCATTTAATTATAGTACATAGCGAAGGTAAAAAAAGATTTTTGCGAGGATTTCGTGCCGCTGTCGCGGCAGCGGTGCGTCGAGGTCGCCGCACCCTACAGGTTGCGCCTAATAGATTACAAATCTCCATCCACCAACCTGTTTTGTCATATTATGCAGCTTTATATATGCAAAAGTCCCGGCAGACATTGCTGTCGGGACTTTTTGCTGTTTTATAAAGTGTATTAAAGTTCCTGCTTCCTGCTGCCTATCTCCATCTGAGCCTTGGCAAGCTTTTCAAGTGCTTCAAGGTCGCCCATTGTGGCTTCCTTGGAGAGAGCCGCTCTTCTTTCGAGAAGCTCCTCATACATCTGCTCCTTCTTCTTGCCGTTCAGGTCATAGAAGAGCATCGGGACGATGCTGACGATACCGGTAAGGAACGGGACGATGGTGAACATTGCGAACAGACCGAACTTTGTGGAGTCGGACTGCGCGGTACCTCTGACATAGAGCGTGAGGTCGTAGCCTATAAGCTGCTTTATCCATGTGGAAATATAGTTGCTGACGATGCCCGAAAGCTTCTGGGCAAGACCCTGAGCGACGCTCGTCATACCCTCCGTACGGTAACCGTTCTTCCACTCGCAGTAGTCCATAGCCTCGTTGTACATCTCGGTTGGGATTATGCGGCGCACGCCGTAGAAGATCATGAATATGGTCTCCCAGAGCGTCATTGCGATACCCATGACCCAGACATTCTTATAAAGTCCGTGCTTCTTGCCGCCGATGCAGCCGACCAAGAACACGGGGACAAGCAGTATTCCGGATATCTTGTCTCCTATAATATACAGGAAACGGCTCGAGAAATGCCGTCTGAACCACGGTACAGCCATATAGCTGAACGGATTGATAATAGCGCCGGGGATACCGGTGATAAGACCGAGGGAAGCAAAATTCAGAACATCTATATAATAGTCCTGCTTGCTTCCGCCGACTGCAAATCCGCTGAGCATACTCGACAGCGTCATAAGCAAAATCGGCTTGTTGTTGATTATCGACTTGATACTCGCTTTAAGGCTCGGCGTCTCAACGGACTGCATGACACGTTCCTTACAGATAAGGAAGAACCACAGCGCGCCCGCGCCCGCGACTATAGCGGTAAACAGACCCATGGTAACGAATGTTCCGCGAAGGGTGAGCTTGACTTTGTTTCTGCCGATGAGGTCGAGCAAAATCGTCATTATCTGTTCCGGCAATTTTTCACCGAGCGCACCGGAGACGAAATCGGCAATCGTTATCAGTCGGGTTCGGTCAACGGGGTGCGGCGTTATCGTCGCCTGAATACCCTTCTGGGCTATCGCTCTGAATGTTCCTGCGCCCTCTCGCACGACCATCAGCACGAGATATCCGATAAATTTCCAGATATCCTCCTGTCCTCTGCCCGAAAACAGTATGGGCATCAGCCAATAAATGCACGTTCCTATCGTTCCGGGAATACCGAGCGCGACGAGATAAGGCTTGAATTTTCCCCATCTTGTTCTCGTCTTGTCAACTATTGCGCCGAAAAGAACATCGTTGATAACATCCCAGATGCCGTTGATGACATTCGCTATACGCTGGAACCTCAGGCTGACCTGAAGGATGTTGGTGACGAATCTCTGCGAATACGCGTTGATATTGAAGCTCTGCGACATATCGTAGACGACATATGCAACCGTCTCTTTGGTTCCGACATAGCGTCTGTTCTGATAAACATATCCGCTATTTTCGGCATTACCGCCGGCTTGATTGCCGACCGCAGCGGTTTTTACTTCTTCTGCCAAAGCATTACCTCCTGTCTGCATTTTTTTACTTTTGAATCATAACATAATTTTTATGCAAATGCAACAGTTTTATTAAACATTGTTGCTCCAATGTGTATAAATTTTGAACTGTATATTTCTGTATACAAAAAGCGGGCACAAAAAATCCTCCGTACATTACATACGGAGGATAATTTCTATTTGTTATGAGGAAGTCTTTACAGCTCGCTCTTGCTGTTGCCGATCTCCATCTGAGCCTTTGCGAGTTTCTCGAGCGCTTCAAGGTCGCCGGAGGTTGCCTCCTTGGACATTGCGGCTCTTCTCTCAAGCAGCTCTTCGTACATCTTCTCCTTCTTCTTGTCGTTCAGATCATAGAAGAGCATCGGAATGATGCCGAGGGAGGTTGTGATGAACGGGATGATGGTGAACATTGCAAACAGACCGAACTTGGTGTTATCGGACTGCGCGGTGCCTCTTGTGTAGGCAGTCAGGTCGTAGCCGATAAGCTGCTTGATGAACAGCGCGATATAGCCACTGACGATGCTCGAAAGCTTCTGGGCAAGACCCTGGGCGACGCTCGTCATGCCTTCTGTACGGTAGCCGTTCTTCCATTCGCAGTAGTCCATTGCCTCGTTGTACATCTCGGTCGGGATGACCTTACGCACGCCGTAGAAAATCATGAACAGCGTCTCCCACAAGGTGAGGGCGATCGCCATGGGAACGACCTTCTTATAAAGTCCGTGCTTCTTGCCGCCGATGCAGCCGACGAGGAACACGGGCACGAGCAGGATATCGCCGACATATGTACCCATGATATACAGGAAGCGGCTCGAGAAGTGCCGTCTGAACCACGGAACTATCGCATAGCTGATGGGGTTGATTATCGAGCCGGGGATACCGGTAATAATATTGAGCGAAGCAAAGTTCAGAACGTCGATAAGGTAGTCCGACTTGCTGCCGCCGACCGAGAAGCCGCTGAGCATCTTGGAAAGCGTCATAAGAAGTATCGGCTTGTTGTTGATTATCGACTTGATACCCGCCTTGATACTCGGACGCTCGACGGACTGCATGACTCGCTCTTTACAGATAAAGAAGAACCACATAGCACCTGCGCCTGCGACAACGGCAGTGAAAATACCCATGCCGACAAAAGTACCTTGAAGAGTAAGCTTGATCTTATTTCTGCCGATAAGGTCAAGGAGAACGGTCATTATCTGCTCGGGCAGCTTCTCTCCGAGGAAGCCGGAGGCAAAGTTTGCAATAGTGATGATTCTCGTTCTGTCAACAGGGTGCGGGGTTATTGTAGACTGGATACCCTTCTGTGCGATATCGCGGAATGTTCCCGCGCCTTCACGCACGACCATGAGAAGAAGATATCCGATGAATTTCCAGATATCGTTTGGACCTCTGCCCGCAAATATGAGGGGCATGAGCCAATAAATGCATGTACCGATTGTGCCGGGGATACCGAGCGCAACGAGATAGGGCTTGAACTTGCCCCAGCGGGTTCTCGTCTTGTCAACTATCGCACCGAAAAGCACGTCGTTGATAACGTCCCAAATACCGTTGATAACATTCGCTATTCGCTGCAGCTTCAGGCTGACCTGAAGGATGTTGGTGACGAATCTCTGCGAATACGCGTTGATATTGAAGCTCTGCGACATATCATAGACGACGTAAGCGACAGTCTCTTTCGTACCGACATAGCGTCTGTTCTGAAAGACGTATCCTGACGAATCTTCGCCGGATTCTGCCTGCGGTTTGACCGCGGCTGTCTGTTCCTGTGCCAAAAGACGACCTCCTATTTAAAAAATCAAGCTTTTTGATTATAACACAGCTTCTGGCAAAAAGCAACAATTACCATACAAAAAGTTGTGATTTTGCACACAAAATTCGGCAAAAATGCCGTATACGGATTGTTTGAATAACATCTTTGTGTTATTATACATTATTATAAAGCGATAATTTGCGGGAGGTGCGGAAAAATGAAAAGCAAAAACGCGGGGTTATATATTCACATACCGTTCTGCCGCAGCAAGTGCCCCTACTGCGATTTTTATTCTCTGCGCCTCGACGAAAGCGCGGCGAATGTCTACACCGACACGCTTATCCACCGCATTCCCGCTCTTGCGGCAAAATATAACATAACTGCGGACACCGTTTATATTGGCGGCGGCACCCCGTCGGCGCTGGGAGCGGAAAGGCTCGGCAGAATTATCGGCGCGGCGAGGGAGTTTTCTTCTTCAGAATGCGAGACAACTGTTGAAATCAATCCGTTTGACGCAGCGAAAAAGAATCTTGATTTTGCTCTGCTCAGAGAAGCGGGAGTCAACAGGATATCCATGGGTATGCAGTCGGCAAACGACGGCGAACGCCGCGCGCTCGGCAGACTCAGCGGCAGGGACGATGTTTCGCTCGCTGTAAAGCGCGCGCAGGACGCGGGGATAGATAATATATCGCTCGACCTCATGCTCGCCGTCCCCGGTCAGACGGTGAATTCGCTCAAAGACAGCATCGCTTTCTGCGCGGACGCGGGAGTGCGCCATGTCAGCGCATATATTTTAAAAATAGAGGAGGGCACGCGTTTTTATGAGAAACGCGGCGAGCTGACTCTGCCTGACGAAGATGCGACCTGCGAGCTGTATCTGACCGCGTGCGAGGAGCTCGAAAAGCGCGGATTCATGCAATATGAGATCTCGAACTTTGCAGAGCCCGGATACGAGAGCCTCCACAATCTGAAGTACTGGGACTGCGACGAATATCTCGGCATAGGTCCGGCGGCGCACTCGTTTATAGACGGCAGGAGATTCTTTTTCCCGCGCGATATAGAGAGCTTTATCGCAGGCTGCGAGCCCACGGACGACGGCGAAGGCGGGAGCTTTGAAGAATATCTCATGCTCCGTCTGCGGCTGAACAAAGGTCTTGTGTTTTCAGAAGTAGAAGAGCGATTCGGGCACGGCGTGCCGGAGGATATGATCAAAAAATGCATTGAGTTTTCAAAAGCCGATCTGACGGTCTGCGACAGCGAGCACATCGCACTGACAAGGCAGGGTTTTCTCGTCTCAAACGCGGTTATATCCGAACTGATATAGGCAGTTGCAAAAATAGTCAAAAAGTCCTTGACGGCTATGGAAAAATTTTATATAATGTCCTTTGCAGCCGAATAATGAGTGGTGGAGTCTGTCATAATCCGTCAAATATGCGGATTATTTATTTGAGGTTGAAGCAATGCGGTTTTTGTGTTGCCATGCTTAAAATGAAGTGGCGGTTTCGCGTTCCGGTAGGGAGCGCGTTTTTCTTTGGGGAAAAATCGGTCGCTGAGTGTTCGCTGCGAAAAAAATATTTTGGAGTGTGAAGCATGAGCAGTATCACTATAACCGCACTGGTGCTCTTCGCGACGACGTATATTCTTATGATGGCGTTTCAGAAGATCCGCCCCTATGTCGCTGTTGCATCGGCAGTTATCTTCGTTGTCCTCGGCACTATTGCCGCATTCAAGCCCGATCTTTTCGGTGCGGACTTTTTCTCCCTCGGTTCGGGAAACTCTTTCAGCTATACTTTCAAAGCAGCTGTCGGCGAAATCGACTGGAACGTCATCATGATGATCGCCGGCACGATGGGCACGGTCTATCTCTTTATCGAGTCCAAGATGCCGCAGCTGATGAGCGATGTTCTTATATCGAAGATGCCCAATGTCAAGTGGGCTGTCGTCTGCATGAGCCTTTTCGCGGGAATCGTCTCCGCGTTCGTTGACAATGTCGCTACCGTTCTTATGATAGCGCCCGTCGCACTTGCACTGTGCAAGAAGCTCAACATCTCCCCTGTCCCGAGCATTATCTGCATTGCCGTTTCGTCGAACCTCCAGGGTGCGGCGACTCTCGTCGGCGACACGACTTCAATTCTGCTCGCAAAGGCGGCGAATCTCGATTTCTCAGACTTCTTCGTTGACGAGGGCAAGCCCGGCATGTTCTGGGTCGTTGAAGCGGGCGCACTTGTCAGCGCGCTGATAATCCTCTTCATGTTCCGCAAGGAGAACGACAAGATACATATCACCGACCGCACAAAGGTTGAGGACAAGTTCCCGACCTTCCTGCTTATTGCGACTGTTGTCTGCCTCATCGCCGTTTCGTTCATTCCCTACAAGAGCAACGCGGCCGAGGGTCAGTTCTACAAGCCCGAGATAACCAACGGTCTTATCTGCATGTTCTTCTTCTTCGTCGGCATAATCCGCGAGCTGTTCCGCAAGAACACCGAGATAGTAAAAAACGCATTCAAAGAGATCGATTACTACACCATCATTCTTCTGACCGGTCTTTTCGTCGTCATCGGCGGTATAAAGAACGCGGGCGTTATTGATATCATCGGCAACGCCATATCGAAAGTTGGCGGAAGCTCCGGCAGCGTGTTCATCGTCTACACTGTTATAGTCTGGATGTCCGTCATTCTCTCGGCATTCATCGACAACATCCCCTACACCGCGACCATGCTCACCGTTATCCCGGTCATCGCCGTCAACCTCGGCATCGACCCGAAGATCATGTACTACGGTCTGCTCTGCGGCGCGACCCTCGGCGGCAACCTGACCCCGATCGGAGCATCCGCGAACATCGCGGGCATCGGCATTCTCCGCAAGGAGGGTCACGAGGTAAAGGCGACGACCTTCATGAAATACGGCGTGCCCTTCACCCTCGCGGCGGTCATAACCGGATATCTTCTCATTTGGTTCATCTGGAAGCCGTAAAAAAATAAAATAAAAGCAAAAGTCCCGGTTCCGAAAGGAGCCGGGATAAATTTTTAGCCCGCCTGAATCGGCGGGCTCTGTTATTAAAGTACTTTCGAAAGGAAATCCTTGGCGCGGGGGCTCTGTGGATCGGCGAAGAACTTTTCGGGCGTGTTCTCCTCAACTATTTTGCCCTCGTCCATGAACACGAGCTTCGTGCCAACTTCGCGGGCGAAGCCCATCTCGTGGGTGACGACAACCATCGTCATACCCTCGCGGGCGAGCTGCTTCATCAGGTCGAGAACCTCGCCGACCATCTCGGGGTCGAGGGCGCTCGTCGGCTCGTCGAAGAGGATAACCTCGGGGTTCATCGCGAGCGAGCGGACTATTGCGACTCGCTGCTTCTGGCCGCCGGAGAGGGTCGAGGGATAGACATCGGCTTTGTCCTCGAGTCCTATGCGCTCGAGCAGCTTGTGTGCGTTCTCCTCCGCATCTTTCTTTATCTCCTTGACGGGGCGCACGGGCAGCTTATCCTTGTGGAACATATTGTGCATCACAGCCTTGCGTCTGTCCTTCTTGGCGCAGAGCACGGGCGAGAGCATTATGTTCTCGATAACAGTCTTGTTGTTGAAAAGATTGAAATGCTGGAACACCATTCCCATCTTTCTGCGGTGGATATTGATATCGACCTTGGGGTCGGCGATATCCACGCCCTCGAATATAATCTTGCCGGAGGTCGGATCCTCCATGCAGTTGAGGCAGCGCAGGAATGTGCTCTTTCCGGAGCCGGACGGACCGATGACAACAACGATGTCTCCCTTGTTGATAGTCATGTTGATGCCCTTGAGGACTTCATTGTCCCCGAAGTTCTTTTTCAGGTCAATTACGTCTATCACTCTTCTTCAGGCTCCTTTCCATGATTTTTACAAGCAGGGTTATCAGGCAGACTATGACGATATAGATGAGCGCCATGGCGATATACGGCACCATGAACTCATAGCTGTTCGAGCCGATGTAGCTGAACGCGACATAGAGGTCGAGCGCGCCGACGAACGAGACGACCGATGTCTCCTTGATAAGAGCGATGAACTCGTTGCCGAGGGTCGGGAGAATGTTCTTTATCGCCTGCGGGATGACTATGCGCATCATCGTGGTCGAGAAGCTCAATCCCACGCTTCTGCCGCCCTCCATCTGACCGTCGTCAACGCTCTGGATACCGCTTCGCATTATCTCCGATATGTACGCGCCGCTGTTGAGGCCGAAAACCGCTATTGCCACGCTGACCGACGGGAGATTGACGCCCATTATCGGCAGCACGACATAGTAGAATATAAGCAGCTGCACGACCATGGGGGTTCCTCTGAAGAGCGCGACATAGAATGCGCAGATGGCGTTGAGTATTCTCGGGAGGACTTTGTATTTCGGTATAACGCGCACGGTCGCTATCAGCGTACCGATGACAATACCGATTATAAGACCGAGAACGGCTATCTTGAGCGTATTCTGCAAGCCCTGCAGGACTTTTACATAGCCGTTGTAGTCTATGAGTATCTCGATAAACTTATCGATTTTCTTCGGTAAGCTTGCTATAAAATCGTTCATAGTTCTTTTCCTTTGTCCAAATACTTGCGCGGCAAAAAGCGCCGCAGACTAAAAGGAAGGCCGTTTCGACCGAAACAGCCTTCTTTTGTTATTTACATTTAAGCTCAGGCAACATCATTGATAGCCTTTGCGATGCTCGCAGCGGGAGCAGAGTCGATGATGACATAGTCAACGCCGCCGTTGATGAGATCCTGGACTGCGAGAGAACCGCTCTTATAAGCGACAGCCTTTGCCTTGAGCCCCGGGAATCCGAGATCTTCACTGCCCTCGATGAAGGAGTTGCCGGTAGTGCCCTGCTGGCAGCCGATCTTCTTGTCCTCGGTGAGGCTGTCGAGGATAGCCTTGACATCGTCAGCGCTCTTGCAGGCGTCGAAGGTGGTGTCGGTGCCCTTGACTATGAGTCTCTGAGATGCCTCATAGTAAGCATCGGAGAAGTTGACATACTCTTTACGGTCTTCGCTGATAGTAAGGCCTGCCATTGCGATATCGCACTTGTGCTGGCCGACGGAAAGGCAGACAGCGTCGAAGTCCATGTTCTGGATAACGAGCTCTTTGCCGAGCTTCTTGGCGACATAAGCGGCAATCTCCATGTCGATGCCGTAGTAGTCATCGCCCTTCATGTACTCAAAGGGCTCGAAAGCGGCGTTGGTCGCAACGACGAGCTGATCCTTGCTCTCATCGAGAGCCGCAGACTTGACAGCCTCGGGAGTGCCGCCGCCGAAGTACTTGTCGCAGATAGCGGTGAATGTTCCGTCGCTCTTCATCTCTTTGATTATGTCGTTGACCTGGGTGAGCAGCTCGGGCTGGTTCTTGTCAACGCCGAAAGCGTACTGCTCGTTGGTCAGATCGTAGTCAATGACCTTGACTGCGGGTGCCTTTGTTGTATTGCCGTCGTCCTTGTTGCCGCCGCAGGCTGCGAACGCAGTGCAGATGCAGACAAGCGCAAGCACGAGAGCAATTATCTTCGTAAACTTTTTCATGATGTTTTCCTCCTGTTTGATTTGATGACTGTATTATAGCACCATATTTTCAAAATGCAAGACTTTATTGAATATTTTTTCATGTTTTCGGCGTTTTTCTGCATTTTGACGGTAAATATGCATCTTATTCATGCATAGTTGAATATTTTAGCCAATACATCCGCCGGAATGAAGCTGCGGCAGAAATCGAGAAAGTCCTGCGGAGGCGGAGCGGACAGGCAAATTTCTTCGCCCGAAGCCGGATGAATGAATCCGCACTCGGCGCAGTGGAGCAGATGATGCCCTATCTCATTTTCCGGCGCGCCGTACATTGTGTCGCCCGCGAGGGGTGCGCCCATGGACGCGAAATGCACCCTTATCTGATGCGTTCTGCCGGTCTCGAGAGTGAGACTCAGCAGGCTGTATTCGTCGCTTGAATACAGGCTCTCCCAATGCGTTACCGCGCTCTCGCTCCCGGGCATATCGCCGCACGCGCGCAGAGTTTTCATCGGGTCGGGGCGGTAGATAGGCTTGTTTATTGTGCCGCTCCCCTCGAAGTGTCCGCGGACGACGGCCATATATCTTTTATTTATATTGCCTGAAAGGCGTGCCGCCGCATAGCGGTTCAGGGCGCAGACAACAACGCCCGATGTGCCTTTGTCGAGCCTGCCGACGCAGCGGAACACTGCGCTCTTCCCCTCGCTTTGCAGATGCCCGGCGACTGCGTTTGCGAGCGTGTCGCCCTGATGGTTATGGGTCGGGTGCATCGCGAGAAATGGCGATTTGTTGACGGCGAGCAGATCGGCGTCCTCATATATTACATCTATATTTATATCCATAGGCTCGACCGTTTCGGTCTCGACGGGCAGAGTCACCGTAACAATATCGCCCGCGTGCAGGCGGTCTATTGTACGCAGCGTCTCGCCGCCGCGGGTTATGCCGCCGTCGACGCGCTTGAGCGAGCTTAACGCGCGCGCCGAAATTCCCGCGCAGCCGCGCAGGAAATAAAACGCTTTTTTACCCTCGTACTCCTCGGGCACGGTGAATTCAAGTTTTCTGTTCAAGCGCGACCTCCGAAAAATTATTTTACCGCCGTAAAGAACAGGCGCGGGAATCTGAAAATTATCTCGCCGTTTTTCTGAACGGGATAGAGCTTTTCTACCTCGGCGAGGACATCGTTTTCGAATTTTATTTTATCCTCGTCGCTGAGCCCGTCGAGATACGGGCGCATACCCGTACCCTTGTACCACTCGACTATACTGCGGTGCGAGGGCATTTTAAAGAAATATGTCGTCTCCCAGAGCCTGAAATCGGATGAAATATCGGAGAGAATATCAAAATATTCCTCCTCCGTAAGGCAATTATATTTGCGGCGGTATTTTATCTTTTCCGCCCACTCGCCGGACTGCGCGACCATCGGCATCAGCTTGTGCATCGGGTGCTTCGCCTGCTGGGGAATCTGAACCGCGAGCGTGCCGCCGGGATTCACAAGCTCCATGAGTCTGCCGAGCGTTTCGATATCGTCGGGGACATTCAGTTTTATAAACTCGAGTTCCGGCTCGTTTTTCCGCGCGAAATCGAGCATATCGTCGGAGCTGTCTGCGCCGACAATATCAGCCTGCGGAAACCTATTTTTGAGCACGGCGGTGCTGTTGCCTATTCCGCAGCCGAGATCAATTATGCTTTCGACTCCCTGAGCCGGCAGAGCATTGGCGAGTTCCGCTGCGGCAGAGTTCTCTGCGCTTTGAATTTTGCATATTGAGCCGCATTCCAGTCGGACATGATTTTCTTCTTTTTATCCGCAAAACGGGGCGGCAAACGCCGCCCCGCCGGATCTTTTTATTTTTCCGCGCTCTCCCGCGCTATGCGTTCCTTCCAGCAGCGGTGGCACATCGCCTCATAGCGGTCGTTGCCGCCGAGGAGCACCTGCGAGCCGCTGGTCACAACCTGTCCGTCCTCGCCTATTCTCGCGTTGACGGTCGCCTTTCTGCCGCAGCGGCAGATGGTCTTTATCTCGGTTATGGAGTCCGCGACCTCGAACAGCCTGCGGCTTCCCGGGAAAACATGCGTCAGGAAATCGGTACGCAGCCCGAAGCAGAGCACCGGAATATCGCACTCGTCAACTATTCTGCGAAGCTGATCTATCTGGTCTTCTGTAAAAAACTGGCTCTCATCCGAAATAACGACATCCGCGTCGCGGCATTTCTCGCCGAACATTTCATATATATCGTCCTGCGGGGATATCACCTGCGCCTTTGCGCTGAGTCCTATACGGGAATACACCGTGTCGGAGCCGTCGCGCGTGTCGATGCTCGGTTTTATCAGCCAGACCTTGCGATCCTTCTCTTCGTAGTTGAACTTGGTCATGAGCGCCTGAGCCGATTTTGACGAGCCCATTGCGCCGTATTTGAAATAGAGCTTCGCCATCAGTCGACCTTGACGGTCCAGCCAAACTCGTCGGGCAGTCTGCCCCACTGGATACCGGTGAGGGTATCATAGAGCTTCTGCGAGATCGGGCCGATCTTGCCGTCGTTGATTACCATGTGCTTGTCGCCGTACTTGAGCTCGCCGATGGGCGAAATAACAGCTGCTGTGCCCGAGCCGAACGCCTCGTCGAACTTGCCCTCGTCATATGCCTTGACGAGCTCGCCGATTTCGATATCTCTCTCGGTGACTTTGTAGCCCATGTGGCGAAGAAGCTCGATGCAGGACTTTCTTGTGATACCGCCGAGGATGCAGCCTCTGTCAAGGCTCGGGGTGATGACCTCGCCGTCAACGACAAAGAACACGTTCATTGCGCCGACCTCGTCGATATACTTTCTGTGAACGCCGTCAAGCCAGAGGACCTGAGCATAGCCCTGCTCCTCGGCGACTTCCTGCGCCTTCATGGATATAGCATAGTTTGCAGCAGCCTTTGTAAAGCCGGTGCCGCCGGTAACGGCGCGGACATAGTGCTCCTCGACGTAGATTTTAACGGGAGCGAGTCCGTTGTCGTAATATGCGCCGACGGGCGAAAGGATTATAACGAAAAGCAGATGCTTCGCCGGATGAACACCGACCATGGGATCAATAGCGAAGATATACGGACGGATATAGAGCGAAGTGCCCTCGCTGTGCGGTACCCAGTCCTTATCGACCTCGACAAGTGTCTTGATAGCCTCAACGCCGAATGCCTCGTCTATCTTCGGGATGCAGAGACGCTCGTTGGAGACATTGAGTCTCGCCATATTCTGATCGGGGCGGAAAAGGCCGATGCTGCCGTCGGCTCTTCTGTATGCCTTGAGTCCCTCGAAGTCAGCCTGGCCATAGTGCAGGCACATCGCCGCGGGATCAAGAGCTATAGGAGCATAGGGCACGATTCTCGGGTTGTGCCAGCCTTCGCCCTCGTCATAGTTCATAATAAACATATGGTCGGTAAATATCTTGCCGAAGCCGAGCTTTGTCTCGTCTGTGGGCTTTGCTTTAGGAGCGGTAGTACGCTCGATAGTTATCTTCTGCATAATAGCATCTCCTTTATCTTGAATACAGGTGTTGCACTTTAGAAGTACAATACCATTATTATATCACCGTTAAGTGCAATTTCAAGAGTTAAAGCGTTTAAATATTCGGGCAAAAACCGCTCTGTTTTCGTCAGAATACTATACGAAGTTGACAATCGCCGTATGTTTTGGTATCATATATTTGACTAATTTCATCATTGACACAACTGTGTTATCCCATATTTCGTAAAGGAAGGTCTTCAATGCCTAACACCGATAATTTATGCATGAGCTGCATGAAACCCATCGGCGACGCGAAGCAGTGCCCCTACTGCGGATACCATGCCGACTCGCCCCAGCTCTCCCCCTATCTCCCGATAAGAAGCGTTGTTGCAAACCGCTATCTCGTCGGCAAGGTGCTGGAGTTCAACGGCGACGGAGTCACCTATGCAGGATGGGACATGACCGAGCGCATAGCCGTCAAGGTCAGGGAATTTCTGCCCGACGCCATTTGCTCGCGCGAAAACGGCGAGACTCAGGTTCGGGTCATGCAGGGCTGCGAGCGCGCTTACACCGACTGCTACCAGAGCTTTCTTGAGCTGTGGCGCAAGCTCATGCGCCTTATGGGACTTTCTGCGCTCATAAGCGTGACTGATGTCGTTGAGGACAACGGCACCGCATACGCTATCTATGAATATACAGACGCCGTTCCGCTGAGAAAATACCTGCTCTCGACGAGCACGGGATATATTCCGTGGGAGCGCGCGAGGCAGATGTTCATGCCCGCGCTTTCGGCGCTCGGTACTCTGCACTCGGCGGGAATAATCCACCGCGGACTTTCGCCGCAGACCATTCTTGTAACGCCCGACGGCAAGCTCAAGATATCCGGCTTCAGCATCTGGCAGGCACGCACGGCGCGCGGCGATCTGAACCCCGAGCTCTTCCCCGGCTACGCCGCCATAGAGCAGTACGGCTTCGAGGGTCAGCAGGGCGCATGGACGGATATATATGCCTTTGCGGCGGTGCTCTACCGCGCGCTCATAGGCACCGATCCGATAGTTGCCACGACCCGCGTGACGAACGACCGTCTGATGATACCGAGCAAATTCGCCGAGCAGCTCCCGGCATATGTAATAAACGCGCTGATAAACGCGCTTCAGATCCTGCCCGAGGACAGAACCCGCTCGGTCGAGCAGTTCAGGGCGGAGCTCTCCGCCTCCCCGACCGCGGCATATGCGGGCGAGATTCAGGCGATGAGCGGCGACCGCTCGGTCGAACCCGCGCAGGGTGAAGCTGCTCCGGCAGCGCCGAAAAAGAAGAAGGGCGAGGCTCAGCCGTTTCTTATCGCAGTCGGCATAACGCTCGGAATCGGAATCATAATTTTCGCCATTCTCATGGCGACGGTATTCAGAGGCAGCTTCTCGAAGAAGGACGACACCGACCAGTCGAGCCTCAGCGCATCAGTCACGGAGAGCACGAGCACCGAGACGATAGTTGTTCCCGACTTCAAGAACCTCAGCTACGAGGCAATATCCAAGAACCCCGTCTGGGACGGAAAATTCACTTTCAAGACGAAGTACGAATACAGCGACACCGTCAAGGAGGGCTATGTCATTTCGCAGAGCCTGCCCGAGCAGACCACTGTCGCGATAGGCAGCGAGATAGAGCTCGTCATCAGCAGCGGTAAGGAGAGCGTTGATGTCCCCGATGTGTTCGGCAAGAGCTACGCCGAAGCCAAGCAGATGCTGACGGACAGCGGTTTTGTCTGCACTGTCGCGGGCGACTACACCGAGGGCGTTGTCGTTTCGATGTCCGTTGAGCCTGGCTCAAAAGCCCCGAAGGGCACGCGCATCGAACTTACATTCTCGACCTCGAACGAGAACGATGTAACAAACTCGAATCAGAGCTCCGGCGGTTCGATACTCGACCGCCTGCTCGGCCAGTAAAATATTGCATAGAACAAAAAACAGCCGCAACAGTTTTTACTGCTGCGGCTGTTCGCTGTTTTATAAATATATTTTATTCCGCGCTCTTCTTGCCGGTGATTTGCGGAACGCGGCCGATTATCAGCGCGACAATAGCGGTGATAATGATTTCGGGAATCATGTAAAGGCCGTTGTAGATAACGGAATAGAGGAGTGCCAGACCCTGACCGCTGAACTTCTCAAGAATCTTTGCGCCGAGGGCGAAGCCATCCTGCGAGAAGAACCACTCAGCCCATGTGCCGAAGAAGATGTAGCCGGAGATGATGTGGGCGAGATAGCGAAGCGAGAGAGCAACTATCGAGCCGACGCACAGAGATGCGGACGGATTCTTAATCTTGTTTCTGAAGATGCCGCCGAAGCCGAGGACGGTATAGGCGATTATGTAGTCGATGAGGCAGACGCAAATGGCCTTCCAGAGCACCATGTAGCTGTCGGAGCTGGGCATAAAGAACGCCGAAACGGTCTTGAAGCCGAGGAGCATCTGAACGACTGCGTAAACAAAACCGGTGAGCAGACCCCACTTCGTGCCGTTGCGGTAAGCGGCGAGAACGATAGGCAGCATGCTGCAGATGGTGAATCCGCCGCCGAACGGGAGATTCAGGAACGGGATGAAGCTGCACACGACATTGAGCACAGTTGCGATAGCGATAAGCAGCGCGCACTCAACAAGAACTTTTGTGTTGCTTTTCTTGGTTGTTGACATAAGTTTTCCTCCAAAAATAAATTCAGCGTCCATGCGGTATGCACAGACGCTGTCAGTTTATATAATATACAGCAACGAGGCTGTCTATTATCCTTCCTACGCCGGCATTATCCGGATCAGGTCAGAGGGTATCATCTCAGCCGCCCCAAAACAAGAACGGCACCCCTGGCTATTTGATTTTAATTATTTCTGTTCGTGCTGCTCCGCTTTTCCCTCGGGAGTATCTCTGTAATACTGGGTCTTGGGATGCGGATGCTTTGTGGAATCCCAGAGTTCCTGAGCTACGGGCGCCCACTCAGCAGCGAACTTGTCGCAGCGCGAGCAGAGGGTATCGACATCCTCCGGCGCGAGCAGGTCGGTGGACTTGGCTCCCGTCTCCTTGACCATCTTTCTCAGGCACTGCGGGTTTTCAAGCATCGGACACGGGCGCAGATGATTGTTGTTGAACGGCTGACCGTGCCAATATGCCTGAAAGAGAGGACGCTTGAGCGCCTCGATGAGTGTCTGTTCGCGGATGTTGGAGTCCGAATAGTGTATGAACACGCAGGGCTCGATATCGCCTGCGGAGTTGATATGGAAATAGTTCCTGCCGCCCGCGATGCATCCGCCGACATATTCCGCGTCGTTCTGGAAGTCGATGACGAACATTGGCTTTCCGGTCTTGCTGTTGCGCATTTTGCGCAGCCAGCGGTACATATGCGTGCGCTGCTCGGGCGTGGGGATAAGCTCCTCAACCGCGGCAGAGCCGACGGGCATATAGTTGAAATACCAAGCGAAGCGAACGCCCTTGGAAATCATCAGATCGACGAATTCATCCGAGGTGACTGCGTCGACATTTGCGCGGGTGTAGCACACGGAGATGCCGAACAGGCAGCCCTTGCTCTTAAGCAGATCCATCGCCTTCATGACATGGTCATAGCTGCCCTCACCGCGTCTTGCGTCGTTGCTGTCCTTCGTGCCCTCGATGCTGATGGCGAGCGAGATGTTGCCGACTCGCTTCATCTCTTCGCAGAACTCCTCGTCGACGAGGTCGGCGTTCGTATAGGAGAGGAACGCGCAGTCCGGATGAAGCTCGCAGAGCTTGATGAGATCTTTCTTTCTCAGGAGCGGCTCGCCGCCGGTGAACATATAGAAATGGGTGCCCATTGCGACGCCCTGGTTGACAATGCTGTTGAGCTCATCAAAAGTGAGGCTCTGCTTGTGGCCGTATTCCGCGCTCCAGCAGCCCTTACACTTGCGGTTGCACGCGCTTGTCGGGTCGAGGAGAATGACCCACGGAATATTGCAGTGATATTTTTCGCGGTTTGCGCGAACGGTCTTTGTGCCGTTGACTCCCGCGCCCAGTCCGAGAGCGAGCATCATATTCATCAGAACATTGTCGTCGATCTCGTCTATAAGCCTGAGCGCCAGCTGACGCCAGACGTTCTCGGGGTCTTTTGCGCCCTCGCGGAAGCTGTCGAAGTTTTTCGCGGGGAAGATGTTGCCGACAAATCGCTCGGATCTGTCAACAAGCTTAACAAGATTTGTGTCGGGGTCCTTTCTGACATATTTTATCAGGCGGGACAGAACCGCTGCGGCTGCTGCTCGCTGAACCTTATCTTTGACCGTCATTTGCGCGGCTCCTTTCGTTTCGAAAATATCTTAAATCTAAGTAAATAGTTTATCACAGGTTCAAAATAAAATCCACATCTAAAAGAAAAAAGCCGAAAAAGGTAATAAAGTTTTCGGTTTGTTCATAAAAGTGTTTCGGAATTTTTATTGAGGTTGCAAAAGTTGATTTTTGCGGATATACTATAGGATAGAAATTTTTGTTAGGGGAACCGATTTGAAGAAGTTTTTTAACGAGCACCGCGATGTGCTCATGCTTATTCTGCGCTGTGCCGTTGCGGCGGCGCTTTTAATTATCGCCGTTGTCAACTACGACAAGCTGACCAAAATCGATATGCGCGCCCTCGTTGCCGGCGCGGGCAGCACCGCCGCGGCGGTGGCTGTTATAATCGGTGTGTTTGCCGTCAAATCCGTGCTGTTTATAATACCCGCGTCGATGATATATATTTACGTCGGCATGGCGTTCCCGACCGCCTCGGCAATTGCGATAAATCTCGCGGGCATCGCGCTCGAGATAACCGTCACATATCTGCTCGGTTGGTTTCTCGGCGGCGAATATGTCGAAAAGCGGCTCAAGGGCAGCAAGGCGGGCGACAAGGTCCTCGCCCTCGGCGACGGGAAGAAGCTCTCGGCGCTCTTCCTTGTGCGCTTTCTGCCTGTGTTCCCGATCGATTTTGTCAGCCTTTTCCTCGGCGCAACGAAGCTGCCGTATTGGAAATACGCGCTGATATCGCTCGGCGGAATAATGCCGCGCGTCATACTTTTCACTATTCTCGGCGACGGCATATATGACTATATCCCGATGGATAAGATAGTGCTTGTCATCGTCTGCTGCATCCCCGCCGTGATAGTCTGGTGGGTGATAAAATTCTTCCGCAACAAAAAGAAAAACTCATCTGCCGGTTGAGCCGAATCCTCCCTCGCCGCGCTCCGTCTCGTCAAGGCTGTCGACTTCGACGGGCTGAGCCGGAATGACAGGCGCGAGCACGAGCTGAGCTATTCTCTCGCCGGGCTGTATAGTATAATCCTCACTCGAAGTGTTAATGAGTCCCACACATATCTCGCCGCGGTAGTCGCTGTCGATGACTCCGACTCCGTTCGAGAGCGAAATACCGTGCTTTATCCCGAGACCGCTGCGCGCATAGACGAATGCAGCGGTCTCGTTGTTTTCTATGGCGATCGCTATTCCGGTCGGTATGACAGTGCGCTCGCCGGCTTTGAGAACAACTTCGTTTTCCGTGCAGGCGCAAAGATCCAGTCCTGCGCTGCCGGAGGTCGCACGCTTCGGTATTATTGCGCCGGGGCGCACTTTTTTCATCTTGAGAGTGAGCATATTTTATCTCCTTTATTCAACTCCGCGATAGAGAAGTCCGCGCGTAAATTCGCCCTGCGGGGCGTCTCCCCTGCGGTAGCTTTCAAGTACTTTTTCACATTCTTCTTTTGTTTCGGTCGTGAACCACAGCAGCGAGAAGTCGGCAAACTCGAACTGCTCGCGCTTGTCGCTCTCGACTATCGGCACGCTGTTGAGCAATGTCGAGGCAAACGGCGTGCACTCGACGGGGAATGTCACGCCCATCCTGTCGGTCAAAGACCCGTGCTTGCGGCATTTGTCGCAGGTCGTGCCGTTCTTGACCGGGCAGTTTCTCGTCTGCATCAGCGGCAGACGCCCGTAAGCGAACACGCCGCGCGGCAGTTTTCCGCCGAGCGAGGCGCACTGGGCAATTTTCAGCTCGGTGCTGAGTATGGCATCAGTGAAGCCGAGGTGCGCGAACTCGTCGAGCGAGAATGTGTTGAATATATTTGTGCCGGGCAGAGCGCAGAGCTTCATGCCCGCTTTTTTGGCTATCGCCGCGCCGTCAAGAGAGCAGACTGCGGCAAGGGATATTCCGTTTTTGCGCGCTTTGATAAGCGAATTGTAAACCGCATCGTCGCCGCCGAATATCGCGGCGGGAACTTCAACTGCGGGCTGTATCTTTTTGTCTTTGAGATACTTCACAGTCTCCTCGCCGACGCCCATCGGCAGTATCACGCGGCGCACATACGAGAGATCGGACGGTATCTGCGAAATACTTCTGACTCTGATTACATAGCCGCGGTTTTGAGAACGGCGGCGTCTGATTGAAATTTCCTGCGGATAAAACGGAATTTCAGAGCGCTCGGCAATCTTTTCTTCGAGCATCATGAGAGCCTTTCTGCGAAGCGAGTTTATCTCGGACGCGCTCAAAAATATGTCGTCTCCTATATCTGTTCCGACTTCTCCGGCATAAAACTGAGTCGAGCCGCATTTGCGCAGTCTGGTTTCTATTTCTTCGCTTCCGACCGCTCTGTTCTGCGCTTTCTGCACGGCGTTTTCGGATTGCGCAAAGACGCTCTTGCCTGCGGCTTTGACCGCGAGGTATGCCTTTTCGCCGACCTGCGCCGACAGGTGCATATCGGCTCTTATCAGCGGCTGTTCGCCATCGTAGAGTGCGGCAAGCGGAGAGAGAACATCCTTTGCGGCGGTGACATCCTCTTTGCGGCGCACGCCGAACATATCGCGCCCGAGAGCCCCGTTATAGTAGCCGGAGGTGAATCCGGAGCGGGAGAATATCGCGCCGAGCGTGTGCTCGTATTCGGCGGCGCTTTCGCCCGCGAGACTCTTTTTGCAGGCAGTCACTGCGGCGGCAACATATTCCGGCCGCTTCATGCGTCCCTCTATTTTGAACGAGAGAACGCCCATCTGCGCGAGCTCCGGCAGGTATTCTATCAAAGACATATCTTTAAGGCTCAGGTCGTGTCCCGTGCCGCCGGCGGCGGCAAACGGAAGCCTGCACGGCTGGGCGCATAAGCCCCTGTTGCCCGAGCGCGAGCCGAGCACCGCGCTGAGTTGGCACTGACCCGAAAGGCACATGCACAGCGCGCCGTGGACGAATATCTCGAGCTCTATCGGCGACTGCGCGGCTATTTTTTCTATCTCTTTTTTAGAGAGCTCCCTCGGCAGCACCGCGCGGCAAAAGCCCATGTCCGCGAGCATTTTTATTCCGTCGAGGGTCTGCACGGAAGTCTGTGTCGAGGCGTGCAGAGGCATATCGGGAGCCGCTTTGCGAATAAGCGAAGTGAGCCCGATATCCTGTAAAATAAGTGCGTCTGCTTTGATATCGCAGGCGCACCTGACGGCGTTCATCGCCGTTTCCATCTCATCGTCACGCACAAGGGTGTTGAGCGTGATATATACCTTGACCCCGCGCGCGTGGCAGTATTCGACCGCCTGCGCGAGTTCTTCATCGCTGAAATTTGCGGCGTTGCGGCGTGCGTTCAGCTCCCGTCCGCCGAGGTATACGGCGTCGGCTCCGCAGCGCACAGCCGCGGTCAGCGAATCAAACGAGCCAGCAGGCGCAAGTATCTCCGGCTTATTCATCTTTTGACCCGTGCTTCTTTTTATATTCGGCGAGCTCTTTTGTGAGCCTGTCCGCCTCGCGTACGGCTATCTCGCGGTCGGTCTTGGCGCGCGCAGAGTCCTCGAGATACTCCTGTATCTTTGAACGCAGATTCTCTGCGGAAACAACGGCTTTTTTCTCCGAATCAGCAAATTCAAGCGCCGCGAGAACAGCCGCCTGAGTTACGGAAATTCTCGGATTCTGCTTGAGAATCGTGGATATTTTTTCGTCGACCTCGTCGCCGAGCTCGATCATATACTTGCTGTCCTCATCCGAACCGATGATATATTCCGCCCCGCAAATGGTCAGTTTGACTTTGTTTTTCTCCATAACCATGGTCCTTTCTTCGTCGCTTTGCATACTTCTAATTTTATTATACAATAGAAACCCCGGAGAATAAAGAACTTTTTAAAATTTTTGCGTCAAAAAAGCCCCGCCGATTATGGCGGGGCTTTGTACAGGACTTTTTATCAGTCCTCGTTCTCTTCCTTGATCTTTTCGACTATCTCGTCGGGGATCGCTTCGCCGTGGCGGACGACGAGAATGCAGAGGGTCGAGAGGATAAAGGCTATCGGGCAATAGTAGAACAGGGACATATATGTGCCGGTAAGCATACGGACGATACCGTAGATTATCGGGGTAGCTATCTGTGCGGAGAAGGTTGCGGTGTAGTAATAGCCGGTGAATGTGCCGACCTTGTCGATACCACCTATTTCAAGCACGAGAGGCAGGGTGTTGACGGTGATGAACATATTCGCCGCGCCGCCCACGACAAGAGCTACCCAGATGAGCGCTCCGCTGAGTGCGTTGATGTGAAGTATCTCGGTGAGCAGATATGCGCCGAATGCGACGATGAATATGGCAAGTCCGCCGAGTATGGTCTTTTTGCGGCCGAACTTCTTGCCGAGCCAGCCCGCGGGGATGGCGGCGACTGCGGAAGCGGCGGCAAAGGCGGTAGTCATGATGGTTGCCTGAGCGGCGGTCTTATGAAGAATCTCATCCGCAAACAGAGCGAAGAAGGTGGAGATGGCGTTCGTGCCGCAGAAGAGGAAGAACAGACCCATGAGCATGAAGATGAGGCTTCTTCTCTCGCCGGAGGTGAGCTTCTCTTTCTTTCTTGCTTCTTTTTCTGCCTTTGCAGCTTCCTTTTCAGCCTTGCGTCTTGCCTCTGCGTCGGCTGCCTGATTCATCTCGCCCTTTATCTTAATGCGGCTGTCGGGCTCCTTGACGAAGAAGAGGATGATGAGCATACCGATTACCATAACGGCGGCGCCGAGCAGGAAAACGTAGGGGAAGGTGTTGAGCTCGTTGAACTCAGGAGACTTCGAGGAGATTCCCGTGGATGCGCAGTAGATAGCGGTGACGATAGTGCCGGCGAACAGGCCGAGCGCGCCGCCGATGCCGCCCATGAGGTTGATGACGGCGTTGCCTTCGGAGCGGATGTCACTGGGGGTCAGGTCGGGCATGAGCGCGACGACGGGAGCTCTCCAAAGCGACATGACGAAGACGAAGAGAATGATGAAGAACATCGTCAGCGGAAGCGAACCGACTTTTATCGCGACTATCGGGATTATCGCAAAGAGGATAGCCGAGATAGGCGCGCCGAAGATAACATACGGACGGCGCTTGCCGAAACGGGAATGGGTGTTATCGGAAAGCTTACCGAAGGTCGGCTGGAAGATGACGCCGAAAATATTATCAAACGTCATGATGATACCGATGAACAGCGGGACAAGCGTTATGCCGCCTGCGGCGGTTGTAACATTCTCGCCGTTTGCCGCGGCGAACTCGGCGAGAGCCGGGAACGCGGCGTTGAGCTTTGCCGACCACGAGGTTATCGTGGCGCTGTTATTGAGCAGGTGGTTGAGTATCTTGGTTATGTAGGGATCGTAGATTGCCCATGCGATAGACGACGCAAGGAAACCGAATCCCGTGAGTATCGTGTGCGGATAGTGCAGCTTGCCGTTGGGCTTAGCACAGAAATACTGCTTCGCTTTTTCCATGTTTGGTTATAACCTCCTTAAATGCCGCGCGGCCGGTTCGTCATATGCGCGATCTTAAACAGTGTAATTGTAACATATCTGTTCTGATTTGCAAATAGTTTTTTAAACTTATTGCATAAAAATATATTTTTATCTATTTATTTCAGGAAGCCGCTGACTATGACCTCTTCAGCTTCCTCTTCTGTCAGTCCAAAAGTCATGAGCTTCAGGAGCTGGTCGTTGTTTATGCGCCCGATAGCCGCCTCGTGGACTATCTGCGCGTCGGCGTCGTTGGCGGTTATCTCCGGGATGGAGCGTATCTTCGCCTTGTCCATGATTATCGAGTCGCACTGGACATGGGCGCGGCACTCCGTGTTGCCGACCGCTCTGGGATAGAACACCTGCTCGGAGTGATCCCTCGCGACGGAGCGGGAGACTATCTGCGCGCTCGAATTTTTGCCGTTTAAGTTCACGGTCATGTTCGAACGGGCTTTCTGGTTGCCATGGGTGAGCAGGCGCTCGGTGATGACTATCTTGGCGTTCGCGTCGAGGGCGGCTTCAGTCTCGCGCAGAGTCGAGTCGACGCCCGCGAGCTGAATCATCTCCATCTCGCAGTAAGAGCCCTCCTCCATGGTGACTTCGGTCACGGGGTTGAGTATTCTCTCGCCTGTGCCCTCGCCTTCGCCGTAGTGCTTCTCGACATATTTTACTTTTGCGTTCTTGCCGATAAAGAAGCGGTGGATGCCGTCGTGCTCGGTCTTTTCACCGCCGCAGTTGTGTATGCCGCAGCCCGCGACTATCAACACATCCGCGCCCTCGCCGACATAAAAATCGTTATATACCTTGTCGTTTATTCCGGTCTCGGTGATGATAACCGGGATATGCACCTCTTCGCCCTTTGTGAACGGCTTTATATATATGTCTATGCCCGGGTTTCCTTTTTTGGGCTCTATTGTTATATTTTCGCTCGACTGTCTCGCGATGCCCTGACCGTTCTTTCTGATGTTGAACGCGCCCGTCGGCATTGAATCCATGTCCGCTATCGTGTGCAGCAGCGACATATCAACTTTTTTGAGCAGATCCGGCATATCATTCACCGTCCTTTCTGTTGAAGTCGCAGCTCTCATCAAGCTCACCGAGCAGCTGCGGAAGAATCTCTTCCTTTGTGCCGCGCGTGTGAATCTTGCCCTTTTCGACGACTATCATCTCGTCGGCGAGCTGCATTATGCGCTCCTGATGCGAAATTACTATCACTGTTTCATATCTGTTCTTGCACATCGAGCGGAAGCTCTCGACAAGCATTGCGAAGCTCCACAGGTCAATTCCCGCCTCCGGCTCGTCGAATATCGCAAGGTCTACATTTCTCGCCATGAGCGTGGCAATTTCAACACGCTTGACTTCACCGCCCGAGAGCGACGCGTCAACCTCGCGGTTGAGATATTCACGCGAGCAGAGCCCTACGCTCGTCAGATATGCGCAGCAGGCGTCCTCGGGCAGCTCGCTGCCGTGGGCGAGGCTCAGAAGCCTGCGCACCGTGAGCCCTTTGAAACGCGGCGGCTGCTGAAAAGCGTAGCCGATGCCGAGCTTCGCGCGCTCGGTGATGCTCATATGAGTTATATCCGTTCCGTTATAGATTATCTGTCCTGCGGTCGGCTGCTCGATGCCCATAATGAGCTTTGCGAGCGTGGATTTTCCGCCGCCGTTCGGTCCTGTTATGACAACGAACTTGCCGTCGTCAAATGTGAGGCTGATATCGTCGATTATCTCAAGCTCGTCGTCCGCACTGCCGACCGAGAAGGAGACATTTTTCAGTTCAAGCATATTCTGCTTCCTTTCGCTTATTTATATGCAGGTTGATTATACAGACTTTTTATTGATATGACAAGATATTTTGCGCCGATATTTGCATATGATGCGCCGGTAATTTAAGCTTTGGCGTTATTTTATGAGTTTTTTGTAAACAAAGTCTGATTTTATTTGAATTTTTATAAGAAAGCTGATAGAATGAAGAAGTAATGCTACCGGACAAGGAGGTATCGGTTTGTCAGATAAAGAAAACCTGCAGCCGCTCGAAGAGAACGAGGCTGCCGAAAAGGAAGAAAAAAACTTTGAGTATGACAGAACGCTTTGCAGCCTTTGCCAGAAGAAGGCGCGCGAAGAGGGCAGCTATTACTGCGAGGACTGCCGTACCAAGATGATGAAGACGAAGATAAAGGGCGGTTCCGTAGTTGCCGCGGTGCTCTGCGTGATAGTTTCGCTGTTCGCGCTGATGCTCCTGGGCGCAAACGCCACGCAGATGGTCGGTCTGCTTGAGGCGGACTCCCTCTTGAACCAGGGCTATGTCAACGCCGCGCTCAACAAGGTGTCCCAGGCGAGCGAGGCAAACGCCTCTCTCAACGGCAGCGACTTTATCTCGAATCTGTCAAAGACCCTCGGCAATCAGACGATATTCACCCTCGGCTACGGCGAGACCGCGATGACCGCGAAGATCTATGCAAAAGGCTACACCGAGATAGACGCGGGCGGATATGTTGTGAACACTCTCGGCGAGGACGCAGTGAAATCCGACCTGAGGCTGCTCGGTATGCGCAAGTTCGTCAAGGCATACAACGGCTACAACACCACGCAGGAGAAGGCATATTCGATTCTCCAGAACTATGCCAACGCCGAAGCGAAGGATATCCCCTACGACGATCTTATCAAGAAGCTTGACGCTCTCAAGGGTCAGGACGGAATTGAGGATCAGTATATCGAATACTACAAGTGCTATATCGCGATGATGGCGGACAAGAGCATCGACACCCAGCTCGAGTTCCTCCTGAAGATGGAAAAGGAATATCCCGCGGGTCTCATGATCTACGGTCCGACAATTGCGGATTACTACTATCGCTCGGGCGACTATGCGAAGTCCGTTGAATACGCCGACAAGATGATTGCAAAGAACCGCAACTACTCCTCCGCCTATGAGCAGAAGGTCATGGCTCTGCTCGCACAGGGCGACGCCGACGGCGCCGAGAAGGTCTGCGACCTGCTCGACACTGCCGAAAATGCGGCAGGAGTCGCAAGCGGCGATTACACTTCGTACAGCCTGCGCGCCAACCTCTATTGGTACACCGGCAAATACGACGCGGCGATAAAGATATGCGAAGAGGGCATCGAGGCATCCGGCGGCGATTCGGATATCTACCGCAACGAGGCTATCGCCTATATGCTCAAGGGCGACTACAAGAAGGCTAACGAGTGCGGAAAGAACGCATATCAGTTCTCCATGAACTACGGCGACCTGACGCTCGATATAATCAACACCGCGGCTCTTGCAGCGGGACTTGCAAAGGACGATGATACCTACAAGACGCTTCAGGATTATCTCAAGACCTACAACTACGAGATAAGCACGGTCGTCACGGACTGCCTTGCAGGCAAAAAGACCGTCGAGCAGGTCTTCATCACTGACGGAGGTGTCATCTCATGATTTCAACTGTTATCTATTTCATCGGCAAGGTGCTCACCTTTCCCGGCGCATATATAAAGGCTTTCTTTGAGCATCTTATCGCAAGAGCGTTCAGTATCCCCGTTGAGGATACAAAGTATCTCAGATTCACCGACGGCTGCGGCCATGTCGAGCATGACGCGATCGGCAGCAAGGCGAAGATATTCTTCTATTGCCTCCTGCCCGGTCTGTTCACCGCGATAATCGGCACGCCCATGCTCTATATGGGCTTTGCGGGTCTGTTCTTCTTCAAGATCCCCGCCGATTCGAGCACGATGCTCATGTTCATTGTTTACTGTATCCTGTTCTATCTCGGCTTCTCGCTGTGCGCGAACCAGTATCCGCTTATGGAGGATGCAATCGGTCTGTGGCACGCGCTCTACGGCAAGGACGGAGCGAACCTGTTCGTGAAGATCGTTCTCTTCATCCCGACCGTTCTTATTATAGCGGGCGCGTTCCTCGAGAGATATGCATTGAATATTCTTCTCATGGCAGGCACTGTTGCCTTCGCCGCACTGACAGCATAACAAAATAAATAAGCTGCCTCCGCACAGGTCACTCTCTGCGGGGGCGCTTTGCAATCGGAGAAACTTTTATGGAATATAATTTCAAACTTTGCGTCATTTGCACGGGCGATTCGGGCGCGGCGGAAAATCTCGCCTATTCGCTCATAACCTGCGGCGGCGTGCGCCTTGTAATCTGCGCAAAAAATGCGGATATCAAGAAATTCCCGACGGCGGAGAACAGCAGGATAGATTTTGCACCCTGCTCCGTTGAGTCAGTCAATTCCGTCCTCGCTTCGCCCGATGCCCCGCTCGTCATGTTCGCCGATGCCGGGACCACTTTTGCGCCCGGATTTGTCGAGCTGCTCGAAGATAAGGCGGTCATTTTCAATGCGGCTGCCGAAGAGAAAAATTCGCCGCGCAAGCTCTATCGTGACGGATTCTCAGTCCACGAGGCGTTCTCGCCTGCAGTCGGCGTGAATTTTGTCATGCGCTCGGAAGTTATAAACGAGCACAAAATAAAGCTTTTATCCGCAAGCCCGGCGGGCTTCGCCGCGTTTGCCGCGCAGTATGCCGTATATGATAGTTTCGAGCCCATACACGAACTGCTTCTCTACGGCACGAAGCCGATAGATTGGAACGCCGAAAGCTTTGATATCATTGCAAAGAGTGTTTCAATCAAAGGTGGGTTCTCCGCTCTGACGCTTCTGCTCTCGGCTTACTGCGGGCTTGACAAGACAGGAAAAGAAACCGAATTCGATGCGTTTTCAACTGCGGCAAATCCGTTCTTTGAAAACGAAGCTTACAGCGCATATGCCCTCGCGGCTTTCGGCATTGATTCCGCTATGTTAAAAGAAGGCTGCCGCGCCGGAGAGTTCGTCTCGGCGGGCACGAACGCCATGTACAAAGAAGTGACTCTGCCTATCCTCGCCGACGACGTTGTGCGCGATTTTTACGGCGGCAAGCTTAGCTTCGGCACGCTGCGCCGCTGCATTGCCGCGTGGCTCTATTTCAAGCTCTACCGAATGGGCGGAGCGGCGAAGAAGCTCGGCTGCAAAGCCTGCTCAAAACTCGCCGGGGGTGACCTGAATGTCTGATTTTCCATTCAGAGCCACGATACTCATTCCCGTCTACAATGTCGAAAAATATCTCGACGGCTGCATAAACTCGCTCAAAGAGCAGACTGAGCCATTCGGGAATATGGAGATACTCCTGATAAACGACGGAAGCCGGGACGGCAGCGCGGATATCTGCCGCCGCTGGGCTGATGAATATGAGAATATCCATTTCTACTCAAAAGAGAACGAGGGACTTTCAAAGACAAGAAACTTCGGTCTGCGCCATGCGCAGGGCAAGTATATCTTCTTCCTCGACTCCGATGACACTTTAGCGCCCGATACGGTCAAGAGCGTTGTCGACTATTTCGACACGGTCTATAATGAAGTGGATTTAGTCACATATCGCATCACGCAGTATTTCAAAAATGCGCCGCCGGTCTATCATTTCAGATACCGCACGCTGACCCACACGGGCGTGTACGATTTAGACGACCCCAAAAACAGATTCATCACGCAGACGAACGTCAATATCTGCGTCAAGAATGATAAAAATAACGGCATTTTCTTCGACGAGTCGCCGAATTTCAGGCACGAGGACGAGAAATACTGCTGCGATATCCTGCGCCGCAAGATGAAAATAGGCTTTTGCCAAAATGGCGAATACAGATATAATCGCGGCAACGAGAACAGCATTGTTTCAACCGTTTTCTCGCCCTATTATATATTTGAAACCTCCATGGCTTTCTACGAGGAATTGTTCAACTCGTTCGGCGGCAGGGTTCCGCCGTATTTCCAGGGAATAGTTTTCAACGACCTGCGCTGGAAACTCAAGGAGGACAAGCTCCTGCCCTATCACTATTCGCCCGAGGAGTTCGCGCGCGCAAACAGGCGCATTGATGCGCTGCTCGAGCAAATGGACGAGGATACTATAATATTGCACCCGTCCGTCAATGAATATCATATCCACTACTGGCTCTCGCGCAAGCCGAATTGCCATCCGACGGTAATAGCAGATGACGGCAAGCTCAGCATTGCGGCGGACGGAAGAAAGATTTTTTCAGCGTCCTCGTTCCCGCTGATGATGAGAAAAATATTCGTCGAAAACGGAAAAGCGAGACTGCTCTCGTTTGTAAAATCCCCCGTGTTCTCGCATCTCGGGCGCGGCGAGTGGAAAGTAATAGCTTCTGTAGACGGCGAAAAACGCGAGCTTGAAACTTTCACCTCCGTTTTCAGCGCGCAGGATTCCGCAGTCAACGTTGTCGATTTTCCGGCGTTCTTCTGCGAATTCCCCGCAGACGGCAGGCACGAGATAAAGTTCTTTATAAGCATACGCGGCAAAGAATATCCGACGAATCTCCTCGCCGAGCCGACCGCCGTGTTCAGCCGTAAAATACGCATGTATGTCCGAAACGGCGTGATGTTCACTCTGAATGGCAGGACACTCGTCAGCAGAAGCGTTGACGAAAATGAGAAGTACCGTGCCGAGCGCGAACAGAGCAAGAATTTCAAGGGCAATGTCAAAAAGCTGCGCAATGCCGCCATTGAATACCGCAGAGCGCACACAGTCGAGCTCTACTATGACCTTCACACGGTAGATTTCGACAACGGCTATTACCAGTTCAAGAATGACATAAAGCACAGCGACGGCGTTGAACGCTACTATATCTACAGCCGCGAATACAAGAATATCGACGAGCTGTTCACAAAAGATGAACAGGAGCATCTCGTGAAATTCGGCTCGGAGAAGCACAAACTGCTCTATCTCTCGGCGCGCGTGATATTCACGGCGTTCTACGGCGTGACCCCCGTTTCGCCGTTCGGCTCGGCGGCGGGCGAGGTGCCCTATGCCGACCTGCTCGATTTCAAAACTATCTATCTCCAGCATGGAGTGCTCCACGCCTCCCTGCGTTCGCAGAACTCGGTCGAACGCTGCCGTGCGGATAAAATCGTCATTTCCGCTCCGTTTGAAAAGCAGAATTACATGACGAACTATCACTACCCGGAGGACAATCTCATCCCGACCGGCATGGCGCGATATGACCATATCGACAGAAACAAAAAGGCAAAGAACAGGATTCTCTTCGCCCCGTCGTGGCGCAAGTACCTGACTCAGGAGATAAACTCCTCGAAGTGGGAGCTGATAGACTCGAAGCTCAAAAGCTCCGACTATTTCAGGAATTTCTCACGTTTTCTTGAGAGCGAGGAACTGCATGAGCTGCTCGAAAAGACGGACACCTATCTCGATGTCAAGCTCCACCCGATAATCGCGGACGCCGAAGGACTGTTTGATATCAAGAGTCCGCGCGTCGTCATGGCGGGCGCGCATGTTGACATTGAGGACTACAAGATGTTCATAACGGACTTCTCGTCTTTCGTGTTCGACTTCGCTTATCTCTGCCGCCCGGTGCTCTATTTTGTGCCGGACTACGGACAGTTCAAGGCGGGCATGAACCACTACCGCGAGCTGGATTTACCGTTTGAAAAGGCATTCGGTCCGCTCGTCCTCGACCCGGACGGCGCGGTGGAGAAAATAAAAAAAGCCGCGGAAAACGGCTTTGATCCGGAACCAATATATGCCGAGCGCATGAAGAACTTTTATTATCCTCTTGAAAATTGTGCTGAGGCATTATATAATGAAGTGAGCTCGTGGGATTATCTGTAAGAGGGGAATGATCGAGAATGGATAAGCTTATCAGTGTTGTGATACCTGTTTATAACAGAGAGACGACACTGCGCAAATGCGTTGACAGCATTCTTGCACAGACATACGAAAATATTGAGGTCATCCTTGTCAATGACGGCTCTACCGACCGTTCGGAGGATATCTGCCGCAGCTATGAGCAAGCCGATTCAAGGGTCTCCGTCATCAGCAAGGCAAACGGAGGCCTTTCCTCGGCACGCAATGCCGGAATAGACGGAAGTCACGGCGAGTATTTGTTTTTTGTTGACAGTGATGATTGGATAGACAGCGATACTTTGGAAGTGCTGTTGAAAACCGCTCTGCGAAAAGATACGGATGTCACAGGCTGCTGCACCTATTTTAACTATCCGAACGGCACGGAAAAAAGCAGAGCTTCTGCGCAGATTGATATCTGCGACACGCGCTCTCTGATAAAATGGATGCTTGAGGGCGGCATCGATGCCAACGCCGCGTGTGGCAAGCTGTTCAAAAAAAGTCTTTTTGAAAATTTGAGATTTGACGAGAGCTGCGATTTCTGCGAGGACGATGAGTTCAGTTTTCGTATGGCGAGGAAGGCAAAAGGCTATGTCCGCATAGCCGATGCGAAATATCACTATTTCCAGAATTTCAACGGGATGGTACTGTCAGGCTCGTATGTTTCCGAAGCGCCTATAAATGTCATGTCAAAGATAGAATCCGACCCGATAGTGGCGGGTGACCCGGAGCTTTCAAGGCTTGCGCACAAAAAGAAGATAGCGGCTCTGCATACGCTGTATGTAAAATATATGCGCGCAGGAGACAGGCGCAACGCCGCGTGCATCGCTCATATGATGCGTGAGCTGGTATCAAAGCACGGCTACTGCGGAATATCAAAGCAGATGCAGGCGCGTGTCATGCTCATGCGTGCATACCCGCTCGCGAGATTCGTCGAGCTTTCCTCGATATGGCTCAGAGGCAAGAAATACAGCAAAAAATCTGCATAAAAGGCAACCGGACGCAGCAAAAATACTGCGTCCGATTTTTATTTAATTTTTATCTTGCGGCAGTCCGCTTATTTTATATACCCGATAATAAAATGCGAACTCTTCTTGACGAAGTCGTCGAATCCGGACAGCTCGCGCGGATCGGGGCGGCTGTTACTGTAGTTATACACTCTGACGCCGCCGTTTTCCATGCTCTCGACCGCCACAGTGTGCAGCGACGACAGAAGCGGGCGCTTCGTCCAGAACGAGATTATTGCCGAGCCGGCTTTTGGAAATTCGCGCTTGAATCGCTCATAGTCCGTTATGCCGTGCTCGGACATACCGCGCTTTTGGAAATAGTGCCTGAGCATATACGGATTCGAGCCGAACAGTCCCATAAGCACCGAGCCTTTGGGGTATATCTCGAGCGCAAGATCCGCCATGTTCGTTTTCACGCCGTGCAGGCGCATATAGTTATAGACCGCGATTATCTCACAGCCGTTATACGACATCGGAAAAAGCCCGTAACGAAGCCGGCTGACCATGCCGAGCGCCTGACCGTTTATGAATCTGTCGGGCATCGGCATATTTTTATTGAATTTATAGTTCGGCTTTTCAAGCATAATCAGGCCTCCGTCATAAGACGCGACGCATCGGGCTTGGATATCCACATATCCTCCCACTTCTGCCCGGCGATGACCTCGAGGCGCTTCTTCTCTTCATCGTCGATGTCAATTTCGCCCTGCTCGTGCTTTTGCTTGATGAGAGCTTTTATCTGCTCATGGTCGCGCTTTGTCATGGTGTAGCGCCAGACGGTGATGAGGGTTATTATCGCGAATATTGTCGGCAGGATTGAGAAGTTCAGGCGCAGTCCCCAGATAGTGCGCGCGGGCTGCATTGACGGCGCGGTTATCTTCGGGTTATAGCCGAACGCATCTATAGACGCGCCGACGATATACGCCATGAAGCTGTTTATCATCTTGCGGAACAGCGTATAGAATGTCGATATCGTGCCCTCGCGGCGCTCGCCCGTTATCATCTCGTCAACATCGGTGACGTCGGGCTGGATATTGACAATGAAGAAATCGGGGCCTGAGAAGCCGAAGTTGTAGCATATCGAAGATATGACGATAATTATCGTTGAAATAATCGACGGCGTGTTCGGCGTTATAAATGAAGTGATGAACAGACCGACAACCATAAGCGGACCGAGAATTTTTCCGCACGACTGCTTGCCGAACTTCTTGATGAGCATATAGTTTATGGGCGTGCCCATGAATTCAGAGATGCCCGAGACTATAGTCATGGATATGAACAGGCTGTATTTATCGGCAACGCTGACCATGAAATACTGGTCGGTGATGCTGTAGAATCCGCGGCACATCATAAAGCACAGGCTTATAAGAAAATACTGCCTGAACGCGCGGTTTTTGAAAACCTTTACATACTGACTGACGATGAACTTTATGTTTATCGGCATCTTCGGCATATCCTTCGAGGACGGCTCGCTCGTATGGAAATAGCAATAGACGAGCGGCCACGCGAAAAACACGGCGAGGATAAAGCCGATGAGCATATATTTGTTCGTATCCGCGTGCGAGGGATTCGGCAAACTGCCGAGCGCCGTTCCGACATCGAACTCGCTCAATATAAGCGCGGTAAGTATGAATGAAGTCACCTGTCCGACGGAGTTCATCAGATATTCAATAAATAAGAACTGCGTTCGCTGGAAATAATTCGGCGCGACCATCGGCAGCATCGAAGTGTGCGGCACGCTCGCTATGGTGAACGCAGTGCTGTAGAGCAGCGTTCCCGCGATGTACCAGAGCATTATATTGCGCGTGTTGCCGGTGTCCGATATTCCGAATGAAGTCCACTTCATGATATAAGCTATCATGAACGGGATGACCGCTATTAGCAGATATCTCCTGTGGCGTCCTGACTTTGCGCGGGTGTGGTCGCTGATAATACCCATTATCGGGTCGGTTATTGCGTCCCACATTCCGCCGATGAGCGAAATGAAACCCGCCTGCTTGGTGCTCAGCCCCTCGACATAGGTCAGATACTGCTGATGATACATGCTGATCGGATAGCCCGCTCCGCCGAGCATGATGTTTCCCGAAGTATAGCCCACGGCAGGCTTGAGGGTATCTTTCAAATCGCCCTCGATTCCCGCAATGTCTTTGAACCATTCGGAAAAGGTTCTTCTTTCTTTTCTCATTGTTTTCTCCCCTTTCGGTCATATAAGGGAATAGCGATATAACAACAGCCGCAGCTGAAAGTTACTTGAAAAGCTTCGTATGCCTGAGTGCCGAATAGAGCGGTAGTCCGAGCACGAGGCAGACTACGAGTTCGCCCGCTCCGACTTCCAGAGCGGATATTGCAAACGCGGTGAGTTTTCCGCCCTCGACCGGGGTCAGCATCACTATCTCAAGTCCGACTATGACGGCGTTGAATATAACCGGCATAAGTGACGAGAGCACCGGGAGTTTTTTTATCTGCACATTTCTGAGCATACGCCCGGTCACTGCGCCGAGAAGAGTCGCCGCCGAGCCGAAGCACATCCCATATGCCCATCGGGCTCGAAATATTGCCTATGATACAGCCTATCGTCAGCCCCGGTATCGCAGCGGGGGTGAGAGTCGAGAGCACGGTCAGGGCTTCGGAGAGCCTGAACTGCACCGGGCCGTAAGCGAGTGAGAATGCGGCGCTGAGATATGTCGCCGCCGCATAGAGCGCAGCAATGACCGCGCTCTCCGTCAGGAATCGGACGGAAAGTTTTTTGTTTTTCATTTTTCTGCTCCTTTTTGCTGCCATGCAGCGCCTTTAGTTTTGTTCAGCATCGGGCACAATGCCTGTCGGGAAGGTCTCGAACCGACGATTAATTTATATCAAAGATATTTGGCGAGGTCTTTCATGCTGTCGACCACGACGCTCGCTTTAATATCCGAATTTTCGTATTCCTCTCTCGTAGTCACGCCGCTGAGCACAAGCACGCTCGGTATGCCGTGGCTGGCGCCTATCGCGATATCCGTCGCCAGGCGGTCGCCGATAAAAGCAATCTCATCGCGCGAGCAGGAGAGCATATGGGTTATATAATCTACAGTTGCGGTCATGGGCTTGCCCATAACAAGCGGGCGTTTGCCTGTCGATGCGGCGAAAAGCTCGATCATCGAGCCCGTGTCGGGCATGAAGCCGTCCGCAGTCGGGCAGTTGAGATCGGGGTGGGTCGCTATATACTCCGCGCCGTTTGCGATATACTTCGCAGCGTCCCAAAGCTTCTGATAGGTCAGCGTAGTATCAAAGCCGAGCACGACTATATCGGGGTCTTTTTCAACAAGATTGATGCCCGCAGCTTTGAAATCGCCGGTCAGTCGCTCGTTGCCGAGAAGATAGACGCTCTTGCCGGGGCGGTGTCGCTTGAGGAAGTCTATAGTGACATGGGACGAGATTATGACGCGCTTTTCGTCAACGGGAAAGCCCATCTTAGCGAGCTTATCCCTGCACGAGGCGACATTGTTCGACGAGTTGTTCGTGAAGAAATAGAAGTCTCTCCCGCTCTCGCGGACTTTTTTCAAAAATCCGTCTGCGCCGGGAATGATGTTTCCGTCGAGATAGAATGTTCCGTCCATGTCGACAATGAAATATTTTGTCTTTTCAAAGATGCTTTTTTCTGCCAAGGTTTCCACACACTTTCTCTCAAAGTCCTGTTTTCGGGACATAATATTTATAATTATATCATAGTACACCCGTGTTTTACAATATGTCTTTTTCGGCTGTCACAAGCCGTTTTCCGACATAACATAAAAAAGTGTGGCTTATTACTTTATAAAAATTTGACTTTTCTTTAAAATTTCAGTAAAAGTTTTATATTTACTATAGACTTTTTTCTTCAGATATTTTAAAATTATATTGTATAATGCGTCGGCTCAAAGCCGATGGGGACGGAGGATAAAGATATGCCAAACCAGAATCTCGAATTTGGAAACAGGCTCAAGACATTCAGAACGCTCAACGGTTTGACTCAGGGGGAAGTCGCCGAGGTGCTCAACCTCGACCGTTCGACCTACACCTACTACGAAAAAGGCCGCGTGCCGAATCTCGACACGCTCAACAAGCTCTCGAAAATTTTCAACGTATCCGTTGCCGAGCTTATCGGCGAACGCGATGACGGCGCGCTTGATGTTATCAAAAACGCAAGCCGCGAGCTCCACGTTGAGAGCATCTTTTTAAGACCCGATGAAAAACAGCTGATACTCAACCTTCGCCTTTGCTCCCCTGTGGAGAGGCAGAAAATTTTTGACAAGGTCAATCAGTATATCGAAAGAAAATCCAAATAAGGACATTTGATGGACAAATTCAAGCTCGAAAACCTCGGCTCGGGCATAACCGCAGTCATTTCGAAGGAACACGGATTCGGGACGGACTTCTGCTCGCCGACTTCGCGGCAGTGAAAGAATCCAACCGCTGCTGCGACATGGGCAGCGGCTGCGGGATAATCCCATTGCTGTGGCTCAAAAAGAATATGAGCAGACCCGTTGCCGCAGTTGAGATAAGCGAGCAGGGATGCGAACAGATGAACAAGGCTGCCGGGATAAATTCTCTCGGCGGCCGTCTTGAGGTATATAACAAAGATTTACGAAATGTGCGCGAATTTCTTCCCGCGGGTGAATTTGATGTTGTGACAATGAATCCGCCCTACAAAGCCGAGGGCGCGGGAATAGTTAACGCGGATGAAACGGCGGCGCGGGCGCGGCACGGGCTGTGCTGTTCGCTCGACGATATGTGCGAAGCCGCCGCGTGGCTTTTAAAATTCGGCGGCAGGCTCTGCGTGTGTCTGCGCCCGGAGCGGCTCTGCGAGCTGATGTGCAAAATGAGCGCCGCCGGCATTGAGCCGAAGAGACTCAGAACCGTTTCAAAGCGCGACGGATGCGCCCCGTGGCTCGTTCTCGTCGAGGGAAAGCGCGGCGGGAAGCCGGGCATGACGGTCGAGCCCCAGCTCAATATATATGACGGGGACGAATATTCGGAATACATGAAAACGCTCTACTCGGACTACGAGCGCGAGCGTGAAAATAACGACCCTGAAAGGAACAAGACTGATAAATGAGCGCTGTACTTTATGTTGTCGGCACGCCGATAGGCAATCTGGGCGACCTCTCTCCCCGCGCGATAGATGCGTTTGAAAACTGCGATTTCATCGCCGCGGAGGACACCAGAGTGACGCTGAAGCTTCTCAACTCGTTCGGGATAAAGAAGCCGATGATAAGCTATCACGAGCACAACAGATTCGAGATGAGCCCGAGAATAGTCGCGCGGCTGATGAACGGCGAGAGCTGCGTGCTCGTCACGGACGCCGGTATGCCCGCGATATCCGACCCCGGCGAGGATTTGGTGCGCATGTGCCACGAGCACGGGATAAAAGTCGAATCCGTACCCGGACCGACTGCGTTCGCAACGGCGATGGCGATATCCGGTATGCCCTCCGGAAGATTCACTTTTGAGGGTTTCCTGAGCGTCAACAAGGCGAGCCGCACCGAGCACATACAGAGCATAGTTAAAGAGCCGCGCACGATGATATTCTACGAAGCTCCGCACAAGATAGGCGCAACGCTCCGCGACCTCGCCGCCGCACTCGGCGACAGGGAAATTGCAATCGTCCGCGAGATAACCAAAATTCACGAAGAGGTTATCCGCAGCCGAGAAATATGCGGACGGCGGACTCAAGGGCGAGATAGTGCTCATCATCGCGGGCGCAAAGCCCGAGGAAAAAGAGCAGATGGCCGTCGAGCAGGCAGTCGAAGAAGCGAAAAAATTCATAGCATCGGGCGACTCCGCCTCGGAGGCCGCGAAAAAAGCGGCGAAGCTCAGCGGACACAAGAAGGGCGACATATATAAACTTTTGCAGGGAGAGAAAGACAATGGCTGAAGCACTCAGACAATACTGGTATCTTGGAATCGCGCTCATAGCGGCTGTTATTTTAACTCTCTGGGTAATCAAAAAGGCGGCGCAGGCATCGAGCCGGGCGCACGCAGAACGCGAGGCGCAGATGAAAAAGCTCGAATACGAATCGGGCGTGCTCAAAGAGTTCTCCGAGCTCAGCGAAGAGAAGCTCCGCAATGCCGACAGCAAGCGCGCTTTCGACGGCGTGGCGATGAACATACAGCGATATCTCGAAAAGCAGAGCAACATGAACGCGGCGTTCTCGGCACTCTCCGACAGTCAGAAGCAGATATACGCGCTCTATTATCTCATAGACGATTCTAAGAAAGGACTCAGCGAGTTTTTCAAATGCAACTCCGCTCCCCTGACCCCGGCGGCGCGCGAGGCGGTCGATTTGCTGTTCCCCGCAGACGCCGCAAAGGCTTTTGACAGCGAGTACCGCGCATATGACCCCGACGACGAGGACACTTCGCTCATCCCCGCAGAGATAGAGAAGAACGACGCCGAATATGCTGAGGCGATGCAGGATTTTGATTTTTATAAAGCGGCAGTCGAAATAATAATCGAAAATCTTAAAGACTTTTGCTGATTTACGACTTATTTTTACCCTCATGTAAAGTATAATAGTTTTGTGATGTCCGCGACGCGGATAATAATTATATTATAAACACAGGAGGAAACAGCATGGAATTCAAAGGCAGCAGAACTCAGGCAAATCTCATGGCGGCTTTCGCCGGAGAATCACAGGCACGGAACAAATACACATACTATGCATCAAAGGCGAAGAAGGACGGCTACGAGCAGATAGCCGCGATTTTCACCGAGACTGCGGACAACGAAAAGGAGCACGCGAAGATCTGGTTCAAGGAGCTGCACGACGGCGCAGTGCCCTCGACCATAGACAATCTGCGCGATGCGGCGGCAGGCGAAAACTACGAGTGGACCGAGATGTACAAAGAGTTCGCCGAGGTCGCCCGCGAAGAGGGATTCGACCGCATAGCTTCGCTCTTTGAGATGGTCGGCAAGATCGAGAAAGAGCACGAGGAGCGTTACAACACACTGCTCAAAAATCTCGAAGAGGGCATCGTCTTTGAACGCAGCGAAGAGGTCGTATGGGTCTGCCGCAACTGCGGACACATCCATGTCGGCAAATCCGCGCCGAAAGTATGCCCCACCTGCGCCCACCCGCAGTCGTATTTTGAAATCAAGAAGACAAATTATTGATAGTTCAGCGAAGCTCTGTCCGTTATCAAACGGGCAGAGTTTTTTATTTTTTGTCCGTTCAGAGCGGTCGAAATTAATAATACAAAAATTATAGGCTTTATTTGGTCATTTTTTACAAAAAAATTAGATCAAATACTATGGCCGATTGAATAAAGTAGTCAAAAACCGCTTGAAAAAATCTATAATCGAGTGTATAATTTATTTAATAATACATCTTTTGAGGAAAGTGAGAATCTTAAATGCTTAATGAGAATATCCCGATGTACCTTTTCCATCAGGGTACAAACGCAAAAGCATATGAGTATCTCGGCTCACACCGCGACGAAGAGGATGAGAATTTTACCTATTTTCGCGTATGGGCTCCGCACGCCGTCGCCGTTTTTGTCGCCTGCGACAGAAACAACTGGACGGGAGAGGGCTTTGAGCTCAGCCGCATAAACGAACAGGGTCTCTGGGAGGGACACTTCGAGGGCTTCAAGGAATTTGATGCCTACAAGTATCTCATCATCGCGCAGGACGGCCGCAAGCTGATGAAATGCGACCCCTACGCATTCCATGCCGAGACGCGCCCCGGAACCGCCTCGAAGATATATGAGCTCGGCTCATTCGAGTGGACGGACGGCGCATGGATGAAAAAACGCCGCAGGAAGAATATATATGCCTCCCCGATGAATATATATGAGCTGCACGTCGGTTCGTGGCAGCGATATGCCGACGGCAACACGCTCTCCTACCGCGAGCTCGCGGACAGGCTCGTGCCCTATGTTGTCGACATGGGCTACACGCACGTGGAGCTGCTGCCGATAATGGAGCACCCGTTCGACGGCTCGTGGGGATATCAGGTCACCGGATACTTTGCGCCGACCTCACGCTACGGCACGCCGGACGACTTCATGTATTTTGTTAATAAATGCCACGAAAACGGCATAGGAGTTATATTGGACTGGGTCCCGGCGCATTTTCCGAAAGACGAATTCGGTCTCTACGAATTTGACGGCGAGGCATGCTACGAATACGCCGACCCGAACAAAGGCGAACACAAGCAATGGGGCACGCGAGTTTTTGACTACGGCAGGACGGAGGTTCAGAGCTTCCTCATGTCGAGCGCGCTGTTCTGGCTCGAGGTCTACCATGTTGACGGACTGAGAGTCGACGCCGTTGCGTCCATGCTCTATCTCGACTACGGGCGCGAGGACGGCGAATGGAGTCCGAACACCTACGGCGGACGAGAGAATCTCGAAGCCGTGGCATTTATAAAAAAGCTCAACGAGACTATATTCGGAGAGCACGGCGACATCATGATGATAGCCGAGGAGAGCACCTCCTGGCCGATGGTGTCGAAGCCCGTCTATCTCGGCGGTCTCGGCTTCAACTTCAAATGGAACATGGGCTGGATGAACGACTGCCTGCGCTATTTCTCGCTCGACGGTCTGTTCAGGAAGTTCAATCACGACTGCCTGACCTTCTCGTTCTTCTATGCTTTTTCCGAGAATTTCGTGCTGCCTATCTCGCACGACGAGGTGGTTCACGGCAAATGCTCGCTGATAAGCAAGATGCCCGGTACATACGAAGAGAAGTTTGCGGGAGTCCGCTCGTTCCTTGCGTATATGATGGCGCACCCGGGCAAGAAGCTGCTCTTCATGGGTCAGGAGTTCGGTCAGTTCATCGAGTGGAACTACAAGCAGGAGCTCGACTGGCTGCTGCTCGACTACGATATGCACAGAAAGCTCAAGGAGTTTTCGCGCACGCTCAACCGCTTCTATAAGCGCAACCCCGCGATGTGGGAGATCGACTACAGCTGGGAGGGCTTCAGCTGGATATCCAGCGACGACAGCGCAAACTCCGTCATTGCCTTCCGCCGCATGGACAAAAAGGGCGACGAGCTGATAGTCGTCTGCAACTTCACCCCCGTCACGCGCGAAAATTACCGCATCGGAGTGCCGGACAAGGGCACTTACCGCATAGTCCTCAACACGGACAGCGTCGAGTTCGGCGGCAGCGGAACAAAGATGCAGAAAACCTACACGTCAAAACCGATCCCGATGCACTCGTTCGGGCAGAGCATCTCGCTCACGCTCCCGGGTCTGTCGGTCGTTTATCTGAAAAAACAAGGCAAGAAAGCTGATAACAAGGAGGAATAAACATGGCCAGAAAAACAGAATGTATCGCTATGCTGCTTGCAGGCGGTCAGGGCAGCAGGCTCGGTATTCTGACCAAGAACATGGCAAAACCCGCCGTTCCCTACGGCGGCAAGTACAGGATAATCGATTTTCCGCTGTCGAACTGCGTCAACTCCGGCATATACACCGTCGGCGTGCTCACGCAGTATCAGCCGCTTGAGCTCAACGACTACATCGGCAACGGTCAGCCGTGGGATCTCGACAGAGAGAACGGCGGCGTGCATATCCTCTCCCCCTATCAGCAGATAGAGGGCACCGAGTGGTACAAGAACACCGCAAACGCCATATATCAGAACATCAACTTCATCGACCGCTATTCGCCCGAATATGTTCTTATTCTCTCCGGCGACCACATCTACAAGATGGACTACTCCAAGATGCTCGCCTATCACAAAGAGAAGAACGCCGACTGCACCATCGCTTCCCTCGAAGTTCCGTGGGAGGAGGCTTCGCGCTTCGGTCTGATGTTCGTCAACGAGGACGGCTCGATATCCGAGTTTGAAGAGAAGCCGAAGCATCCGCGCAGCAACAAGGCTTCCATGGGCGTATACATATTCACCTGGAGCAAGCTTCGCCGCTATCTGCTCGAGGACGAGGCGAACCCCGCCTCCGGCAACGACTTCGGTCATGATCTTATCCCCGCGATGCATGAAGCGGGCGAGCGTCTTTTTGCCTATCAGTTCGACGGCTACTGGAAGGATGTCGGCACGATAGACAGCCTCTGGGAGGCAAACCTCGACCTACTCAACCCCAAGGTCGATCTCGACCTGAGCGACCCGTCGTGGAAGATATATTCCCGCACCCCCACCGCCCCGCCGCACTATGTCTCGCCCGACGCAACGGTTCAGAACTCCATGGTGACCGAGGGTTGCGAGATTTCCGGCGATGTTGACTTCTCCGTTATCTTCGCGGACGTCACGATAGAAAAGGGCGCGGTAATAAGAGACTCGATAATCATGCCCGGCACGGTTATTAAATCCGGCGCGGTGGTTCAATATGCAATTGTCGCGGAGAACGCGGTGATTGAAGAGAACGCCGTTGTCGGCGAGCGGCCCGAGGCCATGGATGACCTCGACAAATGGGGCGTCGCCGTTATCGGCAAGGGCGTCACGGTCAAAAAGGGCATGAAGATTGAGCCCAAGGCCATGTATGACGGAGAAAAGGAGGCCGTTCGCAAATGAGAGCCAACAATGTTCTCGGCATAATCTATGCCAGCACCTATGACCAGTCGCTTCCCGAGCTTACAAATATGCGCACGATGGGCTCCGTCCCGTTCGGCGGAAGATACAGGCTCATAGATTTCCCGCTTTCAAATATGGTCAACTCCGGCATCTCCAAGGTCGGCGTTATAACCAAGAGCAACTACCGCTCGCTGATGGATCACCTCGGCACAGGCAAGCCGTGGGATCTTTCCCGCAAGCGCGAGGGTATGTTCATTCTGCCGCCGTTCAACTCCGCAGAGGATTCCGGCGGACTGTTTGCAAACAGAATTGACGCGCTTATCGGCTGTACATCGTTCATATCGAGCTCGACTAACGAATATGTCCTGCTCTGCGACTGCAACACGATTTGCAATATTGATCTCAACCTGCTCTTTGACGCGCACGAGCAGAGCGGCGCGGATATCACCGCGGCATACTGCCACGGCACCGTTCCCGCGCTGAGCAACACCATGACATTTGACCTCGACTCCGACGGACGCATAAAAGAAATCGCAATTTCTTCGACAGGCGGCGCTGAGGGCAACTATTCGCTCAATGTGTTCCTGCTCAAAAAGTCACTGCTCGAGAGACTTATCTCCCAGGCGGCGAGCATGCACTACACCGACTTCGAGCGCGATCTCATCCAGGCGAATGTCGGTGCGCTGAAAATTTGCGGCTATAAAACCGAGGGCTTTGTCGTAACTCTCGACTCCCTCAAGAGCTTCTACGACGCGAACATGGCTCTGCTCGACCTCGGCAACCGCTCCGAGCTGTTCTGCAGAGAGCGCCCGGTCTACACAAAGGTACGCGACGAGGTTCCGGCGATTTACGGACTCGGCGCAGATGTCAAAAACAGCCTCATTGCCGACGGCTGCAAGATAGAGGGCAAGGTTGAAAACAGTATCCTCTTCCGCGGCGTCACCATCGGCAAGGATGCGGTCGTCAAAAACTCCATCGTCATGCAGGGCGCGTATGTCGGCTCCGGCGCGACGCTCAACAGCGTGATAATGGATAAGATATCTATAATCAAACCCGACAAATCACTCTGCGGCACCGACACCTTCCCGGTATATGTCGGCAAGGGCATAGTGGTCTGATCGAAAGGGGACTGAAAAAATGAAAATCTTATATGCTGCAAGCGAAGCTCTTCCCTTCATGGCGAGCGGTGGGCTCGGCGACGTTGCCGGCTCTCTGCCCAAGGCACTGCGCAAGCGCCTTGTCGGCTGCCGTGTTGTTATGCCGCTCTACAGCGGAATAAAGCAGGAACTGCGCGACCAGATGCAGTTTATCACACATATCACCGTCCCAGTCTCGTGGCGCAGGCAGTACTGCGGCATCTTCGAGGCGAAGATAGACGGCGTTATATTCTATTTTATCGACAACGAGTATTATTTCAAGCGCGACGGCATCTATGGTCACTATGACGACGCGGAGCGTTTTGCGTTCTTCTCCCGCGCGGTACTTGAGATAATCCCGCACATCGACTTCAAGCCCGACATCATCCATACGAATGACTGGCAGACGGCTCTCGTCCCTGTCTACTACTCGACGATGTACGCAAACCGCGAGGGCTATGAGGGCATAAAGAACATATTCACCATCCACAACATCCAGTATCAGGGCGTTTACGGCAAAGAGATACTCGGCGACGTGTTCGGTCTCGGCGAACAGCATGAGCAGCTGCTCGATTTCGGCGGCACGCTCAACCTGATGAAGGGTGCTATCGAATGCGCCGATGTCGTTACCACGGTCAGCCCGACCTACGCAGAGGAAATACTCGACCCTTGGTTCAGCCACGGACTCGATCCGATTCTGCGCGAGCGCCAGTATAAGCTCCACGGTATCCTCAACGGCATAGATACGGATATCTATAACCCCGAAACCGACAAGGCGATTGCAAAGAACTTCTCCGCAAAAGACCCCGCGGGCAAAAAAGAGGACAAGGCAGACCTCCAGCGCGAGTTCTCCCTGCCCGTGCGCGACGATGTGCCGATAATCGGCATGGTATCGCGCCTTGTGTCGCACAAGGGTCTCGACCTCGTCAAAGCCGTCCTCGACGAGCTGCTGAGCACTACCGATGTTCAGCTCGTTGTGCTCGGCACAGGCGACTGGGAATATGAGAACTTCTTCCGCGAGATCGAAGCGCGTTACCCGGGAAAAGTCGGGCTGCGCATAGCATTCATCCCCGACCTCGCGCGCAAGATATATGCCGGATGCGACATGTTCCTCATGCCGTCGAAGAGCGAGCCGTGCGGTCTTTCGCAGATGCTCGCGCTCAGATACGGCACTCTCCCGATAGTCCGCGAAACCGGCGGACTCAAGGACAGCATCACCGACTCCGGCGACGGCGAGGGCAACGGTTTCACTTTCAAGAGCTACAACGCCCACGATATGCTCGACGCGATCCGCAGATCGCTCGGCGCGTATTCGGACAAGAAATACTGGGCTTCGCTCGTTGAGCGCGCGCTCGAATGCGACAACAGCTGGGGACGCTCGGCGAGAGAATATATGCGTCTTTACAGAGAGACCATAGGCAAGTAACAAAAATTCAAGCGGAGGACCGCAGTGACCGCCGAAGCGACGGCACACCGTCGGTCCTCGTTTTTTTACGGTGAAAAGATATGGTTATAAAATCAAACATGATTGACCGCCAGCTGCGCCCGATCGGCGAGGCTATCCGCTTCGTCTGGCCGAGCTTCAGCGAGCGGAAGTTCAAATTTTGCAACTTCATTCTGAAAAACTTCGGGCGCGGCGCGGACGTTACGCCGTGGAAAATAAAGTGCGAGCAGATAAAGATTCCCCGCGCGGACGGGAGTGAGCTTCGGCTATGCGTATATTCACCGAGAAAGCGCGAGGGCGAAATGCCCGGGCTGCTGTGGATTCACGGCGGCGGCTACGCCATGGGCATACCCGAGCAGGATCACGGCTTCGTGCGCTCGTTTGTCGGCGCAACAGGCTGCGTCATGGTCGTGCCGGACTACAAAAAATCGCTCTATGCCCCCTTTCCCGCCGCACTCGAGGACTGCTATCTCGCTCTGCTCTGGCTCAAGGAGAACGGCGAAAAATACGGCATGAGACGGGACAAGATATTCGTCGGCGGCAACAGCGCAGGCGGCGGGATGACCGCGGCGCTCACGCTCTACGCCCGCGACAGGGGCGAGGTGAATATAGCGTTCCAGATGCCGCTCTACCCGATGCTCGACGACCGCCCGACCGAGACCTCAAAAAACAACGACGCGCCCGTCTGGAACACGAAGTCGAACATAGCCGCGTGGGAGCTCTATTTGGGCGGCGACTACGGCACGGACAGAGTCTCGAAATACGCCGCGCCCGCGCGCGAGACGGACTTTTCCGGTCTGCCGCCGACGCTCACGTTCATTGGCAGCATAGACCCGTTTCTTGCGGAGACAAAGAGCTATGTCGAGGCGCTGCGCGCGGCGGGTGTTCCCGTTGAGTTCAGGATATTCGAGGGCGGATTCCACAGCTTCGATATATATTATTTTGCAAACATCGCCAAGGAGGCGAACAAATTCATCCGTAACGGCTTCAAATATGCGGCTGAGCACTTCTCCGCTCCTCAGCCGGAGGATAAATAAACCGTGGAAAGCGTGTCGATAAAACCGTTTTTGATGGTTTCGCAAAAAGTAAAGCCTCCCTTGTGTAAAGGGAGGTGGGCAGATTATAATTTGAAGTGCAACACTGCAAAAAGAAGAGAGACAACACGCTA
>ENA-OROM01000592-OROM01000592.1-human-gut-metagenome-genome-assembly--contig:-NODE-592-length-44717-cov-21.127424_pt1 | contig 44717 bp, 47 predicted proteins | sample MGYA00242129_ERZ509050 | MGnify/ENA primary metagenome ERZ509050 (study PRJEB26280, sample SAMEA2338701) | human gut metagenome | biome: human gut; feature: human-associated habitat; material: faeces...
TTACGAAGGTCACTATGAAAATGCATCATGCAGTGCGTGAGGATTTATTAAGATATTTACAGTCACATATTACGGCATAATGGTTGGAGGAATAAAAGACATGAAAACAATCAAAGTAGTTGCAGCGGTTATTTGCGACAACATAAAGGAGAAGAATAAAATATTTGCGACGGCACGAGGTTACGGGGAATTAAAAGGGGGATGGGAATTTCCGGGTGGAAAAGTAGAACCGGGAGAAACACCGCAGCAGGCTCTTGTAAGAGAAATTATGGAAGAGCTGGATACAGAAATTAAGGTTGGTGAATGGATCGATACAATCGAATTTGATTATCCGACCTTTCATCTTTCAATGGATTGTTTTTGGGCGGAGGTTACAAAGGGCCATCTTGAGTTAAAAGAGGCAGAGGCGGCAAAATGGCTCACAAAGGATCAGTTAGACAGTGTTGCCTGGTTACCGGCAGATATTACATTGATCGATAAAATTCAAGGGTATATGAAATAAGTCAGTGCAATTTGACTGGCGATAGATTCAAGGAGAAGAGAATTTTTCTAAAAAATCCAGTAATTACTGATTGATTGTGTATAGACAGTGTCATATAATAAATATACAAGAAAGAGAGGTGCTTTTATGGAAAGTATGGGAATTGTTCAAGCGAGAACACCAGAGAGCGTAAAAGAAAACGCGACAAACATTTTAGAAAAGCTTGGCCTTAATATGTCTACGTATATCAATATGGCACTGAATCAGTTGATTATACAGGAAGGAATTCCTTTTGCTGTTAAGCTGGCAAAGTCATCCTATACGGATGAAGAGAAAATAAAGGAAGTGGCCGCAACCTTAAGGATGGAAGGTCTAAAGCTGAGTGACAGTGATCTTAGTATGCTGCAGAAGATTAAAAGTGGTAACATGAGCATTGATGATGCGAGAACGAAAATATTAAGCGAGGTATAATATGCCGGATACAAAATATTGTTATCCTGATACAGATGTACTGATCAATAAGCTTGATATAAGGGATCTTGATAAGCTTCATATATTTGAACGGAAGTTGACAATGCTTAGATTGCTGGAACTGCTGGACAAACCAATAAATGGTAAATTTGATTTCAAGCATTTGCAGGCTATTCATGCTTATATTTTCCAGGATGTGTATGACTGGGCAGGAAAAGTAAGAACCGTAGACATTGCGAAAGGAAATATGTTTTGTAATGTCAGATTTATTTCAAGTCAGGCTGATGTGATTTTTTCTGGACTTAAGGAAGAGCATTATTTAGCAGGACTGGATGAGGATATGTTTATTAAGCGGCTTGCGTATTATTTTTCTGAAATAAATGCGCTGCATCCGTTTAGAGAAGGAAACGGACGCAGTCAGCGAGAATTTATTCGTTCTCTGGCATTGAAAAACGGATATTTAATCTATTTTGACAGAGTATCGGAAGAAGAAATGTTATTAGCCAGCCAGAAGTCTTTTCTGTGTGACTATGAGGATATGGAAAAGATTATAGCAAAATGTATCAAGAAAAAGTAAATATAGAACAGGGCATAAGGCCGACCGGTGAACTACTTACTGACCGGTCTTTTCTTATGCCAAAAACAACAAAATCCGACAAAAATGAACAGCCGGAAATCATGAAAGATCAGGAGGAATTTTATTATGGCATTTTTTCAGAGCGCAGTAGGAACTTTACAGACATTTGTGATCGCACTGGGAGCAGGTATTGGAATCTGGAGTTTAATCAAGGAAAGGGAGTGAATATTACGGTGCGGCGGGAATACTCAATGAATTAAAAAAAGCCATGGCAGAGTCACGATGATGATTCTGTCATGGCTTTTTTTCTTTCATAGGAAAATGCGTCCTATGAAAGAAAACGCTCCGCAAGGATCGCACTGCGGCGGAATGGTAGAATGTCGCTTACGCGACCCGCCGCAGGCGGAGAATCCTGTAGAGCAGGATTCTTTTTTAAGAAAATTGTTCAGAAAAGAGAGCTTAGTTTTTCTCGCGAAGGAACAGATACCAGTACAGGAAGCCGACAACGATGACACCGCCGAAGATATTGCCGATGGTGGCAGGGATCAGATTGTTGAGGATAAAGGTTCCGATATTTAAGCCCTCTGCAGCGATGCCGTATGCAGATGCGGTCATCATACCTGCGGGAATGTAGAACATGTTTGCAACACAGTGCTCGAAGCCGCAGAGAACGAATGCGGAGATCGGAGGGTATACGGCGAGAATTTTGCCGGAAACGTGGGTTGCGCTCATGCCCATCCAGACAGCTACGCAGACCATAACGTTACACAGGATACCGCGGAAAAAGACCTCTGAAAAGCTCAGGGAAACCTTTGTGACAGCGGTATTTACCATGTTTTGTGCGAGCAGTCCGTCATACAGCCCGGGAATATGTCCGTATACGAACAGAACGGACACAAACAGGGAACCGATCAGGTTGCCGAGATAAACAAACAGGTAGTTTTTCATAAGTGCCTTAAAGGTGATCTTATGGTCGAGCAGGGAAATGACCATAAGGCAGTTACCGGTGAACAGCTCACTGCCGTTGCAGATAACCATCGCAAGTCCTGCCGGGAAAACGATGGCGGATACGATCCGGGCTGCGGACGGATTGGTGATGTCTGCGGAAGCAACAGATGCTGCGGCACCTGCCAGTGCGATAAACATGCCGGCGAAGAAGCCAAGCAGCAGCATGTGCAGACCGGGAAGGTTGGCCTTGCGGACGCCGGCAATATCATAGTTTTTTGCAATTTGATCTGATGAAATCATGGGATTTGCAGTTCCTCCTTTTTGGAACCCACAGGTTCCTGTATTTTCTGCGTTCATTAATGGTAATATTGTAACATGCGCCCCGAAAAGCCGCAAGGAGACAGACTTTCTTGTATGGTAAAAAAAACATTTCAGATTCCCTGCAGAATCATCCGTTCATCTTTTTCCGGCGGATGCAGCGTTCTTCACGGTTTGCAAGCGCTTTGATTTTTCCTTCCAATAAAATGGCGCGTCCTTTTTCGTTTCTTGTATACACAACATCATAGGCTCCGATATACGGCTTCATGCATTTAGCGAAAAGCTGCGCGTCCTCCTTGCGCTTGGAAAAACATTCCGGAACGACATAAAATCCGTTCAGACCGCGGAAGCGTTTGGGACTTACCAGAAGGTAGCGCTGGTTATCGACCGCATCGAAAAAATCGTTGACACACTGCGCGAATAAGGCCTTATCGCGTCCGCTTCCTCCAGAAAGAAAAATAACATGATGATCAGAACCAGAAGTACCAGATACGACTTTGCAGTGCGGCTCTTCTAAAAGGTTTTGTGTCTCCAATGCTTTCAAAATGCCATTTCCGAATGCTTTGAGGCGGCGCAGCGGGCTTCCGAGCATGAAAAGCTTTGGAAAGGCTGTGAGCAGGACACCGCCTGCATACAGAGCCATAAAAAATCCGATGACGCCGGAGACTGCGGAACGCGAAGCAAAACCGGTTCCCAGAGCGAAAATCAGACCGATCAAAAGCAGGGCAGAGGTCAGAAGCAGCGCCCGGAGCGCATCCCAGAACAGGACAGAGGTCACATATTTATCCGGAATTTCATTGGTATTGACAACTTCCATTTTGTCGTACACGGCGAGAGAACGCATCCAGCGGTCTTTTAGCTCGCTGCGCTTTTGGGAAAGGGCGAGCATTTTCCGGTTCATGGAAGCTGAATTGCTTTTGGTAAAAGGAGGGCGGATGATGGAAAGGCGGTCGATGCCGTTTTCGATGGTATCTTCCGTATAATGCAGTCCGAGAAACTGCTCCATGCGCCGACAGAGCAGCGTGTAGTCCTCGCTGGTTGTGTCCTCCGGGTTTTGCTGTACTTCTTTCCGGGGCTTTAGGCAGACGAGATGCCAGATATTGCTCGTCTTGTTCGGGTCTTCTTTCCAGACGCGGATGGCGCGGCCTCGCATCTGATTGCTGAGCATAAAGGAGCCGACAAAGCTTGCCAGAATCAGGGAATTGATGCAGGGAGAATCCCAGCCTTCGCCGAGCAGGGATTTCGTGCCGATCAGAACCTGCATTGCGCCCTGGGCAAAAATGGCAGTAACAGCTGCGGTGAGGGCGTGCGCGTCCCCCGTGGCGGTCACTTTTAAGTAGTCGTTTTCCGAAAGGCTGCCGATGGCGGAAAACGTGAGTTTGATTTTTGCGTCGGTCTGCTGCAGCAGCGCTTCTTTTGCCTCTGCCGGTATGATGACGACGCTTCCGCACAGAACGCCTAACCGGATTGTTTTATGCTTTTTTTCATTTTCCCTGCGGAGCATTTCAAAAAAGGGAAGAACGCCGAGGGACGCGATCGTCGCTTCGGGATTGCCGATGGCCTTTTCATATTCTTTTCGGATATAATCGGTCAGAATCAAAAGGCGCAGGGAGCTGCCCATCGAATCGTACTCCGAAAATACAATATCCCGGATGCTGTTGGCTTTGCCGAGGGAATTGGTCAGCAGCTTTTCGACTGCTGCACTTTTGGTCAGGATGACTTTTTTCTTTTCGATCAGACCCTGGGATTTTAGCTGGTCGATCAGCATTTCCCGGTAAACCTTATCACATAGATAGGAATCGGTGTCATCGTATAAAAAGCCCTGCAAAAGCCGTTCCATCCATTCTACGTCCATGGAGGGCAGTTTTTTTGCCCCGAGCAGCCGTTGCAGACGTGCAGGGAATGCTGTATTTTTGCTCTGCAGATAAATCAAAATTGCCTCGAGATATTCCGGGTCATCGAGAAGAAGGTCATCCGAAATCTGACCGTTTAAACCTTTGTGGGTCTCAATCACAGTGAGCAGCTGGGAATCCTGCATCAGGCTTTGCAGCATCTGACTGCTGCGCTCTTCAAAATTTTGAATTTCTTTTGTTTCCGCTGTGGTCGGATAATTGAAATAGACATAATCCTGATGCGGGCAGAGACTTCCCTCTTTTACCAGCTCCGGAATCGTGATTTCCTCATCGATATCTCCGCACATATTCATGTAGCGTGTCCACATCGCAGGCGTGGAATCATAGGGCGGGGTAGCGGTCAGGGAAATGGTTCTCAGGGAAGAAAGCTGCGATTGGAAGGCTTCGAGGGATTTCCACCATTCGCTGCGAAGATGATGGCATTCGTCGAGGCAAAGCAGTTCGATGTTGGCATTTTTCATGGTTCGAACTAAGTCAAAGTCAGAATAATCGACTTCTTCGCTGTCGGTCGGGGCGGTATCCTCGCCGGGCGTTTCCGTGCCGCAAAAACGGGTCATTGCACTGTGAAGCGCCTGATAGGTTGCGACCGTAATGGCCTTCGGCTGCTTCAGGCTCAGGGAGACGTAATCCTCCAGTGCGTATCCGTCGCATAAAAAGGCTTCCTGAATCCTTGCTGCCCACTGTTCCCGAATCGTGATGGAGGGTGCCAAAATGAGCGTGTTCGCATTCAGGCGTTTGATCAGTTCGATGCCGAGGGTCGTTTTGCCGGAACCGGGCGCGGCGACGATGTGGATTTTGTCGTCGGACAGATAGCGGCTGACATTTTGCAGAACCCGCGCCTGGTAGCTGCGCCAGGTTCCGTGAAATTCCAAAATTCCTTCATAATTCATAAGAGGTTCTCCTTAAAGAATCAGTTCCTGAAGTTTTATTAGAAAGGCGCGACTATTTTATTCTATCTTATGGTGCGTTTATCCTTCCTGTCAACTCATTTCCCAGCTTTACGAAACCGGGAAATGGCGCTATACTGACGGTAATACGACGCACGGTCACAGTATTATGTAAACTGAAGAAAAGGTGGAAACAGTATGGAACGACCACAGGCAGAATGGCTGATTGAGTTTTTGGAAAAAGCCGGAAAGTTAAAATCGGTGCCGCGGCATTGCATTACACCGGAAGGCGTGCGGGAAACGGTCGCGGGACATTGCTGGAGAGTTTCTCTGATGGCGTGGCTGTTGAAAGAGGAATTGCCGGATGTCGATATGGAAAAGGTAATCCATATGTGTCTGCTGCACGATCTCGGAGAAGCGGTAACGGGCGATATCCCTGCATTTGAAAAAAAGGAACAGGATCGTAACGTGGAGCGAAAAGCCGTGGATGGACTGCTTTCGATGCTTCCGGGCAAAACCGGTGAAGAGGCGAAAGTGCTTTTTGCAGAGATGAATGCGCTTAAGACAGAGGAAGCGAAGGTTTACAAAGCGCTGGATAAGCTGGAAGCTGTGATCGCCCATAACGAAAGCGACATCAGCACCTGGTTGCCGCTGGAATATGAGCTGCAGCAAACCTATGCAGCGGAAAGCGTCAAGGGCTTTCCGATTTTGGAGGAAATTCAGAGGCTGGCAGTAGAAAAGACGCTGGAAAAAATCGCGGAAGAAAAAGCGGGGAGGAATCCGGATGATGGAAGAAGAGAAGAATAACGTAGAGAATTCTGCAGAACCCACAGGCGATCAGGCAGCTGATGCGCAGTCGTCAGCCGTGGTGCCGCTACAGCCTGACAAACCGCTTTCTGGCAAAGAACTGCGGCGTCAGAAAAAAGAAGCCGCCGCAGCGCAAAAGGCTGAAGCTGCCGCACAGAAAGCACGGGAAAAAGCCGAGGCAGAAGCGCAGAAGGCACGCCAGAAGGAGGAATCGCTCGCTGCGAAGCTGCAGCGCCGCCAGGAGAAAAAAGAATACCGGCAGGGCGTCCGCCAGGAACGCGGACAGGAAATAAGACTGCTCTGGCATATCGTGGAATTCGTCATGCTTGTGACGTTTATTGTGCTTGCGATTGATCAGGTGGGATTGTACGGATTTTTGTTTGTATGGTTCTTTATCGCGCTTGCAGCGGCATCCATTGTGCTGCTGCTTGCAGGACTGATCCGCGCGTTTCGCAAAAAACGCGCCGGAATTATGATTTTGGTATCCCTGATCGGAATCATCGGATGTATCGCGTGGTTTATTTTTCTGGTTTCGTCAAAACTGATCTGAGCGTGCCAGAACGAAAATTAGGAGAGTCGCATGGCTCTCCTAAAATTTTATTCATGACAATAGAATGCTCGCAAAGCGCGCATTCTATTGTTTCATAGGAAAATGCGTCCTATGAAATAAAAACGCTCCGCGCGGATCGCACTGCAGCGGAATGGAAGAATGTCGTAACCGCGCCTCGGCGCAAGAATGTGCCAAGGCACATTCTTTTTTAGAAAAACAGATTCAAAAAATGGCTGAACAGGGAAACGCCGGAGGAAAATTCTGCGTTTATAAGGAGTAGGAACGTACATTGCGCCGGGAAATGCAGAATTGCGACCCCGCGTGGTTTACACGATCGGAACCCCTGCAGGCAGCATAATTGATTCAGCAAAAAAGCAGGCCGCAGTCGCGGAAGAGGAGAGGAACAATGGAGGACGATAAAATCATCGCCCTTTACTGGGCGCGAAAGGAAGAAGCAATTTCGGAAACGGACAGAAAATACGGCAGCTATTGCCGCAGCATTTCTTTCCGGATTTTAAACGATAAAGAGGACAGCGAGGAATGCGTCAACGATACCTGGCTGCATACCTGGAACGCGATTCCCCCCGGGAAACCGGAATTTCTGGCGGGATTTCTGGGAAAAATAGTGAGAAACCTTTCGATCAGTAAATATCGGGCGGGGCATGCCCAAAAGCGCGGAAGCGGCGAGACGCAGGCGCTTTTGGACGAACTGGAAGAATGTATTCCATCCGGCAAAAGTGTAGAGGACGAGATCGAGGGCAGGGAAACCGCCGCAGCGATCAATCGTTTTCTGGAAACACTGGACGCCGAAAGCCGGAAAATATTTGTCCGGCGGTATTTCTGGGCAGAGCCGGTTAAGGAGCTGGCAGGCAATTTGAATATCAGCGAGGGCAAGGTAAAGTCGCAGCTGTTTCGGATGCGGGCGAAGCTGAAAATGCATCTGGAAAAGGAGGGGATTGCACTGTGAAAAAGAATGAAAAGCTTTTCGACGCCATCGGACAGATCGATGAGCGATATATTGCGGAGGCGCTGGAACCGATGCATCAGGAAAGCGCAGGGACTTCGGATGAAAATAAAGCGGCGATGCCCAAAAAAGGAAAACTGTTTTTTTACCGACAGCGGCGCACCGTGGCGGCAGCAGCCGCTCTCGTTATCTGCATTGGCGCAGCCGGAATTGCACAGTGGCGGCTGCATTCGGAAGAACCCGGACCGGAGATGGCGGCCTATGATATGGAAGGGCTGAGTGCGGAGGATGGAATCGCACTGCAGGCAGAAGATGCAGCGGCTGTTACTCCGGATGCGGACGAAAATCAGGGGGCGGCAGCCGACCAGAATGCGGTACAGGGACGTATGGCCAACAACGCAGAGACCTGTTTCGCAGAAATTTATCTAGAGGTTGCAAAGGTAAACTCCGAAAAAATAACCTGGCGGATTGTCAATGAAAGCGACACAGAAACCGTCGGCTGGGGAACAGATTATACGCTGGAACGTTTCACAGAAAACGGTTGGGAAATTGTTGAAAATTCCGACGCAGCTTTAGAAACACAAAAAGAAAGCAGTCAGGCGGTTGCAGGAGAAACCAAAGAAGGAACACTGGATTTGGCTGCTGATGGTATCCGGCTGGAGGCAGGGCAGTATCGTTTGAAAAAAGAATGCCGGATTTTTGACGACGAAAACAGCCGCCAGACTGAGCTGACCGCAGAATTTCAGGTTGAACCGTAACCTTTGGCTATAAAGATTTTATTGTGTGCTACAGGTTGTTTTCGAAACCTGTGATTCTGACATCATGATTGTCACAGAGCTGATTTTGTGGTAAACTGATAACAGTTTAGACACAGCGGTGGAGAACTCTGTGAAGCAGGCTTTAAGGCCGGGGCTTTTGACTCAGACATCATAATTCATGACAATAGAATGCTCGCAGAGCGTGCATCCTATTGTTTTACAGGCAGGAAAAGGAGGACAGACGGAAGATGGACGGAACATTTTTTCTTTTGGCAGGCGGACTGCTGATCATTCTTTTTGCAGTAATTGTGGCGGTTGTTTCCTCTGTGACATCGGCAGTAGCGGCGGATGTAGACGATGAGGAAGACTGATTTTCCTGAGAAAAGCGGCAGAAAAGCGGCGATTCAAAATATCAGACGAAGATAAAAGGGCAGCAGGCGCAATAAAGAGCCTGACTGTCCTTTTTAAAGTTTATGCCCGGATATGTTTAAAAGGCAGAACGAATAAATTTTACGGCAAGACGAGCTTTTTATCTTTCCATTTCGATATCTATACAAATAGTTTGTAAAATCTTGACAAAATACAAACTAATTGATTGTAAAATACTGGAAAATACAAACAGTTAGTTTCTCTTCATCTGTGCAGCCAGAAGGTATGATAAGAATATCAGACTAAATTCTGGAGGTGGACATCATGGAGAAGGATGTTTATGTCAAAATTGGTGAACGGCTCCGAAAGCAACGCAGGATAATGGGCCTGACGCAGGAGCAGGCAGCAGAGCTTCTTGGAGTATCAACCACCTATTATGGGGAGATTGAGCGTGGAAACCGCAAACTGACAATTCCGCGGATTCTGACCGTTTATGAAAAGATGAACCTTGAACCTACCTATCTTCTGACCGGAGAGATCCTGACAGACAAGGTTTATGATGAAATTTTTGATGGTTGTCCCAGAGAAAAGGAGCAGGCCCTGGAGGAGGTACTTAGAAGTATTTCACGCCTGTACTGAAGACCGACTGTTTCGAGACAAAGGGGGACCATGATGAGTGGGGAGAGAAATTCGTTTGATAACTTTGAAGAACTGTATACAAACTGTTATTGGCTTGTATACCGATATGTCCGTCATATGGTTGAAAAAGATCTGGCGGCAGCAGAGGATGTGACACAGGAGGTGTTTCTGGTTGCATATCAGAAATGGCAGGAGGTGCGCAGACATCCGAATCAGAAAGGTTTTTTGCTGCTGACAGCTAAAAATAAATTGAAAAAATGGTATGAGCAGCAAGGAAAAATACAGACAGAAGGCCCAGGGCAGGAAGAAAAAGCTGCCCGAAGGCCGGATTCCGGTCAGGAAGGATATTATGTACAGGCAGAATGGAACGCCTTTCTGGAGCAGATTTTTTCCATGCAGGAGCTTTTGATCTGGAAGTTTTATTATGAAAACGGATTTTCCTGCGCGGAGATTGGGGAAAAGATTGGAATATCGGAAAGCAACACAAAAGTCAAGCTGTTCCGAATGCGACAAAAATTAAAAAGCTGTATGGAGGAGTAATCTGACAGGCAGGGGTATGAAGAATCCGGGGATGATTTTGGAAGGATAGCTGTTCGCAACGTATGACTGGCAACAAAGAAGGAGGACAGAAACGTGTCTGAAAAGAAGAATTCACTGGAAGAGAAACGTATTCTGCAGAAAAAGCTGCGATGGTATACGCTGGAAGCGGAGGATGGGGAGTTTAACGCGACGGAAGTGGAGGCAATGTTGGAGCGTCTGGATGAGCTGGAATCGCTGCCGGAAAAGGAGGACGGAGCAGATTTTTCGGAGCCCCAAGAAGCTTTAAAGCGGTTTTACCAAAAATATGCAGGGGAAAATGTGGAAAATTGAGTAAAAAAAGAGGGCGGATGTGGAAATCCGGTCTCTTTTGTTTTGACAACGTATAGGCGCTATGTTAAACTTAGGAAAGTAAAAAGTGGGGCAATATACCCGATTTTGAAAAAGTATAAGACGGAAAAATGGAACGTTCGCGGAATATTTTGAAATTCTGTACCGAAGACACAGCTGCGGATACCTGACCGATAAGATAAAATCATGAGGTGAGTACCTTGGATAAGTACGAATATAAGCTGCGCCTTGAAGAGATCAAGACGCTGAACAAAAAGGGCCGTTTTCAGGAGTCCGCACAGATTGCGGATACGATCGACTGGAAAAAGGTCCGCAATACCTCCACACTTGGAATTATCAGCGATGTTTATAAGATAAACCGAAGATTTGACGACGCCAGGGAGATCCTGCTTCTGGCAAATGAAAAAAGTCCGCAGAACAGGCGGATTGTCTATGCGTTGTGCGATCTGGCGATCAAGACCGGCCAGGTTGTGGAAGCTGTGGAATACTATAAGCAGTTTGTACAGCTTTCGCCAAACGATAACAGTAAGTATATCCTGTTGTATAAAATTTATGAGGCACAGGATATCAGCCTGGAAGAGCGGATCGCTGTTTTGAAAGAGTACAAAAAACGCGAATATAATGAAAAGTGGGCATATGAGCTGGCATTTTTGTATCACAGGGTCGGACTTGCCACGGAGTGTGTAGAGGAGTGCGATCAGCTGATCCTCTGGTTCGGTGAGGGCAAATATGTGCTCAAGGCGATGGAGTTAAAGCGCCTGTATGTACCGCTTTCGCCTGCACAGCAGCAGCTTTACGACAGTCAGTACGGCGGCAGAAACGCAGTAGAGGAAGAACCGCAGGAAGCGCCTGCACAGGAACAGACTCAGGCAGTCCGGTCTGCTGAAAGCAAAGAAAAAGCAGATCTGGATATCCATGTAAAACCGATGGATATGGGACAATATAATACGATCAATTTACAGGAAGCGCTTGCCGCGAGCATGCGTGACGTGTTTGCGGTTGACAGGGAAGAGGTAAAGACGGCTTCCCCTGAGCAAGAAGAACCTGACCTGATGAAAAATCAGCAGACCGTTTACGCTGCAGAAAATGGAAATGGGGAATATCAGGAAGACATTTCCCGTGTCTTTGAAGAATCTGACCAGTGGGACGCACAGGCAACGGGACAGCTCGATACGGAAGAGACGAAGCTGGCGGCAGATGCAGTGGACGCGGCAGAGTCCGTCAGCGTGCAGCCTACACAAAGCACACCGCAGGTGTATGCTGACGTAGAACCGACATTACCTGTCGCATCGTCCAGCGAGGCATGCGCTTATGTTGCCGAGCCGGTAAACGCGCAGCCTGAGGCACCCATCCTCGCGGCGCAGCCCGCGCCGGAACAGACTTCTGCGGTGACAGATCCTGCGGATGCCGGAATGCAGGAAATCCATCCGGCGGTGGTGGAGACTCCCTGGATGCCGATGGAAACCGACAAAATCGAACACGTACAGGGCGTGGAAATACAGGAAAAGGCTGCGGCAGTCCCGGAAAGACAGCCGGAAAGGAAGGCTGTTGTGGGAAACACTAAGATAGAACGCCAGACGACCGGCCAGATGAACATCGAAGAGGTGCTCAAGGAATGGGAACGGCTGAAAAAGGAAAATGAAGAAAAGAGAAAACAGGAAACCAGACAGTGGATGCTCCAGCAGACAGGTTCCCTGTTTGATGATTTTGATGAAAGCTCCAGAAACGGCGTGCTGGAACAGCTGCAGAGAGAAGAATCCCTGCCGGTAGAAGAGGAGAAAGCTCCTGCAAATGCTGAAAATCAGGAAGCGCCTGTAGGAGACAGAGCTGCTGTAGAGACGACTGCAGCAAAAGCACCGCTTGTCGATCCATCCAGAGAAACCGAGACGGAAGAACTCGAAGAGATCGAGGAAGCGCCGCCGGTGGCGGATGCCGCACAGGGCTGCACAGAGCAGAATGCAGAAACAGAAGCGCAGGATGCAGAGCCGGTACAGCGTTATGCGAAACAGGCCGCACCGGAAAGGATCGGAGCACCTGCAACAGAAGAAACCAAAGCACCGCGTCAGGAAGCACCTACACCGCAGCCGGAGACCTCCGGAGAAGAAAAGCAGCTGCAGGAGCGTGTATCCCAACAGCAGGCAGCCGAGCGTGTGCGCAGCATGACAAAGGCAGAACGCAAGCTTTTTGCCCAGTTCATCCCGACCAAACGCGCAATGCGCCAGCTGGTCGCAGCGCTGGATGAAATCAGCCTTTCTGCGTACACCGGAAACGTTGTGATTACCGGTATGCCAGGCTCCGGTACACTGAAACTGACAAAATGTATGATCCGCGAAATTCAGGCGTCCGACGGAAACTTCTCCGGCAAGGTTGCCAAAGTGAACGCGGAGCTGATCAATAAAAAAGATGCAAAAGCGCTTGTGGAAAAGGTTGCAAACGGCGCGCTCGTCATTGAGAAAGCCGGAAAGCTTTCCAACGAGGGATGTGAGAAGCTTGCAGACGCATTGAATCAGGAACATACCGGCATCATTGTATTTGTATTGGATGAAAAACGGGCGATCGACCGTTTATATAAGAAAAACGGAAGACTGATGGAAAGCTTTACCGCGCGGTTTGATATCGCGGCGCTGGACAGCGCAACGCTGGTAAAATACGGCTGTCAGTACGCATATACACAGGAGTATTCGATCGACGAGCTCGGCAGGCTCGCCCTGCATACCAGAATCGAGGATATGCAGACCAGTTCGCATGCCGTTACGGTGGGGGAAGTGCGTGACATCGTGGATGAGGCGATTGCTCATGCAAACCGTAAGACGATCGGACACTTTATAGATATTGTGCTTCGGAGACGCTACGATGAAGATGACATGATTATTTTGCGGGAGAAAGACTTTATCTGAGCGTTTCAAATATATCCAAACAGGGGGTTATTATGGCAAAGGCAAAGACAGCGAAAGCAGTAAAAGCGGCGAAAGTGCCGGAAACGGTATACATTTCGGAGGCCGACCAGTATCTGTTTGCTCAGGGGACGCATTACGATATTTACAAAAAGCTGGGCGCACATCAGTCTGTAGAAGACGGGAAGAAAGGAATGAGCTTTGCCGTCTGGGCACCGCACGCAGCCAGCGTTTTTGTGATTGGAACGTTTAACAGCTGGAATGAGACTGCAAACCAGATGGAAAAGCTGGGACCCGGCGGAATTTATAAGACGTTTATTCCGGACGTTGGTCTGGGAGAGCTTTACAAATTTCTGATTATCACGCCGGACGGCAGAAAGCTGTACAAGGCAGACCCGTTTGCAAACCAGGGGGAGGTACGTCCGGGAACTGCTTCTGTTACGACAGATATTACCAATTTTAAATGGTCGGACAGCAAGTGGATTGAAGAAAGAAGCGCGCAGGATCCGGAAAAAGCGCCGGTTGCAATTTACGAGTGTCACATCGGTTCCTGGATGAAGCATCCGGATACGGAGGATGGATTTTATAATTACAGAGAATTTGCGGATCGTATCGTAGAATATCTGAAAAAACTGAAATATACCCACATCGAGCTGATGGGAATCGCAGAGCATCCGTTTGACGGCTCCTGGGGCTATCAGGTAACCGGCTATTATGCACCGACCTCCCGTTACGGAACACCGGAGGATTTTGCATATCTGGTCAACATGCTGCATCGCAATAAGATCGGTGTCGTTTTGGACTGGGTACCTGCCCATTTTCCAAAGGATGCCCATGGTCTGGCAGATTTTGACGGCGAGGCACTGTTTGAATATCCCGATCCCAGAATGGGCGAGCATCCTGAGTGGGGAACAAAAGTATTCAACTATGCCAAGAGCGAGGTTAAGGGCTTCCTGATCACAAATGCCCTGTATTGGATTAAGGAATTCCATGTAGATGGTTTGCGAGTGGATGCGGTTGCCTCTATGCTGTATCTGGATTATGGCAGAAAAGATGGAGAATGGGTGCAGAACCGTTACGGCGGCAATAAAAACCTGGACGCGATCGAATTTTTCAAGCATTTCAATTCCGTGATCCGTGGAACTTATCCGGGTATCATGACGATCGCAGAAGAGTCTACGGCGTGGCCAAACGTGACCGGAAAAATCGGCAGTGACAGCCTTGGATTTACGTTTAAGTGGAATATGGGCTGGATGCACGATTTCTGTGAATATATGAAGCTGGATCCTTATTTTAGGAAGAATGATCATCATGCGCTGACCTTTGCGATGTCTTATAACGATGCGGAGGACTATATTTTACCGCTGTCTCACGATGAGGTCGTACATCTGAAATGCTCGATGGTCAACAAAATGCCCGGCTACAAGGTGGACAAGTACGCAAACCTGCGCGTCGGCTATACTTATATGCTCGGACATTCCGGCAAAAAGCTTTTGTTCATGGGACAGGAGTTCGGACAGGAGCGCGAATGGAGTGAGGCCCGTGAGCTGGACTGGTTCCTGCTGCAAAATGAGCTGAATCAAGGACTGCAGGATTACGTGGCAGAGCTTTTAAAGCTTTATCGAAAATATCCCTGTATGTATGAGATCGACAACAGCTGGGACGGTTTTGAGTGGATCAATGCGGATGATGCAGATCGCAGCACTTACAGCTTTATTCGTAAAACCAGTAGAGAAAAGACAAAGAGACTGCTTTTTGTATTGAATATGACGCCGGTAGAGCGTAAGGATTACTGCGTTGGGGTACCGGAAAAGAAGAAATATAAGCTGGTGTTAAACAGCGCGGAAAAACGCTTTGGCGGCAGCGGAGAAGAACTGAAAACCGATTATACAGCAACTGCAGAGCCCAGCGACTACAAGCCGTACCGGATTACCTTTGACCTGCCTGCATATGGCGCACTGGTATTTGCATTCTGAGAAATGCGTTGTGCGGGTATTCTGATGCCGCAACCAATAGAATACACGCATTGCAGATATTGTCAGAGAGAGAAAAGGACCAAGGGTTCCAGGGGGAATCCAAGGTCCTTTTTTACAGAAAGCGCATCGAAAAAGAGGCCCCTTTGTTTGCTCCTGTTTTCCACTTTTGTATCGTGTGAAAAATACGGTCAGGAAGGATCTTATGCGCCAAATTACACGTCTCCTGCAGAGACTTTATCAAGTCCGTTCCACTGATTGAGGAGATAACGGTAACGTTTCATGGCGGCATTGAGCTGAAAAATGTAGCAGTCGATCAGATCGGGATCGGTCGCGTATTCGAACCCGGCATAGGCATTGTCCAGCTCCCATTTGGCGAGCTGCAGATTGTTTCTCAAGGCTTCTTCGGGCGTTTTTGAGGCAAGCTCAGCGGACGGTCTGCCGCCGATGCGAAAAGAAACTTTCATGTGTGTTCCTCCCGGACAGATAAAGTGGTAACGTTCGAAATCCCCGGTATTCTGACAGCTTTGGCAGGGGAGTTTGTTACAGTATAGAGAAAAACTGGAAGAAATATACATCCGGACAATGAATATCCGGGCAGGGAGAAAAAATATCTGCGGTTGTTTCCATCGTATGATACGAATATCTGCGTGACAGGCAGGAATATATATAGATCAACGAAGTCCGGGCGGGAGGGCTTATGAAAAAGGGAGCGGAGCTTGCGCTGAATTTTATGCTGCGGCTGGTTTTTGGAATGATCGCCATTTGTTTGATAAACGGATATCTGCAGGAAAAAGGACTGGATGCGTGCGTCGGAATCAATGCGCTGAGTGCGTTGACGTCTGGATTTCTCGGACTACCGGGTGTTGCATTGTTGTACGGCGTGCGGGTGTATTTGATGGGGTAAAAATACATAAAGATTGCATACCGGGTTTGTCAAAATGTCACAAGTAACATTTAAGGTACTATCTTGCGCTGGACAGTACAGAAAATCCGGTCTATACTTTGTCTTACCATCAGGCGGGATCAATGCAGAGGCATCTGATCCCGGTCCATACCGCTGATTAGCGGTTCTTATATTTTCTGAATTCTGTATTCTGTTATTTAGGAAATTACCAGGAGGAATACGAACAATTGAATAGACGGACATTGGCGATTTGCGATCCGGAGGAGGCGTATGCATGCAGGCTGATGGATGCGCTGAGCAGACGGGAGGATTTTCCGTTTGAGGTGTTGGCTTTTACGGGAGCAGAGCGTTTACAGGATTCTCTCGCCCGAAAGCCGGTACAGATTTTGCTGATCGCGCAGGGGCTTTTTCGGGAAGAGATGAAGGACTGGGTACGGCATGTCATTTTGCTGCAGGAGGAAGAAAACAGCCCGGTACAGGAGCTTCCGTGCGTGAGCAAGTACAGCAGTGTGCTCCGGATTGCAAAAAAAGTCACGGAGACGGCGATGCAAACAGAGAAATTGCCATTTTTGCAGACGGTAGGGAAGGCTTGCGTGTACGGATTTTATACGCCGGTAGGACGCAGCCTGCAGACAACGCTTGCGCTGACGATGGGACAGCTTCTGGCGGCAAATAAGAGGGTGCTGTATCTGAATTTTGAATGCTGTGCAGGGCTGACCGAGATGCTTGGAAAACCGGCGGATAACACAGAGTTTGCAAGTTTGCTGTACTATTTGCAGGAGTCTAAGGAGCAGTTTTTAGGCAGACTGTATCAGGCAGCGGAGTGCATCAACGGAATGGATTTCATTCTTCCGGCGTCATGCGGGTACGATCTGTACGGAATCGCCAGAGAGGAATGGCGGCGTCTGCTGGATTTATTGGATGACGGGCAATATGACGTCATTTTATTGGATCTGTCGGATGGGGTGCAGGGATTATTTGATGTCCTGCGGCGTTGTACGAGGGTTTACACGATCGTACGGGAGGACGGCTTTGCCGCCGCGAAGCTTGCGCAGTATCGGGAGACGCTGGAACGGACGGATTATTCGGACGTCTGGGAGCGCTCGAAAAAGTTAAAATTGCCATTTTTCTGCCAACTGCCCAAGGACATCGGAAATCTGTCGTCCGGGGAGCTGGCGGAATATACGAAGAAAGTGTTGGATGCAGATGAGCAGGGCGGTGTATGAACAGTTCCGCGTGCAGGTGAAGCAGGAAATTCTGCAGAAGCTGGACTGCGGACTGGATTTTTCGGATGGGCAGGTACGACGGCTGATAGATGAAAGGCTCTGCAGAAGCGACTGTATCGGCAGGCTGGACGTGGCAGAGCGAAGAAAGCTTGGCAGAGAGCTGTTTGCGGCAATTCGGGGTTTCGATGTACTGCAGGAGCTTCTGGAGGACAAGCGGATTACGGAGATCATGGTCAATGGGCCGGACCGGATTTTTATCGAAAAGGACGGCAGGCTTACGCAGTGGCAGGGACGGTTTGAAAGTCCTGCACGGCTGTTGGATGTGATTCAGCAGATCGCGGCGGGCTGCAACCGGGTTGTCAATGAGGCGTCTCCGATTCTGGATGCAAGGCTTTCCGATGGTTCACGGGTAAACGTCGTGCTTTCTCCGGTTGCGTTAAACGGTCCTGCGATGACAATCCGGCGGTTTCCGGAAGAGGGAATGACGCTGGACAGGCTGGTGGCGCTTGGGTCGATTACAGAAGAATGCAAAAGCTTTCTCGAACTGTTGGTAAAGTGCCGGTACAACATTTTTATCAGCGGGGGTACGGGGAGCGGAAAGACGACGTTTTTAAATGCGCTGTCGCAGGCGATTCCGCCGGAGGAACGAATCGTGACGATCGAAGACAGCGCGGAGCTGCAGTTAAAATATGCGCAAAATTTGGTTTCCCTCGAAACCAGAAACGCCAACATGGAAGGATGCAGAACGATTTCCGTGCGGGATCTGATCCGCAGTAGTTTAAGAATGCGGCCGGATCGGATTATCGTCGGGGAAGTTCGCGGTGCAGAGATCTGTGAGCTGCTGACTGCCTACAATTCCGGGCACGCCGGGAGTATGTCGACCGGGCACGGAAACACAGCGCGGGACATGCTGCTTCGGATGGAGACCATGCTCCTGATGGGAATGGACATTCCATTGTCTGCCATACGAAGACAGATCGCATCGGGAATTGATATTTTAGTGCATCTTGGAAGGATGCGGGACAAAACCAGAAAGGTACTGGAAATCGCAGAAATTACAGGATTTTCGGAAGGGGAGATTACGACCAGGACGCTGTATGCCTTTGAAGAGGACGAAAACAGTACGCGGGAAAAGGTCAGCGGCAAACTGGAAAAGAAAGGAGAACTTTGTCATGTGGAAAAGCTGGAAGCGGCGGGCTTTGGCTGAGAATAAAACAGACTATTCCAAATACCGGTTTTCCTGGCAGGAATATTTGCTCTGCTTTTTCAAAGCATTTTTTGCGACAGGCGCTTTTACAGGGATGTTCTACCGGTCATGGCTTGGAATGCTGGCGTTTCCGGCAGTATGGAAGGTTTTATACGGACGCGACAAAAAGAACAGAATTCAAAAAAGAAAGGAAAGACTCTCTCTGCAATTTAAGGATACTATCCTGATGGTAACGGCAGGTATCCAGGCAGGGAGCTCCATAGAAAATGCGTTCCTGGATGTGGAACGCGAAATCGGCGTCCTTTACGGACAAAATAGCGAGATGGGACAGGAGCTTGCACTGATTCGCAAGGGACTGACAAACCGGGTGGCGCTGGAGCAGATGCTTCTGGATTTTGGCAGGCGCAGCGGCATCGAAGAAATCCGGGATTTTACAGAGGTGTTTGCAACAGCGCGGCATCTGGGCGGCAACTTAAAGGAGATGATTCAGAGAACGGCAGACCTGACGGGACAGCGGATGGAAACGCAGCGGGATATTGCGACGATGCTGGCATCGAGAAAATATGAGCAGAAGGTGATGATGCTGATTCCGTTTTTACTCTACGGCTATATGCAGGTGTCGTCGAAGGGATTCTTTGACGGACTGTACCATAACCCGGCAGGAATCGCGATTATGACGGTCTGCCTCGGGCTGTATCTGGCGTCGTGCGTGCTGGCGGAGAAGATTATGGATATTCGGGCGTGATAGAGGACATGTGGAAACAGAAAAAAGGAAAAAAGGTTGGACTGTTTCATTCGTGTGCGCTGCGGCTGGTAGTGTTGCAGAAAAAAATGGAACGAAACCGAGGCGGCAGGAAAACGGGAAACAGGCAGGGACAGGAAATTTTGTGCCGGATCTGGGGGCGGGAAACAGGCGCTCTCAAATATCGGGAATTTCAGGTTCAAAAAACAGAGCGCCTGCTGGCGATCCTGTCCGCCGGGCTGGCGATGGCACTGCTTTGTCAGATTTTTTTGACGACAGGGGGTTTAGAGCCATTGACAGAACTGCTTCGCCCGGACAGCGGGGAAGGAGACCGGACGTATGTACTGGATGCTGAGGTCGGAGACGAAAAGCTGCGGAGGATTTCGGTATCGGTGCCGGAGCAGGAGCTGTCAGAAGAAGAGGCATCAGCGCTTCTGGATCAGGCACAGGCAGAGCTGGAGCGCTGGGCAGCGGCAATTCCAAACCCAGATAGCGTGGAAGACGATCTGGACTTGCCGGAGAGATTCTGCGGCGGGCTGGTGACGGGAAGCTGGCAGAGTGACTGCTATGACCTGATGGATGCTTCCGGACAGATTCGGAAACAGTGGGTGGAGGAAGGCGGAGAGCTGGTAGTGCTGAGCGTCCGACTGCAGTGTGTTGAGCAGGAGCGGGAATGCTCCTTTGCAGTGCGGATTGTGCCAAAGGGAGACAGTCTGGCAGATCGACTGATGCGCGAAACAGGACGGCAGCTGGAAGCAGAGCGCAGTCTGCAGCAAGCGTCGGCAGCGCTGCCGGAAACACTGGAAGAGCAGCCTGTAAAATGGCGGCTGCATCAGGAACCATATGGGCTGTGGATTTTATGTCTGACGATAGCAGGGGCAGGTTTGATTTCGTTTGCATATGATCACGATTTGGAAAAAGAAGGAGAAGCGAGGCAGGAAGAGCTCGCATTGGCCTATCCGTCCTTTTTAGCGCGGTTGACGCTGCTTGCGCAGACTGGAATGCCGATCCGACAGATTTTTGCGAGACTTTCCAAAGAAAAGAATGGTGTTGTTTACGAAGAGGTGCGCCGGACATTTCGGGAAATGGAAAGCGGAATGACGCAGACCGAAGCGCTGGAACGTTTTGGAAAACGCACCCGTCTGCCGCAATATAAAAAGTGCGCGGCATTGCTGGCCCAGAACATCCGCAGGGGAACAGGCGAACTGATCACTGCACTCGGACAAGAGGCAGAGAATGCGTTCGAGGAACAGAAAGCTGCCGCGCGGAGAAAAGCAGAGGAAGCACAGACAAAATTGTTATTTCCGATGCTGCTGATGCTGAGTGTGGTGATGATTCTGATTCTGGTACCGGCGTGGCTTTCCTTCGGAGGACTGTGACGGTGCCTGGGAAACGTTGCATCGAACGTGCAGTAAGAAACGATAAATGATAGGAAGACGAGGAGGAACAAATATGCTGATGTATTGGAAAAACCGTGCAGTGAATGGAGTATGGAAGCTGCAGAGAAGAGTGTATGAGGTGCTCAGAAATGAAGATGGAGTCGGAACTGTGGAAGTCGTGTTATTGATTTTAGTCGCAACTGGACTTGTGCTGATTTTCAAAGACAGAATTACCGAGCTTGTGACGAATATTTTTGGCAAAATCACGTCCCAGGCAGGGAAGATATGAGGCAGAAAGCAGAAAAGTACGCAGACGTGCATCGTGCTGTATCCTGTGCAGATAAGCCCTGGAGCGAGAGAAAGCAGAGTACGCCTGGCTATATGACGGTGTATCTTGCACTTGTTATGGGCATTTTGCTTTCGCTGATTCTGGCCGTCCTGACGGCGGTCAGAATCTCCACGATTCGAATGTATATAGAGTGCTGTGCGGATATGGCGTTGGATTCTGCGCTGGCGGAATATCATCGGGAAATGTTGGATCAGTATGATCTGTTTTTTATCGATACGGCGTATCAGACCGGCGATCCATCCTATCATCGGACGGAAGAACATATTTTCCGTTATATGGAGCGGAATCTGCGTCCACAGGAGGAATTTCCAACAGCAGGGGCAAAAGACCTGCTGGGGCTTTCGACAGAAGATGTGGAGCTTTTGCAGGCAGGCGTTGCAACTGACGATGGCGGGACGGTGCTGCAGTATCATATCGTCCAGTATATGAAGGATATTTCCGGGCTTTCTTTGGCGGAAACGTTGCTGGAGCAGGGAAACCAGCTGGAAGATTTGCAGGGACGCGATCTGGAAGCAGAGTGGGATGCTGCAGAGGAATCGCTGAAAGAAGAGATTTTTCGCCGGAAAAAGCTTCAGGATAAAGACTGGGACGGAGAAATTCCGGAAACACCGTCGGATGCGGTGCGGGCGACGCGCAGCGAGGGAATTCTGGGAGCAGCGGTGCAGGGAATGCAGCTTTCCAGTGCGTGTCTTTCCGGGGCGGGCAGACCGTCTGTGCGGCATTTAAACAGTGGAACCGGTTTGTCGGATGGAAAGGAAGCTGTGAACAGCCTGGTCGATCAGGGGCTTTTGTATGCTTATATCCTGAAAAAATGCGGCAGCTTCGGGCAGGAGAAAGAAAACAGCGCGCTCGCTTACGAGGTGGAATATATTTTGCAGCAGCAGACGCAGGATCGGGAAAATCTGAAAAAGACGCTGCAGGAGATTTTGTTGCTTCGGGAAGCTGTGAACGCAGCCTTTCTATTTGGAAGCAGCTTAAAAGCGGAGGCGGAAACCGCAGCGGGCGTTATTGCCATACTGCTTGGCTTGCCTGAGATAAAAGACCTTGCAGCGACCGTGATTTTATTTGCCTGGGCATACGCGGAAAGTGTCAAGGATGTCCGAATTTTGCTGCGGGGGGATAAGATTCCGCTTGTCAAAAGCGAGGGAAGCTGGAATACGCCGTTTTCTCAGCTGTTGACCTACAGAAGCCATCTGGATTCCTATCGTTCGTCTGCGGACGGGATGAGCTATCAGGATTATCTCGGCGCGCTGCTGGTATGTCATGGTGCAAAAAAGGCGATTGCAGGACTGATGGATGTGATGGAGAGCGATATCCGGCAGACACCGGGAAACAGTAATTTTCGGCTGGATGGGCTGATCGACGGAATGCAGGCATGTATCCGGGTAGTCAGCGGCTATACCGGAAGCTATGAAATCACAAGGCGGTACGAGTATGAATAAGCGATTAAGAGGGGAGGGTCGGGCCGGATGCCTTTTTGGAGAAACCTATTATCGAATGCGCTGCTGTTTTCTCTCCAGGACAGCAGTATAAAATACGGACAACATGCTCTCAATTCCCGGAAGCCCAAAGACCGAATTGCCGGATGGATACGCAGGTGGATCTGTCCGGGGCGAAAAAAGGCATCTCGCCGGGCGCTTCCGGCTGGCATGACGGTGGAGGCAGCAGTTGTACTGCCGGTTTTCCTGTTTGCAGTTGCCAATCTTTTATCGCTGTTTCTGGTATTTTGGACGTATTCCTCAAAAGAAGCGCAGCTGCATCAGACGGCCCGTCAGCTTGCGCTGTATGCCTATGGGCAGGAGGATGGAGAACCGGATGTACGGCTGATGCGGCTGACGCCGGTCTCTGCGCCATTTGGGACAGTCGCTTTTCGGAGTAGCTATGTCGTAAACGGGTGCGTGATGCACAAATGGATTGGCTACAGCGGGGACGGGACGGGAGAAGACTGGGAACGGCAGGAAGAAGAGCTGGTTTATATTACAAAATCAGGAGAAGCCTATCACCGGGAACGGAGCTGTCTCTATTTGAATCCGTCCATCCGCCTTGCAGACCGGGAGGAAATAACAGCAGATTATACACCATGCAGCGTATGTGTTGGCAGGGGACAGTTAGAAAATCGGCTGATTTATGTGACGGACGGAGGAAGCAGATATCATAATACAGTAAGCTGCAGCGGGCTCAGACGGACGATTGAAAGCGTCACGCTGATGCAGGCGCTGGAGATGGGCAGACATGCCTGTCCACGGTGCGGATGACAGAGAGAAAAATATGGAAACAGGATTGGCGGTTTTATTTGGAGTGTGTTGTTCGGTAACGGACTGCAAAAGGCGGAAGATTACATTGTCGGTGCTTTTGGCTGGCGCGGCCGCAGGATGTATTCTGTCCGGGATTCGTATCTGGCAAGGAACGGAGAGTGTTTGGGAAATGCTTGCAGCAATTCTTCCGGCGGTATGTCTGGAAAGCGTTGTAATCCTGACTGCCGGAAAGGTCGGGAGCGGAGACGCGGGAATGCTGCTGGTATTCGGGTTGCTGCTGGGGTGGAAAGCATGCGTTTCAATTTTGTGCATGGGCTGTCTGCTGATTGGTGTTGTAGCTGGCTGCGGAATGGGGATCGGTGTGCTTCATCAGAACAGTAGGCTGCCGTTTGCCCCGTTTTTGTTTGCTGCGACGGTGATTACGCAGCTGTTGCAGACGTAAAGATGAGAAAATTATGGAAAAAAACCAATATCAGAAAAAAAAAGAAGCAGACGGTTATGTGGTCGTAGAAGCGGCGGTGTTTCTTCCGCTTGCCTCGATTTTCATTGTGCTTTTGATCGGACTTTGCAGTTATCTGTATCAGGGCTGTTTTCTGATGCAGGCGGCATATACAGTGGCTTTTCGGAGTGCGGCACAGGAACGCCCGGACGCCGGTTATGCGGATGGGCAGTTAAATCAGCTGTTGGAGGGGGAGGTTCTGTCTTTTGGAAAAGAAGAAAGGCAGATCAAAGCCGGAATGCTTCGGGTTGAAGTGACTTTGGAACGGGAAACGCCGCTTGCACGGTTGGCGGCTGTTGGCGACAGAGGACGGCTGAAGGTAAAGCAGACTGCGTATGTCAGGAATGCGGCGGCTTATATCAGAGGAATCAGAAGAGGAAAGGAACTGGGGGATGAATAAGCAGATAGAGCGAAAAAGTGGACAGGATCGGATTGCGGAAAACGTGATCTATAAACGGGAATTGAACCATAGCTATATGGTATTACCCTGCCAGGACAAGGATATGGCGGAGCGGTATGATTACCGGATTATGCAGCACAACCGAATTGGAGGGCTGCTTCCGTGCAGCCTGCGGTATCTGGATGGGGAAGAGCTTTTATACTATGACATTACTTCCCGCCAGCCGCTTGCACGGCTGTATGAAAGCCGGAGGATGAAGGCGGCAGACCTGGAACGGATTATCCGGGATACAGCAGTGGTACAGGCACAGCTGGGGGAGTACATGTTGGATGAGTCTGGGGTTCTTCTGGAGGAAGAGGTAATTTTTGCGGATGTGGAGACAGGAGAGCTTTATTTTGCTTTTTATCCAGGCGGATTACAGATTGGAAGACAGTATACGGAGCTGGCGGATTTCTTTCTGGAGCATATCGATCATGGACAGGAGCAGGCAGTAAACCTTGCGTATGAATTCTATAAGCTTTCCAAGGCGGATTACTTTGTGCTGTCCTCTTTTCTGCCGTTTCTGGAGAAAGAGATGGCGGCTTTGAAGCGGACCGGGCGGGGAAAGGAGAACGGTTGGTGCGTGTCAGGGGCGTACACGGAAAGCGGTGGACGAAACGGCGGAGAGGGAGATTCGGGAGATTGGAGCTGCAGGAGTACCGTTGGGGCGCGCATAACGCTGCCGGATGGCGAATGGCCTGTAGAGCTGCGAAAAAGTGAAAGTACGTCAGAGTCGGGAGCTGTAGGGCAGCGAGGTGCTTTGACAGGCGTTTCTTATCAAGACGCTGAATACGCCTCAGATATCATGACAGAGGGGGATGAACAGAAAGCAGCGCACAAGCCCTGGTGGAAGCGGTTGTTTTCAGGATTTCGGAAGAGCAAGTCTGTCGGGGAGGAATGCGAGGAAGCGTCGGTCAGCAGGATGGATCAGATGGTATGGGACAGCTATGAGCAGCAGCTGTATGAAAATGGCAGTCAGGAGACGGTCTATTTTGCCGATCTGGACAGCATGACAGAGCAGTACGATGGGCTGTACTGCCTGAATGCGCAGGGGAAAGAGCTGCGTCTTGTGCTAAAGGGACTTCCGCTTACGATCGGAAAGCTGAAAGGAAGAGTTTCCGTCGTACTGTCAGACCGATCGGTCAGCAGAATCCATGCACGGCTGGAGGGATACGGAGGAAGAATCAGTGTGCGCGACCTGAATTCCAGAAATGGAACGAGTGTCAATGGACATAAGCTTTCTCCGAACGAAAGCGTGCAGTTACAGGAGGGGGATATGGTATGCTTTGGAAGAGAGTGCTTTCGGTATGAAAGAGTGCAGGAACAGCGTTGACACCGGGACAGGTAAGTGATACCCTCATTTCAGGAGGAAAACGGCTATGGCATACCGGGAAACGATGGAAAACAACGGGATGGAAGCTGGCAGAGCAAAGGACCAAATCCCTTATTGTACAGTGGTGCTGGTAGTGTTGAATGTCATTCTTTTTCTGATCGGACTGATCCTGCCCAAAGCAGGAGAATGGATGGAATCGGAGGGCTGCTTCAGCGTGGTGTATCTTCTCTATGAGCACAGCGGGTTTTATCGACTGATTACGGCTGCATTTCTGCATGCCGACGTCGAGCATCTGCTCAACAACATGCTGCTGCTCTACTGCTGCGGCGATGTGGTGGAAAGATGCCTTGGAAAGGTGCGCTTTCTGATCCTGTATTTTGGCTCTGCGATTTTCGGAAATCTGCTTTCTGCGGCATATGAGCTTTCAACTGGAAGCTTTTATGAATCGATCGGAGCCAGCGGAGCGGTTTTCGGGCTGACGGGTGCGTTGCTTTTTCTGGTAATTGTCAAAAAAGGAGCGGCTGCGGGAATTTCCCTGAAAAGAGCGGTATTCGCCGTTGTCCTGTCTCTGTATGCAGGGTTTGGCAGTGCGTATGTGAACAATGCGGCGCATGTAGGCGGACTGTTGAGCGGTTTTCTTCTTGGATTTTTATTAAGCATTATACCGCCGGTATTTAGAAAGAAGGGATTTTCACATGAAAAAAGATGATTGTATTTTTTGTAAAATTGCAAACGGAGAGATTCCGTCCAATACGTTGTATGAAGACGACAGCTTCCGCGTGATCCTGGATCTTGGACCTGCGACAAAGGGACATGCCCTCGTGATGCCGAAGGAGCATTTTGGAAATCTTTATGAGCTGCCGGATGACTGGTGTCAGAAAGCATTTTCCCTGGCGAAAAAGATGGCAGGTCAGATGACGGAGAAGCTGCACTGCGATGGCTTTAACCTCGTTCAGAATAATGGTGCGACAGCAGGACAGACTGTTCCTCATTTCCATATCCACCTGATTCCCAGATATGAAAATGACGGACAGACGATCAACTGGAAGCAGACCAGCCCGACCGCAGAAGAGCTGGCAGCTGTAAAAGAAGAAATTCTTGGATAAGACAGACGCACGTTCATCCTCGCAAATATCAGGAAAAAGCGCTGTGCATTTGATGTATCCGGAGTCTGGAAACTGCCGTTCCTAAAAGGAAAGGCTGTTTCCTGCCGAATCGTTCATTTGCACAGCGCTTTTTATTCATGTTCAGTCCGTTATCTCGTTTAAAATTTCAAGAATAGAAGGAATTGCATTGGTCTGGCGGCTTTTTTCCATCGCGTCAATATAGGTCTGTCTGGAGCAGTACAGTGCATGCACTTTTTCTATCAGAAGACCGGGTGACAGGTAGTCTTCGTCGATCACCATGGAGAAGCCCTGTGCCTCAAAGGAGCGTGCGTTTAAAATCTGGTCGCCGCGGCTTGCACCTGCAGAAAGCGGAATCAGCAGGTTGGGCTTTTTGAGGGCGAGCAGCTCACAGATTGCATTTGCACCTGCGCGGGAAACGACGATGTCCGCCATGGCGAAGATGTCCTTTAAATCGTCTTTTACATATTCGAACTGCTTGTAGCCGGGTGTTTTTAATAACAGGTTGTCAATTTTATCCTTACCGCAGATGTGCACGATCTGAAAATCATCCAGAAGCTTTGGAAGCGCTTCGCGGACGGACTGATTGATGACCGCAGAGCCAAGGGAGCCGCCGATGATCATCAGAACCGGCTTGTCGGAATGAAAACCGCAGAGCTTCCTTGCTGCTTCTTTATTTCCGTGCAGCAGTTCTTCTCGGATCGGGGAGCTGGTCAGGATACTCTTTTCAGCCGGAAGCGATTTTAAGGTTTCCGGGAAGTTGCAGCAGACCTTTCGGGCAACCGGGATACAGAGCTTGTTGGCAAGTCCGGGTGTCATATCGGATTCATGGATAACGCATGGAATTTTCAGGGAAGCGGCAGCGCGCACAACCGGGACAGATACGAATCCGCCTTTGGAAAAAACAACGTCCGGCTGTAGCTCTTTTAAAATTTTACGGGCTTCGGAAAATCCCTTGAGTACGCGGAACGGATCTGAGAAGTTTTTCAGGTCAAAATACCGCCGGAATTTGCCGGTAGCGATGCCGTAATAAGGAATGTGGTAATCTGCCATCAGGCGTTTTTCCATTCCGTCATAGGAACCGATATAAAATACCTCGTAGCCGGCTTTTTCGAGCTCGGGAAGAAGGGCAATATTCGGGGTAATATGACCGGCTGTTCCGCCACCGGTAAGTACGATTTTTTTACTCATGATGGGATCTCCTCAAAATTACTTTCTGTCGTAAAAATTACTGCGCCTGCACGATTTCTTCCAGCGCGCGGGCGAGCTGATCAGGACATGACGTGGGCTTGAAGCCGCATTTAATGCCCTTTAAACGTGCGATTGCGTCCTCGGCTTTCATGCCGACTACCAGGCTGGAAATGCCTTTTAAGTTGCCGTTGCAGCCGCCGGTAAAAGCGACAGATTTGATTGTATGCTGATCCGGTTCCATCTCGATATCGATCAGGGTAGAGCAGGTACCTTTTGTCTTGTAGGTCATAGAATCCTCCTTGTTTTGCCGTCGAAAATTCGATTTTCTTGTTCCGATAGGGATTATAGCAGTTTTCCTGTGAAAAAGAAAGGCGGAAATTGGAAATCGATTGTGCGCCTGCGAGGATTGCAGCCTGGAATCCAGGGGCCTTATACTAAAGAAAAAGCGGAACCTGCGCGGCATCAGGACGCAGGAAAGCAGGATGGAGGAAAGCATGACAAGATATCTTTTGATGGGAACAGCAGCGGCGCTTTTGTTTTTTAGTATTTTATGCAGATTTTTTCCGGGTATGCGGCTGAAACGGCTGCTTGGGGAAACAGCGAATCTTTCTGTTTCGCCGAATACAATTCTACGGCAATGCGTGCTGAAATACAGCAGCCTGTGCGAATTAAACGGCGGCAGGATGAATACATCGGTTTATGTGGAAAAATTTCTGCGACAGTTGAAATTCGGACGGTTCAGCCTGCGGTTCTGGGACAGGCTTGGCGGGCAGCTTTTGCTTTTGTCCGTTTTTGCAGACGGAATCGGAGCCTGCATGGGGCTGATGGGCGGACAGACGCTTGGGAATGTGATCTGGTTTTATCTGCAGGCGTTTTTGAGTCTGTATCTGTATTTTGCGGTGATTGGGATGATCGATACGGCGTCGACGGCAGAGGAACTGAAAATCACGCTGGCGGATTTTCTGGAAAACCGTATGTCGGAGCGGCTGGCGCAGGTAAAGCGGGATAACGACTATCTGGATGAGCAGGAGCGGGAGGTGCGTAGAGAGGTCGAGAGCGTGGAGCAAACCGCTGCTGTCCGCAGAATGCAGGAGCCCAGGGCAGCTGAGTCCGAGTTGACAGAGCTTTTGCGGGAGTTTCTGGCTTGAAGTGCTGTGCGTTTTTTGCTACTCTTATAGGAAAACAGCAGACGGCGCGAATACGCCGGATGAAAAAGAACCCAGGCGGTCGAAGGAACGAGCCGCAGAAATGAGAGGAACACATGAAGATTGTAGTATTAGACAGAAGCAGTGTCGGTGAGGATGTCTCCGTCGAAGCGATAAAGCAGTTTGGCGAGGTGGATTTTTACAATAGCACACCGGATGAGCTGGTGGCGGAACGGATCGCGGACGCAAATATCGTTGTGGCAAACAAAAGTCCGATGAATGAATCCACAATGAAGGATGCAAAGCAGGTGAAGATGATCTGTCAGCTTTCCACCGGCTATGATAACGTAGATATTGAATATTGTAAAAACAGAGGCATCCATGTGGCAAACGCGCGGAATTATTCGACGGCTGCCGTTGCGCAGCATACAGTTGCCCTGGCGCTCTCTGTGCTGGAAAACCTGCCGTATTATGACAATTACGTAAAATCCGGCGCGTATGCATCACAGCCCCGGTTTGCTCATTTTAAACCCTGGTATGAGCTGGAGGGAAAGACCTGGGGCATCGCCGGAATGGGAAATATCGGGAGACGGGTTGCGAAGGCGGCAGAAGCACTGGGCTGCAAGGTTATTTTTTTTGCAACCTCAGGACACAGCGACTGCAGGGACTATGAACAGGTGGATTGGGATACCCTGCTGGCACAGTCAGATATTTTGTCTCTGCACTGTCCGCTGAGCGACAGAACGTTTCACCTGATGAATGCGGACGCTTTTTCCAAAATGAAAAAGAGCGCAGTGTTGATCAATGTGGCGCGCGGTGCGGTTGTGGATACAGATGCGCTGTATGAGGCGTTGGTAAACGGAGAGATCAGAGGAGCGGGCACGGATGTGTTCGAAAAGGAGCCGATCCTTGCAGATAACCCCCTGGCGACGCTGAAAGAAACCGGAAAGCTGCAGCTGACGCCGCATATGGCCTGGGCGAGCATCGAAGCGCGGGAACGCTGCGTGGAGGAGACCTGTAAAAATATCGCGGCATTTATCAGCGGAGAAGGACGCAACCTGGTTGTGTAAACTTTTTACAACACTTTGCCCCTGCCATTCGTTTTCCTAATGAAAGCAGAATTACAAAGCTGCTCCTGTACAGGATGCCGGAAGACGTTCCGGTTAAGGGACGGAATAAGTCCATAATTGTAGTATCTATTAAAATCCTGGACACAGCCGCTTTCCGGCGCTGTCAGATGCGGCAGCATGGAAGCGGCTGTGAAAATTTTGTTACTGTTTTACTTTTTCGATGGAAATAATTTCACCGGTAAAGCTTTCGATTTCGGATAAAATACCGGTATAGGTGACAGTCACGCGGTCGCCGGATTTGATCTGGTCGATCCCGTCCGGGCGCTTATCGGAATCATAGGAAAATGCGTGGGGTGTCCCGTCATCGGAAACGACGACGAACATAAAGTCCTTCATTTCCTGAATTTTGCCGGTTACGGTGGATGTTTTGCCGGACATCAGACCGTCCTGTGTTTCGGCGGCAGTTCCGTTGGCTGTGCTGTTTCCATTGGAGTTGGAGCCGGACGCCGTTTCGGAAGGAGCGTTTCCGATAAGATCGGTGGCGCTGCTCTCCGGCGTGATGGAGTCGGTCTGTCCGTTCATCGAAGTTTCTTCGGAAAAATCAGATTCCGAAGCGATCTGGGTCTGCGGCGGAACGGTTTCGGTCGCAGTGTTTTTGCCGCATGCCGCAGCGAACAGCAAAATCGTGGTTAAAAGAATGGGACCTGCAAAAGAAAGTTTTTTCATAATTTCCCTCATTTCTGCGCACATTTTTTGCGCATGTCGAGTTTGTGTCAAGTGCGCACAGACACAAAGCTCGCGATTGAAAAATTTTCTTTTTCAATCTTTATACCTCCGTTTTTTTATTATGTGCAGAAAAAAATGAGATATGCGATATTATTAAAAAAAGGGCTTTTGGGGGTTTGGCTTGAAAAAACGGGAAGCTTTTGTTACGATGGGAGCAGAAAAAACGTCGGAGAGAGGGGACGACATGACAGCGCTGGAATTTATTCACAAACATCAGAACGATGAAGATAACGGGGAATGTCTGATTCTGCCGGACGGCAGTGTGGAAGAGCCGTTGCCTTCGCATATTGGCAGGCTGGTTGAACTGACCGGGATGGATGCCGGCGCTTTGCACGGCAGAATGGAAAAAAATATGGAGCCGCTGTTCTGGCTGGTGGAATACACCGGCTGCATGTCCGTGTGGCAGACGCGGGTAGTAGCGCCGACAGTGCCGACGGGGCAGCAGCAGGCTGCGCTTGAAGAGCTCCATGACGCTGCATTTCTGGCGCCGAAGTATCTGATGCAGACGCCGGGACAGGAATATGTGGAGAGCGTGCACCAGGCGAAAGAGGAGCTTGGGGGTAGATAAAAACAGCCGCTGCTGCCGGAAAAACCGATGCAGAGCGGCTGAATCTATAGGATGGGTCTGGAGCCTTACAGTGCTTCAAACATATCGGAAAGTCTTTTTGCGGATGCCGCGAGGTCGCAGAGCCCTTTTTGGGTCGTTTCCGGTGTAAATGCTTCGAGGTAGCTGCTCGCTTCCAGTGTAAAGTAACCGGAGTAGTTGATGTCCTTGAGCGCCTTTACGACAGCGTCGAAGTCGATGGACATGGAAAACGGAATCTGATGGGAATCGTGCCAGCAGTCGTTATCGTGGATATGCAGCGCCTGCAGACGATTTCCGAGTGCGCGGATCATGTTGGCTGCACCTTCTCCGGAACCGCGCATTTCTGCATGTCCGATATCCAGGCAGGCAACGAAAAAGTCGTCGTTTACGATGTCGAGGTGCTCGTTAAAGCTTGCAGAGGTCGCACATGCCGCGAAAGAGGACTGATCCTTTTCCGTGTCCCAGCCCCACATATTTTCGGTTGCGATTTTAACGCCGCATTCTTTTGCAAACGGCAGCAGATCAAAGTACATTTCCGCGTTTTCCTGGGCGGACAGGTAGTTGTCCGGATGGATGATGCAGATTTTGCCGCCTGCCTCTGCGGTGCATTCCAGCGCGCGTTTTAAGTAAGGGATGATCGGTCCGCGGGACGGGAACGGCGCGTGCGACTGATTGCAGAGGATGCCGTTGTCGAGACCGATCTGTTTTAATCTGCGCGCGAAGGCGAGATAATTGTCGGAAGCGAGCGGATTGTCATTGGGTAAAAAGCATCCGGCGCTCCAATCATATTTGCACATGTCGAACATGGAAAAATCCCATGCGTCAAAGCCTGCTTTGGCGGTATATTCTACAGCCTTTTCTTCACCGACCAGCGCTGCAGCCGAGGCGATTTCTGTCGATATTTTCATAAGTCCCTCCCGTTTGTAACGCACGCGAAAAAAGGATGGCGTGCGGTAATATGGAGCCGAGGCGCGGCTCGTGTCTACGCACAGTATAGCATAGCAGAGGGGGGAAAAACAGAGGAAGTTTGCGAATTGAGAAAGAGTTTGAAAAAATGAGGTGTGGCTTTTGATGCCACACCTCAGAATTTTTGTAAACCTTGGTAAATACTGGATTTTTCATTAACCGAAGTATCTCTTTAACAGACCCTCAAATGCTTTTCCGTGTCTTGCTTCGTCACGGGCCATCTCATGAACGGTATCATGGATTGCATCCAGGTTCAGAGCCTTTGCTCTCTTTGCCAGGTCGGTCTTACCAGCGGTAGCGCCGTTCTCAGCTTCTACTCTCATCTCCAGATTCTTCTTGGTGGAGTCGGTAACAACTTCGCCTAACAGCTCTGCAAATTTTGCAGCGTGCTCAGCTTCTTCGAAAGCTGCCTTTTCCCAGTACAGACCGATTTCGGGATAGCCTTCTCTGTGTGCAACTCTTGCCATAGCCAGGTACATACCAACTTCAGAGCACTCGCCCTCGAAGTTTGCTCTCAGGTCAGCGATGATATCTTCCGGAGCGCCCTGTGCAACGCCTACAACGTGCTCAGCAGCCCAGTTCATTTCGCCGGACTGAGCGACGAATTTGGAAGCGGGAGCATGGCAGATAGGACATTCTTCCGGAGCCTTTTCACCTTCATAAACATAACCACATACAGAACATACGAATTTCATAATTTTAATCCCCTTTCTTATTCGTGACAATGGGTTTCATTGTCTGATTTGCTGTGAAAAATTAACTGCGCTGTTTGTTTAAACAGCAGTGGCAGATCCCCTGAAAATACACTGCATGTCCGTCGATCCGGTTTCCATCCACGGATGTCCCGTGAAGAGAGTCGAAGGAATCCGGAAATTCGGTGTGCAGGTCGAGAACGCTGCCGCATCCCGAGCAGATAAAGTGATAATGACGACTGGTATCAGCATCGAAGTGATCCACACCGTCCCCAAGCCGAAGCCTTGCGATCTCACCGAGGTCAGCAAGCAGTGTCAGGTTCCGGTAGACAGTTCCAAGACTGATGTTTGGAAAGTCTGCACGGAGAGAGTGATATACCACATCTGCGGTCGGATGATCTTTGCGTGTCATAAGGAAGCTCTTGATTGCTTCCCGCTGACGGCTGTACTTCAAAGCCGGCATTGCTTCATCTCCTATCCGATAACGATAATCGTTATTGTTATCATGGCTTTATTATAGGTCGCCGATCCGGAAATGTCAACACCATTTTTTAGATTTATACATTTTTTAGAAATATATTCTTTCTATTTTATAAAAAGAAAAAAAGGATGTGGTATACTGAAAACAGTAATGCAGCGCAGTCGAAAAATGCAGACTGTCTGCAGCAAAAGACAGGGAGTTGTCAGATCATGAAATTTAAGACAAAGCTTGCAATCACATTTTTGACGATCATCCTGCTTCCGGTTTTATTGTCCCTGTGCGCGTTTCTGGGTATTGGGACGGTCATGATGCGGTCGGGAGGCCAGACGACCTACGGCGAAGGTATGCGGGCGTACAGTATGATGTCGGAATCGATCGATGCGTTCAGTCAGGCGACGGATGAGCTGTTCGATACGATTCAGGAGCAGGCGCGGGAAAATACGCACCGGCTGGAGGACAAGGCGTATTTGGATAAATTAAATGAAGAAGCGGCGGATAAATCTTCCTATATTATCATCCGAAAAGGGGATCAGATTTACTACGCCGGAAATGCAGCTGCCGCGCAGCAGATTTTTTCCAGGCTGCCGGCGTATGGGCTGGAGAGCGAGGAAACGGATTCCGCATATTACTTTAATGATATGCGCAAGCTGGTAAAACAGATTGATTTTCAGTTTGCAGACGGGACAGAGGGCAGCGCATTTATTGTAACGCGGATCACGAGTATATTTTCCAAGACGTTCCTGTTGGATATGTTTCTGGCGATCATATTTATTCTGGTGCTTACGGCGATGGTGCTGACCCAGTGGATCCATAAGGATGTATTTGCTCCGATCAACCGGCTGAATCTGGCGATGCAGAAAATCGCGGAGGGAAACTTCGATTATATGCTGGAATCCGAGGACGACAACGAAATTGGCGAGCTGTACCGCAACTATGAGGACATGCGTCTTCGGTTAAAAGAGTCCACAGAGGAAAAGATTCAGAACGAAAAGCAGAACCGCGAGCTGATCAGCAATATCACGCATGATTTAAAAACTCCGATCACGGCGATCAAGGGCTATGTGGAAGGAATTATCGACGGTGTGGCGGACACACCGGAGCGTCGGGACAAATATCTGCGCACGATTTACACAAAAGCGAACGACATGGATCGGCTGATCAATGAGCTGACCTATTATTCCAGTATTGATAATAATCGTATTCCGTACAATTTCCACCGGATAAACGTTGCAGAATTTTTCGCAGACTGCGTAGAGGACGTCGGGCTGGATCTGGAATCGAAAAATATCCAGCTGAATTATTCCAATCTGGTGGAGCCCGACACCCGGATTATCGCAGATCCGGAGCAGCTCAAAAAAGTCATCAACAATATCATTGGCAACAGCATCAAATATATGGACAAAGAGAAAGGCGTGATCGATATTCGCCTGCTGGATGAGGTGGATTCCATCCGGGTAGAAATCGAGGACAACGGCAAGGGAATTGCGGCAAAAGACCTCGGCAATATATTTGAGCGGTTTTACCGGACGGACGCATCCCGCAACTCCATGAAAGGCGGAAGCGGAATCGGGCTGTCCATTGTGAAAAAGATCATCGAGGATCATGGCGGATACATCTGGGCGACCAGCAAAGAGGGCGAAGGAACATGTCTGCATTTTGTGATCAGAAAATACAGGGAGGCGGAAGCAGATGAGTAAAATTTTAATTATCGAAGATGAAGTGGCAATTGCAGATCTGGAAAAGGATTATCTGGAGCTGAGCGGATTTGATGTACAGATCGAATATGCGGGTGACAAAGGACTTACGCGCGCACTGAAAGAGGATTTTGACCTGATCGTGTTGGATCTGATGCTGCCCGGCATTGATGGGTTTGAGGTATGCCGCAGGATCCGGGAGGAGAAAAATGTCCCGATCCTGATGGTGAGTGCGAAAAAGGATGACATCGACAAAATCCGGGGCCTGGGTCTGGGCGCAGACGACTATATGACGAAACCGTTTTCTCCGAGCGAGCTGGTAGCGCGCGTCAAGGCGCATATGGCGCGGTATGAAAGGCTGACGAGCAGCCATCAGAAAACAAACGATATTATAGAAATTCGTGGCCTGAAAATCGACAAAACGGCAAGGCGTGTATGGATTAACGGCGAAGAGAAAGCATTTACGACAAAGGAATTCGACCTGCTGACCTTCCTTGCAGAGAACCCGAACCATGTTTTTACCAAAGAAGAGCTGTTTCGGGAAATCTGGGATATGGAATCGATCGGCGACATTGCGACCGTAACGGTCCATATCAAAAAAATCCGTGAAAAAATCGAAGTAGACACCGCCAATCCGCAGTATATCGAAACAATCTGGGGTGTTGGATATCGCTTCAAGGTCTGAAGCATATCCGGAAATGAGGGGAACGTGGCAGTAAAAATTATATACGAAGATAAAGATATTCTGGTTTGCGAAAAACCGGCGGGACTGGCGGTTCAAAGCGCCCGGATTTCCGAGCCGGATATGGTCAGTGAGCTGAAAAACTACCTGACGGGGAAGCAGTCGGCGGGCGCGCCCGGCAAATCTGCGGAAATCTCGGCGTTTGGCGGCACCCGACAGCCGGCATCGGCAACGGCGTCCGTCGGAGTGCGCAAGCCGCAGTCGGTCTATCTGGGTGTCGTGCACCGGCTCGACCAGCCGGTTTCCGGTCTTTTGGTTTTTGCCAAAAATAAAAAAGCTGCAGGTGCGTTAAGCACCCAGACTGCGCAGCATCAGATGAACAAGATCTATTACGCAGTCGTGTATACGAAAGAAGACCTGACCGGAAAACGCGGAACACTGACAGACTGGTTGGTAAAGGAAGCTTCTATTGCTCGCGTCTGCGATGCTTCGCAGAACGGTGCGAAAAAGGCGGTTTTATCCTGGAAATGTCTGGCATGTCAGGGAAACCGGGCACTTTTGGAAGTGGAGCTGGAAACAGGAAGATTCCATCAGATCCGGGTGCAGATGGCGCATGCGGGGATGCCGCTTCTTGGCGATCAGCGCTACGGCAGCGAAGAGAGTCGGGAGGTATCCACGCAGCTCGGGATTCGGACAATCCGTCTGCAGGCAGTAAAACTTGCGTTTTGTCATCCGACAAGCGGGAAAAGAGTATGTTATGAGCTTACGGACAAACTTACGCTTTGAAAGCAAATCTGCGGTTTCGTGGCTGACCGCCCTGTGGATTTTTCTGATGACAGCGGTTTTTCCTTATTATATGAAGGATCACTATTCCCAGATGGGCGTGCGGAAGTTTTCGTTTTTCCTGACGGTCAGTCTGGTGTGCCTGATTCCTGCAGGCGTGCTGGCGGCTGGAAGCTGGGGAAAAGACTGCGTAGCGAAGGTGTTTTTGCGGATGCACAAGCCAGAGTCAGACGCAAAGACGCAGACAGGTATGCAGGCACAGGCACACCCAGCCGCTCGTTCTCTCAGCAATTTAGATATTGCCATGCTGTGTTACCTTGCAGCGATTTTCGTTTCGTGGCTATTTAGTGTTGACCGTGCGGCGGCATGGACTGGCACAGATGGCTGGTCGATGGGGCTGCGGACGCAAGTACTTCTTGTGCTGATGTATTTTCTGGTATCGAGGTATCTGATCTGGTGGAAAGGGCTGCTGGCAGTACATATGCTGGCGTCCGGCGGCGTGTTTTTGCTGGGGATCCTGCACCGGTTTTCGATCGATCCCCTCGGAATGTATCAGGGCCTGGATGAGTCGTGGCAGCTGTTGTTTCTTTCGACCATCGGGCAGGCGTCCTGGTATTCCGGATATGTTTGCGTGGCGCTGACAGCTGGAGCTACGGTGTTTTTTATTGCAAAAGACAATAGAATCCGCACGGCAGCAGGGCTGTACTGCATGCTGGGCTTTGGAACGGTTGTGACTCAGAACAGCGACAGTGCGTTTGCTGCGATGGTGTTTTTGCTTCTGGGATTGTTTCTTGCAGGCTGCGACAGCTTCGATCGGATGGAACGGTTTCTGGAAACGCTGCTGTTGATGTTTGGAAGCTTTAAATTGATCGGGATTTTGCAGGAGTTATTCCCTGAGAAAGCAAAACAGCTCGGCAGCCTTTCGAAATTTTTCTCAAAAAGCACGGCGACATGGGTATTTTTCCTGATCGTGTGCATGGGATACATTGTTCTGCTGTTGTACCGGCAAAAGCATGAAGCTGCAGAAATTATCCGCTGTGGGCGGACTTTGCGAAAGATTGCAGTGATCGGTGTGGTCGGTCTGATGCTTCTTTTTGTGGTGACGATTTGGGCGAATACAACCGGTCTGATGCAGAAATGGTTCGGGGTTTCCAGTACGGGCCAGTATCTTTTATTTGATGAATATTGGGGAAATTCCCGCGGCTTTTCATGGAGCATCACGGCGGAAACGTTTGCAAAGCTGCCGTTGTGGAGAAAGCTTACGGGCGTTGGACCGGACTGTTATTCGGTTTACTGCTATGCAGACACGGATCTTGCGGGCAGACTGCATCATTATTTCGGGCAGAATCAGACGTTGACGAATGCGCACAATGAATTTTTAAACCAGCTGTTCTGTACCGGCGGGATCGGATTTGCAGCGTTTGTCGGATTTCTGGCTGCTGCGGTGTGTCGCTTCTGGAAAAACAGGGAAAAAGAACCAATGGCGTTGATGGGGCTGCTGGCGGTACTCGTTTACGGTGCGCACAACTTTTTCTGTTATCAGCAGGTTTGCTGCATTCCGTTTCTGTTTCTGCTGATCGCTATGTCAGAAAATCTGGTGCGGGAAGCGGCAGAAAAATAGTAGAAAGGAATGCTCAATATCACGAATCGCTTTTTGAATCCTGATATCATAATAATGTCGAAATTACTCATACTAAGTCTCAATGGAGATGGGAAAACATCTGCGGAACGGAGAATGGTATGGGTAATTTTTTTGAAAAAAACAGCTGTTTGGAGAAGAAGGATAACGCTGCGGATGCAGAGGAAAATAGAGAGAATGCCCGGTCTTGCAGGAAAAAAGTGCTCTATGCTGCAGGGCTTGCAGGCGGGTTATATGCAGTGCTTCGATATTTGCTGCCGCTTGTTGCGCCGTTTGTGTTTGCTTTTTTCATTGTCCGAATTTTATATCCGCAGCTTTGCCGGGCAGAGAAAAGGCTGCGGATTCGCAAAGACATCCTGATGGCAGGATTTTTGCTGCTTTTGACCGGAATCCTTGCGGCTGGATTCTTTTTTCTGCTGTCAAAGGGAACTGCATGGGCGGTAAAAATCGGAAGTGAGTCAGGAGCGATCAAAGATCAGGTGAATATAGCGTTTGAAAATGGCTGTTGCAGGGCGGAAGAGCTTCTCGGGAGGGAACAGGGAGAAATTCGAACGTTTTTTCAGGATAAGGGAGACGAAATGGCGAAAACTGTCGGTCGGGAGATTTTGCCAAAGGCTGCGGACTGGACGGCGAAATCCTGCAGCTTTGCGCTGCGGACAGGAGCGTTCTGGGGGATCGGGATGATCGCGGCGTTCTGGCTGTGCAGGGATTATGCGCGTTTTTCGGAATGGATGAAAAAGAGCGAGATCTGGGAAAATATTGACAGAATCTTACGGATGACAGGCGGTTACTGCAGGGCGCAGCTGAAAATTCTGGTGATCATATCAGGAATTACAGTTTTGGGGCTTTGGATTGGAAAAGTCAGAAATGGTCTGTGGATTGGATTATTGGCAGGGATTTTGGACGCATTGCCGATGATCGGAACCGGCATTGTACTGATTCCGACTGCAATTTGGCAGCTTTTGAATGAAAATCCTCAGGGTGCGGCATTTGCTTCGGTTACCTACGTCGCGTGTATTGCAGCACGGGAGCTTCTGGAACCGCGCCTGTTGGGTGCGCAGATCGGTCTGCCGCCGGTGCTGATGCTTTTGTCAGTCTATGCAGGTGTGAAAGTGTTTGGAGCCGGCGGCATTTTTCTGGGACCGTTGTATACAGTGCTGTATACAGAAGGACTGCGGCAGATTTTCTGCAGAAGCTGAGGTTATTCAATTCCCATCAGGTGCTGCAGCTGAGAGAAACGCCTCTGTGCACAGGGGCAGACCGCGCCGTTATCCAGAACAATCTGGCAGGGGCGGCGATACAGCGTGCGGATATGCGCAGTGTTTACCAGGCAGGATTTGTGACAGAGAAAAAAGCTCTGGTCGAGTTTGGAGAGCGTTTCATTCAAGGAGCCGCTGCACTGGTAGATCGCAGTCGTCGTATGGACGGTGATGCGGTGCGCACCGGTCGCTTCGATATAAAGAATTTCATGGATTGGTATGAATAAATCCTGATCGGGCATCCTGAAATGCAGCCGACCGTTCGGAGAAGCCGGAATTTTACTTTTCTCGAGAACGCTCTGCAAACAGTGAAGAATCTGCAGGGTGTAGTTCGGATCGTCTTTGATTAAAAAACCCAGCGGTTCTACCTGATAGCGGAACGTTGTCATTGCCATTTCGGAATGCGTCGTAGTAAAAATAATGAATGCGCGCGGATCCTTCTGGCGGATTGCTGAGGCAAGTTCGATTCCATCCATGTCAGAGTGCAGATGGATGTCGAGAAAATAAACGGCATTTTCGGGCTGATCCGGAAGCAGATTCAGCAGCTCATGCGGCGTGTGGACGGCCTGTCGAATCTCCATGTCGTAAGCTTGAATGAAAATGTACTTTTCGATCATGGATTTGAGAAGATCAAGCTGAAGCGGGTTATCCTCACATAAATAAATTGGTATCATGTCATCCCCCATTCTGCCGCAGAAGCGGCATGAAATCTTTATGATTTAATGAGCGCAAGAGAGCGGGAACAGGCAAAGCCTGCTCATCGCGAACGGCGAAATTATTGAGTGAGCTATGCTCACGATATATTATGATAATTCTTTTTGAAGTTGGAAACAACAAGAATCTGTTTAAAAAGACCGTTTTCGCAGATCGTGTTGGAGGTCAGCTCCGGCGCATTGGCGATCAGCATATTTGCGGTGGGAAGTCCAAGACCGCTGTGCGCTTCTTTGGAAGAAATACTTGGCTTGAAAAGCTCTTCCAGAGGGAAAAGAAGCGGCTTCGTCGAGTTTTCAATATGAAAAATAACAGAATGCACCTTGCACACGATTGCAATATGAAACCGTTTCTGTTCGGTTTCGGAAGCAGCTTCGATCGCGTTATCCAGAAAAATACCCAGCACTCTGGAAAGAGTGAGCAAATCGGTGGAAAGTTCTGTGATTTCCTGCGTCAGCTCGAAGGAAACATCCAGCTGACGGTTCATCGCCTGTACCATTTTTGTATACAAAAGACCCTTGATCTCCGTCACCTTGATCAGCGACAGACGCGCAAGGGTGTCGTCCTGATTGACCAGAATGCTGCTGCTCGTGACGATACTGGAATCAAAATAATCCCGAAGCTTGTCCATATCGTTTTCCTGGATGTAGCCGGTAATGGTGGAAAGAATGTTCAGGTAATCGTGTTTGAACCGTCGGATGTCCTGATAATGATTTTCGAGCTGTGCCATGTAGTGTGTCAGATTTTCCTGCTCACGGGCCTGAAGCTCCAGCTTTTTGTTGGCCTGCAGTGTGTTGTAAAGCATCAGAAAAATCAGGACGTTTGCTGTTGCGAAGCAGAAAATCAGGATTCCGTTGAAGAACAGAATATCGCTCGGATAATGAAGCAGACTGCCGAAAATGATGTTGATCAGGAAAATACAGGAACAGATTGTGACCTCCAGAAACAAAAGCAGTTGAATCCGCGGAGGGATTACATTCTGATCCGTGACCAGCTTCCGGTGCAGACGGTTGCCGATAAACAGACACGGCAGGATGCAAAGGAGGGCGTGGAGGATGGAGAACAGGAGTGTGAGGGGAAGGGAGGTCAGAATGACATCAAAATAATATCCGGCGATACGCAGCGGAATAGTGACAGCGTAGTCAGTCAGAACACTCCAAGCCCATAGAATCTGAAAAAAGAGAAGGTTGTATAATCGATCCTTTTTATGAAACAGCAAAATAATAATCGCTCCAAGTAAAAAGATCGGGATGCCATATTGCCCGGAAAACGGGGCCAGAAAAATACAGATAAAAATTGTGTATAAGTATAGAGGGTAAGTGATTTTTCGGGGCAGACGTTTTGAAAGGATCAGATGACACATCAGTATAAAAGTGGTAGTTGAAATAAGTTGGCATAAAAAAGTAAGTAAAGTCATAAGCAAACCTCCTAGTGCATATATTATATTATCATGAGGACAAAGAAAGATGAAGCAGAAACGGAATATGAAAAAACGTAAAAATAATAACAATAGGTTTGCGTTTGGGTTAAAAAATGATGCGTTTAGGAAAAAATGATTTATCCATAAAAAGGTGTGATATCTTTAATACAGGAGGAGGGGACAATGATAGACAAGCTGGCAAACCAGATAGCGCAATGGAATAGAAGAGAATTAAAACTGACAGAGACAGAAAGTAAAGTCATAGAGTTTGGGCTTGGTGTATTTCTGGATGTGTGCGTAAAATTTTTGATTCTTTTTATGATCAGCGTTTTGATAGGAAAAGAAGTTGAATTTGCATTATGTTTATTATCCTTTTGTGGATTAAGATGTTGGGCAGGCGGAGTTCATTGCCCAACAAGAGGGACATGCTTATTGGCTATGATTGCTTTATGTTTTATTAGTCTTGTGGCAGGTAGCCTTTTAGAAAACTGGGGAATTGGAGTATTTGTTGTTTTATGGGGACTCTGCATTCTGATTTTATGGTTAAGGGCACCTGGAAGAACGAAAACAGCGTCATTGTTAGAAGCAGAAGAGAATCTTCGAAAAAAGGTATATTCTATATTATTTTGTGGAGGGCTGATTTTGCTGAGTTTATTGCTTACAAAATCGAACTGGCGTGGAATTATTGTAATTTCCGCACTGCTGGAGTCGCTCAGTATTCTTCCTTGTAAAAGGAATAAAATATAATACTGAAAAAGGAGAATATTTATGTTATCTTTAGTAGTTAATGTATAGTATGTTAAATAATAATTATATCCTAATAAACTCAGTAAATATAAAGGTTTGTTAGGGTATAACATTGTAAAGTATGTGTACCTTTAAAACTGAATATTAAATAATTATTAAACAGTAGAATGATGGTTAAACATATGTTCTTGTAGTGGTAAAATATAAAATAATAAGAGGTGTATTAACATTATAGACATATCGTAAATGTATTGGAGGTATTTGATACATGGAACTACATATTATAGAACGTGAAGGAAGGGAGACAGTTGTTCTACTGGATAATGAGATGAGAATTGTAAAGCCAGTATACGACTATCTGAAATTTCAAAGACAAAAAGATAAGACTCTTAATACCTTAAAGGCAAGTGGTAGTGATTTGCGAACCTATTGGGAGTTTCTTGAGACAAATGGATATGAGTATGACAAGGTTACACCAAAGATGATTGCTGAGTTTATAGACTATCTCAGAGCATCAGATGATGATGTGATAGCACTGAATAAAGAAAGCAAGAGGACGAATAAAACAATCAACCGTATTTTAAGTACAGTTCATATGTTTTATCAGTTTGAAGCAGATATGCAGGAAATAGACAATCCTATCTTGATGCATGATGTAAACAGACCTTTCAATGCGTTCAAGGGTATCTTGGAACACGCAAAGTCCGACAATAAAACAAAGCAGTCTATCTTCAAGGTAAAGGAAAGTGACTACAAGGTAAGGCTTGTTACTGATGATGAAATGGAGCTGTTTTTAAGCCGTTTAGACAAGCGTAGAGACATTCTTTTATACAAGATGCTCTATCTTACAGGTGCAAGAATACAAGAGGTTTTAGACCTTGAAATAGACTCTGTACCACTGCCAGATATGTCGCAGTTAGTAGGTTGCTTTCAGCAGATAAAGTCAAAAGGTAAGACCAGAGATTTATATGTGCCTATGTCACTTATCAAGGAACTCGATGATTTCATCATGGAAGAAAGAAACCTTATTGATACAGACCATAGTTATATCTTTGTATCAGAACAGAAAAGACAGCTTGGCAAACAGCTTACCTATCGTGCAGCCTATGACAAACTCAAAAAGGTACAGGAAGAAATCGGTGTGGACTTTAACTTCCACGATTTAAGACATACCTTCTGCTCAAACCTTGTACAGTCTGGAATGGATGTAAGTGTTGTAAGAATGATTATGGGACATGAGCATCTATCTACTACGCAGAAGTACACACATCTCTCCAATCCATACATTGAGGACAGTCTCTCAAGGTATTGGAATCAGAGTACATTGATTGGAGGTGGCTCTGATGGCAGGTAGACCAGATGGGGATGTATGGAATATCGTTGATAATGATGTAGAGTCACAGCACTACGGAAGGAATTTCAAGTTTGATTTTTCTTACATTTCAAGCGAAGAAATCAAGGATGTTGTGAAGAATTACGTTTGGCAGAATTATAGACATCAAAATCGTTCATTAAGCAGTATATATATTTATGTTAGACAGTTTAAATGGTTTTGTGATTTTGCAAAAACGAGGAACATCAACTCATTGAGAGAACTAACCAATAATGATATAGACAACTTTGTATCTTATCTTAATACTACGCTTAGCGAAAAAACTGGAAAAGTACAATCTTTAAGAGGGCGTAAATTTTGTCTCGATTGTCTAAAAGTGATTATTTATTGGTGTCAGCTTCACAGACCTAACGATGTATCAGCAACAGAAATCTTTACAGGAAATGAGTATATCGGCGTTAATCGTGAACTCAAAATCGACTTTATTCCAGATGATGTTTTGGCACAAATAAATGAGGCTCTTAAAACAGAAGAAAACCCATATCTTAAGTATGGCATTATCATTCTGCAATCGACAGGGATGCGTATTGGAGACCTCTTAAAACTTCGTATTGACTGTATTAAGCCACATTTGA
>ENA-OROM01000613-OROM01000613.1-human-gut-metagenome-genome-assembly--contig:-NODE-613-length-43760-cov-10.379682_pt1 | contig 43760 bp, 38 predicted proteins | sample MGYA00242129_ERZ509050 | MGnify/ENA primary metagenome ERZ509050 (study PRJEB26280, sample SAMEA2338701) | human gut metagenome | biome: human gut; feature: human-associated habitat; material: faeces...
CGGCAACCGCCTTATCATGATGGACAGGGGCAAAATAGTCCTCGATATATCCGGCGAGGAAAAAAGCCGCCTGACCAAGGCCGATCTTCTCGAGCGCTTTGCCGCAAAGACCGGCGTTCAGGAGGAGACTGATTCCGTCCTGCTGTCGTAAATTTCAAATTGTTATTGCACCGCCCGCGAGGATGCCTCACGGGCGGTTTTTGCGCTTTTCAAGACAACAGATTGCTTCAATTATATAGCAACTAGTATAAAAATATTGATAACTAGTATTGACATTTTCACACTATCATGATACTATCGATCCAGAGGTGATTGAGATGAGCCGTCTGATTTCAAAATGTCCGTGCTGCAACGGTACATTGCAAATTTCTATGTTAAAATGCAATGACTGCGGCACAGAAGTAAAAAATAACTTTGAACTAAGTGCTTTTGATGCACTTAGTAGCGATCAATACAACTTTTTAATTGAGTTTATCAAGAAGAGGGGTAATTTGAAAGAAGTACAAGCAAATCTTGGAATTTCGTATCTCACGGCGAGAAACAAATTGGATGATTTGCTGATAGCGTTAAATCTCGGTAGTGAAAAAAATGAAATGTGTGAAAGGGGAGAAAATAATATGAGCAATTTACAAATTGACAGATGTAGCATTAGGGCAGCTGATATTATTAAAGCAAAACTAATTGACAATGGCGGCCATGCGAAAGTTCGGTTGTTTAGTGGCGAATTGCGTGAAATCGCTATATCATCTGATGGTAGATTTTTATGCCCACAATTGGTGCCATATGATTTTGAGGTATTCAACGCAATTGTAGATTTACTTATCAAAAGTCCTGGATATCGTGCGAAAAAGGGTAATGCCCGAGCTGCAAAGTTAGGGGAACCGGGGTGCGAAGAAAACACTGTTGCAGGTACGGTGCTGCTGTTCCTTGGCAAAAAACCGGGCCAATCGGGTTTCGACCCAGGTTTTATACTTTTAGCAACTTTGGAGTGGGCTGGAATAATTATTAATGGTAGAGGCGAAATAGTTCTCACAAGTCAATACATAAGTATGTTATGATTACTGTTGTGATTTCCTTTTTGTTGTATTTAATGTACTGCATATTGGTCAAGTATAATAAATACTAATATACACTGCAATTTATAAGAACGATAAATGTGATGGTGCTCACATGCCAAGTAAGACAATCTAGTTCGTTTTACCGTGCGTTGATTTGTTTACATCTGCATGATATACTTTCGGCGATATATACCCGAAGGGAGAAGCGTATGAGCTTTACGATAATATTGGCAGTTGTTTATGCTGCGCTTATCGGCTTTGCGGCCGCGGCATTTGCGAAAAAGCACAGGGCGCTCGGCGCAGGGCTGCTTGCTGCGGTCGCGGTATTGACTGCCGTGCTGATGTATATGTGGATCCACTCGCCGATGTGACGTAAAAATGAATATAAAAAAACAAGAGCAGCTGCCTCCTGCGCGGAGAACAGCTGCTCTTGCGGTTTTAAAATCAGAATATGCAGTTTTCAATGTAACGGTGGAGTATTGCTGCCACCTGAGCGCGTGTTGCGCCTGCTTTGGGCATGAGACGGCCGTCGGCCGAGCCGTTTATTATGCCCTCTGCCGATGCCCAGGCTATGGCAGTGCGCGCATAGGCCGAGACGCTTTCGAAGTCCGCAAAGCTGCCGAGGTCGGCTGCTGCCGATACGTCGATGCCCTTGAAGGCGGCGTAGCGATAAAGTATGGCCGCCATCTGCTCGCGCGTGACGGTTCCATTGGGGGAGAAGGTGTTGTTATCAAAGCCGTTGACTATGCCGTTTGCTGCCGCCCAGCCGACAGCCTCGCTGCACCAAATCCCGCGCGTATCGGAGAAGGTGGGTGCGGCGGCCTTGGGGCTTCCCTCCATGCGCCACAGAACGGTCACGAGCATGCCGCGCGTCATGGTGACGTTGGGAGAGAACGTGTTTGCGCCCGTTCCGGCAAACAGAGCATTGTTGTAGGCGTAATATGCATCGCCGAAGTACCATGCGTTTGTGGGAACATCGGCAAACGGGAAGCCCGTTACGGCGGTCATGATGCCGGTCTCGGTCGAGCAGGTGAGCCAATTGCCGCTTACGCTGCTGCCGGTCGCCTTTATCGTGCCGTCATCAGCTATTGCCGCTGCGACGCAGCCGCCGGTTTTTACGGGAACTCCGAGCGAGCACTGAGCGTTAATGCTCCTGCCGCCTGCTGCGGCGGAGACAAGGAAGAGCTGCGCACTGTCAAGCTTTTCGCCGAGAGCGCGTTTCTGCACTGCGTTCGGCTGAGCGGTGCCGACCGAAACGCTCACGTCGCCGCCCGAGGTGAGCACGGAGGATTTAAACTCCGCGCTGCCGTTTGCGGTGGTAAAGCGAACGGAGCTTGCCGCCGAAAGCGCCGAAACTCCGCGCTCCCAAACGTTTACGGTGTCCGCACCGGTAACGGATGCGTCGATAATAACGGTTTTGCCGCTTGCGCCGATCGTGCGCATCATGTTGCTTGTCGGGAAAACGGTGCATACACCGTTTTCGACGATGGCCGGCGCACTGACGGGCACAGTGCCGGTGGTGATGATCACAGGACGTATATCGAGCTTGCCCTCGAGAACGATGAGCGCGTCGTTATCGTCGGTGAAGTTTGTGTCGTTGCCCATGGAGTCGGCAATTTTATAGATGTAATCGTTTATGCCGGCTTTGACGGCCTTGGTAAAGATGTTGTCGAACTTCACGGAGCTTGCCGCATCGCCGAAAGCGTGCTTTTTGATGATCGAGAGCAGCTGGTCAAGTATCTCGCCGCTGTTTATCTTGTTAAGACCGGCCTGCACCCAATCGGGGTAATTGCCGTCATCCTCGCCGCCGAGGTGGCTCTGATAGATGTAGTTTACGGCATCGAGCAGTGTCTTGGTGTCCGTAACGGGGATATTGACGCCCTCTGTGATGATGCTCTGCAAATTTGCTATTATGCGGCCGTTTATCCATGTTGAAACGCTGTTTTCAACGGGGACGAATTTGTTCAGGAAACTGCCGACGAAGCTTCCGGCAACGGTGTTGAGCATATCGGCGGTGAAGCCGCGCTCTCTGCCGTACTCGGTCACGTCGGCGATGGTCTCGTACTTGCCGGAAACGGCGTTGTAGTAGCTTACGGGGCCGATGTGATTGAGCGTGTTCACGGCGGCAACGAGACTTCCGGAGACCTCACGCAGCTGAACAAAGCGCATGGGCGAGGGGTAGGTGAGGTTTGAGCCAGTCTCAACATCGTAAAGAGTGTTTCCGCTCTTGGTCGTCATTACGGCGATGTCGTTTGCGTGCATATGGCCGGTGAAGATCATTTCAAGTCCGGCATCGGCAAGCTGGGCGGCAATGGTGCCGTAATCCTTAATAAGGTACATTTTGAGAATGTCCGGCTCCATGGAGAAATGCGGAACAAAGCCGTGGTGCGAAAGACCGATGACGTGATTCCCTTTTGCCTTGGCTGCTTTTATCTGCTCGGTTGCCCATGCAACGAGCTCGGGACTCATTTCGCCGCGTGTTTCGTGCTCATTGTCGTTATCCGACGTGTTGTCGGCGCTGTAGCAGCAGGTGTCGAGCGCGATAAGCGTTACACCCTTGCAAGGCTCTGCAACGTATGAAAGCTGACCCGATTCCTTGCCCTGGGGCGGAGTGTAGCGCGCAACTATGCTACTGTCGGAATACACGAAGTCATAGACGGATGCAAAGTCCTCGGGCTGAGTGCGCGTTGCCGGAACTGCCTTACCGTCGGGAGTGTTGAAGTTTTTTGCGTTTTCGTTGCGAATGTCATGGTTGCCGTTTATGACATACACCTTCATGCCCGGAACGTCCTTCTGAACCTGCTGCAGGCGAGCAGAGAACTCCTTGTGGCCTTCAAGCTCGCCGTCCTTCGTGAGGTCACCCGAAATAAGCAGAATGTCTGGCTTGTCCTCACGCACGGCATCGAGCAGCTTGAGGTTTATCTCGCTGCTTTCCGTGAGCAGCTTTCTGTCGCTGTTGAGTGCATCGGTGTAGTCTGAGGTGTCCTTTATCATGTGCGGGGACAGGTAGTGCGTGTCGCTCATGACGGCGATCTTAAGATCTATGCCCTTATCGGCGTCGTCCCGAGCGGCCAGCGCAGGGCTGCACAGCGTGCTTATCATTATAATGGTAAGCAGCGCGGCGGCAAAGCGCCGGAAATGGTTTTGCTTTCTCATTGTTTTCCTCCTATTTCTTCAATTACTGTATCGGCATCCTAACCAAATACAATCATACATGAAAAATGCGGCGAAAACAAGAGTGATAACGGTTGACAGGTAAAATGTGCGTATATATAATGTAAAACGTTTTTGAAAGAGGAGCGTTATGAACAGAGAAAACTTTTTCAGAAAATATGATAAGATTGTCGCCGGCTTTGGAGACACCAAGCCGAGCATACTGCTGCACAGCTGCTGCGGGCCGTGCTCAAGCTCGGTGATCGAGCTGCTTTCGCAGCATTTTGATGTAACGGTTTTGTGGTATAATCCGAATCTCTGGCCGGAGGAAGAGTTCGAAAAGCGCCTTGCGACGCAGAAGCAGCTCATATCCTGCCTTGCCGAGGACGGGATTTGCGCAGGGCTTTTGACACTGCCGTGGCGCAGTGAGGACTATTTTTCGCGTATAAAAGGACTTGAGAACGAGCCTGAGGAGGGCAAAAGATGCCTCGAGTGCTTTAAGATACGCCTCGAAGAGACTGCCCGGGTCGCGGCCGAGCGTGGCTTTGACTGGTTCTGCACAACGCTCACCGTGTCCTCGCGCAAGGACGCGGTTGCCGTAAACGCCATCGGCCGCGAGGCCGAAAAAAAGTACGATGTCAGATGGCTGCCCTCGGAATTTAAAAAACGCGAGGGAAACCACAGATCAATTATCTTGTCCGAAAAATACGGGCTGTACCGTCAGGAATACTGCGGCTGCGTATTTTCGCTCAATGGAGGCAGCAATGAATAAAACTACAAGAAATATAGTGACCGCCGCCGTTATCGGCGCGCTGTATGCAGTGCTCACGATGGTGCTTGCGCCGATAAGCTACGGCCCCGTGCAGTGCAGAATATCCGAGGTGCTGTGCATACTTCCGTTTTTCATGCCGAGCACGACATGGGGACTGTTTTTCGGATGTGCTATCGCAAACATTGCAAGCGCGGCAGGACTGCCGGATATCATCTTCGGCTCGCTTGCAACGCTTATAGCATGCCTGTGCATATCGTGGTGCGGAAAGCACAATAAAAAGGCGCTTGCCTGCCTTATGCCGGTTATCTGGAACGGACTTATAGTCGGCGCGATGCTCACGGTCGTCGTAGCAGGGCTCAATCCGATCAAAAACTTCGGCGCATTTGCCGTCTTTGCCGGCGAGGTAGCTCTCGGCGAAGCCGCTGTAATGTTCATTGCCGGCCTTCCGCTGCTGTCCTGGCTGCCGAAGCAGAAGTTCTTTGCCGACTATGTAAGCAGGTCTTGACAAAATGCAGCAAAAATATTAATATGTCATTGCAAAAGGGGTGCTGAGTTTTCTCGGCTGAGACGGAAAGAATCGAATTTCCGAGACCCTCGAACCTGATCCGGGTAATGCCGGCGTAGGAAACGAAAATCTTTATATCAATCGTTTTCCTATGACCGCATTGCTTTTGCAGTGCGGTTTTTTATGTTTTAGGAGGAATAGAAAATGACAAAGAACAGAACGCTCCCACTTGTGGAGTGCGCTATCATGATAGCGCTTGCCACCGTGCTGAGCATGGTAAAGCTTGCAGAGCTTCCCTATGGCGGCTCGATAACGATAGCGTCGATGCTTCCGATAGCGATAATCGCTTATCGCAGAGGAATGGGCTGGGGACTCGGTTCGGCATTCGTTTATGCCGTCATCCAGCAGCTTTTGGGTCTTAATTCGCTTTCCTATGTTACAACTTGGCAGAGTGTTGTCGCAGTCATATTGCTCGACTACATAGTTGCGTTTACGGTAGTCGGCTTTGCGGGCATTTTCAGAAATGCTATTAAAAGTCAGGCAGCGGCTCTGACACTCGGCTGTGTTTTTGTATCCGTCCTCCGCTATGCCTGCCATGTGATTTCCGGTGCAACGGTTTGGGCAGGATTGTCCATCCCTACGCAGGCGGCACTTTCCTATTCGTTCATATATAATGCGACCTACATGCTTCCGGAGGCCATAATTTTGGCTGTATCTGCGGCGTATATAGGCTCTGTCATAGATTTCAGAGAGGAAAAGCTTCGTAGGCTGGTTCGCGCAAATTCCGGCGTACATGCACCTGCCATGAGCATAGTCGCGGGACTTGTTGCCGCCGCTGCCGTGGTATATGACGTTGTTGAGGTGTTCTCGCATCTGCAGAGTGCCGAAAGCGGCGAATTTGACATCACCGGTCTTGCAGCGGCAAACTGGACTGCCGTTATAGCGGTAACGGCATCCGCGGCTGTTGTTGCCGTTTTGCTTATCGTGGTAAGCAAGGCACTGAAAAACGGCCGTGAGGCCTAAAAAAACCTTGACACGGTAAAAGAGTATCGTATATAATAAACTTCCGATGCTTGTGAGCATCGGAAGTTTATTACTTTGTCAACTACTTCGGGCTTCGCCCGATGTTGAGTATTATTCTGAAAGGAGTGCACAAAACATGCTGCGTACTTACCAGCCCAAGAAGCGTCAGCGCAAGAAAGAGCACGGCTTCCGCAAAAGAATGGCTACCGCAAACGGCCGCAAGGTCCTCGCTCGCCGCAGAGCAAAGGGCAGAGCAAAGCTGAGCGCCTGATTTGGCAGCTCCGAGCAGGAAAAGCAAATAAATTTTTTAGGGCAGCTAAGCTGACGGAAGTCTAACCCGTGCTGCCCTTAACGTGTTTGCTGATATAAACGGAAAGCAAGGGTGGAATAATTGGATTTCAGGTCAACTCTGAAAAAGAATTATGAGTTTAAACGGCTTTATAACAAAGGCAAAACCGCCGTTACGCCCTACATGGTCGTGTATGCTCTGAAAAATCATAAGGGGATCCGCCGCGTTGGATATACCGTGTCCACCAAACTGGGCAAGGCAGTCGTGCGCAACCGCATCCGCCGCAGATTGAGGGAGATATACAGGCTTAATTCGGACAAGCTCAAAACAAATGTCGATATCGTCATCGTTGCGCGCAGCCGCTGCGTAGAGGCGGAGTATTCCAAAATGGAAAATGCCTTTTTGCATGCCTGCGCCGAGCTTGATATTTTAAGAGGCGATGAGCAATGAAAAGGCTTCTTCTCGCGCTTATCCGCATATATCAGAAATACGTCTCCCCGGCGTTTCCGCCGAGGTGTAGGTTTATTCCGACCTGCTCACAGTATGCCGTTGAAGCTATCGAGAAATACGGGGCTTTGAAGGGCGGCTGGCTCGCCCTTAAACGGCTGTCGAAGTGTCATCCTTTTCACTTCGGCGAACACGATTTCTTCGATCCCGTTCCCTGACGAGGATCGGAATACAAGGAGAAACTTATGTCACTATGGGATATTATAGTCTGGCCGTTTGCCAGACTGCTGGAGATCCTTTATAACTGGACCGACAGCTACGGCCTTGCCATTATCCTCTTTGCTCTTGTGGTCAACCTGATCCTGCTGCCGTTCATGGCAAAGAGCAAAAAGGGCATGATGAAGACCACCCGTATCCAGCCTCAGCTTAAGGAGCTGGAGAAAAAGCATAGGGGCAATCAGCAGAAGTATCAGCAGGAAGTCATGAAGCTTTATAAGGAGCAGGGCGCAAGCCCCACCTCCGGCTGCCTGTGGTCGCTGATCCCGTTCCCCATACTCATCGCACTTTACAGCGTCATCCGTCAGCCTCTCGGCAGCATGATGGGCCTGGGCGATGAGAGCATCAAAAAGCTCACCGAGTGGGCGACCCAGAATGCAGGCTTTGTCGCCTCCAAGCAGGGCACCTATGACCAGATCGGCGTTGCCGACGCGATCCATAAGAACTGGGACGCAGTTACAAACGCACTCGGCAACTTTGACGGAAAGCTGCTGAACATTGACTACAGCTTTCTCGGTATGAACCTCGGCTCGATCCCCGATTGGAAGATCTGGAACTTTGATTTTTCAAGCGCCGATATCCTTGCGACCATCGGCCTGTTCCTGATCCCGATCATTGCGGCGTTCCTTTCCTGGGCGTCGATGAAGATCAGCCAGGCGACCAACCCTCCCCAGGCAGGACAGGCTCAAATGAGCATGAAGACCATGAACCTCATGATGCCCATTATGTCCATCTGGATCTGCTTCATCATGCCTGCGGCTCTCGGCGTTTACTGGATTGCCAACAGCTGCTTCGGTATCGTGCGTGACCTTGTGCTCACAAAGCACTACAAGCGTAAGCTCGATATCGAGGATGCAGAGCGCATCGCAGCACAGAAGGAGAAAGAGGCCGAGCGTGCACGCCGCCATGAGGAGCACGAGCAGCTCAAGGTGGAGGGTGCAACGACCCGCAATAACAACACCAGCAAAAAGAAAATGCAGGCTCAGCAGAAGCAGGCCGATGCAGAGCGCATCGCCGCAAGCGAAAGAGCGGAGCGCGAGGCGCGCCGCGAAAAGCTTGGCATAGAAAAGCCCGAAAATCCCTCTCAGGTCGGCAAGCGCCGCTACGCAAGAGGCAGAGCTTACGATCCCAGCCGTTATGCCGACGAAATGGCGGCAGCAGAGGCGGCCGAAGAGACCGCACCGCAGACAGAGGGCGAGCCTGAACAGTCACAGGAGAATAGTGAAACATGATAAAGTCTTTGGAAACCACAGGCCGCACCGAGGATGAAGCCATCGCCGCAGCCCTGAAGGAACTCGGACTTGAGCGCGACGATGTTTCCGTAACGGTCGTTGAGCGTGCAAAATCCGGCTTCCTGGGCATAGGCGCTTCGCCCGCAGTCGTGCGTGTCGAGTATGAAGCTCCGGATGAGCCCGAAGTCGAAGCCGAGCCGGCTCCCGTTGAGGCCGAAGCTCCCGTGAAGGCGGCCGAAAAGCCTGCCGATGACGGCGAGTTTGCCGATATCAGAGCCTTCCTCGCAGGACTTCTTGAGCGCATGGGAGTCAAGGCGAATATAGAGATCAGCCGCCGCGACGGCAAGAGCATTGCCGTTAACCTCTCCGGCGCAAACATGGGCGCGGTCATCGGCCGCCGGGGCGAGACTCTCGACGCAATTCAGCACCTGACCAACTACGTCATCAATCGCGGAAGCGACAAGCACATGCACATCTGCGTTGACGCGGAGAGCTACCGTGCAAAGCGCGAGGAGTCGCTTGTGCGCCTTGCCGAGAAGATGGCGGCAAAGGTCATAAAGTATAAGCGCAGCATGGCGCTTGAGCCGATGAACAGCTACGAGCGTCACATTATCCACGCCGCCCTTCAGGATTACGAGGGCGTTACCACCAGCTCGACCGGAACGGAGCCTAACCGCCGCGTCGTCGTGTCCTATGATCGGCCGCAGAACAACGGCAACAAGCCGCAGAGCCGCGAATGGGCGTAAAATCCGTATATTGGAGGAACTAAAATGATACTTGAAAAGATTCAGCAGATTCTTGCACAGCAGTTTGAAGTATCCGCCGACAGCATTAACGCTGACACCAATATCGTTGATGACCTCGGCGCGGATTCGCTTGACGTTGTCGAGCTGATCATGTCCGTTGAGGACGAGTTCGGCGTGCAGATCCCCGATGAGGATGCAGCAGAGCTGGCCACCGTCGGCAAGATCGTCGAGTACATCGAAGCAAGACAGTAATTTTAAACCACGAAAAATCCCGTCCGAGAGGACGGGATTTTTTTGCGCCAATATGCGTGCAAGTGCTGACGTATAACGGAATGCGCACTTTTTGTTGACTTAAAACAAGGAAAAGAGTAAAATAAACTGATTAAGCTGACGAGAGTCGAACACGTATCGGTTTTGACGGGCAGATTTCCGCCCATGCCGCGTTAAAGCTCTTGACAATACGTCAGTATTCTCTGCGAGCTTTGCCTTGCCTGAACAAAAATCTGCTCCGGCAAAACTGCGAGCACCTGTCGGATGTGCTTTTCGAGATATTTTCGGCTTTCTTTGATGCAGGTGGGCTGGCGCCCATCAAGACAAAAAAGGCGAAAATAGCCGGAAGGGTACGCCGACAGGCGATATGGGTTCAACTCTCGTCAGCTTAAATATTTTTTCGGGTATTTTTTCGGAGAATACTATGGAAAAACTGTCGCATGCATATATAGTGTCCTCGGCGTCGGAGAATGCGCGAATGGGCAAGGCCTTTTACCTTGCCGAAAAGATGTTGTGCCAGAGTGAGGGCGAGCGTCCCTGCGGTGTGTGCCGTGATTGCAGGAAGGTCAAGGCGCGCGTACACCCCGATCTTGCGGTCGTCGAGCGCATCACCGACGATAAGGGCAAGCAGAAAAAGGAGATACTGGTCGATCAGGTGCGTGCAATGGGCGCCGACGCCTACGTTCTGCCGAACGAGGCCGCCGAAAAGGTATATATCATAAAAGACGCCGACACCATGAACGAGCAGGCGCAGAACGCTGCGCTGAAGATACTTGAGGAGCCGCCGAAGGGCGTTCATTTCATCCTGTGCGTATCCAATCCCGAGCGGCTGCTGGTCACCGTGCGCTCGCGCTGCGTGCTTGTAAGCTGCGCCGGCGAGGAGGATGCGGAGGACGAAAACGCGGCAGCTATGGCCGATGAATTTATCGCTCTTGAGCGAAAGGGCGACACTCCGGGGCTTACCGCGTGGTGCTTTGCGCATGAAACGCTTGATGCTCGCTCGCTCGGCGAGTTTCTGCTCGCGCTCAAGCGGCGCTATGCCGCGCTTCTTGCTTCGCAGCAGGATAAAATGCGCATAATGGATATTATACGGCTCGTTGACCGATGCATGGAGTATCAGACGGTCAATACGGGCGTGAAACACATTCTGGGGTTGCTGGCAGTCAGGTCGGCAGCGGAAACGAGGAAAGCAATTGACTGAAGTTATAAGCGTTAAATTTAAAAATCGGGGAAAGAGCTATTATTTTTCGCCGAACGGAAAGACCGTAAAAACCGGCCAGCAGGTCATTGTCGAAACCAGCAAGGGTCTTGAGATAGCCGACTGCTTCCGCGGCAATCACGAGGTCGAGGACGATGCGGTCGTGCAGCCGCTGCGCCCGGTCGTCAGAGTCGCGACGCGCGATGATCTTCGCGTTGCCGAGATTAACAAGCAGCGCGAAAAGGAAGCGTTCGAGATATGCCAGCAGAAGATCGCCGAGCACGGCCTGGATATGAAGCTCGTTGACGTTGAGTGCAACTTCGAGGGCAACAAGACGATGTTCTTTTTCACCTCCGACGGCAGAGTTGACTTCCGCGAGCTTGTAAAGGATCTTGCGGGCATTTTCCGCAACAGGATCGAGCTGAGGCAGATCGGTGTGCGCGACGAGGCAAAAATGCTCGGCGGACTCGGTATCTGCGGAAGACCGTTCTGCTGTAGCCAGTTTATCGATGAGTTCCAGCCGGTTTCCACAAAAATGGCGAAGGTGCAGTCGATGTCTCTCAATCCCGGGAAGATATCCGGCAGCTGCGGCAGGCTTATGTGCTGCCTGAGATACGAGCAGGAGGCCTATGAGGAGCTTACAAAAAATGTGCCCAAGCAGGGCGCGTTTGTAGAAACTCCGGCAGGCTACGGCATTGTTACGCAGGTAAATCTTTTGCGCCAGATGGTTAAGGTAAAGCTCGACGGCGAGGGCGACGATACGGTAAAGACTTATCGGGCTGTTGAAGTTGCGGCAGTGCCCGGCGGCCGCCCCAAGGATGGTGAGACTCCTCCCTCGGTGCTCAAGTACATCCCCGAGCCGGAAGAGGAAGAAGAGGAGGAGCAGGATATCTGGAAGCTGCCGCAGCTGTTTGCCGATGACGACGCAGCCAAGGAGAAAGAAAGCGCACAGGAACAGAAAAAGCGCAGCCGCCGCTCGCGCAGAGGAGGAAAGAAGCCTCAGAGCGATGCAAAACCGGCGCCTCAGTCTGCACAGGCACCTTCTGCGGAAGAAAAGAAGAACACGGCAAAGCCGAAGCTGAGAAATCGCCGCGGAGGCGGAAAGAAGCCTGCCGAACAGAGCGCTTCCGCCGAGCAGCCGAAGCCGCAGCAGGCCAAAAGCCAGGACGGCGAGAAGAAGCGCTCAAACCGCCGCTATTATCACCGCGGCAAGCCCAAAAATAAAGGCGGACAGGCGCAGGATAAATAGTATTCCCGGAGGCTGAGATATGAGTAAAAAAAGCAATAATAAAAGCGGAATGAGCATGAAAACAAAGTGGATAATAACAGGTATCCTCTGCGTTTTGGCTGTGCTGACGGTGGTTGTCGTCGCGGCCGACGGCTGCTTTGACTTCAAGCCCGGCTCGGTTCAGTCCAACGACAAGGCCGTCGCCGAAAGCGCCGCGCCCGACGCCGACAAGGATACCGCAAAGACCGGCGGAACGCACACCGTTCTCGTTACGGCCGGCAACGGCGGCACAACGGATCCCAACGGCAGCCTCACGGTTGAAGACTGGGAGAGCGTGAAGATAAACTTCACACCCAATGAGGGGTACGAGATCCAGTCGATATCGGTCGACGGTAAGGATATGGGCGCTATCGAGAGCTACGAGCTGACAAACGTCACGGAGGATCACAGCATCATCGCTACGTTTGTAAAGAAAGCCGTTCCCACGCCGACCCCTGCTCCGGCAACCCCAACGCCGGATGACGGCGAGTGATATATAAACTTAAGCAGACGAGAGTCGAACGCATGTGTTCGGCTCTCGTCTGCTTATATGCTCCCTATGCAGCATATAAGCTACATGGAGAGCATTTTTGATACAGCATACAAAAAGGCCATCCGCGGATGCGGATGGCCGAATTGCTTTTTGGGGGTATCAGACGGAAGCGCTGTTTGCGCGGTAGATCAGAGTAACCGCCTGACCGCGGGTGCAGGTCGCGTTGGGAGCAAAGGTCGTTGCGGTGGTACCCTTGGTAACGCCGTTGGCAACTGCCCATGCAACTGCGTCTGCGCAGTAGGAGCCGGAAGCGACATCTGCGAAGTTGGTGCCGGTTGCAACCTTCTCATCGCCGGATGCACGGAACAGGAAGGTGACGATCTGGCCGCGAGTGCAAACTGCATTCGGGTCAAAGGTGGTCTCGGTAGTGCCCTTGGTGATGCCCTTCTCGACTGCCCACAGGATCGCGTTGTAGTATACGCTGTCCTTGCTTACGTCGGTGAACGGGTTGACAGTGTCAGCCTTGACCGCGGGAGAACCGGCTGCGCGGTACAGGAAGGTGACGATCTGTGCACGAGTGCAGCCATCGTTTATGCCGAAGGTATCGGCGGTCTTGCCGGTGGTTACGCCCTTATCTGCTGCCCAGATGATAGCATCGTAGTAGGGGCTGCCGGACTTGACATCCTTGAACGGATTCTCGGCCGGAGTGGGGTCGGGATCGACGGCGGGGAGCTGATCGACGGGGATGACCGCGTTGACGGAGCTGTTATCGAGAGTGATCTGATAATTCTGGGAGTATCTTGCCTTGCCCTGCTCGTAGGTGTAGATGACGAGGGCGAGGGTGTGACCTTCCTCAACGGTGTAGAGGTTGGGCTGGAGGTAGATGGTGTAGTCGTGGTTTTCGCCGACCTTCAGAGCAACTTTGGTATCGGCCGAGGCGGAGTTGTAGCCTGCGCCGGGGTTGCACAGATCCATCCAGCCGCGAGCGATGATCTTGTAGCTGACGTCGCTTGCCTTGAGCTGCGCGTAGTCATAGTTGCTCAGGCCGCCGCCCATCCATGCGCCGTTTTCGGTGAGATCCTTGGGAACATAGCTGCCCTCGGTGTTGAATGCCTTGAAGGTCTCGCCTTCGGGGGCGATGTCAACGAGCATTGCGCTGACCATGAGCGCGTCGCGGTCGATAAGATCGGCTGCGTCGGGCAGGGAAACGGTAACGCCGCTGCCTGCTGCGCTTGCAACGTAGTTGTCGTGGTCAAGTGCGCTGAGGTCAAGCTCGGGAGAAACTGCGTTGTCGTGATCGACGCCGCCGCGCGGAGTGTTGGGAGCGTCGTAGTTATCAACGCTTGCAGAGAAGTTGACGGCAACCGCGCCCTTGATGACCGTGTCGGCCTTGACGGGCATGGTGTACATTGCGCTGACTGCGGTGTCGCCTGCGGTGAGCTTATCTCTCCAGTTGCGGCTGGTGATGCCGAGGGAGGAGTAGTCGCTGTTGATGGTGGTGCTGCCGGTCTTGCCGGAGGAAAGGGTCACGCTCTTTGCGGCCTCCCAGCTGTCGTAGGTGTGCCATACGGAAGCGTCGTGGCTGTCCTGGGCGGTGACTGCCGCCATGTTCTCTGCGCCGTTCTCAACGCCGCACAGATAGTGGCTGAACCAACGGTTAAGGACATTGTTGTAGCTTTCGCCGTCAATGTAGAACTCGAGGTTTCCGGCAGGGTAGCTCGGTGTGAGGTGAGCGTCCTGGTGGAGCAGGAGCTTTACGTTTACGCCGGCCTTCTGGTATGCCTGATACATCAGGTCAAATTCCTTGGTGCGGACGTTGTCGTCGTTGAGGCCGTGAACTATGAGAGCAGGGCACTTGATGTTCTCTGCGTCAAGAGTGTAGTCACGGGTCTCCCAGTGCTTGGAGTAGTCGCCGTTGGTGGCGAGCTGATCCTGCTGGATCTGGTACAGGTAGTTGCCGTACTTCTCGGCGATGGTAGCGTAATCGGCAGGATCGAGGTAGCGGCCGTTGCAGTACCATGCGAGCATCTCGGAATAGCTTGCCGACCATGCGCTGGTGGAAATACCCTGAGAGTTGGTGTACTCATACCAGCTTGCGATGCCTGCTACGGGAACGATGGTCTCGAGACCGGCAACGCCGGTGGTGGCCAGACCGAACTGGGTGGTGCCTGCGTATGAGCGGCCGGTCATGCCGACCTTGCCGCTGGACCAGTCTGCCGCGATGGTGATGTTGCTGGTCTTGTCGGTGTAGGCTACGCGATCGCCGTGCAGCCATTCGATGACGCACTTGAACGCATCGATCTCAAGATCGGTGCCGCAGGTCTCGAAGCCGTCCGAGCCCTTGGTGCCGAGACCGCCGCACTCGACGACGGCAAAGCCGCGTACGAGGTAGTAGTCGTACCACTCAAGGTCTTCGTAGTCGTACATGCCCTCGGAGGGGTTCCAGTAGTACCAGTCTGCGCTGTTTGCGTTCGCGGCGGCCTGCGCGGTGGTTGCGCTGCCTGCCGGAGTGCGTGCTGCCGGCTGGCTGTAGAGCTTGGAAATATCATAGCTCTCGCTGCCGAGATTTTCGCCGGGACTCATGGAATCGTTGCAGCCGGTGATGTAGGGGCGAGCTTCGTAGATGGTAGCTGCCTTGTAGTTGCCCTCGACTGCCGCGCGGGGAACCTGAACAACGGCCTTGACGAGGTCGAGCTTGCCGTCATCGTCGGTGTCGTAGTTGGTCTCAACGTATACGCAGTAGCGGATGACATCGCTGTCGGCGTTGCTGTAGCCGGTCTCGACGGAGCCGGTGGTGTACGGGAATATGGGCTGAGCCATGCCGTTCATGTAAAGCGGCTGGAGCTTATCGGCATGCAGTGCGTCGTACATGGTGTTGGCAACTGCCTTCATCTGACGGTAAGCGTCAAGGGTGCAGGCCGCGTCGGTGTCGGTGTCGGCACTGATCATGCCCATGCTGCGAGCCAGAGCAAGATAGTCGGCAGGGAAGGTGCCGAGCTGCTTTTCGCTCATGCCCGTCCAAAGCAGCAGTGCGCGTACCGCGTCTGCAACGGACAGCTCTTCGCTTGCGGAAGCGCCGTCAGGGATGGTGATGCTGCTGTCGATGTCTGCAAGATCCGCATAGGTCAGCATGTCGCTGCTGTCTGCCGGCTCGGCAAAGGCTGCGCCGGGCAGAACGGAGAGGATCATGACAAGGCTCATCAACAGAGCAAGAAGTCTTCTCTTCATAATACGCCTTCTTTCTGAGTATTCTAAATCAGTACATCTAATATATAATACAAGATTGCCGATTTATGAGGTTTAGTTTAAATCACGAAAGTGAAATTTTCAATTGACAGAATTAACGAGCGTTAAGAAAAATTGATACTGATATTTGTAGTATTTATATGAATTTGCGAAAGTGTAGCATACTCGCGCTGTTAAACGACAAAAGCAGTCTGAAATGTCCAGCATTTCAGACTGCTTTTGGAAAATAACTATATTCAGAAGGTCATTCCGCCTGCGAAGCGGTTGAACATGACCGCGACCTGCGAACGGACCGCACTGCCCTTCGGGCTGAGCGTTGTGCTGCTTGTGCCGTTGATGATCCCTGCGCCTATTGCCCAGCACATGCTCTCACGCGCAAAGGAGCTCACCTGCTGCGCGTCGGCATAGCCGCCGATATCGGCGTAAACGTCGGTGTTATAGCCCTTGTAGTTTGCGTATCTGTGCAGGAAGGTGACAAGCTGCTCGCGCGTGAGCGTTTCGTTCGGCGCGAAAGTGCCGTCGGCGTAGCCGTTGGAGATGTTGTTGTGCGAGCCCCAAAGCAGGGCGTCGTAGCAATACTGCGAGGAGCTTACATCGGAAAAACGGTTTTCATATTCCGAAACATCGGGGCTTCCGTCAAGACGATAGAGCACCGTCACGAGCATGGCTCGGTCCATTGCAACATTGATGCCGAAGTTTGTCTCGGTCAGCCCCTTGAACATGCCGGCCGAAACAACGTTGTCAATGTCGTTATGTGCCCAGTAGGTCACGGGAACATCGGCAAAATTTTTCGAGGGGCAATTGTCGCCGAACAGGCAGCCGTCCTTCCACACAGCGACCGCCGTGACGTCGGATGCAGGCATCGTTATGTACCAGTATCCGTCGCTGCCCTTTGAAGCCGTTGCGCCGGTTACTTCCCAGTGATCGAATATCTTTGTACCGTTTGCGCTCGGAACCAGCTTTATTTTTGCTCCGACCGTGTAGCTTCCGCTGCCCTCGCCGCCGGAAACGGTGAGCTTATAGGTCGTCGGCTCCGGAGTGGCGCCGCCTGCCCAAACGGCGACGAGAGTCCGAGTTTTGTCTGCGATCGTCGAGGTCGTAACGGCCTGACCTGTGCCGGAATCCTTCCAGTAGTCGAGCTTATATCCGTCGCGCGAAACGTTGGGGAACGAGCCGTAGGCCTTGTCCTTATAGTAAGCAACAACGCGGTTTCCGCTCACCGTGCCGCCGTTTGCGTTGAAAACTCCGGCAACGAAGTGCGTAAGCTCGGTGCTGTAATTGTTATAAAGGAAGATCTCCGCCTCGTTTATGCGGCGCTTTACAAGTCCGGGAAGGATCTCGCCGCCGGCAGAGCACAGGACTGCAAACGAGTCTGCAAGCTCAAGATCTGAAACAGGGTTGCCGTAGCTGTCTTTAAAGCCCTGCTGTATGTACCGAGCCAGTCTCCAGCCTGTGTTGTAATCGACCCAGTTCGGCCCAAAGTTGTAAGCAAGGCTTACAAGCGCGTCAAACTGATTTTGCGTCAAGCTCAGTCCGTATTTTTTCGCGGTGTTGTTGACGCCTCTTTCAAATCCGACTATATCCTGCTCAAAATATGCATCGGCCTGCTCGAGCGTGATCTCCATGCCCTCGTAAATGTCCGAGGCGTAGTGACCGTAGCCGATGGTCCAGTATTCCTCGCTCGGATGCGCCTTGTATGCCGTAAGCCGTAGCCCCTCCCAGCCCTTAATGAGGAGCTTTAGGTTGTCGCTGGCTTTCATGTCTGTCTCCGCAGCGTCGGCGAAAGCCGCCGTCGGCACAAGCGTCACGAGCATCAGAACGGCAAGCAGGAAGGATATGTACCTTTTCATATGCATGTCTCCTGTTTTACGTGATGTGTGAAAATAAGTTTAAAAATGAGTGGCAAAATTATTACATTCTGCATTCTAACAAAAAAACCTTGAAAAATCAAGGCTTTTGTTGTCGAACGCCCCGGAAGGTAAAATTTACTGCGTTTAAAGTACCCGAAAGGGGCAAAAGTCGCCTAAATGCGAGGTGCTTGGACGGCCTATTTTGTCACAGGCGCTTATTGACAGAATCGGGCGGATATTATAAAATTTATTGTCCGATATTTATAATTATTGAGGAGCTGAGTGCAATGCGTGATTACAGCAAGGAATTTGCCGACAGAGTTCAGTATATAAGAAACCTTGTGGAGGAAAGCGGCGTTGACGGCATCGTTTTCGGAAACTCCGGCGGCAAGGACTCCGCCCTTGTCGGCATACTGTGCAAGTTTGCCTGCGAGAACACCGTTGGTATAATGATGCCATGTGCGTCAAAGCGCAATTTTGAGCAGGACATGAAGGACGCAAAGGAGGTCGCCGAGCATTTCGGTATAGAAAGCCGCGTTATTGACCTTACCGATGTCCGCCAGGCAGAGATAGACAGGCTTCAGAGCATAACGACGCTGACGAATGCCGCCGTAAATAACATCGCTCCGCGCCTTAGAATGACAACGCTGTACGCCGTTGCGGCCTCGGAGTACCGCCTCGTTGCCGGCACGGGCAACCGCAGCGAGCGCTACATGGGCTATTTTACGAAGTGGGGCGACGGCTCGTGCGACTTTAACCCCATATCCGATCTCACCGCGACCGAGATAATCGAATTTCTCAAATGGCTCACGGCGCCTGCGTGCATCATAAACAAGGCCCCCTCGGCAGGACTGTTCGACGGTCAGACCGATGAGGACGAGATGGGCGTGAGCTATTATGCGATAGACAGCTATATAAACGGCGGCGAGGTAAGCCCCACCGAGAAGAAGATAATCGACCGCTACCACCGCGTAAGCGAGCATAAGCGCAGCGGCATAAACGTATTTAAGCAGATAGATGAGTAAACACGAATTTTATGAAAATCCCCTGTGTGGGAGATATGCCGGAGAAGAGATGAAGCGCCTTTTCTCCGATGACTTCAAGTTCTCGACCTGGCGCAGACTGTGGATCGCCCTTGCCGAGAGTGAGAAGGAGCTTGGACTCGATATAAGCGATGCGCAGATAGAGCAGATGAAAGCGCACGTTGACGATATCGACTACGAGTCGGCGACCCGGCACGAGCACGAGGTGCGCCACGACGTTATGGCGCATGTGCTCACCTTCGGCGAGTGCTGCCCCGACGCAAAGCCGATAATCCACCTCGGCGCAACGAGCTGCTATGTCGGCGATAACACCGATATCATCCGAATGCGCGAGGCGCTCGTCCTTGTGCGGAAAAAGCTCGTTAACGCCATTGCGGCGCTGCGCGATTTTGCCGAGAAGTACAAAAGCGTTCCGACGCTTGCGTACACGCATTTTCAGGCTGCCCAGCCGACCACGGTCGGCAAAAGAGCAACGCTCTGGGCGTATGACCTCATAAGCGACCTTGAGCAGCTTGATTTTCAGCTCGGCAGGCTCGAGCTTTTGGGCTGCAAGGGAACCACCGGCACCGGCGCAAGCTTCCTTGAGCTTTTCGACGGCGACGAGAAAAAGGTGACGGAGCTTGAAAAGCTCATAGCCGAAAAGATGGGCTTTAGCCGCTGCGCCCCCGTGAGCGGGCAGACGTATTCGCGCAAGGTGGATTTCTATGTTTTGCAGGTGCTCTCCGGCATTGCGCAGAGCGCGTCGAAATTTTCAAGCGATGTAAGGCTTCTGTCGCACCTTAAAGAGGTCGATGAGCCGTTTGAGTCAAAGCAGATAGGCTCGTCGGCAATGGCCTATAAGCGCAATCCCATGCGTAGCGAGCGCATAGCGTCGCTTTCGCGCTTTGTCATAAGCGATCTGCAAAACGCGGCCTTCACCGCGTCGAGCCAGTGGCTCGAGCGCACGCTGGATGACTCGGCAAACAGAAGGCTGAGCATCCCCGAGGCTTTCCTCGCCGTTGACGGCATCCTCAACCTTTATATAAACGTCGCGTCCGGCATGAAGATATATCCTGCCGTGTGCAAAAAGCATCTGGATGAGGAGCTGCCGTTCATGGCAAGCGAAAATATCCTCATGTACTGCGTTAAAAATAAGGGCGGCGACAGGCAGGAGCTGCACGAGCGCATCCGCGTCCACTCCGTTGCCGCGGCGCAGCAGGTCAAGCTCTATGGCGAGAAAAACGACCTGCTCGGGCGCATAATGGCAGACCCTGCGTTCAAGCTCAGTGAGGATGAGCTGCGTGAGCTATGCGATCCGCGCGGCTTCACCGGTATGGCCGAGCATCAGACCGAAAAGTTTATAAACGAGTATCTTGATCCTGTCATCGATGCAAACAAAGAGTATCTCGGCGTCGAGGCAAGTGTAAATGTGTAAAGGAGCGTAACAATGTTAACTGCAATCGTGGGAACAAACTGGGGCGATGAGGGCAAGGGCCGCATGGTCGATCTGCTCTCGGAAAATTACGACATCGTTGTCCGCTATCAGGGCGGCAACAACGCAGGCCACACCGTGGTAAATGATAAGGGTAAGTTCATCCTGAATCTGCTGCCGTCCGGCATCCTTCGCGACGACACCGTTAATGTCCTCGGTGCCGGCATAGTCATCGACCTTGAGCACCTGTTTAATGAGACCGCGCGTCTGCGCGCCGGCGGCATAGCAATAAGCCCGGCAAATCTCAAGATAAGCGACCGCGCGACCATTTGCATGCCCTATCACAAGCTCCTTGACGGCCTGGAAGAGGACAGGCTCGGCGACAAGAAGTTCGGCTCGACACGCCGCGGCATTTCTCCGGTCTATTCCGATAAGTTCATGAAAAAAGCCCTGCGCATGGGCGACCTTAAGAACCTCGATCACCTGCGCGGCCGCATTGCCGATATCATCGAGTGGAAAAACCTCACCGTCGCCGGCGGCTACGGCCGGGAGCCGATAGACGTTGACGAGATCATGGCATGGCTCGAAAAGTACGGCAAGCCCTTTGCCGACTATGTGTGCGACACGACCGTGTACCTCACCGATGCGGTGAAGGCCGGCAAGTCCGTCATGTTCGAGGCTCAGCTCGGCGCACTGCGCGATATCGACTTCGGCATTTACCCCTACACCTCTGCGTCTACGACACTCGCGGCCTACGCGCCCATCGGCTCCGGCGTTCCGCAGCTCAAGCTCGATGAAAGCATCGGCATCATGAAGGCCTACTCCAGCTGCGTCGGCGAAGGCCCCTTCACCTGCGAGCTGTTCGGCGACGAGGCTCACGCACTGCGCGAGGCAGGCGGTGAGTACGGCGCGGCAACGGGACGTCCGCGCAGAGTCGGCGGCTTTGACGTCGTCGCATCGCGCTACGGCGCAATGATGCAGGGCTGCACCTGCATCGCCCTGACAAAGCTCGACGTTATGAGCTATATGGACAAGATCCCCGTCTGCGTAGCTTACGAGCTTGATGGCAAGAGAATTGAAAACTTCCCCGGAAACATCGAGGAGCTTGAGCGCGCAAAGCCCATATATGAATATGTCGAGGGCTTCAAGTGCGATATCTCCGGTTGCCGCAAGCCCGAGGATCTGCCCAAGGCGGCGCTTGACTATGTCAAGTTTATCGAAAAGGCAGTCGGCTGCCCGATCAAATACGTTTCAGTCAGCGCAGAGCGCGAGGGCTGCATTGAGTTGTTTTAACGGGAGGGCAAGGAATGCAGAATCAGCGCGTACTTGTTCTGGACTTCGGCGGCCAGTATAACCAGCTTATCGCACGCAGAGTCCGTGAATGCAATGTCTACTGCGAGGTAAAGCCTCACAGCATGACGATAGACGAAATAAAAGCATACGACCCCATCGGCATTATCTTCACCGGCGGCCCGCAGAGCGTTTACGCTGCCGGCTCGCCGCAGGTGGATCCGAAGATATTCGAGCTGGGCATTCCCGTGCTCGGCATATGCTACGGCTGCCAGCTCATGGCGCACTACCTCGGCGGAGAGGTCACTGCCGCGCAGTCGGATACGGCTCGCGAATACGGCAAGACCCCCACCTTTTTCGACACCGACTGCCGCCTGTTCAAGGGCCTGCCGGAAGAGAGCGTAACGTGGATGAGCCACGGCGACTACATGGCCAAGGTCCCCGAAAGCTTCCGCCTTGTTGCGCACAGCGCAGCCTGCCCGACCGTCGGCATATGCGACGAAGCTCGCGGCTTTTACGGCGTGCAGTTCCACCCGGAAGTAAACCACACCGAATACGGCCAGAAAATGCTGCACAACTTCCTGTATGAGGTCTGCGGCGCAAAGGGCGATTGGACGATGGGCGACTATATGCGCGCATCCATTGAATCTATCCGCGCCAAGGTCGGCGACGGTAAGGTGCTGCTGGCGCTTTCCGGCGGCGTTGATTCCTCCGTCGCGGCGGCGCTGCTCGCCGAGGCTGTCGGCAACCAGCTCACCTGCATTTTCGTCGATCACGGTCTTATGCGTAAGGATGAGGGCGACGAGGTCGAAGCCGCGTTCAAAAACTGGGATATAAACTTCATCCGTGTTAACGCACAGGATCGCTTCCTGTCAAAGCTCGCCGGCGTTTCCGAGCCGGAGGCAAAGCGCAAGATCATCGGCGAAGAGTTTATACGCGTATTTGAGGACGAGGGTAAAAAAATAGGCTCGGTTGACTATCTCGCTCAGGGCACTATCTACCCCGACGTTATCGAGTCCGGCACGAACGTTGCGGCAGTTATCAAGAGCCACCACAATGTCGGCGGCCTGCCCGATTTCGTTGATTTCAAGGAGATCATCGAGCCGCTGCGCCTGCTGTTCAAGGATGAGGTCCGTGCGCTCGGCCGTGAGCTTGGTCTGCCCGAGTATCTGGTAATGCGTCAGCCGTTCCCCGGCCCCGGCCTTGCCATCCGTGTTATTGGCGATATCACGAAGGAAAAGCTCGATATCCTGCGCGAGGCAGACTTCATCTTCCGCGACGAGATCGCAAAGGCGCACCTCGAGGGCACGATGAATCAGTATTTTGCGGTGCTCACGAATATGCGCTCCGTCGGCGTAATGGGTGACGGCAGGACCTATGACTATACTCTTGCACTGCGCTCGGTCACAACGACGGACTTCATGACTGCCGACTGGGCACGCATTCCCTACGACGTGCTCGATAAAGTCTCCGTGCGTATCGTAAACGAGGTCAAGGGCATAAACCGCATCGTCTACGACATAACCTCCAAACCCCCCGCAACAATCGAGTGGGAATGATTGCATCCCGGAAAAAGCCCCGTCATACCAAGGCTTTTTCGCCACGAGTGCCCGCTGTGGCAACAAAATGGCAACATTATTTGAATTATTGCGATAACAAAAAGCGCTATCTGATTTGAAGCCAAGTCAGATAGCGCTTTTTTCTATTGTTATTTAATCAGCCTTCAGCCGGTCCTTGAACGCCTCCGCCATTGCATCGCTAAGCTGCTGGGACGGCACTTTCACATAGCCGGAGGCTTCGTCATATTTCGGGTAGTTATAACGCCACTTGTCATAATCCTCACGGCTAATATCCCCATTGCGGAGCTTTTCTGCCTGCTGTGCCCACGCAGTGAGCATTTCGGATAGCTCAGCAGCATCCCTGCCCTTCCTGGGGTCAACACGCAGAGAAACACCGTTCTCACCGCTTTCAATTGTCAGGCCGTAGCGATCCTCCAAGGTGAACAGTGTATGCATTAGGCCAAGGTAGCTGTCGATGTCCGGAACGGACAGTGCCAGCGGCGAGACACCCAGCGCATCGGCAAGGGTTTCCGTCAGCTCGGCCTTGGGCGTTCTGGAGCCGGATTCATACTGCGCCATACGAATGTCAGCGGTCTTTTCCGGAAAGCCGACCACCTGTCCGAGATACTTTTGGGTCATACCCCGCAGATTACGGAAAAACCGAATTCTCTCACCGATTGCCATAGCACAACACTCCTTTATGTATTGTGCTATTAGTATAGCATATGAATTTAAGTTGTGTCAAGATAGCAAAAGCAAAAAAGTTAAATATTTTCCCGCAAGCCTCTTGACAATAGCAAATTCGTTTAGTATAATGGCTATAGCAAATAGCGTTAAGTTATTTGTAGACAACAGAATATCCGTCGTGCGTCACGGTAATGGCGTACCCGCTCGGGCAAATCGGAATGCGGCCAGAAAGTTCTCCGACACGAAATAAGAGAACTATATGTAGATGAAAGGGGTGATGAAATGAAAAACACGAGCTTTATGAGAGTTGAGGAAGTAGCGCAGGAATTGGGTGTTTCTAAATCCTACGCCTACAAGATCGTCTAGAGGTTAAATGCCGAACTGAAAGAAAAAGGCATTTTGACCATCTCCGGACGAGTGAACAGAAAGTATTTTATGGAGCGCACCTGTTACGGTGCAGGAAGAAAGGAGTAATCGCATTGGCAGTTTATAAGGAACCGAAAACCAACACTTGGCGGGTCATTTATCGGTACACAGATTGGAACGGAGAACGAAAGCAATCCCAGAAGCGTGGCTTTCAGACAAAACGAGAGGCACAAAGCTGGGAGCGGGAGCAGCTTAACAAATTGGGTTCTGATTTGGATATGACCTTCCGAAGCTTTGTGGAGCATTATGAGGAAGATCGGCGCAGCCGCATCAAGGACAGCACCTGGGAGAGCAAGGAGCACATCATCCGTACCAAGCTGCTCCCCTATTTTGGAAAACTCAAAATGAGCAGCATCACCCCGCAGCAGATCGTTCGGTGGCAGAATGAGTTAATCAACTATCGTGACAAGGATGGGGCTCCCTACTCACCAGTGTATCTTAAAAGCATCCAGAACCAGATCAGCGCAATTTTCAATCACGCCGTCAGGTACTACAACCTGAAGGAAAATCCCTGCAAGAAAGCCGGGAGTATGGGCAAGAAGAAAAATCGTGAAATGGCTTTCTGGACCAAGGAGGAGTATCTGCAATTCATTGATGCAATGATGGACAAGCCGCTGTCATTTTATGCTTTTGAGATGCTTTACTGGTGTGGCATCCGTGAGGGTGAGCTGCTGGCTCTGACCCCGGCAGACTTTGACTTTGATAAACGCACAGTCACGATCAACAAGACATTTCAGCACACCGGCGGGAAAGACATCATCACGCCGCCGAAAACGGAAAAGAGCAATCGCACGATTACTATGCCACGCTTTCTGGCAGATGAAATGCAGGAGTATTTGAAGATGCAGTACGACATTGGCCTGGATGACCGGATGTTCCCGGTCACGAAAAGCTATCTGTATCGGGAAATGCAGCGTGGCTGTCAGGAAACCGGCGTAAAGCGTATTCGGATCCACGATTTACGACACAGCCACATCAGTCTTTTGATCGACCAAGGCTTTTCTGCGGTTGCTATCGCCGACCGGGTCGGCCACGAAAGTATTGACATCACCTATAACTACGCACATCTGTTTCCATCAAAGCAGGCGGAAATGGCGGATAAGTTAGATATGGAAAGGGGTATTTAAGATGTCGTCAAAGAACAGAGACGAGCATAATCGCTGGCGCAATAAGACGGTTGCCTTCCGGGTATCGCCGGAGGAAGATGCCCAAATCGAACGCTATGTGCAGCTCTCCGGGCTGACAAAGCAGGATTATATTACCCGGCGGCTCACCCACAAGGATGTAGTGGTGCAGGGCAATCCCAGAGTTTTCAAGGCGCTGCGGAATCAGCTTGCGGAGGTACTTGCAGAATTGCAGCGCATTGAGACTGGCGATACAGCCAATGATGAGCTGCTTGACTTGATTGAAATGATCGCCGACATTCTCGGCGGAATGAAGGAGGAATTTGAATGACCAACGAAAAAGAAATGACCGCCCCTATTGTATCTGTTGGCGCAGATGATGGGCAGTCAATCTCTACAAATTCCAAGACCACTATACCAGACCCGGACGAAAAAAGCAATTCCCCGGAAAGAGATTTGGAGGAACTTTACCGGAAAATGCGCCGCATGAGCGACCCGGACTACCTCCATACTGTGACCTTGGACGAGCTGATGGACAATGTGTTTGAGGGCAAGTCTGCGGTGATTGAGAACCTGCTCTACGCAGGAGCGTACATTCTTGCCGGAGCGCCCAAAATCGGCAAGTCCTTCTTGGTGGCGCAGATAGCCCACCATGTCAGTACAGGGCAGGATTTGTGGGGCTACAAGACCAATCAGGGCACTGTCCTCTACCTGGCGTTGGAGGATGACGAGAGCCGTTTACAACGCCGGATGTTCCGTATGTTTGGCGTAGAGGGGATAAGCTCCCTCCACTTCGCTACCAGCGCCAAGATGCTCGGCAGCGGCCTGGATGAACAGTTGGAAAAGTTCGTCCGGGAACACAGTGATACCAAGCTCATTATCGTGGATACCCTGCAAAAAGTCCGTGAGGCAGTGAGCGACAGTTACAGCTACTCCAGCGACTATGAGGTGATCGGCAAGCTGAAGCAATTTGCTGACCGATATGGCGTCTGCGTCCTGATCGTCCACCACACCAGAAAACAGCCTGCGGGAGACAGCTTTGAAATGATTTCCGGCACCACGGGCTTGCTGGGCTGCGCGGATGGGGCGCTCCTGATGCAGAAGGAAAAGCGGACGGATAGCAGGGCCACCTTGGAGGTGGTAGGCAGAGACCAGCCGGATCAGCGGCTGTATCTGAGCAAGGATCAAGAGAGCCTGGTTTGGGGGCTCGACCATGCAGAGAATGAGCTTTGGAAACAGCCTCCAGATCCGGTACTGGAAGCCGTGGCAAAGATTGTATCCTCCGAGAACCGCGAATGGGAAGGGAGTCCTACGGAGCTGGCCCAGGCGATTCAGACGGATATGGCGGTAAACCGGCTCACCAAGCATTTGAATGTGAATGCCAGCCGCCTGCTGGAAGAACATCAGGTAAAGTACGAGAACAAAACCAAACACGCCGGACGGCGTATCCGGCTGACCTACATGGTGGTGGAAGCACCCGCATTTGAAGTAATCGAGTAAAGCGCGACGCTCGCAACGGTCGCGACGGTGTTTTGAGGGGTACTCTCAGCACCGTTGCGACCGTCGCCACCGTTGCGGAACGAAAAAACTGGGGGTGGTATTTTACCACCTCATCTCTCAGGAGGGTGCCCTATTTTAGGGCATCTTAAAAGTACCAAAGGATGTCGCGTTTCACGACAACCTATGCCCCAAAACAGGGCACCGGGTATGTGGAAAAAGCGTTCGAAGAACGCGCAGCCACAGAATGAAATTCTGTGTTCAGAAGGGGCTTGGGGGCGTTGCACTCAACAAGCAGACGGCAGGAAATGTGAGTGTGTATTAACACTCGCATTGCTTGCCGGATTTGTGTGTGGCTATCCACATGCATTGCTTGCTGCTATAATCTTCGCTCTAGACACAATCTTTCTGGTGTGAGAAGAAAAGATGTTTTAAAGCAAGTCAATCGTTGAGAGAAGCGCCTTCGCATACTGTTTTCCGGTGCTTTCTAGGCCGTTTTCGGTTACACCGAAAATCCAGAATAGAAGTAGCGCTATATTTGATGAGAAGGCAATGTAATTGCTGATAGGTATTTGAGAAAGCGATTCAGAGCAAAACAGTGAGTATGCGGCAGTAAGACCCCCAAACACAATGCACAGTATAATTCCAGTTGTCTTATTGGAATAGAGTGTCCTGTAAAAGCCGTAGTTAATATTTTCCTCCAAAATTAAAGAGTTGGCTCTAGTTTTTTCTCTCAAATATCGAACAGCACTCTCACAGCACTGATAAAAGCTTTCGCTGGTATCAGGGTGTTGAAAGCCAGAAAATGATTGATCAATTTCTGTGAGTATTCTATAGTATCGTTTTTTGGAGGAGGGATTAAGAGTATCGTCATCTGGCATGAGGAACTGTGCTGCATAATTTTTGAACGGAAGATTTTTTTGGTAGATCTGCCTCTGCACAATTGGGAGGTAGTTCGTAAATGCCAAAAGGACAGCAATTAGGACAGTAGAAGAGGCGAGAGTAGCTATTTCTTGAAAGCAAAGGAAGATTGTAATCGCCAATGGGGCTAAGACGATAATGCTGGCGCTCAAACGAACGCGAATATGGTAGGTATCGAGTAGTTCTAACTTCATATAGACTCCTTATTAAAGGCGATCATAGGCTGATTGGATGCGCTCTTTTATACCTCCAGATGCGTTATAGAGATCAAGTTCAGCATCGGAAATATCGAATTCAAATCCATAGGGGCTGCCATCCCGAAGCAGGCAATAATCCTGGTAGATATCAGGTACATAGACTTCTTTTTCCGCTGTGAATTTCTTGAAGTGACGCCCCATACAGCTGGTAATGACAATGCAATGTTCTGGAATCTGCTTGATATAAGCACCCAGATAATCCTGAACCTGATACGTATGTCCTGTTATAAAAAGCACATCAGGCCCTTTGATCCCCAAGGGAACCAAAGGGATGTAACTTCCTTCCGGTTTTCCCGGAAGGAAGTACACCTGAAAAATATCATACAGGTATGCTTGGCGTCCATTTAGCTCGTTGAGCTGACTTTGATGTAGTAGATATCTCATAATCAAATCCCACGGAAATAGGATCGGGTAGGCTGTGTGATCCGGAAAGAGGAGGAGGTACAGGTCTGATCGCCATCCAGCGTATAGAAAATTGCGTGTCCACGAGGATGTGCAGCTTTCAGTTTTGTAGATCCTCCATTTGTGGCTCCGGTATTGTCAGAGACAAAGTAAATGGTACTGTTATCCTTGCAACCAAAGATTTGCTCAGCCTGATCTAGCTTTCCATGGTGAGGGAGCTGGATAGCGGAATGGGATTTTACCGAGTTCTCAATCGCTGCAAAGCTGCTGTCGCCGGTAAGAAGCAAACGCTTCCCAAGACCAAAAGCTATGGAAAGTTGGGTGCTCACGGCGTTTACGATGGTTTCCTTGTCAATGTCGTCGCTCTCCCTGCTGTCAATTCTTTTGGCAACGGCATCGAGGGAATACTCTTTGTCGGGCCCTGGAATTGTGATTCCATCGGCTACCAATGTGTCTGTAAAGATGTCTTTAAGGATGACCTGCTCGGAGAGAGAATAGATATTGTCATAAATTTCTGCAATCCGTCGAGCAATGGAATCTCGTGTGCGGCGCTTGTCGTTGACTCGGTCCAGAAGTTCATCCTTATACTTTAGTAAAAGAAGCGTATAAACCTCGGATAGAACTCCTTGATCAATGAGATAAGGAATTCCGTCGAAGTGGTCTGCATCGTTGTGGGAGAGAACAAGCTTTGCTTTGGAATAAGCATGTTCGTCCATGTACTCGACAACTCTGCGGGCATGTTCTTCGCATCCGCAGTCGTAGATGACGAGCTCTGAACCGTTATCCACCAGGATGCAGTCGCCGTTATTTTTACTAGGATCAGTATAGCCGCTTGCGCTCAAAAAAGTTACTTCCATAATAATTCTCCTTTATTCGCAGTTGTTTGGCCCATTATTTGACAGGACTCCATCTGGCCGGCTTCAGAGGAGGACAGGAAATAGAGGGGCTTTGGGATGATGACAGTATACACAAGAGTGAAATATATAGATAGAGAATTAAGTAAAGTAACTGGTGGTAAAAACAAATATAAAATATATAAATGTAAAGCAATTAGTGGTAATTATAGTGCCTGTATGGTATAGTTATAGTGAGATTGTTATGGGAAGAGGTGTGCCATGGCCAAGCATATTTTTAGGCGAGAAGATGAAGAGCGGACAGAATTGCTGGGTCATGATGAACTCTTCGTTCAAAAGGGCAAAGGTAGCGATACTTATTACAATGCTTGGCTACATGATTCAGAAATTGAGTGCTGCCCTCGCTGTGGAAGCGATGCAGTAAAGACGCAAGACTTGTTTTCCAAAACATATTTGGATCTGGTTTCTGATGGTCAAAGGAAAAAGGTAATCCAGCTGGAGTATGAGTTTTATAAATATAGATGTCTCGATAAAGATTGCAGACATGTATTTTCCAAGCCTGTGGGTTTTGCATCCAAGCGAGATAATGTGACTTTCCGTCTGGAAAATGAAATTGCACAACAAGTACTTAACGGAGCCAGCTATGCGCAGATTGCAAACCGGCTATCCGGATCAATTTCCAGGCAGGCTATTGGCCAGATTTTCAATCGATGGGTACGAAAAAAAGAAGCTCGCCGCAAAACGACAATGCTTCCTTCTAGATTGGCGATTTTGTCCGGAAAAACGGATAAGGATCAGTATACAATATTTCTTAACGTTGATCATGGTATCCGGGTCTATGACATTGTTTATGGCGTCAGTTCTGCTGATATTGCGGCAGTACTTTTGAAAGACGGAGTTCCCAATGTGCAGGTAGTCCTTTCGGACTGCAACCCTATTGTCGTGGATGCAATACGAGGTTATTTACCAAATGCCTTGCATATCATCCCAGTAGAGTATTGGTTTTCCCTTGTTTATGCCGATTTTGCAGAATTTGCCCATAAAAAGTTAAAGTGGAGCCCAGTGAAAGATAAGGATACCCTGATTTTGATGCCAGAAGGAGAACTTGGCTATCGGGTAAGCGATTTGCAGCGGCTATTAGATAGCCGACCTGGTATCAAGCCAGCCTACGACGATTTCAATCGCCTGCGGAATATCATTACTAACCGCGACGAGATGTGGGTATTTCGTGAGCTGGAAGAATGGCTGAATTCCGCAGACCCGGAATTTCAGGAAGCGATGTCCGCAACGATATTTCAGTTGCAGACGTATAAACAGCAGATAGCATCCCATGTAGTGCACAGAGAACTTGTGCCGGAGCGACTGTATGCCCTTACTTCCAGATTGGAAAAACTGATTTCCAGTATGCGCACCTTTTCAGATGAAATTTTGAAGGCAAGGATTTTATACAGTGTCGATTCAGACTTAGAACACTGGAACGGCGTACCGCTCGATGAGGTCCTAGCCGTTTTTGATCAACAAGTGCATAACAATGGAGGAAACGAATGATGAGTCCTAGTGAACAGAAAATTAATGAAGTAGGCCGGCGCGCGCAGGAAAACGCAAACCTGATCTGGAACGCCGCAAACTCCCTTTTTGGCGCCTTCAAGCCCCATGAATATGGACTGGTAATCCTGCCCATGTGTGTGATCAAGCGCTTTCACGACTGCCTTCTTCCCACACATGATGCAGTGCTGGAAGCCAATAAGCAGTACGAGAGTTTTAGAGAACTGAAAGTTGGTTTTTTAAAAGAGGCTGCTGGCTATCAATTTTATAACACCAGCAAGTTCACTTTTAGTAGCCTCATCACCGACCCAGAAAACATCGAAGACAACTTCCGAGATTATCTTGCAGGTTTTTCCGATAATGTACAGCAGATTCTCTCACGCATGAATTTCCAAGCGCAGATAGATCGTATGGTCGAAGCGGGTGTACTCTATCAAGTCATTGTGGACTTTTCTGCTGAAAATTTGGATATGAGCCCTACCCATATTTCCACAGTGGATATGGGTTATATCTTTGAAAATCTGGTGCAGAGGTTCTCTGAGTCCTACAACGAAGAGGCCGGAGCCCATTTTACCAGCCGGGATATTATTTATCTGATGTGTGACCTGCTGCTGACCGATAACGATATTGTAAATGATGACGACGGAATCCACTGCACGGTTTATGACATGACAATGGGCACTAGCCAGATGTTGACCTGTATGGAAGAACGTCTAAAGCAGCTGGACAGTAAGGCCACCGTGCAGACGTTCGGGCAGGAAATCAACCCCTTTACCATGGGAATTGCAGTGGCAGATACCATGATCCACGGCGGTGACCCGGACAATATGCAATTCGGCGACACCTTGTCCGACGATAAATTTACCGGTTATCAGTTTGACTTCGTGATTTCCAACCCCCCCTTCGGCATCGACTGGAAGCGTGAAGCCACCGCAGTGGAGGCCGAACACAAAAAAGGCGAGGCAGGTCGTTTTGCCCCTGGCCTTCCCAGTAAGAGTGACGGACAGATGTTGTTTCTGATGAACGGTGTTAAAAAGCTGAAAGACACTGGTCGAATGGCCATCATTCAGAACGGCTCATCTCTATTCACTGGCGATGCTGGGAGCGGTCAGAGCGAAATTCGTCGCTATCTGATTGAAAATGACTGGATAGATGCCATTGTGCATTTACCCAACGACTCCTTTTACAACACCGGCATCGCTACTTATATCTGGATTATTAACAAGGACAAGCCTGAGAATCGAAAAGGCAAAGTCCAGCTGATTGATGCCAGCAAGTGCTGCCAGTCCCGTCGGAAGCCCATCGGCAATAAGCGAGTGGATATTGCGAAGAACAGCCGAGACATGATTGTCCGGGCGTATGGAGAATACAACACTGAGACCTATGAGGGCGTTGAAGAAGATGGAAAGTCTATTATCTGCAAAAGCAAGATTTTGGATGGTATTTCTTTGGGTTATCGTAAAGTAGTTGTAGAAACCCCAATTTATAACGAGGATGGCACCCCGGTTTTGAAGCGCGGAAAAAAGGTGGCGAATACTTCCAAACGCGACACCGAAAATATTTCGCTGACTGAGGAAGTGGACGAGTATATTTCCCGCGAGGTACTGCCCTACAATCCAGATGCCTGGGTGGACGAAAGTAAATCGAAGATTGGCTATGAAATTCCTTTCACTCGAACTTTCTACGAGTATAAGGAGCTTGAGGCAAGTGCTGATATTGCCAAACGGATTGCAGATCGTGAGCAAAGTTTGATGGCAAAACTGCACACACTGTTTTCTGGGGAGGCGTAATTATGGGGAATGAATTAACTTGGATGGGAGTGATTCCTGAAGACTGGAAATCATGTCCGTTAAAGTACATTTTTGAAATTCAGAAACGCATTGCTGGTAAAGAAGGCTATACCGTTCTTTCTATTACGCAGTCTGGAATCAAGCCCAAAAATATGTCTGCACAAGGTCAGTACGCACAGGATTATTCTAACTATCAGCTAGTGCATCCGGGTGATTTTGCGATGAACCACATGGATCTTTTGACCGGATGGGTAGATATCTCTCGATATGAAGGTGTAACCAGTCCAGACTACCGAGTCTTTACTGTTCGGGATGTGGCGCACTATTGCCCAGAATACTATAAATTTATCTTCCAATATTGCTATTCTAATAAAGTGTTTTACGGAATGGGGCAAGGTGTATCCGGGTTTGGTCGATGGCGTTTACCTGCGAATATGTTTTTGAATTTTAGACTTCCGGTTCCTCCTTTTAATGAACAGTATGTGATTGCTTCTTACTTGGATGGAAAGGTTGCATATATCGGCTCCATCATCAATGAAGTCAAGGCAAGTATTGACGAATATAAGCAGTGGAAAGCCTCCATTATCTACGAGGCAGTAACTAAAGGACTTGATCCAAATGCGGAAATGAAAGACTCTGGCGTTGAGTGGATCGGCGACATCCCCAATAGCTGGGATGTCTTGAAACTAAAATATGTGATCGCATTTATTGAAAGCGGTGTAAGTGTTAACGCCTCACAATTGGCAGCAGGAGAAGGAAAGATTGGGGTGTTAAAAACAAGTTCGGTCAGTAAATATAGTTTTAGGCCAGAAGAAAATAAAGAAGTAAATCTTGATGAATTAGGTCGCGTTTCGTGTCCGGTAAGGGCAAATACCATTATAGTAAGCCGCATGAACACACCGGAATTGGTTGGTGCATGTGGATATGTAGAACAGGATTATCCTAATTTGTTTCTCCCTGATAGACTTTGGCAAGTTCATTTTTTGAATTCGGTTGTAGTTAAATATATATGGTATTATCTCTCTTCAAACTACATAAGAAATTATTATTCGTCTTTGTCCTCTGGTACAAGTAGCTCTATGCAAAATATATCCAAAGGGCAATTTGAAAATGCGCATCTTGTATTGCCACCGATAGAAACACAGTCTAATATTGTTAAATTTCTGGATAGAAAGTGCTCTGTACTTGATGCTTTAATTGATGAAAAAGAATCCCTTATTGCGAATTTGGAAGCCTACAAGAAATCCCTCGTTTATGAAGTTGTCACTGGAAAGAAGCGGGTATTCTGATGACGAACGAAAAATACACTATCGAGCTTGACACTTATATTAAACAATTGCGTAAACTGCGAAAGAAAGCTGTATCGCTAGCGACAGGCATCATTGGCGAAACCCTATGCATGGATGATTTGTTTTTCTGTGCATCTGTTGACAGATGTATTCGTTTAATCGATGGCCTGATTCCCATGCTTAGAGATCGGAATTTGACTTGTGTCGGAGTCCTTCTCCGCATACAGATGGATAACTGTATGCGAACCTATGCTGCATTTATTGCAGAGGATCGCAAAGCGGTTATTCAGTGCATTCTTGATGGGACTCCAATCAAAAACCTGAAAGATATAAACGGCAATAAAATGCTCGATGGCTACCTAAAAGATCAGGTGGCAAAAATAGATCCCATCTTTCCTACAGTATACGACAACGCCAGTGGATATGTTCATCTGTCGGAAAAGGCATTCTATCAGACCGTAGATTCTTGTGATAACTATAGAATTGGAATACAGATAGGACAACCACTCCCCGAAAAGAGAAATGCTCCGTTACTGGAGGCAGCAGCTGCTTATATTCATTTTGTAAATCTGCATTTCAAGATGCTTCAGGCGGTTGTTGAAAGCAAGCAACGTTTTGATGCATCCCAGACTGAAAATGAATCGCAGGAGGTGTAACGATGGCAGATAATGAAAAGCAATTTGAACAGGATATAGAATCCTTTTTGATTTCTCCCAAAGGCGGCTGGCAAAAAGCCACAGATGCAGGGTATCGCACCGGATTTCAGTACGATAGTACAGGGGTGTTTACGGAAAACTATGCCCTGGATATTGAGACGCTTTGTACCTTTGTCAAGAATACGCAACCGGTGCAATGGGCACTGTTTGAAAAACGCTGCAAGAGTGATCCTCAGAAGAAGTTTTATAAGGCCTTTCAAAATGCGGTTGATATGGAGGGCCTAGTCAATGTCCTGCGCCACGGCTTCAAACACCGCGGCCAGGAGTTTAGGGTTATCTACTTCAAACCGGAGACGAAGTTGAATCAGCTAGCCTTGACTCATTACAAGGAAAATATCTGTCAGTGTATCCGCCAATGGCATTACAGTCCGCACAATAATAACAGTGTGGATATGATGCTGGCTGTCAACGGGATTCCGCTGGTTGCCATAGAATTGAAAGACCAACTGACTGGGCAGACCATTGACAATGCCATCGCCCAGTGGATGATAGAGCGCGATCCACGCGAAGAGGCCTTTCAGTTTAACCGTAGAATCCTTACTTACTTTGCAGCGGACCTGTATCGAGTGGCCATGAGCACGCGTCTGTCGGGTTCCAAAACATATTTTCTACCATTCAACCAGGGGAGCAATGGTCCAGGTGTAGACGGTGGAGCGGGGAACCCACAGAACCCCACTGGTGGCTATGTGACAGCGTATCTGTGGGAAACAGTGCTCCAAAAGGATAGCTTTCTTGATATCCTACAAAAGTTTATCAGTTATCAGAAAGAGGTTAAGAAAACGACCTTGTCCGATGGAAAGGTCCGCACGGACATCGCCGAAAAGATCATTTTCCCCCGATATCATCAGCTAGACGTTGTCCGGAAGTTGGTTTACCATACGAGAGAACATGGTCCCGGACACAACTACCTCATCCAGCACAGCGCCGGTTCTGGTAAGTCCAACAGTATCGCCTGGACCGCTTATCGCCTTGCCAGTCTGCATGATGACGAAAACCGGGCTATTTATAACTCAGTTATCATTGTTACAGACCGGAAAGTACTGGATAGTCAGTTGCAAGACACCATCGACAGCTTCGATCATACGCTGGGCAGCGTGGTATTGATTGATGAAAAGAAGAGCTCCAAAGATCTGCTGAAAGCAGTCAATGATGGGAAACGGATTATTGTCACGACACTTCAGAAATTCCCGGTCATTTACGATCTTGTGGGAGACACAACAGGCAAAGCCTTCGCGATTATTGTGGATGAGGCCCATAGCAGCCAAACCGGCCAGAGTGCAATGAAGCTGAAAATGGCTTTGGCAGACACTTCTGACGCTTTGGCGGAGTATGCTGAACTGGAAGGAAAAGCGGAAGAGGAACTGGAAGCCTCCAATGACAAATTCCTGAAAGAACTGATTACTGCCGGGAAGCACAGCAATCTCAGCTTTTATGCCTTTACGGCCACTCCCAAGGACAAGACACTAGAAATTTTCGGTGAGGAATGGACGGACGGTACATTCCATCCTTTCCATGTGTACAGTATGCGGCAGGCCATCGAAGAAGGCTTCATTATGGATGTGCTTGCAAACTACACTACCTATAAGGCCTGCTATAAAGTGGCAAAAAACATACCTAATAACCCGGAGGTACCGGCATCCAAAGCAATGAAATTAATTCGCCGGTATGCAGAACTGCACCCATATAATATTGCGCAAAAAGCGGCCATTATCGTAGAGACCTTCCGCGAAGTGACCAGCAAGGCAATTGGTGGCAAGGGAAAAATGATGGTGGTGACAGCCTCACGGCTTGCTGCTGTCCGCTATTTTTATGAGGTTCAACGATACATTCGCCAGCAAGGCTATGATAGCCTTCAGGTGATGATCGCATTCTCCGGCAGCGTTACAGACCCGGATATTCCGGACTCCGAATACACGGAAAGTATGATGAATAAGGATGCAGATGGAAACCGAGTAACTGAAAGTCAGACAAAGGCTGTTTTCCATGAACAGGGAGACGTTTTGATCGTTGCGGAAAAATATCAGACGGGATTTGACGAGCCGCTTCTGCATACAATGATCATTGACAAAAAGCTGCGTGATGTGAAGGCGGTACAGACAATTAGCCGTTTAAACCGGATTTGCCCCGGCAAAATTGATACCTATGTGCTTGACTTTGCGAACACTGCGGAGGATATTCAGGAGGCTTTCCAAGCGTTCTATACAGAGACCAGCCTGGAATCTGAAATCAATGTCGATTTGATTTATACCGCACAGAAAAAATTGCGGGAGTACAAGCTTTACACCGATGAGGACATCGACCTTGTTACATCAATCTACCTTGACCCTGAAAACAATAAGAATAATGTGGCCTTGCAGGGAAAGGTTACAAATGCTTTGTTGCCGGTTGCGGAACGCTATAATAACAATTTGGATCAGCAGCAGCGGTATGAATTTCGCCGGCAGATACGTAGCTTTGTGAAGTGGTATAACTATATCACCCAGATTGTCAGAATGTTTGATAAGGACCTGCATAAAGAATATATTTTTTGCAGTTACCTCTCGCGCCTCCTGCCTAGTGATGAAACAGAAGTGTGGGACCTGGGAAACAAAGTCACATTGGAGTACTACAAGCTGGAGGAAACTTTCGCAGGTTCTATTGCTTTGGAGAAGGACGGAACTGGTCAATATGAAACGCCAACTATGAAAAAGGGATCTGCCAAGCAAGAGAGCAAAAGTCAGCTTGAGGAAGTGATCGAAAAATTTAATGAGCACTATGCAGGAGAAATCACAGAAGGCGACCGGATACTTGCGGAGATTCTCATGAGTAAGATGTCCAAGGATGATGTGCTGCGAAAGTCTGCCCAGCAGGATGGAGAACAAATTTTCGTGAACAGTGTGTTTTCTAAGGCCTATGACAAAACCGCAATGGATGCTTACAAGGAGAGCAGCCAGGCATTCAGCGTTTTGTTCAGCGATCCTAAGAAATATGCTGCGCTGAAAAGTGTATTGGCCGAAATTATGTATCGTGAGTTTTGCCAGATGTGAGTTTTTCGTAATCATAGATAAAAAAGGAGCATTCCTATGGATGGGAAGAGAATTCAGGAGTATTTGTCAAAAGAGGCAAAGGCTCTGCTAACTGTATATAGACAATTTCAAACTCTACTTCCTGCCGATAATGAAGATGCCGCCTCTCATAAAGGCGAAGATGGAAGGTATATTGAAAGCTTAATTAGTGAGTACTTGAAGAGATATTTGCCAAAAGATCTGGAAGTCCTAACAGGATTTATTTTGCGTCCTGCAGTTAAAACTGGAATTAATAATAGAGCGCGAAAAAAAGATGAGGATACTCATTCTACGCAGTTGGACATTATTGTGTACGATAGTTGCCACTATCCAATTTTTCAAAGATTTGGAAATAATGTGATTGTACCTCCAGAAGGTGTGATTGCAATCATTTCTGTCAAGAAAAAATTCGGTCAAAACGATTTTAAAAATGAAACAGAAGCACTTAAAAACGCGGCTAAACTGTGCAGATATTCCACAGAGTCTGGTGAAAAAGTTAGAGGACCTTTTTTGGGCATGGTAGCTATGCATTCCATAGAAAAAGTACGGACTTCTACTCCAGAGTGGGTATTTGAACAGATCAAGCCGGTTTATAATTGCGCCGAAAATGACACTTTTGATGAAGCTGTTGGTGTGATTACAAATATCGAAGGATGGAGTGTTTTTAAGCGTAGGCCAACGGGTAATAATACGAAAGCAGAATATATTGGATTTATACATAAAACAAATGAGAAACATTTCGGCCTTCAGTTTTTGCTTACAGGGATTTTAAGTGTTTATTACGATCCAACAAGAAATGTGCGAGAGCGCCCGGGATTTACCGCATTTCCGTCGGGACGAGATGCGGATTTTGTTCTTGGGGAAATACCAATTGATGGGTTGAGGTGAAAGAGGGAGAAGAAAATGCCGATGTGGTTATGTCGCGCCGGACGATACGGCGAGTTTGAAAATAAATTTCTCGAAGATAATAGGGTATACTGTACTTGGGACAATCTCTCTGAATCAATCATGCAGTTCCCTACCAAGCAGGACTTGCAGCAATATTTTGTGGACAACAACCCAGATGTAAAGGTCAAAACAGCGATGAACTGGGCAAGCCAGGTATGGCCGTTTGCCCATGAGATGAAAAAGGGAGAGATTGTTGTTCTACCCAGCAAGATCAAGCCTGTGATTCATTTTGGAAAAATCATGGGGGATTATGAATTCTTACCTAACAACGATAATCCTTATTATCACGCGCATCAAGTTGATTGGTTTGCTTGTGATATCCCACGTACAGCTTTTGACCAGGACATCTTATATTCCTTTGGTGCCTTTATGACCATTTGCCGTATTAAGCAGGAAGATCGCATAAAAGCCGTCATCAATGCACATAAACAGGGAAAGAAAGCGCCCCAAATTACTCCGCAAGAGCCACAGGATGATGAAGAGGCACGAGATATTGAAAATGAAGCCTTGGGGGTTATCACAAATCTGATAATCCAGAAGACTAAGGGGCATGGTTTAGCGAAAATTGTAGATGCCATTCTTCGAGCAAAGGGATTCACTACATATGTCAGCCCGGCCGGACCGGATAAAGGTGTGGATATTCTGGCTTCTGCGGGCACACTTGGTTTTGGAAGTCCCAAAATTTGTGTTCAGGTTAAGTCCACGGACGCGCCAGTGGATCGGATTGTTTTGGATCAGTTGGGCGGGGTGATGAAAAACTTTGGTGCCGAATATGGCCTGTTAGTGTCATGGAGTGGGTTCAAATCTTCGGTCATCAATGAGACGGCTAAACAGTTCTTTGAAATCCGGCTTTGGACCCACAAAGAAATTATTGAGGAGTTTCTGCGATACTACGATCAGATGGACGATGAAATCAAAGAGCTGATCCCTCTCAAAAAGATTTGGGTCGTGAGCAACGATGATCAATAATTAAAATGCTTTGATGAAGAATCCATCGTATGATATAATCAGTTTGTAAGGTGTAAATCATCCTCAATTTACTGGCAACACCATGGCAACAAAAAATCAGATAGCCCCTACTATCTGAATAATGAAAATAATGCCAATACCCTGAGCTAAATTTCATAAGCAAATCTGTTTAGAAAACTTCTGACGGGAGCGAGTGGGAATGAGAAAAAAGTGAACATGATGGGCTGAAAGGCCTTGAAAACACTCACTTTTTGGAAATCTCATTTCCTGTTTGATAGCAAAATGATAGCAGATACTAAAGCCATTTTGTTTGTTCTTGTTTTGGCGAGCGAATGGTTTGCAGGTTTGCTGTCGCATCCAATCCTATATTGAGAGCGAAAAAGGCTCTGCTGACTTTCTAAGAAGGTCGGCAGAGCCTTTTGTTATTCCTCGGTGTGTTCTTTAAGGTCAGCAACGAGCAGATCGCTCAGTCCCTGCGACGGCGTGATCTTGTGCCACTGACCGGAGATGTCAAGTTCAGGATAGCGGTAGCGCCAGCGGTCATATTCTTCTTTGGTGATCTCGCCTGCATTCAGCTTGGCGGCAACCGCACCCCACGCGGCAAGCATTTTGTGAAGCTCCGCTGCGTCGCGTCCTTTGTGGATATGAACGCGCAGATGCACCTCATTCTCGCACTCACAGACCTCAAGACCGTAGCGGTCTTCCAGCGTGAACAGCGTGTGCATCAGCCCTGTATAAGAGTCAATGTCTGGTACGTCCAGCGCCTTGGGTGAAACCTCAAGCACCTTTGCCAGCGCAGCAGTCACATCCGCTTTCGGAGTTCTGGAACCATTCTCATACTGTGCAAGGCGGACATCTGCGGATTTCTCCGGAAAGCCCAGCGCCATGCCAAGGTATTTCTGCGTCATGCCCCGCATCGTGCGGAAAAAGTGGATGCGTTCACCAATCGCCATAATAGCCATCTCCTGTGTCGGTTGTCTTTGATAACGAGTATAGCAGATATGTTTAATTTCGTCAAGAAGAATCTAAGCAAATTTATTTAATATTCTCCTGCAAACCGGCTTGACTTAAACTTATATGTATAGTACAATAGTTGCAAGCTAAGCATATTAGCTTAATTCATAGAAATTTTACAATTAGTATAGTCAACAAATACAGAAAAAATGTCCGTTGTAAAGTGAGGGGGTGAAATCCAAAAGCCGTAAAATTGAATGACCGTCCAAGGGATACTTTCTCCGGGGAAGCAGGCGATGAAATGAGCGTGCCAAGGAGAAAAGAAAACGGCACAGCGCCGAAAAGGGTTGCCTGCCAGAGTCCTGCGGATAGAACGGCAGAAGAAATCAACCACAAATCAGGAAAGGAAGGTATTTTGCCTATGGCAGGAGAAATTTTTATGAGAGTAAATGAAGTTGCGGAAGAGCTTGGCGTATCGGTTCCGTATGCGTACAAGCTCATCCGTGAGCTGAACGAAGAGCTGCGAAAGACCGGCTGCATCACCATTGCAGGCAGGATCGACCGCAAGTTCTTCCATGAGAAGTTCTACGGAACGAGAGAACCGAAGGAAAGAAGGGAATCGAATGGCAGCGTTTAAGGACAAGAAGAACGGCTCATGGTATGTGCAGTTTCGCTATACCGACTGGCGCGGTGAGCGCCAGCAGAAATTGAAGCGCGGCTTTTCCACGAAAAAAGAGGCGCAGGCATGGGAACGCGAGTTTCTGATGCAGAAGCAGGCTGATGTCAATATGAGCTTCGAGAGCTTTGTGGCGCTTTACGAAAAAGACGTCAAGCCCAGGCTGAAGCTCAACACATGGCTCAGCAAGGAACATATCATCCGCACAAAGATTCTGCCGTATTTCAAGAAGCGCAAGCTCTCGGAAATCACCGCCCGTGATGTGATCGACTGGCAGAACGAGATACGGCAGCACACCAAGTCAAGCGGCGAATGCTATTCCCCGGACTATCTCAAGAACGTTCACACCCAACTGAGCTGTATTTTCAACCACGCCATCAAGTATTACGGCTTGCAGATCAATCCCGCTGCAAAGGCCGGAAATATGGGCAGCGAGCAGCCGAAGGAAATGCTGTTCTGGACGAAGGAAGAATACCTCAAATTCATCGACGCCATGATGGACAAGCCCATGCTGTACTACGCCTTTGAAATCCTGTACTGGTGTGGCATCCGCGAGGGCGAGCTGCTGGCGCTGACGCCTGCGGACTTCGATTTTGAGAAGAAAACGCTCCGCATCAATAAATCCTATCAGCGCTTACAGGGTAAGAACGTTATCACCACGCCGAAAACGAAGAAAAGCAATCGCGTAATCCAGATGCCTGACTTCCTCTGTGACGAGATGCAGGACTATTTCAAGCAGCTTTACGGACTGGAACCGGACAGCCGCATCTTCCCTCTGACCAAGCACACCTTGAAGCGCGGCATGGAGTTCGGGTGCAAGGCGTCTGGTGTCAAGGTCATTAGAATCCACGATTTGAGACACAGCCACGTTTCTTTACTTATCAACATGGGCTATTCCGCCGTTGCCATCGGCAATCGCGTGGGGCACGAAAGCGTGGAGATCACCTATCGGTACGCGCATCTGTTCCCAACTGTGCAGAAGGAAATGGCAGATAAATTGAACGTCGAAAGGAGCAATTAAAATGTCACTGAAAAACCGAGACAATCACAACCGCTGGCGCAACAAGACTGTTGCCTTCCGGGTATCACCGGAGGAAGATGCACAAATCGAAACCTTTGTCAAGCTCTCCGGGCTGACCAAACAGGACTACATTACCCGCCGTCTGACTTGCAAGGACGTGGTAGTACAGGGCAATCCGAGGGTTTACAAAGCGCTGCGTGACCAGCTCACCGTCGTGCTGGACGAGCTGCGGCGCATCGAAGCTGGCGGCAGCGTGAATGACGAGCTGCTGGATGTGATAGGGATGATCGCAGCCATCATGAATGGAATGAAGGAGGAAAGTGCCTATGGAGAATGAAAACTATAAAAAGAAAACGACCGCCCCGGACACATCTGTTGGCGCAGATGATGGGCAGCCGCTTCACAATTCAACTGAGAACAGTATATCCACTTTCGAAGAAGAAATCAATGGTGATTTTCAAAGCAGTGCGGAAAGTCAGGACGAAATCTACCGCAGGATGCAACAATTGACCGACCCGCATTACCTGCACACGATCTCCATGACCGAGCTGTACCAGACTGCGTATCAGAGCAGGCCGCCCATTATCGACGGCTTGCTCTACGCGGGTGCGTACATCCTTGCAGGCGCGCCGAAGATCGGCAAGTCATTTCTGGTGGCGCAGATCGCCTATCATGTCAGCACGGGCGAAGCTCTGTGGGGCTACGAAGTCCATCAGGGTACGGTTCTATACCTCGCGCTGGAGGATGATTTCCAGAGAATCCAGAGCCGGATGTTTATGATGTACGGCGTGGCGGATACCGCCAGCCTGCATTTTGCAACGGCAGCAAACAAAATCGGAAACGGTCTTGACGAGCAGCTTGAGAATTTCATAAAGGAACACCCCGACACGAAGCTGGTTATCATTGACACCATGCAGAAGATTCGGGAAGCCGGAGGCGAGGCTTACAGCTACGCCAGCGACTATGAGATCATCGGAAAGCTCAAGCGTTTTGCGGACAGGCACAGCATTTGCATCGTTACCGTTCATCACACAAGAAAGCAGCCAGCCGGAGACAGCTTTGAAACGATCTCCGGCACAACAGGACTTCTTGGTTGTGCAGACGGAGCACTCCTGATGCAGAAGAAGAAACGGACTGCATTGGAGGCCACGGTCGATGTGGTGGGACGCGATCAGCAGGACCAGATTCTCTATCTGAAAAAGGATGCCGATACGCAGATCTGGAATCTGGAAAAGGTGGAAAACGAATTGCACAAGGAACCGCCCGATCATGTTCTGGAATCCGTTGCCAAACTGGTGTCCGCAGAACAGCCGGTATGGACAGAATCACCCTCTGAACTTGCCGATGCTGTCCATGTTGGCATGGCGGCAAACGTACTGAGCAAGTATCTGAATGTAAAGTCTGGAAGACTTCTGGATTAATACCACGTCCGCTATGAGAACAAAGTCCGGCACGAGGGTCGGCGTATCACACTGACCTTCGTAGCCGCAAACGAATAATCCGCGCGACGGC
>ENA-OROM01000622-OROM01000622.1-human-gut-metagenome-genome-assembly--contig:-NODE-622-length-43092-cov-4.354416_pt1 | contig 43092 bp, 41 predicted proteins | sample MGYA00242129_ERZ509050 | MGnify/ENA primary metagenome ERZ509050 (study PRJEB26280, sample SAMEA2338701) | human gut metagenome | biome: human gut; feature: human-associated habitat; material: faeces...
TAGGGTTTGAATAACATTGCTTTTAAACTGTCTACTTTTTATTGACAAGTTCATTCTTTAAACTAGCTCTTTTATTAAAGTGACATATTTTTTAAATACTCAAATAAATAGATTTTATCTTCTTTATAAACTATTTCTTCAGAATTGTTTTTGATTAATTTTATTACTTCATCAATATCATACCATTTTACTTCTGATAATTCTTCTTTTTGAATAATAAAATCTGATGATGGTTTATTATTTATAATATAAAAATAATGAGTATTGTGATGATTTTCTCTTTTAATTGTAAAATTTCCATTAGCTAATGGATATAATTCTTCTTTGCTTATTTGTATGCCAACTTCTTCTTGTAATTCTCTTAAAGCACCTTCTTCTATTGTTTCTTTTTCTTCTACATGGCCAGTTAATAATGCCCATCTATTAGGATAATATTTTTTATTAGCACTTCTTTTTTGTAATAGTATTTGTTTCTGATCATTTAGAACAAATACACAGATTTCATTTTTTTCTTCTAGTGTTTTTTCTTTTTCATCTAGGTAAGCTGCTAAATGTTGGTATGCTTCTAAACTCCAAAATTTCCATCTTTCTTTATCTGGATAACATCCTAGAGTTTTTGTTTGTCCTTCAGGTATAAAAATAAAATCCCAACTCCAGCCATAGGTACCACTTTTTTCTTTCGCAATAGTACCTTTTGTGATTGCTGTAAATGTAATAGGTTCTTGTCCATACTCACAGTAAGCTAAAACTTCTTTAAAGTAAGCCTTTCTATTTTCTACTCCATCTAAAAGTTTCAATAATCCATCTTCTCCTAAAGTATCATCTACATAATGTGTATATACTCCCGGAAAGCCATTTAATGCTTCTACAAATAAACCAGAATCATTTTTTAATACCGCACATTTTAATTTTTCACTGGCCCATTTAGCAGAATATTTAGCAACTTCTTCTGTTGTATCTGCTTGTATTTCGATTGTATCCATTTTTATATTATTCACTTGGTATCCAAGTGGTTCTAATATTTGTTTAGCACTATCAATTTTAGCCCAATTGCCTGTTACATAAGTTATTTCTTTCATATATATCTCCTTATGTATTTATTATAATAAATTGTGTTTTGTTTTCCTAGTATAAATAAAAAAATACTGCTTTCGCAGTACTTTTATTTTTAATTATGTAATCTTCTGTAAGCTAATGTAGTTCCAGCAAGACCAATTACAGCTAAAGATACAAATAATAAAATTCCATCACTTGTTTCTGGATTTTCAGTAGTATCTTCTTCTCTACCTTGTTCTGTTGGAGGTGTAGTTGGTTCTTCAATTGCTTCTGGTCTATAATTATCAGCATCAAGAGCAGTATAGTTTGCTCCTTCTGGAGTATTTTCTGTATTTAAGAATAATTGAACTTGTCCTTTTACATTTTCATAAGCAGCAGCTTCTACTCCATTATATTTTACAGTAACTTTATCTTGGTCAACACCATCAGACCAAATAGTTGGTACTGTACTTGATTCAGTAGTATTTACAATATTAGCATTGTCAAAGTTAACAACAGGATAATCATTAACATTATCACCCATTCCTAATTCAATACCACCAAAATGATTACCTGAAACATCTAATGTTCCTTCTACAGTAACATTTGCTCCATTAATTAATAATCCACCATTTGCTCCTGTTAAGGCAATATTTTTTAATGTTACATTTGATTTATAAACTTGAATTACATAAGTACTATCCCAAGTTGTATGATCACCACTAAGTGTAATCTTATAATTTTGTCCATCAATTGTAACATCACGAATTATATTTACTTTTGCAGTAGTAGTGATATTGTCAGCAAGTTGAATTGTAGTTACTGACTTATCTGCTAAGGCTGCTAATAGTTCTTCTTCATTTTTTACAACAGCAACGCCTTCTTCTGCATGTACACTAATCATTGGTACAAAAGCAAATAAACCAACTAAAACCATTGTTAAAATTTTCTTCATTTTCTCTCTCCTTTTCTTTTTTTCTGATAGGCCTATCCTATCATCATAACTAGTATAGCATAGAAGTTTATTTTTTGGTACAACAAGTATTGCCATTTTTCATCATCTTGATTCTCTTTTTATTAGTTTAGCATGCATAACTACTCTGCTACCAAAGTTATCCTTGCAAGTTGATAGTGTCAACACCTTGTCACTTGGGTTTACAGTTGCAGAAAAATTAACGTTACTTCTAGACTTCATAGTATTTAAAAATTCACTATATTCTGCTTCTGTTTGGAAGTTTGTAGTAATATAATAGCTTTCTTTCTCAATTGTATAAACACTAAATACTTGCCACATTGTATTTTCTGTTGGAGTTGATAATCTAATAATATAATTATTTTTATCATTGTACCAAGAGCTTTCTAAAATATTTTTTAAACTACCAAACATTGTACCATTATAACGACTATGGGCATAAATAATGGTATTTTGGTCAAATGTTGTAGGATTATTTCTATAATCCATAAAAACCCATCCAGCATCATTTGAGCTCTTATCAAAAGCATGATGTAAATAGTAATCATTGTTGGTTGTTTGGACAATTGGATAATTAATATTAGTTCCGTTTACTTGTATCCAACCAACCGTATCAGGATTTTTTCTTAATAAATCCCCAAAATCAACTTCTAATAAATTCATTTTTATATAATCCCAATAATCATCACTTTTATTTTCTGGGGGATTAATATTTTCTGTATTTTCATTATCTTGCTTCTCTTTTACATTAGTATCTTCTATTACTTTATCTTGAATATTTTTTATTTCTTTATTATCATTTAACCAAAAATAAATACCAATACTAGATATGGATAATAAGCTTAAGAAAAATAGAAAAAATACTACAATTACCCATTTTTTAAAACGTAGCTTCTTTTTTCTATGACTGTTTCTATATTCTTCTCTTGTTGGTAATTCATCTTTCATTCTATCACCTATTTTAGTATAACATATTTGGTTAGTAATAGAAAAAAATAATCAATACACTATCTTATCTTTCTTGAATTAAATATTTTAACATAAAAAAAATTAAAATAGGTTATATAATATATTCTAAAAACCGTAATATAAACAAAAAAAGTGGAGCCTTTCGGCTCCTTCATGGGGCAATTAAAAAGAAAAAGAGGATTATTGAAAATCCCCGTAATATCGACATACAATTCATATTGAGTTTAATAAAATTTAACTAAAAATTAGTAAATTTAGCACAATTTGATGGGTAGCTGATGGGTAGAAATACTGATCGGCTGCTCTTTTTTTTACATAATGACGTTATGACATTATATATAGATATGGTAGTAATAAATTCAGTATTTATTGCTTAACCAAACCAATCTATAATTACAATATTATTATAAGATCTATCCTTGATTGAATCTTATAAATATTTTGTTTTCAACATTTTTTTAAATATTCTCTATATATTTTTTTATTATTTACTAGATTTTTCTATTAACTCAACTAATTTAACTATATCAGCTTTTTCATTTTGATAAAAACAATCTATCATATATTTGGTATCCACTAATAATAAAGAAATTTTTTCATAATTATATGTTTCTTTTTTATCTCTCCAGGCACTACTTGCAAAACCCATATATTTTATATTATCATCACATCTAAATGGTTCTTTCTCTTTATTAAATGGTAATATAAACGCATTAAATATATTATTTTTATCTACATGATACATTTGAGGATTATTAGATATATGATCACCATATGTTATTTGTTTTTGAATAGAATCTGTATGTGGTAAATCATATATATTCCCTGTAATTCCATATTTATAATACTTAGCATCAAGTATATATAATTTCTTAGCACCTTTATCTATTAATATAGAATCTGGTCTAAGTTTAGTTTTATCTTCTTCAACTCTTCCTTGTAAATTCCAATAAGCATTTGGAAAAAATTTACTAATATCTATTTTAGAACCAAAAGCATCATTAACCATTTTTTCCCAGGCATATTCATATCTTCTTATTCCATATGTTGGTTGATTTTCAAAACTTTCATCAAAGCTTAATTCAAGTATTCTCTTCATATTTGTTAATAATAACTTTTTTCTATCATTAAACGATTTTACTAATTCTTTATTTATAACATCAATATAATACTTGATGTTATTTTTAATTAGTTCTTCTTTCAAATTGCATTCTGGAAGATAAACTTTTCCAAATAAGAAGCCAATATATTTAAAACTCTTATGAAGGCAATAATTATTAAGATCAGTTATTAAAGAGCTTCTTTGAACACTTGATTCATAATATGGATTAATATAAATGACACCATTATTTTCAAAATAATGTTCCGAATTAAGTGTTTTTTTCCAACTAATCTTACCATGACTTTTTTGAGAATATTTTTTTTCTATTTCTTGATACAATCCATTATTAAAATAATCACGTATTAGCCAAATAAATGAATTATATGGTATCTCATTATTATTACCAACATCATCTCCAAAATCTGTTTTTTCATTATTAAAATTCTTTACTAAATTAATAGTTTTTAATAGTAATAATAAATCAACTTTTTGTTTAGATGTTAATTCATCTTCAGTATTGAAAACTTCTTTATTATATCCTATTGGTAAAAATATATAAACTTTATCTTTTTTATATTTTAATCCAACAAAATTATCTTCTTCATATCCATTTTTAAAAATCACTTTATTGGAAAAACTCATATTATTCTCCTACACTTTTTATTGTATACTCATTGTCAACTTTTATTTCATCTTCAAATAATGAATTAAATACATCTAAATAACTTGTGTTAAACTTAGCAATAAGTTCATCATATGATGATATTGATCCAAACCAATATGAAGTATTTAATTTTGCAACATCTTCCCATAAATAAGATAATATTTTTTCCGCAAATTCTTTAGGGTTGTCAATTTCTTCAATTGAAACAAAATACATTCCAAGTTGTTTATCTTCCCCATTTATTCCAGAAGTATCTGAAATAATATGGTTATTAATCTTATTAACAAATTTTTCCCATGTTACATCAGGGTATTTTTCTCCAAATGGAATTACTTTATTTTTTAATTTTATTGATTCTTCATTATCAGCAAATACATTTCTTATATATTCCATTTTCCATCTACGTTTAAACGCGGTATCTAATGTAAATACATTTTGATCGCTTGTATTCATTGTAGCAACAATCCACATATTAGAAGGTATATATATTTTTTCTAAAGAAATATTATTATCATTTAAATAATCTATAATTGGTCCATTATATATATAGTATTTACTTTTCCCTGTTTTATCTCTATCTAATAACTGAAATATATCTCCAAATATCGCAGAAGAATTACCTCTATTTATTTCTTCAATTATTAAACAAACTTTTTTATCTTTATTTTCTAATGCGTATTTTAATGCTAAAGTAAATGCACCTGGATGAAAAACATATTCAACCACATTATTTTTTACCATTGGGATAATTTGACCAATAAAATCACTATTATTATATTCGGGATGGAAAGTTGTTCTAAATTTTTTATATTCATCTTCATTAAAAGATTTATTAACAATATAACTCTTTCCACTTCCAGGCACCCCATAATAAATTTTATTAAATCCACCGCTAATAGGAACAACATCATTGGTATAATTCATTATTTTGCCTCCTTTTGAATTAAAATCATTTAAAAAATATTTGTATTGCTTCATAGCAGCAGTATTAGTATTATGACTTATTAATTTTCTATTACTATATTCATCATTTTTGTCTAATTCTTCAATCAAAAGATTTAATTCATCTAAATTGTAAATCTGATAAATTGATTTAGATATCAACCCAGCATCAATAGCTATTTTAGATACAATTTCTATTTCTGGCAAATAATTATTAATGGTATTTTGTTTATAATTATTTTTTATTAACCAATTCTTAAACTTATCTTTCATTGAAAAATTTTTATTGGAAAATTCAAATTGATCATGTTCTAACTTTCTTAAATATTCTTCATAAATAACGCCATTAGAAATATAACTATATAACATATCACCTAAAATACTATTTTCATAATATAATTTTCTAATAACCAATCCAGGCATAGTAATAAAAGGGAAAAATATTCCAAAATATTCACTTTTAAAATATTTATTAAAGTCAACATCATAATTTCTCTTATAACCAAATAAATATTCAAATAAAGCAGGAATTTCTTCTTCATCAATATTAACAATATCATCTCTTAAAATACTAGGTAATATTTCATTTAAACCAGTATCTCTACTACAATAATAACCGTAAAGAGAATCTTTTGAATCTGTAGGGGTTTCACTTATTTCATCACTATTAACACTTATATATTTAAAAAATTCTTTTTGCTTCAAATTGGGTATTAATATCATTCTACTATTTTCATTTTTTACAAAAACAGGTGTACTATTTAATGCTTTAAACCAAATACTAAAGTTTGTATCTTCATTATTCTCTAAAGTAACTCTTGGTCTAGGAATAGAAGATCCAAAAGAATAATCTCTTTCATTAATTATTTTTTCTACATACTCATATGTAATATCATTTAAATCATTTATAGGGCATAGATACTCTTTACACTCATATGAAGTTAAAAAAATATCATCTTGATCTTGTAAAATATCAATCATAAAATCGAATACTTTACATATTAAAACGAAAGGTTTTATATTAACAGAATTATGTTTTGAAGCGGGTCTCTTTAAAAACAAATCAATTACTAACTCAGATTCATTTATCCTTCCTTCAATAAAATCAATAGCTGAATCACCTATTATATTTTGTTTACTAAGTAATCCATGATCTCTAAATCTAGTTATCGCAGCATTAATATTACCTTCAGCAATTCCTAATTCTGGATGATTTTTTATTTCTTGAATTAAAACATTAACATCTAAAGAATCTTTTCCTTTTGAGATATCATAAATTAACTTTAAACAATTATACAAAGAATCATATAAAAAATTTTTTGATCTATCAATATACCAACTATTCATCTATTTCACCTTCCGCTTTATCAAGTGTATTAATAATCTCTTCTATAACCGCTTTAATAACTGGAACAGCAATTGAATTACCAGTCTGTCTCCACATTACTGTATCCTTTACAACAACATTAAAATTCTCAAATCCCATTAATCTCAATAATTCATTTGGTGTCATTTTTCTTGCAACAGCTAATTTTCCATTATACATCCCTTTAAATATTCTATCATCGTTCATATGACTTTCTGTTGGAGTTTCAACTCTAAAGTCTCCTACCCAATTAAATTGTTGATTTGCAGTTTGACATCCAATTATATCCTGATTTACTCTCGCTCTTCTTGCACTTCTCTCAACTTTTGTAACAAAATTAAAGCCTTTTTCACCCAAATAATATTCATTTGGAACAAATTTATCTAAATAATCTGTGCTTTTTTTTGTTAAAGGAACAGGCTTAGGAAATTGGTATTCTGGACATTTTAATTTCTTATTAATGCCTACAACAAAAACTCTTCTTCTCAATTGCGGAAGATTATAATCTGCAGCATTTAAAATCTGCATTTTTATATCATAATTCAATGATTCAAAAGTCTCTCTTATTATTTTCCAAGTCTTACCACCATCATGATTTAATAATCCAGTTACATTTTCAAAAATAAAAGCTTTCGGTTGAATCTCCAATACCAATCTAGCATAATCATAAAACAAAGTTCCTCGAGTATCTTCTAAACCTTTTCTATGACCATATGTAGAAAAACTTTGACAAGGGCTTCCGCCTACAAATAAATCAATAGAACCCTTATATTGTTTTCCATCTAAAAAGCGTACATCTTCAAACCATTGATTTTCTTTTATTTTATAATTAGCAAAATAAGATTTTTTAACATTGTTAGGTTTACCTGTACTATCATATAATTTTCTTATAACGCTTTCTTTATCTTTTTTTGGATGTTCATTTATAATCTCGTTTATTTTTTCTACAGAATAATCTAAATATCTTTCTCCATTATCACACGCAAAAACTATTTCATGTGGTATTTTTAATTGTTTTAAAGCTTGTTCTGCTGCACCTATTCCACTAAATACAGTAGCAATTTTAAGCTTATTTTTATTATTATACTTCATATTACGCATCTACTTTCTTAAATTATTTTTTATACCTTATAAAATCTACTTATTAAATTTACTTTCTTGGAAGTTTACTATAATCATACTTTTCATTAATAAATTTTAAACTTTCAATTGCTTTATCAATATCCATAACTTGTTCTTCGTTAGAATACTTTTGACCATCATTTATTGACCATTTAATCTTATTTTTAATGTCAAATAAATCTTTACTTATTTTTGTTGCTTGTCTTCTTTTTTTTGCATCCCACTCTAATAAATCCATTTCAGATCGTTGGTATTCGTCTATTTTTTCTTTTAACTGTCTATTGGACATTCCAGCATATCTATCTGTGTGAAGTAATTTTATTACACTCTTAAAGCCACAAGCTTCAAGCAAATTTTCTAAATTTAATTCTAATATATTTGATATTTGGTAAAGATCATCTAAATTGATCTTTTTTATTTTTCCATTAACAATATCATTTAAAGTACTTCTACTAATTCCTGTTAATTTAGCTAGCTCTCTTTGAGAAATACCTTTTCTATCTATTGCGCTTAATAATAAATTTTGTAGTTTTTCTGAATTCATATCAACCCTACTTTCTTCTCTATTGTTCCTTTATAAATCTATTTTATCACTTTAAATTTATATTGTCTACAATTTCGGACAAAAAACATTGACATTTTTTTCGGACAGTGTTATATTTTGATTGACTGATATTTCGGACATGAAATATTTAGTTAAATTTGTTCTTTGAAAACTTAGTCTTAGTGGAAATCGCCGATATGCCATTAAGTAAAAAATGCAAGGCTGAAATTATCCTCATACTGGCAAAGAGGAGTTATGGTATGACTAATATATCAAGTTATGAAATAACTAAAATTTCAAAAGGGCTTATGCCCGAAAGTACTCTACCCTTTTTAGATAATGAAGGAGGTGAAAAAATATATTAAATACTTTACTTCTATTAGAAATGATGTTTTAGAAAACTCTAAGTTATCATTAGGAGCTAAAGGACTATATTGCTTAATATGTTTTGATGTAACCACATCATTAAGACAACTTCTATTAGATCCTAATACTAAAGCAGAAACTATAAAGTGGTAATGAATTAATGGAAAATGATTATGCACATTTCTTTGGCTTAGAAGAATGTGTTAGTAAAGATTCATATCTTAGTCTTAGTATCTCTATGCAACCTACTGATGAATATAAAAAAGTTGTTGATATAAGATACAAAAAATACGAAGAATTAGAAAGATAAAAGGAGGTGTAATATGACCGTAGATGAAACTTTAAAGCTTATTGCACAACAATGGTGCAACTTGTCAGATTTAATGAAACTTGCAAATATAGGCAGAAATTCAGCATTAACTATTAAAAGTAAAATCAAAAATGATTTAGAAAGTAAAGGTTATTATGTTCCAAAGAACGCTGTACCAATGCAAGAAGTTGTTAAATATTTAAATATCGATATTGATTATTTAGAATCAAGAAGTAAAAATTTGAAGGGAGATGTTAAAATTGCTTAAACCTATTGAAAAAGTAGATACAAGCATAAAAAAAGACATCATCATAAATAATATAATGAAGTCTAAAGGCGTGTATCTACTAGTTTCTAATCCAAAAGTAGGAAAGTCTATGTTGGCACTGCAACTTTCCTGCTCCGTTATTAACGGAACACCATTTTTAGGACAAAAAGTAAATCACTCACCTGTCTTATATGTTACCACAGAATCCGATGCTGGTCAATTAAAGGAACGTCTAGAATTCCTAGAACTTTCCGCAAAAAACGACTCACTATTTATAATAGATAGACAAACAAAAGCTAATATATCATTAAGAGATATAGAATATGATATTAAAGTTTTTGCTGAAGATTACAATGGTAAACTAATAATATTAGATATGTTAAAAGATATTGATTTCGGAGTTCAATATGACATTAATAATTATCAAGATGTTGCTCAGCAAGTATTTCCAAAATTAAGAACTTATTGTGATAAATATAACGTTACTTTTTTAGTTACACATCATCTAAATAAAACTGGTAAAACTTTAGGAAGTGTTGCATTAGATGCAACAGTAGATGGTAGAATCACTTTAATAGAAAATAAATCTAATAAAAGATATGTTAAATTTCAAACAATTAATAGAGATTTTCCAGAATTAGATATTCAATTAAAAAAATTAGATAATCTTATATTTCAAAAAATAAATTCTATTGAAGATGATGAACTATCATATGAAATGACTTCTTTTATAAAGTATGTTGCTAGTCAAAAAGAAATTGATTTTACTTGTACTGATATTGTGTTAAAAGCCAATATACCAATGTCACCTAAGAGATTTGGTAGACTACTTAATAGTAGTCTGGAACTCTTAGAAAGCGAAGGTGTTCATATCACTAAATGTAGAACTGCTAATAGCAGATTATATCATGCTACATTTATAGAACCTTCGCAAAATGAAGATGATTAATGTGGCACGTTTTGCTTGCTTGCAAGTGAAAGTGGCGATAATGATTCATCTTCTGCTTATTTATCGTTAGATTAAATAAGCGCTTGTTTATTAGCTCGGGCTTAAGTATATCTTAAGTCTTTGCTATAAACAATAATGGTTTTTTAAGGGATTCCCTTAACTCACTTTCGGGCTATGCCCTAGTGAGATAGGTCATAAAATGACCAAAATTACAATCCCACCCAAATATCTAATGTCACAATGTCATAAACTAACGAAAGGATTATATTATGTTTGCTGGTAAACAAGTTTTAACAATAACAAACAAAATAAAATCTTCTGATATTGGTGGTCTTGGTAAAGAACTTACTGATAGAATTGGTACAGGTAATTACGATACAAATAGAACAAAATTTAATATAGAATATGTTCCTCTTTGTAGTACAAATTTAGCTAGTTCAACTTATAAAACACTTTATAATAACAAGGTAGAATTTAATAAAAATAATAAAAAAATTAACTTATTAAACGGATGTGTAATAACAAGTGGTCAAGAATTTTTCAAAGCATTAGGAATGAAATTTGAAGAAACAGGTAGAATTCATTTAACTGGAGATCATAAAGGTGAACCTATAAATAAAGTTGTTATTAATGATAAAAATGATATTCCGAAAAAAGTATTAAATTATTTTGAATACTCTCATCAATTTTTGTGTGATTTAGTTGGAAGAGAAAATGTAGTCTACTCTGCTGTTCATTTTGATGAAGATACTCCTCATATGCACTTTTATTTTACTCCAGTAGTAAATCAAGTTCATAGAAAAGTATTTGAAACTGATGAAAATGGTCATCAATTATTAAAGTCATATGTTGGCAAAGATGGAAAAGAAAAATTTATACCTATTCAAAAGAAAGATGAAAACGGAAAAAATATGTACACTATTGAATATGGAAAATTCTTAAATTCCGATCAATTTTGGAAAGACAGAGGATTTAAGACTTCATTTGCTAAAATTCAAGATGATTATAATAAATATATTAATGATAAAGGATTCAATCTTGATAGAGGTCAAATCGGAGCTAATAAACATCATCAAACAAAAGCAGAAAAATATTTAGATGAACTTAGAGCAGAAACTAAATTAATAAAAATGGAATATAACAAAAATAAAGACTTAAACAAAGTAGAATTAAAATATAAAGATAAAATATCTGATGTTGATACTAATCCCCTTCTAAATCCTGAAAAAGGCAGAATAATTGGATATAAAGAAAAAGATATTATCAATTTATCTAATTATTCTAAAGAAGTAACTAAAGATAATTTAAGTAAAGATAAAACGATTGAACAAAATGAAATTAATCTCAAATATAAACAAAAACAAATTGATAAATTAAATAATGAAATAAGAAATCTTAAATCAGGTAAAACTTTACAAGAAAAAGATAAAATTATTGAAAATCAAAAATTAATTATTGAAGAAAAAGATGAAACAATAAATTATCAAAATAAAATTATTAATTCGCTTAGAAAAGAAATATCAGAATTAAAAGAAACATTTAATGAAATAATTTCTAATGTTAAAGAAGTTGCAACCGATTTATTTAAAGCTCTAAAAAGAACACTAGGTCTAGATGTTGATAAAGAACAAGAATATGACCACTGCTCTTTTAAAAGTTTAAGTAAAAGAATTAATAAAAAATATGATAAAGATAAATCTGATGATTTTGAACTATAATAATATGCTATAATATATCTTGGTGATTACTTATGAATTCAAATTTTGAATTACTTAAAAATAAAGAAATTATTGAAATTCTAGATGGTGATAAAATTATAGAAGAAATTGATTGTATTGATAAAATTAAAATGCCATATTTAAGTGGTCCTCAATTATGTGCATTATCACAAAAATTTGGATGTCATCAAGAATATTATTGGGCAAATTCAAAAAAGCCAAATCTTAGCAGATGGATGTATTTAGATAACCTTATAGATTATTTAATAAAAGAAGGTAGAATGAATGAATTCTTACACTATATGTTTAGCAAAGAAAGATTTGTAAGTGAATTAAAATCATTAAAAAGTCCAACTGAAATTGATGAAAGATATAACTATATTATTTCTAGCGTCATTAATAAAATTAATTCAATTTTATATTTTAGTAATTATGAATTAAATATTATAAATAATAATTATATCGTTAATAAGATAGGAGAAAAAATTGAAATTAAACTTCCTACTTTAAAAGCAATAGATAGTAATTATATAAAAAACTTAACAGAAAGAGCAAATAAAGACATTATAGAAAATAACTATGATAGTGCCATTACTAAAGCAAGAACAATATTAGAAGAAACTTTTTGTTATGTAATAGAATTAAAAAAAGAAGAACCTTCTGATTCGGGAGATATTCATAAATTATATAAACAAGTTAAAAGTTTATATAACATGCATACTGATAAAGATATGGACACTAGAATAAATAAATTATTATCTGGATTAGAAAATATAGTTCAATCATTATCCGAAATGAGAAATAATGGGAGTGACTCTCATGGACTAGGAAGTAAAAGAATAAATATAGATTCATACCACGCTAGATTATGCGTTAACTCTGCATCTATAATGGCTGAATTTATATTATCAATAGCAAATAAATAATAATAATAATAATATAATTAACAAAATTAAGTGAGTTTTAAGCGATATTTAAGTAAGATAACTAAGCAAAGTTAGTTATCTTTTTTTTGATAAAATTGATAAATTAATTAGACAATCATTAAAAACAATTAAATAAATGGTAAAATATAGATGTATGTCGATATTTTACGGATTAATAAAGGAGGTAATAATTTAATGTCCGTAAGACAACTTAAAGAAAATAAACGAACAAGAGATGGAAGATCTTGGGTATTTATACAATATAGTAAAGGATTAGATGGTAAAAGACATCAATATCAATCACAAGCCTATTTTACCAAAGAAGAAGCAACAAAAGCAGAACTAGAATATTTAGATAAATATAAAGATGTTGAAGTTAATCCCCATATGACTTTTAAAGAAGCATATACACTTTATTATGAATATCAAAAAGATAAAATAAAAGACTCTACTCTAAAGACATATAGAGATAGAATTAAATATATGGGTTTATTAGATAATATAGAATTAGTAAATTTGAACTGGGAACACTATCAAAAATGGAGATCTCAAATGAATAAAACTAATTTATGTGATAAATATAAAACTGATATACAGAAATTTATTAAACAAGTATTAAACTTTGCTGAAAAACAATGGGATTTTAATTTAAGAAAATTTTATAATAAATTAGAACCATTTAAAACCCCTGGGGCTATAAAAAAAGAAATGGATTTTTATGAACCACAAGAGTTTTTTCAATATATATCAGTAATAAATGATTTGCGTGATAAATGTTTATTTGAAACATTATATTACTGTGGACTTAGAAGAAGTGAAGCTAGAGGTTTACAATGGAGGCATATTGATTTTAAGAATCATACTTTAACAATAGCTCAACAAGTTTTAAATTTAGCTGGAAATAATGCTAGTAGTTCATGGTATATAGCAAGTCCTAAAACAGAATCATCTAATAGAACTATTCCCATTCCTGAAGTTTTATTAAAAGACTTAGCTGAATTAAAAAAATCAAATGAACGTTTTTCAAAGTTTAAACAAACCTGGTTTGTGTTTGGAGATGATGTTCCTATAACCTATCATCAAATTTACAGTAGAAATAATAATTATTGTAAGAAAGCTGGACTTAGACATATTAGAATACACGATTTTAGACATTCTTGTGCTAGCGCTTTAATATCGGCTTCTGCACCTATTACTGCTGTATCTAATTATCTAGGACACTCAGAAACAACTGAAACATTAGAAACATATACTCATTTAGTCAAAAAAGATTATGCTAATGTTCCTAAATTTTTTGATTCATTAGAAAAAGACTTTAACAAAAAGTCTTCTGATTAAACCTATATAAACTATAATAAACCATCAAATTGATGGGTAGAATGATGGGTAGCATACTACCAAAAAATTAAGAACTCCCTGTAATTAAACAAAAAAAGTGGAGCCTTTCGGCTCCTTCAGGGGGAAATATTAATATCAGTTCGTAACAATTTAATAATTAGTTAAAGTCTTACAAAATAAGACTTTTTATTTTATCAAAATTTATCAAAGTTTATAAAAATAACTTTATTTTTAACGTTTAGTATCTGATTTTGGTATCTAGAGATAAAATTCAAATTACTTTACTTAATCAATGACAGATTTAAAAATTTTAAAAAACAATCATACAATTTATCCCAATCAACTTCTGAAACAGAATACCTATCTAAAAGCATTAAATAATTTCCTAGCATTTCACTTCTATTAGCGTACATATTAAATATTTTATAACTAAAGCATGAATTGTATACTATTTCATGAATTTTATTTTGTATATCTTCAGTAGGATAAATATCATAAAGTTCTATATATGGTAAGGTATTATGCCAACCATCAACATATTTAGCTAATTCAATACAAGATATATTATTTTGTCTTAACTTCTCTGAATCATTTTTAATTATATAATCTCTTTCCTCAAAAGGCTTTGGAGTATAACTATCTTTTTTTTCATAATTATCAAAATCAAAATCATCAACATTAATTGAATCAATTTGAAAATTATAATAATTTAATATTTTTTTTACTTTTTTTGAATATTTACTTTCTAATAAATTGTACAAATCATTATAGTCAATATTTTTACTAGGCATATGATATCCAACGATATGTTTCATAAAATAATTTATAACTATGTCTTCACTCAACAAATTTATTTTATTAACATCTAAATCTGTTAATATAATTTTATTATTCCAAAATTGTTTGGCTAATTCAAATTCTTCATTACTAAGCAAATTATAAAAATCTGTCATAATCGTACGAATTCCTTTTTCAGACATTTCCATTGACTTATCTAGTATTTCAATACATTCATCTAAACTAATATATTTTTTTCTATAAAAAATAAGTAATGATAATGGGAGTTTATATAAAGAATAATCTTTCCTATTGTAATACATAAAATAATATAATCCGACTGATTTAATATCTATGATTCTATTTTCAAATATTGCAAGTCTAATATAATTACAAATATAATCATTTACATAAAACGAACCATTAATTGCTTTATCGTTTATAAGTTCTTTTAAACTTTTATTCTTATAATAATTATCGCCATTATCAATTCCCAATGAAAACAAATAATCTTTTAATTTATAAATTCCAGATTTTGCCATAAATGGTCTTATATTATATTTGGAAGATATTGCTTTAAATAACTCTTCAGCTTTATCATCATCATGTTCATCTATCGCATATATCGCCACTTTTTCATAATTATTATATTCTAATTGATTTATATATAAATAACTAATGACTTTTATTAATACATCTTTATCACTAATATCTATATTTTTTATATTATTGTTTAAATATTCTTCAACGTCAATTTTTTCTGTTAGAAATGTAAAATATTTAGAACTTTTTTCTAATGCATCATCAAAGTCACATATTTCTCTATTTGCATCATTAAATCTTGTTGAATATAAAGTAGATAGAGGATCATATTTCTTTTCTATAAAACATGAATATGCATAATATAGCAATCCTGTACTATATATGTTTTCAAATGATATTAAATTATTTTTAATATAATATTTTATTCTTTCAATTATTAATTGATAAAATCCATCATGATGATTTCTGTTAGTACATTCTTTTATCAAAATAAACTCATACATTTCATTTAAATTAAAACTCATTCCATTGTCATAGATAATACTTTCGAATTCATGTATTATATCTTGAATCATTTCATAATCAATTGTTTTATTTATTGATTCATTTATAAAATCAAAATTACAATATTTTTTAACAATATTAACTTTATCTTCTTTATCTAATGAAATACTATTTAATCTTGACAAATAATTTAAACTTCCATTATTTATTGATTCCTTGATTTTTTCAATAGACTCCTTATTATCTTCCAAATAATCGGGAGTCTTAATTCTCAAATATGTATTTAGACTATCATGAATTAAATATACTCTATCATAGTGAATTGAAAATAAATAACCTGAATAATTAATGATTTCGGTTAAAACCTTATATTCTCTTTTTGACAATAATTCTTCCAATTCTTTTATTTTAAAATATGAATTATTTATTAAGAATAATGATAATCCTGCAACACCTTTTGATATTAATTTATCATAAAAATCAAATATATCTGTTGCTTCTTCAATTCTTGGTAACTCACCATTTAATAAGAAATGTTTCCCTAAAAAAGAGGTAATAATTGGATATCCTTTTGATATGTCATATATTTGCAATTGTGTACTATAATCAGATACTCCTAAATAATCTAAATAAGACATATTTTCTTGCTCATTCCAATTATCTAATTCTATTGTTTCATATTCGATAATATGTTTTAAAGGTCTAGATAAAACAACCAATTTTGTTCCGACAAACTTTTTAAAAAAACTAAAATATAGTTCTAATTCCTCTGCATTATAGTTTTCAACATGATCTAGTCCGTCAACAACAAGAGTAATATTTCTCTCTTTTAATGTTTTTACTATTGAATCTTCTTCTTCTATCAATGACTTATTAAAAAGATTATAACTAATATCTCTAATAAAATTAGAATATTTTAATCTATTATTTTTATCTTTGTCGTTTTCTGAAATCCATAATCGTTCAACAATAATATTAGAAATAATATTTTGTTCCTCTAATTCTGTTACTAAATGACTTTTTCCAATACCTGGTTTACCAACTATAAATAATATATCTTTATTTTTAAGTGAAAAATTTCTAATAATTTTTGTTTCCTCTTGTAATTTTTGTTCAAATATATTAAGTGGTGGTAAATCTTGAATAGTAAAGTTAAAATTTCCAGTATTCAATTTTTCATCTGCTGTTAACAAAATATTATTATATCGTTCTTCATTGGCATATAATGATTTAATTAATTGATTATAGTCTTTATCAAAATAACCAATTATATAGCAATTATCAAACATAATACAATCCATTCCAAATATTTTTGAATTAATTTTTTCTTTTGGAATTTCTAAATTTCTTATAATAAGAATATTATTGTTATATCCTTTTTTATTTCCAATGATAATTGGAAGATACCCATCAATATTTATCATATTTCCATTTATTTTAATTTTGTCAAATGTAATATCCTTATAATTTTTCACTTGTAAGTAAAAAGAATCGTTACAAGTTTTTACAAAAATATCATCAAAATTATTATCCACAGACACTTCTGCATCAAGTTCGATTATTTCTCTTTCAAGATCCATTAGACATAATAAGTAACAATATATAGACCCTTGAAAATTATACCCTTTTAGTGCATTAATGGAAGGTCTCATTTTATCACCTCGCAATCGATACAAATTAATTTATATTTCAACATAATCATCTATGATGTCATAAAAAACATTTTCAGAAATAATTTCAATATCTTTCCCCTCTAATTTTAATGTTTCAGCTTTAATTAATTTAGAACTTTTTTTCCCTCTTAAAATTGGATTATAATCATTATTTCCTAAAATCAAATAATTTGTTTTTTTAGTTACATTATCTTCACAGTGACCACCTAAATCAACTATTATTTGCATTGCTTCTTTTCTTTGCATTTTTTCTAGTGTACCAGTAATAGCTACATATTTATTATAAAACAAATTATCAACATCAAATTCAGTATTGTTCGTAGAAATATCTCTAGCCCTTAAAGTTGTTCCATTTCTATGTTTTTTAAATGCATTCTTAAATTTTTCTGCATTTACGTACTTTTGTAATGCAACATTTTTTAATTGTTCATAAATACTCATTGTAATTTCACAATCTTTTAGTGACCTATGATTATTTGTTGTATCTATTTCAAAGTATCTTGCTAAATCAATTAATCTATGGTGTGGTAAATCTGGTAATAATTTTCTAGAAATCCTCATAGTATCAATAAAATCATTGGTTAAAACATTAAACTTATTTCTATAAAGATTATCATATATAAAATTTATATCAAAATTGACATTATGCCCAATTAGTATATCATTACCAATATAATCCATAAAATCTGGTAATATTTCTTCTATTGTTGGAGCATCCTTAACCATTTCATTAGTTATTCCTGTTAGTTCAGTTATATAATCGTCTATTTCGTTTTGTGGTTTTACAAGACTATTAAACTTTGAAACAATTTTATTATTTTTTACTTTTATCGCACCAATTTCAATAACTTCATCATAGAAACTATCTAATCCAGTCGTTTCAATATCAAATACTATATAATCACTCAATATATCTATAGAACTTTTGCCTTTTAAAGTTCTTTCTATCTTTTCTCTTTCAACAATACTAAATCTACCCATTTCAACATTTATAGTAAAATTCATATTTATCAACTCCTACTCCAATAATTATTAGCTATATCAACTATTAATTATATATTTATTTCTTTAAAATTAGGATTTATATTTGGTCTTAATCCATTTTTTATATAACTTATTTTTTTGATATTATAAAATAATTCATTTAAATATACAATAAACTTAATATTCTCATAGCATAATAAAGCAAAATCGAAAAGATACATTTCTATAATTTTTTCGCTACTCTTATATTTGTCATAAAATGTAATTAATTGTGTCTCATTATTTATTTTATAATCAAAATGTGCTATCGAATTACGAACATTATTATTTATATTCAAATATTTACTAAATTCTTCATCAGCTTTTAAGGCTTCAATCCTTTGGTACTTGGTACAATCAAAAAATGTTTTAAAATTATTAATTTTTGAGCCCTTAGGGAAACAATCATAATTTCTTCTTTCTATAATGTTATTTAATCCAACTGGAAGCGTAATCATCTCTAGAATTAATTCATAACTATCAGTATAAAATGTTCTCATATCTTTAAAATTTATAGTTGAAATACCGTATTTTTCTTTATCAATCTGATCTGTTTTATTTGCAATACTTAAAATAATTACTGCCATATATTTTTCAAAATCATTAATCCATCTATCATATATTTCAATTATTTTTTCTGATAACTCTTTAGTATTTATTTTTGTTTCAAGAAATTCAATAAAATTAATAATTTCATTAATTTCTTTTCCTAACATTAATTTATTAGCTATATCTGTATAATCTTTTAAAGTGTTAGATGGCATAATATGATTCATTCCCATTGTTATTAATTGATGTAATGCAATTTCAGCATCTAAACAATTTTTTATAATGTAGTTTTCTGAAAATTCTAATAAAGGGTTAGCCATCAAATCTAATCTTTTATTAAAAAACAATTCATGCAAAGGTTTAATTTTTTTTAAAAATTTTTCTTTAAAGTGAAGAAAATTACCCATTTTCCCCATAATATTTTGATATTTTTCATAATCTTCAAACATCATAGTTGTATTCATAAACGGACTAGCTCCATTATTAATTATATCTTCTAAACAATTAAATCTAGAAACTTTTTTATTAAGAAATTCAGTAGAAAAATTACCATAAAATTTTGCATTATTAATTTCTTCAGATATTTCTTTAGCATTACTAATAATTAAATTATTTTCATTGATTTTTTTAATTCCATAGATAGAAATATCACAATTAGGGCAACTAAAATCAAATGGTATGTTAAAATATCCAATTTGAAATCTTAATAATATTTTTTCGTTACAAAAATTACATTTTACGATAGTACTTTTAATCACAATAATCACTTCCTTACTACGAAAAAAACGCCAATACAAAAACTTATAAAATAAGCCTGTACTAGCGCTTCCCTTTTACATATACTATTATATCATAAATCTTATCATAATTATTATTAAATGACACAGTGACACATTGTTTGTGAGTACCACACACATACATTTATAGTGTCACAGTGTCATCTACTATTACTCAAATATTATTTTTTCTATATCATTAATAAATATAGCTCGATTATCTGTTAAATATATATCATCATTAGAATTAATTACTCCATTAGATGTTCCTTTATCACAATGAACATCTAATTTGTTTTCAATAAATCCAAGTCCATCTTTATATTTTCCACTAGCACAAACACTACCTGCACTAACTCCAATATAAATACCACCATTTTCTATATATTTATCTATAACTGGTTTTATATTTAATTCTTTAATTCTATCAACTAAATACTTTGTACTTCCTCCACAAACATATATTGCATCATATTTATTAATCTCTTCTTGTGATATTAATTTATGCATATCATAAACTGTTATATTATTATCTGTAATACCACATTTAGTTAAATCATCTAAACATCCTGATAGTATTCTAACTGCATCTGGATCATTTGCTGCTGTTATTATAAATAATACATTAGCATCTTTAACATCTACATTTAATAATTCTATAAATTTATTCATTATATTTTCATTATCAAATCCTGTACTTGTCAAAATAATTTTTTTCATTACTTCACCTACTTATTTTCATTTTGTACTTCAACATATATTGTTGGTATATTTGAGTTTTTGATTTCTTCTTCTATTTTTTGTTGCATATTCTTAGCATTACTAAAGTCAGTATTTCTTAATTTAGTTCTTTCAAGTAATAAATCATCATTAATATGTAGATACACTATCAAATCACAGTCCAATAAAACAGTTCCAAACATCGGTGTACCCTGTTTAATACTTAATTTTGTTCTAATAAGTTCATCCATCCTATTTCCTATTTCTTGAGTCCAAGGTGTTCTACAAACATATTCTGTTTCTTCTTCAGTTAGTAATGGAAATATTTCTTCATCCATGTCTAATCCTATATTTGTACCTTTTATTAAAGTTGTCTTGCCTGTACAAGTAGCTCCTAAAACACATATTCTTTTGTCTCTATTTTCTTCAAATATTTCAATTAATTGTTCTATATTAGACATTTAAATCACCTACTTTTCTTTTTTATATTCTTCAACTTTCTTGTGATTATTAAAGTTTGTTATTTAATTCATTTAAATACTTATTCATATAAAATGCTGTCTTATCTTTATTGTATTGCATTATATATCTTGGGTGTTCAAGAGCAACGATTCTTTTAAAATAGTGATTTTCTTCATTTAACTTCAATAAATATTGATAATTTTCTCCACTACCTATACAATAACATACTTCTCTGTTAATACCTATCTTTATAAGTTCATCTAAAGATTTTTTAATAAAATCATTTAGATAACTTTGTAATTTTCTGTTCTCATAATAATTAACATTGACTTCATTATTTTTATTATTTATATTAACTATTCCTAGTGGACATACAAATCCCAAAAAGAAATCACTATAAAATTTATCTATACCGCCATAGTTTTCCATAACATCATATAAAAAATTACTAGAATTCTTATTAATATAAAAATTATTTATACTTTCTCCAGTTAGTTTATATATATGTTCTTCATCTTCAAAAGGTATTCCAGTAGCAGATGTTCCTCTTCTCGCTGGTGATGCCCCCAATATCAAATATCTATTATGATTATCATCAAAGTACTTATTATAGAATACCTCTACTATTTTTATTATCCTTTCCTGCTTATATGGATTAACAATTTTATATTTATCAAATAATTCAATATTTTGTAAAGAAAGCCATTTATAATAATCAATAATTTTTTTGTTCATATTATTCCCATGTTCTTTCTAAGTTAATTGTTTCTTTTCTTTTTAAGGCATCTAATAAATCAATATTATACTTATCTGCAATAGTTAATACATATATAAATACATCTGCTAATTCATCTTTTATATTTGAACTATATTTTTTATTTATATCCATTTCCATGTTAGATTCATGTTTCCTTATTTCTTTTGCTAGCTCACCAACTTCTTCAGTTAAATAACATAATAATTCTAATGGAGTATTATTATAATTATTTTCCTTAAGCATACATTTTATATAGTTTTGAATATCAGACATATTACTTGTTTCATTAAGTTTATTTAATTCTTCTCTTATTTTATCTTTTGTCATCTTTTACTCCTCACTTAATATCGCTTCTATTTCATATATTACTTTAGATAATTTATATTTTTTATTTTATAAATCAATTACTTTTTGGTAATTTATCATAATCATACTTTTTTTCTGCTTCTTCCAATTCATCAAAAGCATATTTTATATCTTCAATAGCTTTATCAATTGTATATAAGCTGTCTTTATTATCTTTCATAATTTGTAAATGTTCCATAATATAAAATAATTTTTGTCTTGCATCACTTACTTTTCTTCTTTTTTGAGTATCAAAATCTAGCAATTCTAATTCAGATTCTTTGTATTTTTCAATTAATTCTTTTAAATCTTTGCTAGATTTATCAATATATTTATCTTTACTCTTATGTGCATGAAAATACAAAGACATTTCATCATATCCTGCTGCCTTTAATAATTTTTGCAATGACATATCTAAAGTTTCAGCAATTTTACGTAGATCATCAATATCTACTTTTTTTATTTTCCCATTAATTAAATCATTTAAAGTACTTCTATTAATACCAGTTAATTTAGCAAGTTCTCTTTGTGAAATACCTTTTGCCTCTCTAGCTGATTCAATTAAAATTTTAAGTTCTTCTGAGTTCATAATAACACTTCTTTCTTCCCTTTTTTCTCTCAACAATTTAATTTTAACATGTTTTTGTTTAAATGTCTAGTTTTTCGGTCAAACTGTATTGACAATATTTCCGGACAGCGTTATATTTGAAATGTCCTTAATATCGGACACTATAAGGAAAGGAGGTTAAGAATATGAGATTGTTTAAGAAAGATAATATAAATGATTACATAATTCCTAAAGATTTATCTATTGGAGCAACTGGTATGCTTAATTCATTATTAATCAGAACTAATGATGAACTTGAAAATACTGATTTCTACTCTCTTAGTAATGATAGTAGAAAAGATGTTGCATTAGCATTTAGAGAATTAAGAAAGAAAAAATATATTATCTATAATTCATTAGATGATACATATTACGTTTATGTATCACCACAAAAAAAATAATATGAAAGGAGGAAAAATATATGTCTGCAGAAGAAACATTAAAATTAATAGCTAAGCAATGGTGCACCCTAGAAGATATTATGAAACTTGGTCATCTTGGTAGGAATTCTGCACTAAAGGCTAAAAAGAAAATAAAAGACAAATTAGAAAAACAAGGTTATCTTATTCCAAAGTCTGTTGTTCCAACTAAAGAAGTTGTAGCATTCTTTGATATAGATATACCTTATTTAGAATCTAGAGTTTCTAGTAAAGAATTAATTAAAAATATGTAAGAAAGGAGATACAAATTGAAACAGATAAATGAATTAAATAAAAGCATAAAAAAAGATATCATCGTCGAAAACCTAATGATATCAAATGGAGTTTATCTACTTGTATCTCATCCTAAGGTTGGCAAGTCAATGTTTGCTCAGCAACTTGCCTTCTCTCTTACTACTGGAGAAGATTTTTTAGGATTCAAAGTAAATCCCTCTCATGTCTTATATATTACCACAGAGGGCGATATAAATCAATTACAAGACCGATTTAAATTAATGAATTTGAAACCTAATGTAGATAAACTACACATTATAGATATAGATGATATTCCAGATTTTTATATTAGAGATATTGAAAGAGATATTCATGAATTAACCTTTGATAAGGAACCCTTATTCGTAATAATTGATATGTTTAAAGACATTAAATTTGATAGTGACTATAATCAAAATGATTATCAAGAAATAAATAATGTTGTATTTAAAAAGTTTAAAGAAATATGTAGAAAATATAACTGTACATTATTTGTTACCCATCACTTAAATAAAAGTAATGGAATTATGGGTAGTGTCGGACTAACTGCTGATGCATCTGGAATTATGAAATTAAAAGAATCAAAAAGTAATTGTAATAAAATAACTTTAGATTATAAAGGTAGGGATTTTAGTAGATTAGAATTAAATTTGAAAAGAAATGAAAATCAAACATTTAGCGTTATAGATGAAAATACTGATGATGAAACTGATTATAATCTATTATTATTTATAAAATATGCAGTTACTAAGAAGGATTTTGATTATACGATATCAGATATCTTATCTAAAACAAATATTTTATTAACTCCAACACAACTTGGAGGTTTAATTCAAAGAAACCTAAGTTTATTGGAGAAAGAAGGTCTTCATATAACAAGTAAAAGAACTGCTAATGAAAGATTATGGCATTGTTCTTATGAAGAACCTTCTGAAAATAATGAATGAACGTGGCGCGTTTTGTGAGTTTACTCATGAAAGTGGCGATAGTTAATTCATTATCTATTAATTAAATGATATGGTATATCGTTTAATTAATCTTGTGATAGCAGATACCTTTACCTATTTATTAGGTATTGGTTCTAGCTATTACAAGCATAAAGGATTCTAAGGAATATTCCTTAGCTCACGGTTGGGCATATATTATGCCCTAGTGAGATAGAGTATTATTTTAAAACAAGCATTGAAAGGAGGTCAAAATAAATGTACTCAGGAAAACAAGCGCTACGATTAGAAAAGTTTAAAGTATCAGATATTGGTGGACTTGATAAAGAATTAAAGGAAAGAAAAGGTTCTGGTAAATATGATAGTACTAGAACTCCATATAATATAGAATTAATAAATTATGATGGTCCTACTCTAGCAAGTTCAACGTTTGATTATCTTTATTCTAATAATATAAACTATAACCCTAATAAAAAAAGTACAAAAGTATTGAATGGTTTAATCATAACAAGTGGTCAAGAATTCTTTGAACATTACGGAATGGAATTTAAAGATACTGGAGAGTTTTATAAGACTGGCGATAATGCAGGTCAACCTATTAGACATGTTGTTATAGATGAAAATCATCAATTACCAACTGAAATAAAAATTTTCTTTGATGAAAGTTTAAATTTTATTAAAGAATATGTAGGTAGTGAAAATATAAGATATGCAGCAATACATCTCGATGAATCTACACCACACATGCATATCTACTTTACTCCAGTTGTAAATGAGGTAAAAAGAAAAGTATTTGAACTAGATGAAAATGGTCATCAATTAAAACATGAGATAACTAATAAAAAAGGAGAAAAGAAATTAGTACCTATTCAAAAGAAAGATGAGAATGGGAAAAATATATATGAAACTGTTAAAGGTAAATTTCTAAACTCAGATCAATTTTGGAAACAAAAAGGCGGTAATGCTTCTTATACCCTACTCCAAGATGATTATAACGAATTTATCAAATCTAAAGGATTTAATCTGTTTAGAGGAGAAATTGGTGGAGATAAAACTCATTTAACTAATGCTATGAAACAGCAAATTGAATTAAATGCTTTAAATAAAGAAATAAGAAAAGAAAATGAGCTATTAAAAGAGGCAAATAAAGCCGAGAATAGATTTATTGATAAAGTTGATAAAGAAACATCAAAAGATATCTTAAATCCTATTAAAAAAGGTATTTTAAAGCAATATAAAGATGAAGATATAGATAATCTATCTACTTACTCAAAAGAACTTGCTGAAGATAATATTAAAAAGGATTTAGAAATTAAACTTCTAACTAAAGAAGTTAATGATTTTAAATCAGGTAGAACTTATAAAGAACAAAATAGAATTATTGATAGTCAAAAGAAAATTATTAGTGAAAAAGATAATGAAATAAATATATGGAAAAATAAATTTGAAGAAATAACTAATGAATTTAAGATGTTTAAAAAGAAGATTCAAAATAAAATATATTCTTTAACTACTAAATTATTAGATGTACTTCATATTCCATATAATTGGCATCAAGCTAATGATCCTGACTTTGCTATTGATAAAGCAAGACAACACTTAAATAAAAATAAATCACGTGATGATTTAGAGAGATGATTATAAATATTTGTAGTTTGTATGATAAAATATAATTGTTACGAACTGGTATATTTATAAATCCCAACAAAAAAAGGAGGAATGAAATATGGGAATATATAAATTACCAAAAAATCAATGGACTAAAGATGGGCGCAAATATAAATATTATTGGAATGAAAAAGATAAAAACGGAAAATGGAAAAAAAGTTTTTCTAAAGCATATAAAACTAAGTTAGATGCAATGAATGCTGAAAGAGAGTTTTTAAATAGTAAAGTTGAATTTGGCGGAGATATGGATATGACTTTTGGTACACTAACCGACCAATATATCGAATCTCAAAAAAATAAAGTTAGAAAAAGAACTATGGAAACATATTTAAAAAGAAGAAGATATTTTGCTGATTTTGAAAATGTTAAATTAAAAGACATGGATGGAAATCTATATCATAAGTTTCAACAAGATTTATGGAATAAACCTATTAAATGTTCTACTAGAAATGATGTTCAAAAGTTCCTAAAAATTATTCTTAATTGGGGAATGAAAATGTATGATATAAATCTAATGCGTTTTTAAAAAAAAATAGAGTTCTTTAAAGACCCTAATGAAATGAAAGAAGAAAAAGATGTTTACACTTTTGAAGAATTCCAAAAATATATAACAGGAACTACTAATCTAAATGATAAAGCAATGTTTGAAATGTTATATTATTGTGGATTACGTAGAGGTGAAGCAAGAGGTTTACAATGGTCTGATATTGACTGGAATAATAAGTTAGTATCTATTACTAAACAAGCTAATAGTGTAAAGGATAGTCAAAAATATTATGAACTAACTCCACCTAAAACATCTAAAAGTATTAGAACTTTACCTCTTACTGAAGTTTTATATAACGATTTAGTAAATTTATACAATGAAAAAAAGAAGTACTACGGCTTCAATGACAAATGGTTTATCTTCGGAGAACACGAACCATTAACTTTCGGAATGATGTCTAGAATTAATGGTAGAATTGCTAAAAATGCAGATATCCGAAGAATAGCACTTCATTGTTTTAGACATAGTTGTGCTTCTTTACTGATAAATACTGGACAACCAGTAACAACAGTATCTAAGTATTTAGGACATGCTAGTACTAAAGAAACATTAGATACCTATGCTCATATGTTTCCAAATAATCTTACTAATGTAAAAAACACCATAGATAATTTAAATCTAGGTATTTAAATAAGCTTAAATAAAAAATAAATTTGGTATCTGAAAAAAGGTTTTTGGTATCTGGCTTGATATCTAGAAAAAATTAAAAACCTCAGAAACCCTTATAAAACAAAGTATCCCAGCCTCTCGGCTGGGATTTCAGGGGGTTCGGTTGAATATACTCTCACATTTAAACACCGTGAGAGATATCGGCGTGATATGTATCACGCATCTTAATCATAAAGTATAATTGATAAAAAGTCAATTGCTATTATTAAAATATTTTTTTAGTTTACATTTTTATGATTTTGGAAATTTTATTTCATATTGATATGACAATACTTTTAGGTTTTGAGCTTCGAAAAAAGATTTTGCTTCAGGTGTAAAGTTATAGACTTCTACTTCTATTCTATCGCACTTTTCTTTCTGAGCCTTTTCTTTTACTTTTTCATATAATCTTGTTGCGACTTTTTTTCTTCTAGCCTCTGGTACTACAAATAATTTATTTATGCTCATTATACGACTATTAGTTAATTTTTCTGTTGCAGCGATATTTTTTATTTCTGATTCAATAAAACCTAAAATGATTCCATTTTCTTCAAAAATTAATAGAGTTCTTAACTGATAAGGGTTACATAAAGAGTTGAACTCTCCTTTATTATATGGTATTCTGCCATCAAAAATATCATTTCTACTATGTGTATAAATTCTTTCATAGTCCTTAGCCATGTGTGTAAATTTATTATATTCATTAGGACTTGGTGTACGAATTAACCAAGGTGAGTTTTTTATTTTTCCTTCACATATGCAAAAAAATTCTTGACCTAAGACGATTAATAGAGTACTTTCTAATTCTGATATTAAATCTTTAATCTCTTTGACGTCTATGCTTTTTACTTTACTATAAATATATTTTTTCTCACTTGTGCTAGCCTGTCTAATTATTTGATTCCATAATTCCTGTTTTGTATCATAGTGTCCTAACCCACCTGGAAGAAAAGAATAGGCCTTTATCTCACCTTGTTCATTTAATTTTTCCATTATTAATTTTTGTTTTATATCAATTCTTTCTTTTTTTACTTCTATTTCATGAGATGGGATTTCTTGTAATATGCTTGCCTTGAGATTGTCTGTATATAAAAATATTATGTTATTATATTGTTTTTTTTGAAAAACATTTCTGTACTTGGTTCTTTTCGATAATCCTAGTTTTTGTCTTACTGCTTCTAAAAGATTATCACTTGTTTTTATTTCCACTTCCACTTCTACCACCTATAATCATTATAGCAAAAAAAAGATAAATAAGAAATCATCCTATTTATCCTTTGGTAATTGATTCGATTAGTTTTATTTTTAATGGATCCTTATCTGTTTCTTTATTTAAAAGGTATTCTTTGGAATCTTTTTTTGCTTGTAATAATATTTTATAATCTGATCTAATGTTGGCAATCTTAAAAGACATATCTCCGCTTTGTTTTGTTCCAAATAAATCTCCGTGTCCTCTTAATTTAAAATCTTCTTCACTAATCTTAAAACCATCATCAACTTGTTCCATAATCTTTAAGCGTTCTGCATCACTATCACTTATTAAAATACATTGTGATTTTGAACTTCCTCTACCTACTCTTCCACGTAATTGATGTAGTGTAGATAGCCCAAAACGATCAGCATCAAAAATGACCATTGTCGTTGCATTTGGTACATCTACTCCTACTTCTATTACTGTTGTAGAAATTAATATTTGAATTTTGTTTTCTGAGAATTGATTCATAATCATATCTTTAGCGGCACTAGCCATTTTCCCATGAACAATGTCAATTTTATAATGCTCCCCAAATGCTAATTTCATTTGATCTTTTAATTTACAGACAGTTGTTAAATCTGAATTTTCACTTTCTTCAATTAAAGGGGCGATGACATAGACTTGATGATTTTGTTTTAGTTCTTTGTACATCATTTCTAATACATCTTTAATTTCACTATTCTTCTTCACTACAGTATCTATTTTTTGTCTTCCTTTTGGTCGCTCTTTAATAGTTGATACATCCATATCTCCAAAAATTGTTAAGGCATAAGTTCTTGGAATTGGAGTTGCACTCATATATAAAACATCTGGTTTTTTACCTTTATTTTGAAGATTTGCTCTTTGATGTACTCCGAAACGATGTTGTTCATCTGTAATAACTAAACCTAAATTATGATACTCTACTTCTTCTTGAATTAAAGCATGTGTTCCAACTACCATACTGATTGTACCGCTTTTTAAATCTTCATAAATTTTTTGCTTATCTTTTTTTGTTGTGGAACCTGTAAGTAAAGCGACTTTAATATCTGTACCTTTTACAAAATTTTCTAGATTATGAAAGTGTTGCGTGGCTAGAATTTCGGTAGGTGCCATTAAAGCACTTTGGAAACCACTTAGGTGATTGGCAATCATTGCTAGAAATGCGACAATTGTTTTTCCACTTCCTACATCTCCTTGTAATAAACGATTCATTCTATGATTTGCTTCTAAATCTTCTACAATCTCATTCGTTGCGGTTAATTGATCATTTGTTAGTTCGAATGGTAGGTTTTTAATAAATTCTTGTAATTTATTTCGGTCAATTGTTCTTTCTAGTCCTTGTTTTTTCTTTTTATTTTCAATTTTTAAATAATTAATTTTAAACATAAAAGCAAATAGTTCTTCATATTTTAAACGTATTGTTACTTCTTTTAGTTTTTCTTCGGTCGATGGATTATGAATTAAATTTAAAGACGTCTTCTTATTAGAAAAGTTATATCTTTCCATATATTCTTCTGGAATATAATCAGGGATTTCTTTTCCATACATTAATAAAGCCATATTAATATAAGTGGATATATTTTTATTTGTTAGTCCACTTGTTGCATGGTATACAGGCTCAATTTTTATCTTATTAGACAAAGTTTCTAATTTAATATCTGCAGCAGTAATTACGTTCTTTTGTTTATCTAATTTACCGATAACTGTAACCCCGGTTCCTACTGCTAATTGATTCTTTAAAAAGGCCCTATTAAAGATAGAAACTCCTACTACTCCTGACGGAGTCACTAGTCTAAAATTCATTTTGTTTAAACCTGCTTTAAAGCGCATTAGAATGGGTACACTTTCCACTCTTCCATCAATTACTATCTTCTCTCCGTCTGCTACTTCTTGTAAGTTATTCCTTTCTAATATTTCATAACGAAAAGGATAATGAGTTACTAGGTCTTCTACCGTATAAATACCTATTTTATTTAATAAAGCAAGAGATTTCGGTCCAATACCTTTTACGTCTTTTAATTCTGCCACTCGATCACTTCCTTCTTGGCATATTATAACATATTTCAGCATCTTTTTTCCAATGTTTTTTGATAATTTGTTGTTTTTTCATTTTTTTTCATTTTTTTATTGACAAAACGAACTGTTTCGGTTAGTATAGGAACTACCAATTCGGAATTAGGCGAATTGGTCGCTAGTATCACACTAGCCAACCCCTTTTTATTCTTTTTTGAGGTTGCCCTTCAGGGGGTGCAACCTCTTAGATGAAAAGTAAAAGAAGACCTTTGCCGGGGTCTTCTTTTTTTTAGTTAAATTCGTCTGTAAAGTTTCCGTTAATGAAGATTGGCACTTCTTCATTATTTTTTGTTATTCCTGTAATGTTTAAATCTTTTGTGCCAATCATAAAGTCAACATGTGAATCACATTTATTTAAATGATATTTATCAAATAATACTTTTTTATCAGTTTTTGGACCATTCTCAATACACTCTGGAAAGGAATCTCCTAAAGCTAAATGACAAGCTGCATTTTCATCAAATAGTGTTTCTAGGAACACTTGATTACAATTTGAAATTGGTGAGTCATATGGTACTAAAGCAACTTCTCCTAACATATTTGAATTTTCACAAATATTTACTAATTCTTTTAGCGTATCTTCTCCTGTTTCAGCATGTACTTCGGTTACTTTTCCTTCTTTAAATGCAATACTAAAGTTGTCAATGATTACATTTTGATAAGATAATGGTTTAGAAGAATAAACAATTCCTTCTGCAGTTAAGCAGTCTGGAGATGTGAATACTTCTTCTGTTGGAAAATTCACAAGAACTTCCTTACCGTTAGCTAGAGTTTCGTTTCCTGATGCAAACAAATGGTTTTTAGGTAATCCTATTTTGAATGATGTACCATTACTACTTTCATATCGCAATTCTTTAAATTGGTACTTCGTTAATTTATCTGCTCTAGATTTTAATTTTTCTATTTTCTCATCCCAAATAGCACTAGGATTTTCTTCTTTAATGCTACATATTTCAAATATCTTCTTCCATAATTCTTCTACAGGATTTTCTGCATTTGGATATAGTTCTTTGGCCCAGGTAAACGTTGGTACTGCTGCGATACACCATGCTAATTCTGATTTATCTCTCATATCATCAAAAACTTTTCTTGTTTCATATGAGTATTTCGTCATAGCACTTATTTTTTTAGCATCAATATCTTTCATTAATCCTGGAGTTTCTGATGCTAACATTAGAAATGCTGCATTCTTTTTTGAATAAACATTCCACATTTCTTTATTCCAGTAACTTAATTTCTTTAATTCTTCTACTTCTAAGTTTTTTAATACATCGTGTTTTAAATATGGGTCTACAATCTCAATATAAATATCTTTTACTCCCATATCCAATGCTGTTTGATTTACTATCCTAGCAAAATCAATTCTTTCTACATTTACACTAACAAATAATGGTTGGTCTTTTTCTACTTTTAAACAACTTTCTAATAGTACTTTAGCATATTTTTCTAATAGTTCTTTCATATTCTACCTCCTTTTTTATTATACACTAAATAGTCTTTTATAAAAAATAAAGTAGCTTTTAACTACTTTATTTTAATCATTATTCTTATCTTTATTAGCTAAAGATTCATAATACTGATATCTTTCCTCTGCTTCTTTTTTGTTCTTTGCTAATAGTTGTTTATGGTTTTTAGAAATCTTTTCTAGTGAACGATATCTATCTTCTCCAAGGATAAATTCTTCATATTGTGAGAAGTCTCCTTTACTATCCATTTTAAATTCTTTTGTTTCTGGATTGTAATGGAAAATTGGGAAGTATCCTGATCTAGTTGCTTCTTTTTCTTCTACAATAGAGTTTTTCATTCCTTTAATAATTCCTTGCGCAATACATGGTGCGTAAGCAATAATAATTGATGGTCCATTATAACTTTCTGCTTCCTGTAATACTTTTACTGCTTGCCCAGGATTGGCACCTAGAGAAATAGTTGCAACATATACATGTGGATATGTTAATGCTATTTTAGCAAGATCTTTTTTAGCAGTCTCTTTTCCGTGAGATGCGAATTTAGCAACTGCTCCTGCTCTTGTTGACTTAGATGCTTGTCCCCCTGTGTTTGAATATACTTCTGTATCTAGTACTAAAATATTTACATTTTCATTATTAGCTAATACATGGTCAATTCCATTATAACCAATATCATATGCCCAGCCATCTCCACCGATCATCCAAACAGATTTTGGTTTGATAAAGTTCTTCAATGGTAATAATTCTTTTATTTTAGTCTCTTCAATTACTTTTAATAATTCTTCTGCATTTTCCATATTTGGATTTTCTACATAATTTTTATAAGTCTCTTGTTGTGACTTTTTCACATCTTTAATATTTTCTGTAATTAATTTCTTTATTCTTGCTTTTACTGTTTCATCGGCTATTTTCATACCGTATCCAAATTCAGCATTATCTTCAAATAAAGAGTTTGCCCATGGAACTGAATATGGCATAGCAGGAGTTGATGCACCATAAATAGAAGAACATCCTGTAGCGTTCGCAACGATCATTCTATCTCCAAATAATTGGGTAAGTAATTTTAGATAAGGAGTTTCCCCACAGCCAGCACAAGCTCCGGAAAACTCAAATTTAGGAGTTTTAAACTGACTACCTTTTACTGTAGTTGTTGGCATTACATTTTTCTCTGTTACTTCATTAAATAAGTAATTATATTCTTCTTTTGTTTTTTCTTCATCTAGCTCTTCTTTAATCTTCATCATTAGTGCTTTTGCACCCTTTTTACCAGGACAAATATTTTCACAAAGTCCACAACCAGTACAATCTGGAATACTAATACCTACTGTATACATTAGATTTTGATCTTTGATGTTTGCTGGTATTAATTTTTCTCTTAGACTATCTGGAGCATCCATAACTTCTTTTTCATCTAATAAGAAAGGTCTAATTACTGCATGTGGGCATACTAAAGAACATAAATTACAAGAGATACAGTTTTCACTATTAAAGCATGGTACGATATCTGAAATACTTCTTTTTTCTCTTTTTGTTGTTCCTGCTTCAAATGTTCCATCTGGATTTTTCATGAAGCTACTTACAGGAAGAGTATCTCCTTCCATACTACTAATAAGTTCAAACATATCTTTTTTCTTTGGAAATTCTTCTACATAGTCTACTACAGGTAATTTTACTTGGACTAGGCTATTAATACTACAGTCTATAGCTTTGATATTTTTCTCTACAATTCCACCACTTTTATTAGCAAATTTAGCTGCTAGACTTTCTTTTATTTTTTGTACTGTAAAATCAAAGTCCATAATCTTTCCTAGTTTAAAGATTAAAGTCTCCATAATAGCACTAATTTTTCCTGATAATCCATTATCAGCAGCAATTCTTCCGGCATCTACAATATAGAATTTTATATTTCTAGATTGTAAAATCTTTTTATCATGTGATGTCATTTCTTTTAGGATTTCATCTTTATTTTTATTTGTATTAAGTAAGAATATACCATTCTTTTTTATTTTATCTAGCATCTTCATTTTTTGAAGATAAGATTCTTTTGTACAAACTACCATACTTGGGTTTTCCACATAATAACTGGCTTTTATTGGTTTGTTCCCCATTCTTAAATGTGACATGGTAATTCCGCCCGATTTTTTAGAATCGTATTGGAAATATCCTTGAACATAGGCTCTAGTATAAGTACCAGTTAGCTTCATAATATCTTTACAAGCACTTACCATACCATCACTACCATAACCGTAAATTAAGAATTCTATGTTTTGACTAGGTAGGCGAAATTCTTTATCATAATCAATAGAAAGATTAGTTACATCATCGTTGATTCCTACTGTAAAGTTGGTATGGGCATCTTTTTTGTCCATGTAGTCATAGATTCCTTTGATCATTGCTGGTGTTGTATTTTTACTAGAAAGGCCATAGCGACCGCCTAGAACTTTTACTTTACCTTCTACTTCTTTAATTGTTTTTACAACATCTAGATATAAAGGCTCTCCAGCAGAACCAGGTTCTTTTGTACGGTCTAGCACTACTATTTTCTTTACTGACTTTGGTAATGCTTTTAGAAAGTATTTTGCACTGAATGGACGATACAAATGAACCTCTAATAGTCCCAAATCATTTCTTTTCTTTCCTAAGTAATCTAGTGTTTCTTTGATTGTTTCACAGACACTTCCCATAGCAACGATTACTTTATTAGCAGTTTCACTTCCATAGTAATTAAATGGAGCGTAGTCTTCTCCTGTTATCTTATTAATTTCTTGCATATAGTCATTTACTATATCTGGGATTTTATCATAGTAAGTATTTCTAACTTCCGTTGCTTGGAAATAGATATCTTCATTTTGTGATGTACCTCTTATTACTGGTGAAGATGGATTTAGTGCTCTATCTCTAAACTCTTGTAAAGCTTTTTGATCAATTAATTCTTTTAATTTCTCTGTGTCTATTACTTCTACTTTCTGTAATTCATGACTGGTTCTAAATCCATCAAAGAAGTTTATAAATGGAACTCTTCCTTTAATTGCAGAAAGATGAGCAACTCCTGTTAAATCCATTACCTGTTGTACAGAAGAAGAGGCAAGCATAGCAAAACCAGTTCCTCTTGCCGCATAAATATCTTGATGATCCCCAAAGATTGATAGTGCATGTGTTGCTAGTGAACGCGCAGCAACATTAATTACGCAAGGTAATAATTCTCCAGCAATTTTATACATATTTGGAATCATCAATAGTAATCCTTGGCTTGCTGTATATGTTGTAGTTAAGCATCCGGCTTGAAGCGAACCATGAACCATACCAGCAGCTCCTGCTTCTGATTCCATCTCTACTACTTTTACAGGCATATCAAAATAGTTCTTTTTTCCTTCATTAGCCCATTTATCTGTTAACTCTGCCATAGGAGAGGCTGGAGTGATTGGATAAATTCCGGCAACATCGGTAAAATTGTATGATACATAGCTACAAGCTTCATTTCCATCCATTATTTTCTTCATCGTGTTTCCTCCCTTACTTTTTCATTATATCGCATTTTTATTTATTTTTCATTAAAAAACTGTATAGATTTCCTATACAGCTTTTCCTTTTCTTTTATAAATGTGATTTTATATAGCTATAAATCTTGTTATATGTATCGCTTGTATAATGCAAGCCATCGGTTGTTGAAAATCCATTGGATTTTAGATAAGAGTTTGTATCAATATAGCTAACGTTTGACAGACCACTTTTTAGTTTTTGATTAAAACTATCTATATCACTATTTAAATGATTATAACTTCCTTCTGTAGGATTTACTGAGACAAAATAAGTGTGCGCACCTTTGGAAGCCCAGGAAGAAGCTTTTCCATTGATATATGAGATATAGCTGTCTGCACGATATAGGTCATTTACTCCCATTAAAATAATTACAGCAGACCCATTTTTTATACTTCCTTCTACATTTGGTACTCCACTTGATTGCATCCAGTCTAGACCAGCAGATACTTTACCACTCCAAGTATCATTTCCTCCTACTGCAGATTGCATTCCTACGGTTCTTGAGTCTCCTATAAAAACCAAATTATTGACACTTGTTCCACTTGTGCTACCCCCCTGGGTAGCTACACTAGGGAGTTCCATTTTCCTTATAATCATCTGGGGTTAGAATGATATCTTGCTTTGGCTTATCAGTTGTATCTACATAAGTACTATCTTCTCCTAATTTTGCTACATCCTCAGCATTATTCCAACACTTTGCTAAATCAAAAGATTCATCTGCTAGAGACATTGTTAAATTAATCAAAAAAGGAACCATAAACAATACTACTAAAGCAATTAAACTGTTCTTTAGAGCTGCTTTATATTTCTTTTCTTCTGGATTTGTCATTAGTCTTGTGAAGCAAACTGCTAATGCGATCATTGCAAGAATAGGACCAACAATTTGAATTAAGTTCACAATTGTCTTAGTAATACTTAATAAGTTAGCAATTCCGGCACTACCACAAGCATCAATGATATCTTGACTTATTCTTTCATATGCTAAAATGTACATATTATTCCTTCTTTCCTAATTCCTTCTCATACACTAAATAATAAGTTCCTTCTACTGGGATTGTTTGATATTCTTTTCCAAAAATATGTTCAATCCCCCTCTTTGATGGGATATTACTGTATTCACAAGCAATGACTACTTTTTCAATACCATATTCTTTTATTGTATTTAATGCTAGTTTTAATATTTCTTTATAATGACCTTTATTTCTCTCTGTGGGTCTTATATCTATACCAATATGCCCATATACTTCACCATGGGGAAATTCTAGGGAATGTCTAATATCTAATAAAGCAATTAGATTATCTTCTTCTTTGGTTAATACTAAATAAGTTGTGCATCCTACTTGTCCTTTTTTTAGTTTTTCTTCTTGATCTAATTTTTCTTCTTCTTTTAACCAATCATAGAAATCTTCATATTCATCATAAGATTTTCCTAAAATTAAAGAGCAGTCTCCGGCTTCTATCTTCTCATTTACAGCATAGTGTTCCTGTGCGAAATCTGTTACTATATTTTTATCAAAAATAGTTACTGGTCGTACATACAATTCCATTTTATCCCTCTTTTTTATTATACCATATTTATTCTTTTACAATCCAGAAGGTTGACATATCTCTTAATCCATTTTCTCCGCCAGCCACTGGTGTGTTAATTATTTTATTTTTTATAACTAGTTCACTAGATGAACCACCGTCTAGGTTTGCTGCGTTATAAGCTCCATAATTTTCCATAATCTCGGTTAAATCTACCATATCAGCACCAATGCTACTTGGCAACCTTCCATTGATTACTAAAAATAGAACAATTCCATCTTTTCTTTGTCCAATGGCTGTACGTGGTGCAATTCCCCAACCACCATTTCCTTTAATAAAGGAACTTTTTCCGTTTACAATTAGAAATGGTCCAAATTCTATCGCATCTCGATACCCAACTTCTAATGCTTCTTCTTTGGTCATCTTCCCTAATACTAGTTTATTTTCTTTTGTAAATCCAATGAATCCTCCACCCATATTGGCATCTTGAAAATCACTTACTACTTTTCCGTTTTGAATAACAGTTCCATGGGGGATTGCTCCATTGGAGTTCCAGTCTGGATCATAGAATCCTCCTGCATTCATTGCAATCACTGCATTTTCTCTCTTTGCAACATCTGTAATTGCTTCTCCTCTTTGTCCTAAATATTGTGTAGTGGCAATTGATATTTTAGATGGGTCATAGATTGCTACTAAAAAACCTTGATATGTTTTTCCACTAACATTGATTACTTTATATAAATCATTTCCTGGATCTTTTGTTAGTATTTCTTTTTCATATTTATTTTTATAAATCAACATATTACTTCCATATTTTCTAAAATTAATTAAATCAGGGTCACTTACTTCTCCTACTTCAATAATTTTATTAGCTTCTAACACTTCTTGAATTGTCTCATCACTATAAAACCAAGTTGCTAAATATTGATGAGACATCGTAGTCATGGCACTTGTAATCCAAAAATTACGAAATCCTGGCCAGGGACCATAGAACAAAAATAAAAAGGTAGAAAGACCTACTATAAAAGTACTTCCTCCGATAATTGCAAATTTCTTTTTAAAACTCCATTTTTGTTTTTCTTTCTTTGTACTTTTTTTATTTTTTGTATCTTTATTTATAGGTGGAACACTATATAGTGGTGTTACTGTTATCTTTTTACTTCTTTTTTTCATACACTAAAAGTCTTCCTTTCCTGCATATTCTTTATCATTATTAAAATCAATATATTTTTTTGTCGTATTATATTTTTGGATAGGTGGTATACCAGTTCCATTTTCTTCATTATATTTATTGTATTCTTCAATATTTTGATTTACTTGAACAATATCATTCATAAAGTAATTAACCATTTCTTCATATGAAAGAGCATATGTTTGGCATTTATTATTAACATCCGCCTCAGGAAAATAGATATCTCCACAGTTTGCTTTTAACTTCTCTGCGATTTTTCCCATTTCATCTAACTTTTGTTCATACTTTTCTAGTTCTATTAGACAGTTATTAATCGTAAGATTTAGTGTTTCAAAATAAAGTTCTGCAAAAACGTTATCATACAAGCTGTCTCTAGTGTTACTGAAGTTTGTTGCTTCTCTTTTAAATATTTCATAATTTTTATCTACTTTTTCCATTCTTTTTGCTACTTCTTCTTTGTCTGCACTGAAACTCATTGTAAAGTTTGTAATAAGACCAATTGCAATTAAAAAAACACCTAAACTAAATAGTATTTTTACTTGTTTTGTCATCTTATCGCCTACCTTATCATTTTATATCGTATCATTTTTTTGCTTTTTTGTATAGGATAATTGGAAAATATTAGTCAAAAAAAGACGCCTTAGGCGCTTTCTTTTTTAAATATAAATATTTTACTAAATATATAATTCGCAACAATTACTATTACATTCATCAGTACTTTTGATAGCATTTTTCCTAAGTTCATTATACTGATGCAAATATACATTCCTGCCATATCAATTCCAAGAGATAGTATTCTAAAGAAGAAGAAAGAAAATATTTCTTTTATTACTACCTTTTTATCTAAAGATTTGGAATTAAAGACAAATAATTTGTTTGTCACAAAAGCAAAAAGTACAGATAAGAACCAAGCGATGAAGTTATTTATATATACATTCATTCCTGTCTTATCTAATAAATAGAAGCTTATAATATTTACTAATGTCGTTAGTACTCCAAAGAACCCGTACCATAATATTTCTTTTATTTTGTTATACCAAGAAATATTGTTATCTTCTTCTATCAAATTTTCTATTGTAATTATCATATTTTCTGTATTTGATTTAAACTTTTTTGGCTTAAATTTCTTAGCTTTATTTAATGTTTTACCAATTTGATTAAAGTCTTTTAACTCTAGTAGGTATCCTTCGTGTTCAAACTCTTTAATAATTTGTTTTTGATGGTCATTTACGTGTTCTTTATATTTTTTTAATCTTGCGGCCGCGATTACTTTTTTTCCTTTTTTTACAGCAGTTATAATAGATCCTACTCCACCATGAGTAATTAAAATATCACAATTATCTATATACTTATTAAATTCATCTGGTGAAATTAAGTCAAAAATTTCCATATTTTCTGATTGATATTTTGTGTTTCCTACTTGAACGATTACTTTTTCTTTAATTTCCCCTTTTTCAATCGCCTTATCGATTGCTTCTAAAAGTCTTGGGAATTCTTTGTCTTGTGTTCCTAATGTTACAAATATCATTAATAAATCCATCCCCCATCTATTGCTTTAGGATATACTTTTTTCATTGATGGCCACTGTACAATAAAATGGTCTGCAAAGTGGTATATCAACTTTCCTGTTGATGTTTTTGTAGTAATATTAGCAAATGTTTCAATGTAAATAATTTTACTTCCTAATATTTTTCCTATGCAACACATTGGTCCTGCAGTATGTGTTCCTGTTGTGATAATATAATCTGGATGAAACTTTATATAAAAATATAGGCTTTTAAAACAATTGTAAAGTAGTTTAAATATATAGGTAAATGGATGTAGTTTCGTTCCATATACTAAATAGCCTATTTTTTCTGGATATTTTTCTTTTAATTTTAAATTTGATTTTGTTTTTTCTGTAATAATATGATAATCATATTTTTCAAACATTGGACTTAATTGCATTAATTCATCTAGATGCCCACCTGTGGATGATATAAATAGCACATTTCTTTTCATCTTTTTACCTTCTTTTCTAATAAATTATACCAGTCTTCTTGTACTACTTCTTTTGTATATTGTTTTACACTTTTTCTAGCTTCTTTGCCCATTTTTTTTCTTTCTTCCTCTTTTTTCATTAAATCTTCTATCTTTTTTATCATAGCTGTCGCATTTCTATTTTTTATTAAGTATCCATTTTTTCCGCTACTAATAATTTCTCTTGCACCTTCTGCAGAAGAGAATGCAATACAAGGAATTCCATGTGACATTGCTTCTAATAAAACAATACCAAAAGATTCTGTATATGAAGTCATAACATATAGTGATGATTGGTGTAGTATTTTATCGATATAATCTTTGGATCTAAACCCATGTAAAGTGATTTTTTCTTCTAAATTTCTTGTTTTTATATATTCTTCTAGTTTGTCTCTTTCTGGTCCATCTCCAATTATGTCTAAATGCCAGTTTTTGTGCTTTTTAGATAATTGTTTAAATATTCTTAGAAGGTCCATGTATCCTTTTTCTTGTGACAGTCTTCCAACAGAGACAATTCTTTTTTCTTCTAATGGAGCTAATCTTTTTGGGATACTATCTAACATATTAGGAATATAAATACATTTACATTTATATTTTCTTAATTTCTTTGTATAATATTTTTTTAAATCCTTCGATACTAATACAAAATAATCTAAGTTTTTACTACTTCTTACTACATCTATTGCATATTTTTCATTGTTATGGTGATGGTTGTGTTCCCATCCTATTTTCACAATGTTTGGTTTTCCATATACTGATAACCATTCATTTAAAAATGTTCTCGTTGAAATCATAATATCGGCATTACTTTCGCTGATAGCTTTTTTCATTACAGAAAAACGTTTTGGATACATAAAGATTCCAGAGACTGCATCTTTCATAAAACTTAAGAATTTTAGTTTTGAAAAATAATCTGTTGCTAACTTTTTTGTTAATTTAATAAAGTGTCCATGAAAAAGCAATGTTTTATAACTTGCTACTCTAACAGGAAGATTACTATCTATTAAATATGTTATCTTCACCCTTTCATCAATATCAAATGCTGGTTTATCATATAATTTATAAATGCAAATAATTTCTACTTTATATTTTTCACATAAAATATTTGCTAAAGCAGCAATTGATTTTTCCACTCCACCATATCCCAAATGTAATGACAATATTGCAATCTTTTTCATCGTACCACCCATTATCATTATATCATTAATTCCTTGAAAAAAAAAGAAAAGACCGAGTTTCGGTCTTATTATTTACGACTTTTTTTTAAATCTAATAGAAAATCTGTGAAAAAGAATATCGCTAGTGCTATCGCTGGTATTAAAACAATAGTATAAAAACCTTTTTGAGATAAAAGATAGTTTAAGATTGTCCCCGCGAAAGGAACAGTCATTTTATAGGTTCCAAGAATACAGCTGTCATCAATATTTTCAATTGTTCCATCTTCCCTTTTTAAGGAATATATTTTTTTTCCAAGACTATCTTTTGTCACTGCTGCTATTTGGTTGGTACGAAGTACAGTTGCTCCATTTTCTAGCGTTATATATGAAATAATGTCCTTTTCTTTTACCTTTTTTTCTGTTTTATCAGCAATTACTAAATCTCCTTTTACTGTTTTTGGTTCTAGGATGTTACTTTCTACTTCTACAAGTACATGATTTCCCAATTCTATTACTCCAGTCTCTGTTATATTATTCGACAACGTTAGGACTGTAATAGCTATCACAATAATAACTACATAAATAGTTATTATAATATTTCTCAACATCTTGTAATAAAGAAAAAAAGCTTAAAGCTTTTTAAATCCTCTTATTGTCCCATATTTGTAGGTTGTCCAACTACTGGTGTAGGTTGTTCTGTTACGATTGTTGGCTCTGGAGCTGGTGTTTGAACAACTGGTTGTTGATTTGGTCCTACAAGATTAGAAATTGGGATAGATTGTGTATTTTCTAATGGATTTGCTCCTCCGTAAATTTGATGCTGTGGTTCTTGAATGTTAATTTCTGGAACAATTGGATTTGCTCCTCCATAAATTACTGGTTGTTCTGCTTGAGGCATTGCTGGTTGTTGTGCTACTGGAGTAACACTAGCTTCCATTGTAGGTGCCGCTTGCTCAACCGTTGGAACAACAGGTGTTTCCATTGTTGGGGCAACTGGTTCTACTGCTGGTGCTACAGGTGTTTCCATTGCTGGAGCAATAGGTTCTACTGCTGG
>ENA-OROM01000630-OROM01000630.1-human-gut-metagenome-genome-assembly--contig:-NODE-630-length-42741-cov-3.815724_pt1 | contig 42741 bp, 32 predicted proteins | sample MGYA00242129_ERZ509050 | MGnify/ENA primary metagenome ERZ509050 (study PRJEB26280, sample SAMEA2338701) | human gut metagenome | biome: human gut; feature: human-associated habitat; material: faeces...
CAGCCGCTCCAATCTCACCAGCTGTTGGCTTATCTGCTGTTGTATAGACACGCTTCCACTCGCCCCAAGCATTGTCATAGAAATTACGAATATAGACTTTAGGCGCAGAACTATCGTACTCATACAACTTCTGTGTAACGCCAGCGTTAAGAAGAACCTCCATAGCGAATGCAATCTGCGTTGGGCAGTTCTTAAGACCAGCAGCCGTAGCACTTGCAGAACACTTGTACCAACCAGCAGTTGTAATTGTATTTAGGTCGGTACTTGCCGCAATCTCAGTTGTCAAATGTGTGCTATGTGAGTGAGAAGTATCAGACTTACCAGCAAGCTTGCTGTTAATCTCAGACTCGGTATAATATCTGTCATCATGATTGTGACTTGTATTTGCCTTGCCGCCTAGCTTTGAATCTACCTCTGACTTGCCATAGTAAAGGTCGTTATGATTGTGGGCGAAATCTGTAATATCGGATTTAGTATGTGTATGGCCTAGCTTTGAAAACTTTGCATTGATTTTCTCAAATAGATGTTTTAAACCAACGTTGTCTAGAAACTTAGTTTCAGCCATGTAACCACGTCCTTTCGATATGTATATTCCTTAACATCATCACCACCACGCTTTTAAATAAAGTGTGTTTGATAAAAGTAGGATGGTGATGATGTTAAGAAATAATTGTTATAAAAAAATAATTACCCTACAATTATTATTATTCTTACAACTGTAGGGTAAAGGGTATGGTAGAGTGGTAGGGAAGAGGTATACACACCTCTTCCCATACACTTAAAACCATTATTCTATTTTTGCCATATTAAGCATAGGCATTAGGAGAATAAATTATCAATCTCCTCGTTAGTAATGGCAACAAAGCCGTCACCAACCTTATTCTCAAGAGCGGAGATGCGGTCGCCCTGAGAGCTTAGAGTGGTAGTATGACCACCAACAGTGGTATTAAGAGCAGCAATATCAGACTTGTTCTTGTCGGCAGTAGCCTGAGCGTCAGTACCAGCCTTCTTAGCATCGGCAATGGCAACAGTAACCTTGCCATCGGGAGCGATAGCAGCCTGAAGGTCGTCAATATCCTTCTCGGCGGCAGTCACGCGAGTGGTAAGAGCGGTAACGTCAGAAGCAGCAGCCTTGGTAGCAACGACATCCTTAAGCGCGTCAACATCTCCCTGAGCCTTATCAGCAGCAGCCTTAGCGGTGGTAATCTTGCCATCAAGAGCGCTGTCTGCGGCAATGCGAGCATCAGACTCTACCTTAACGGCAGCTTCAATCTGCTTTGATACAGAACCCTCGCCATCGCCAAGCTTTGCTTCAACAGCATTCACGCGAGTGTCAAGACCGCTCTCGACACCAGTAGCGCGAACCTTCTCGGCATCAACAAGCTCTTTGATGTAAGCGACAACAGTAGTTGCGGTAGCACCCTCTGGGATGTCGCCAACCTTTGTCTTAAGAGCGGCAATGGCGGCGTTCATAGCAGAAGCATCGTCTGGGTGATTCTGAATCCAAGCGGCAATCTCCTGTAGCGTATCAAGGCTCTCCTTGGCACCCTCGGGAATAAGCTGCTTAGTAAGCTCCTCGTTGGCAATTGTACGTGCAGACTTACCAGCATCCTCTCCGACAAGAGTAGAAACCTTGCCCTCGACAGCATCGGCACGACCAGTAAGAGCAGTGATATTGTCGGCGTTTGTCTTGATTAGACCGCGAACCTCGGCATCATTATAGGCAGCGTCCTTGACCTTCTGAATCTCGGTCATGACGGTGGAACCCTCGGGAACGGCACCAACCTTAGCGTCAACAGCATCAGCCGCATTCTTAGCATTGTCGGCAGCTGCCTGAGCAGCAACAGCCTTAGCATCAACAGCAGAAATCTTAGTCTCAAGACCAGCCTTGGCATCGGCAACGGCCTTTGCAACAGACCCCTCGGTATTAGCGCCACCATTAAGAGTTGCAATAGCTTCAGTATTGGTCTTTACCTGACCATTGGCAAGCTCATTAACCTTAGTCTCAGCAGTTCCAGCAGCATCGTAATTTACAGCAAGGCCATCAGCATAGTCCTTAGCAGACTTAAGAGCAGCTGCATCCTTAGAATCAATTACGGCCTTAATCTTCTCATCATAATGGGTAAGTCCAGCAAGGTCAATATACTTCTTTTCAGCCATAAGTTTTCCTCCTATTTAAAGAGATTGTCAATATCATTGTTTGTAGCGGTATCAATAGACCCGCCACCAGAACCATCTGTTTTATTCGCTACCACGACATATGAGTTCGCAGTTTTGTCATAAACAGATATTTCTTTTTTTGTTTTATCAACATATAATGTTTTTTCTTTGGCTTGCCCCAATTCTGGCAGTTCAGCTCCTATGAATACTATATCATCTGGCTTAGTTGTTATCTGAGTCCAGCCGTTATCGTATCGCCAAAGAATAGCAGTTTCGATAACAAAATAGTACCCATCGAACGGAGAGGACATTGAAACCCTCTCATAATCTGTTTCCAACTCCGTAATTTGGTTGTAGAATGTTCTCTTATCATTCCAGTCAAACGCAATTCTGCGCTTGTCTTTTACAAATATAAGCCGACCATTCTGAATCAACAAACTAGACAGTTTTTCGGAGGTAGTCACAACGACCGACATTGGGGCTTTATTCGCCGTATCTGTCATATTTTATTACCTCCAAAACTAGGGCTAAAACTCTACTACGTCAACACTACCCCCAGCAACGGTATCGGCATAGTCTTTTGCAGACTGTAGTGTTTTCTCTTGAGCCTTCGGCAGAACGGAATTGGCAACAATATTTATAGCTTCCTCTAGCGTCTTACCAGCGGCAATCTTGTTTCCATCCGTTTCATCAAAGCTATCGACAGAAGAAACAACAATGTCGCTCTGAGTGCGCGGCGTATTGATGACTGTATTCTTTGTCTTGTCTAGCCAAGCGATTTCGCCATCGTCAAGATATAGAATATCATACTCATCAATTATGCCATTGGTTTTCGCAGTATCGATATTAGCCTTGCTGCCGAATGCATTCTTTGATTTAATCGCCATACAGTACCTCCTTTTATTGTGCTAGTAGTTACATATTAAAACAGTCATATAGACCATTTTTCAAAAGGAAGGGCGGCATATATCTATTTTCCCAATATATATGCCATTTCGTCTTTCGTTATTTTATTGTTATTATATAAAGAAACAATCTTTGTATCTTTAATGATATTGTTGTCATATAGGCGCTTTAAAGACTCTACAAACTGATTCATTTAAATCACCCCATCGTTTAACAGCATAGCCGTGTATGCATCGATAATTTCCTCTGGGGTCTTCATATTAAGAACCTTTAGCTGTTCATATTCGTATTCATCAATCTCTTCCAGTCGAACAGTATCATACCCGCCAACTGGAATTAAATATAGCGATTCCTCATGCCAAATATGTTTGCCATCAGAAGAATAGATAGCCTGTGCTTCTTCTTCGTCACAGAATACCATACGGTCATACTTCTCCTGATACTTTAAGTATATGAGTCTGTCAAGCACATCAACAACTTTATCGTCTTTTATGACCTTGTAGAACATGCGCTCACCTCATTAAAAAGGGTGCCGCATATTTAAGCGACACCCTGTAATATAATTAGAAAGAAATCTCAATCAATACGCCGTTTTGTGTTCCAGCTGTATTGAATCCATATAGGTCGCCCTGTTCGTTTACCGTATATATATAATTTGTATACGAAACATTCTGTGAGCGAGTCCAATAAGGCGTGTAATCTCCATCAACAGCAGCACGCTTTCTAGCATCATTAGATGTCATATAGGAAATTATTTCGCCTTCGTTGACAAACGGCTCTCCACTGACTTCATATGAATTACTAAGTTCGATAGCGGCAGGAATGGAGATGTAGCATTGAGATGCGCTTAGCTCCTTTGACCCGTTGCCGATAGAAGAGTTAACAGTAACCTGCTTAATGAGAAGTTTAATCTTTATAGGCAACGCTTCGTAGAATCTTGTATTCAAGAAAGTATTCAGGTCAGAGCCAGTCCAACCACCAGCGTTACTTCCGTTATTATTGAACACGCGCTTCCTATCAAGTAGATGTTTTGCAAGTAGACTGAATGTACAACGCTTAGACGGCTCATTGCTTAGATAGTATTTCTTGAAGCTGCATACCTCAAGCGCAATATTCTCGTGTGTCCAGCTCGCAAGCTTCTTGCACACTGTATCGCCAAGGTCTTTATACCAAATCTTGCTCCAATACACATTGCCGACAGCGTAGTTCTCATATGCGCCATCGTCAGCCTTAGAGCAACCGAATACAAGAGTGCTATCTATGATTGTTGACTTTGTTCTTTCAATCTTTACAATGTCTGGTTCATTGCCATTAAGGTTAGAATAATATACGTATATATTATTGTCGCCCTTTTTATGTCTAAGCACAACCATGTCACGGCTACCGACAGAACCAGTGCCAGTAGAAGACGTACCCCAGCTCGTCTTGATTCCACCATTAGACCATAGCTTGAATCCGTTTGAGCCGTTTGACTGGAAGCACTGGGCAATTACGCCTTTTTCAGGTGTGCCATTTAAGAACTTATAGTCAATTGCCAACACGAAATCTTTGTCGGTATCGAAAAGCTTGATTCCAGTATCGACATAATTATTACCAGCAAAAACGGTTTTCTCAGAGATAACAGTATTAGATGTAATATCGTCATAGTCAATATCATATCCCATGTTAAATGAGTATGCATCACCAGCCTGAATCTCGGAACCAGAATTATCAACACCAAGTTTGGTAATTGCATAAATCTCAACTGGACGCATATCGCTAAGCTCTTTACCAGCAAGGGCATCTGGCGTATAAGTAAACGTATCGAATATTGCATTTACAGTCTTATCGCCATCAATAAAGCCGCTCTTATCCCATCTATCAAACATATAATATTTATATGCATTTTCCTCAAGTGTATAAGTTGGGATTGCACCAGTGTATTCAACGTTCTCGCCATATAGTCCAGTAGACTCCTGAAGCGTTACGCCACGGGAAACATACTTGATGGCATAGCGTCTCGTTGTTTCACTATATGTAGCCTTTATCGTTCTATCGCTGAAGATAGCCGTCAGTGGCAAATCCCAGCCATTAAATGTAAAGTCCCTACTTACAGAGCTTGGCTTAGTCGGTGTATCAATAGGATTGTCAGCTCTCGTCAACGGGTCAACGGCATTGCCGCCCTTGTCAACATACTGAGTATCGAGAACAGTATCATCATAATTTACAAACTTGACAACAAACTGCTCGACCATCGTATTGAATACAATCTCTAAATCAGGCCATGCTTCCTGATAATCATACAACTGCTGCTGCTTTACAATAGGAACGTGTACCGTGCCAGCCAACACAGCCTTATCGACATTGTATCCGTTCTTATCGATACCAGCCATCTTGTAGATTCTCTCAAGAAGAAACGTATCTTCTAGAGTCCAATCGATACCAGTAATTCGAACCCTATTGACGTTCTTAGCTTTATTAATCAAATCTTTAACATCTATCGTATTACAATTCTCTATGATAAGCGTAGAGATTGAATCGTACCCAGCAATAGAGAGATTGGTTAGGTACATTAGATTCTTCATGTTGATAGATGTAAGTGTGTCAGGTAATTGAGCCAATCTGATGCTGCCGCCACTTGCGAATAAAACACCTCTAAGCCCAGAGCCAGAAGCGTAAAGCTCCTCTAGATTCATGCACTTTGAGAAGTCCAAGCTGCTTACAAGATTTGGTGTGTTTCTGATATCAAGTTTCTCAAGAAGCTTGTTGTTGCCAATAACGAGGTTCGTCAAGAAGGTATTGGAATACCCTTCTGTTGCGTTACCTATGATAAGCTCCTTTAGCTTTTCAGCCTTAGAGAAGTCATTGTCATGGATATAGCAGGCAGACACATCTCCGACAGACTGAATCCTAGATGCACCATAGATAAGCACAGCCGTATCGTCCATTGTATCATATGGACATGTGATATCATACTGTTTGCCAGCTTTCGCCCTCACCTGAGTAGGCGATGAGTTTCCGAACATGACAGATAAATACATATCAGAGAATGGAGTAAGATGAAGAGTATAGTTTGGCGCAACAACGGCATCTTTAGGAGTGTTACATCTAAACATAATCTGGTCAGATGTAGCGGTATTGCCAATGAACTTAGTTGCCATATACATCTCTTGGTCGCGCTCAAACTGTCTGCGCTGATACTTCTTCTTGCCATTCATCATCTGCTCAAGGAAGCGTGTGTTGCCATCCTTATAAGGACGTTCGTATTTACGTACATAGTCAACGCGCCAAAGCTCTTCGCACCACTCGTTCTGTTTCTCATCAAACTGATTGATAAGCGAAGAAGCGCTCCAACAGTTTTTGCTTTCACGGTTTACGTACATCTTCTGAAGCTCAGAACCCATTAGGTCACGAATACGACAGAAGAATACGGATTCAGCAGCATTAAAGATATAACCAGAAGACTTATCTCCATCTATACGATAGTCTGTATCTTCCTTACCGTAGGTCATTGTAAGCTCACCGCTGTTGTTAATACCCAAAGCACTCATTCTGTTACTATATAGGTTGGGCATCCTATATTATGACTTATATTTCTATAAGCGGGGTAGGTTCTTCTTTAAACGGTCTGGATACCGTTGACCCACCCTCTGTACTTTCATTTTAGATTATATGTACAGATCAGACTGTTGCATACTATGCAGATTGCTCTACATAGCCCTTTTCGTTCAGTCGTTGAAGGTAATTACTTATAATTGTTTCGATATTTTTCTTTTCCCAATAAGGAATTCGTAATAAATTAATGTTATTATCAGCACAATATTTATTTTTAATTTTATCATGTTCTTGTGTCTTTTTTAGAATAGATTGATTTGCTGCGATATCATCTCCATGATACCCAGGAGCTATATAATGTTGTTCTCCGTCATATTCTATAAAAAGATTATAGTCTGGTAAATAAAAATCATATTTATATCTTGTTCCATCTATGACAATAGGATATTCTGGAATATGTGATATTTTTTTACTCGCAAGCCATTTGTCTATATACATATTCCAATATGACACAAGACACCCGCACGAATGTGTACTTCCACTAGTTAAACAAATTGACGATGTAACAATCTCGTTTCCACAATCACACTTACATCTATACATTCTTCTGTTAAACTTGTTGCTGTCTTCTAACAATTCAACAACTGTTAGCTTTCCAAATTTTTGACCAACAAGATTTTTTGTGCGTGTTTCACGAAGCATTGCCTTTCTTCCACATCCACAATCTTTTGAATATCCATAAAGAATATTCAATACTCTCACATCTTTAACCGTTCCACATTCGCATTCACAAACAGCATATGCTTGTTTTCCCTTTTTTATAATATTATGAATAGTCCATTTATTTATTTTCTGTCCTATTAAATATGAATATTTCTCTATAACATGCGATTCTCTTTTTCCCCCCATATCAACCTCCTTTCTTATTTAAATTTAATATCGAAACAAAAGTAATCTTCCTCGGCGTTGCCCATCGCTGGGGTTTCGCCGTATATTAGAAAAGGTTTTACAACGACATTACTTTATCGTTATCGTAATCCCAGAAGTCAAAACGATATCCGTTATTGATTCCAGCAGCGGCATCATCAACAGTATAATAAGCAGCCTTATCGCCAAGCGTTGTCGCTTCTTCAGTTGTAATATAATGCTTAGCCCAATGCCAGAAGGTATTCTTACTTCTGTTGTCTATCATCGTATATCTAAGCGTGAACAGATAGAAGTACGTAGCAGAATCAACGATAAACCAATTCTTGAGATTGTTCTTGAACTCATCGTCAGTCGATGTAATTACGAACTCATAGAAGTCTCTCCAGATTTGCTTATTCTGCGTTCTAATTTTATTCTTTTCTTCATCTGTAGAAATAGAAGAACCGTCTTTGGTATCTCCACAACAATCATATCTAAACTCAAACGACCCATCCCAATCATTATACAAAGCATCATATGCCGTATTGCCAGCAGTCCATTCAGCCTTTGTGATAGGATATTTCATAGAACCATCATGATTAGTAACGCCAGTTTGGAATATTGAGTTAGGCAATGTGTTGTCGCTAATCTCAATGGTGAATTCCTTCATATCATCTGGGTCATATGCTCTTGTAACGTCAGTCTTCTTAGAGTCACCGATGTTGCCCAAAGCGTAGAAATGCCATGAGGTATCTTGGAACTCTCTATGTGTCGTTAGGTCTGGGTCAGATTCTTTAATAAATACAACGCAGTTTACAAACTCCATATCATTCTTAATCTTAGAATCTCTACGAGTTGCAGGGGTAGAATATGGGATATAATCATTATATCTCTTCTGAAGATATGCGTTATTTACCATCTCGGAACTTGCGATATTGACCTTTACGTTAAACCAGTTATTAGGCACCGATGTTCTAGTAAGGGCAATCTTGCCAGAGCCGTCAGTAACAGTGCTACCATCGCCAAGCGTAAGCTTTGTAATATAATTCGGGTCTAGCTCAATCTTGCTAGTTACCTGATGCTTACCATCGAAACCAGCAATAAGGTCGATGTTGCGACCAGCTGCACCATACTCATTTGAAGTAGTACCTTGGCCTGCATGATAACAATTCTCAAACTTCCAATTGTCGAGAACCGCATCACCATTCTTATATATACACTCGAAAGACGTATTACCTACAAAGTCCTTCTTGTTATTGGTGAAGTGTGGAGCTTCAATCTTGATAACACGCATATTAGGACAAGCATTGGCAACAGACTCAGGAGTCAAAAGCTTATTCTCATCATAAATCTGGTTGCGTGTATAGCGAGCAATCATCTCAGTTGCGGTACGAGCATCGGCAATAAAGTTAGATAAAATTGCAGAGCTTGTAAGGCTTGTATTGTATGCCTTCATACGATAAATCAAAACATCGCAATCAGGAGAACCGATAGTAATCGGAACAGGAGAGTCCTGAGTAAATGAATAATCGCCTGTATAGCTCATAGGACGGCACGGCGTACCATCTTCATAAGACATGATAATGGGAATGTCGGTATCCTTATTGATATTAAATTCCCACTCGATAACGTCTTCCTCACTATATGGGATATACAAAGACTTTGCGCTTGATTTAATATATGCTTCATGTACGTTCATCTGAAGACCGACATTAGATGTCGTACCAGACTGACAAGTCAAGAATGTAGCATTGCTCTTCGCAACATTTGTTGTCTTGAAGATTAACTTAAATTCCTTACCGTTTCTCTTGGCATCGTCTGCAAAAAGATTATAGGAAATAGTTGCCGTAGTTCCAGCCTTAACACCAAAGTATTGGTCGCCATTATCATCAATCTGATATCCGCCGTTAACCCAGTCGAAGTTATCAGATACAGTCATGGCAACATCGCCGTCAGACCACAATCTATCGTTGTCGTTGTTAGACTTACCAACTGGGTTGAAGTCAAATGCAAGACCAGCGGTAACAGGCTCAACATCAATATCAAGCTTTTCAACAGTTACGGTCAAAGTCTTAACAGTGTCACGGCAAGTGATTGTCAAAGTATGCGTACCGACATCAGAGGGCTTAAACTGCCACGTCTGAGTATTGCTATCAATCGTCAGTGTAGAAACAGTCTTTCCATCGACAGCAAGTGTAACCTGTGGGTTTTCAGTTGACGGGTCGTATACGGTATATACAATGTTTGCCGTATCATACTGCTTGGCTGTAAACTTCTGTTTAACACATCCGATTACAGGCTTATTACTTGTTGAATCATACCAGATAATATCTTTGACGATATGGTTAGACTCGATAGCCTTACCATTAATTTCTGCCGTCATGTATACTTCGAGCAGATGAGAACCATGTGTCTGAGCTGGAAGTTCATATGCTAATGGAACACCAGACACAGTTGTATCAACGGTTCCTATTTCTTTGCCGTCTAAAACAAAATGCACTCTCTTTTGAATGGCACCATATGGAGTATAATCAAAAGAAACTTTACCAATAGGATACGTAAAGGTATCGTTAAATGAAGATTCAAGTCTTACATCGACCCTCTGAACAGTCCAAGTCTTAGTCACAAGACTGCCAGCATCGTCAACGATACTAAGGTTAACCTTGTGCGTGCCTACTGTAATATGGTCGGTGATATCAAAAGAATTCTCACCAGATGCAGCTGTATTCGTAGCAACGATAGAACCGTCAACCTTCCAAGTTGCAGTACCATCACCACCAACATCACCAGATGAATCTGTTCTTGAGAAATTATATTTAATAATAATCTTATCGTCTAATGTCGCAACAACGGGAGTAGTTGTGATATATGTAATCTTTAGGATACTGCTGGTGCCGCCACCGCCGCCACCACCTTGAATCTTGAACTGAGCTTTCGGCTCTTTCTTCTCGTTCTCTTTGCCCTCATTTTGGATTTCCCAAAGAGTGTAAGTCTGCTCTTCATCATATGTGGCATCATATGTCAAACGAGGAGAAGTGTCAAGACCATTAACGGTTTGTTCAAACTTGGCAACCTTATCACCAAGCTTTGTTACATTTTCCTTATTAGCATTTGCTGTAGATGTAACTGCTGCGATGTTTGCATTTGCAGAATTAAGACTGGCTTTTGTGGCAAACTTTTCATCTGCACTACTTTGAATTTCAGACTTAGCAGTGCTAATCTTATTTTCGATAGAAGCAGTATAATTATTAGTCCATTCCTCGGTTGGGTCACTCGTGATTGTAATTTCCTTCATCACGGTTTCGCCATTATAGAACTTCATTTTACTGCCGTCATATGTGACATTAAACTTAGCAAGACCGTCAAGATTAGCGATTTGCTGTTTCACTTCATCAAGTTGGTCTGAAATATCAATGTTGTGAACGATATCATCAACCTGAGTCTTGGTATAATAAGATGACAAAGCTGCATCAACCTTGTTGTTTACAGCGTCACTAACCGTTCCCTCAAGCTGAGTTTTAGCAGTATCGACAGCATGTTGCGCTTTATTTGCAGATGCTTCAGCTTTATCAGCATAATCAGAAATACCATCAACAGTTGTCTTAGCTTCCTGTGCATATCGCTGAGCTTCTGCAACCTTCTCACTCACCTGAGTCATAAAACTGGTAATCCATGTATTATCAGGCTCAATAGCTCCGTTTCCAGCAAGAGACTTAAGCACGCTTAGCTGGTTATTTGGCTTTGTCTTCCATACATACTCATCGCCCTTTGAGTTTACACCAGATGCAATAATCTCAAACTCAAGAGTACCCTCAACTGCTGTTGCATTCTTGTTGACAAGCCAACCGAATCTAATATACTCATCATTATAATATACATTTACAACGTTGCTATGGTCTTCATATCCATCCTTGTTGACATAATGAATAATAATGGTCGTATTAAGAAGGTCAAAACCATCATATCTACGCGGCATCTTAAATGGGATATACTGAGAGTTCGATTCTTGTGTAAGGTTGATTTGCTTCTTGTCGATTAAGACATTCTTCAATTCGTCAACATTTGAAATGTTATCATCTGAATACTCTTCGTAATATAGGTAATTACTGCTGCGAGTCCAACCTTCTAGCGAATCATAAGTCACAGCGACAGCGGATTCATCATCAAGAGATGTAAGAGAGATGTCATCATATGCTGGCACATCATCATCAAGAGACATAGGAGAAATGTTATTATTTATCATTCTCGCATTGTTATTTTCTTTAACTTTATTTAACGAGTCTTTAAAAGATAAACCCATTGTCATCCTCCTTTCAAACAATAATAAAAAGAGGATGACAAATCATCCTCATATTATTCAATAAATATAAGTGTATTTAGAAACTGACAACCTTGCGGCTATCTTCTAACAGCTTTGCAACACCTGCTCCAACCTCAAGATTTGAGAAGTCAACGGCAGTAGTTCCATCAACACCGTCATCAACGTTAAGAGAAACTTCATCGCCAATCTTGTTTGCCCCAGATAGAAGCTGTAGCGTTTGCCTATCTGCGTCATACGCAATATTATCTGCCTTAGCTGCATCATATGCGTCACCAATGTCAAGTAATTCTTTAATTTGAGCATCCATCTTGATAATTCTCTGGTCAAGCGCACCAAGAGCGGCATCTGGGATAATATCGCTCCACGCGCTAATGGGAACGATATTTAACTTTGCGGTAGAAGTCTTTCGAACACGCTGAATACTTTCACCATTTTCATCTAAATCGCTATAGATAAAAGTAAGCTGTAGTTCAACTTCTCCAGTCTCAGCAGTTAGTTTGCTGTCAATTGGAACAACATATTTTAGATACTCCTGATACCCATCTTCTGAAAGCTCAAGAATATCGCTATGATATTTCTTGCTAATAGGTAAAATATATTCCATAACAACAGTACATGCGCTCATATCGTACCCGTTATATGTCGGTTCTGCAAGAAACCATAGATTATTAAACAACTTTGACCTTTGCATAATGCGTTCCTTTTTGCTTGCAGTCAAAGTATTGTCTTCATTTACTAAAATTACATAAGCCATAAAGACACCTCATTTCATAAAGCATTCATTGTATATTTGTTACCAACCGCGAGTATCTTCAATGAACGTATGATTAGATAAGTGCTCTTCATATGATTCAACGATAATGCGGTATGCAATATCTACTTCTCCATTAGTCAGACCATTATTACTAATAAGGTCTTCATATTCTTTATATATTTTAAAAACTCTATTAAACTGCTCTTTGGTGACAAGGACACTAGAATTCGAAACCCTTGATGCAAAGTCTATAATAGTATTTCTCTTATTATCGACAAGAATAGACACTATATCTTTATTCGCTTCATCGAGTTTTTTATTTAAATTACGTACAAGTTTATCTTCCATATTAAGTTGTTTATTAACACTATCAATCCACTTATCTCTCATAGAGATATTATCTGCACTATAATGCTTATCGATATTGTTAACTATATTTTTTAAATCTTGTATCGTGTCTGGTAGTTCTCTAATTACTTTACGCTCGTATTTCTTTCTTGCGAAATACTTTCTTATGATCATAATCTCTGGGACTGCCTTACCTTTAAAGTTTAAAAACTCACCAATAAGCTGAAGAACAAACAACACAGCAATCAAGGCAATCGCTATTTGAGATGGTACATTAAGATATTCTATATAATTAAGCATTTACATTTACGCTGCCTTTCATTCGATGTTGGCGTTCTGGTATATTAAAAAAAGATAAGGGAGGAGTGGTTGAATTCCTCCCTATGTTTGTGAATATATATTTAATTGTTATATTTAAAACGAACCTGCATTCAACTTGCGCTGCAACGCTTTGACCATAGAAGACGGTGCGCTTACAATGCCATCCTGAGTGGTTCCAAGATAACGCTGTAAAGCCTTGCATGTATTCTTGCCAAAGTATCCATCGGCAGATACGCCAATCTTTCTCTGTAGCGCCCTAACCATCTGAGAGCCACCTCTGCCAGTCTTCCATGAAGCACGTTCAAGACCACCACGATTTACAGAAGCCATGTTATTAGCGTCCTGACCGCTTACAATGCCATCTACAGTGGTTCCAAGTGTCTTTTGTAGCGCCTTTGTTGTCGCAACACCCCAATATCCATCAACTGACAGTTTGCCAGATGAAGCAGATGTAGATGTAGTAGTAGAAGAGCCGCCAGACTTACTTCCATTGGTTACATTGATTGCAGTATGCCTACTTTCGTTAAGTAGAATGTCGCCAGCAAGCAAATAGGCATCGCTTGTAAGATACTTAGAATCTGTAAGCACCTGAAAACCAGCTGCCTTAAGAGCGTTCTTCTCACTCCAAGTCGTGATGCTTGGATTTACATTCTGCATAGCAGTATTACCGAGACGATAACCAGCACCCTTAACAATAGCGGCAACGCCACTAGAGCAGTCTGCTTCACATTTAACTGTAATCTGAGCAGGGTCGTAATTGGATGCCTTTAGATGATTCCAAAATGTAAGGCGCTCGTTCTGGTCATAACCAACCAAGTTATTCTGAGCAGCCTTAATAGCCATATCTGCAATAAGATTGCGAGTCTTTGCGTCTGGATGTCTAAGCACTACATTCCAGCTATCATTCCACCAAGGACGAATATACCATTCTGTCTTAGACTGGTCACCAGCCTGACCACCACTATATCTATTGCGCTCATCGTGTCCACAGTTAGAAATACTCATATCACTTGACCTCACTTTCAACAGTTTTGTTTTCAGTGAATACCTCTCTCATCGTCTTGAGAGCGTCATCAATGGTTTCATCAATCCAAGCAATCAACGCTTCTTGGTCTGTAACCTTTGACAGAACTGGGTATTTCTCGAAAATCTCTTCGATTACTTGAGCGCGTTTGACAGAACCAGCTTTCTTATAATCCTGCCAATCAATTTCAGCATCGGTAATTAGTTTCAGCATTGTCTCCTGAACCTGCTTTTTGGCAATTGCAATCTTCTCATCATCTGACTTACTGAAAAATTCCTTTGCCTTCTTGCCTATAGAAATAAGAAGCGCTACAATAACAATGATTACAGTCCAGTTATCATTGACTAACTGAAGAAAATTCTGAATAGCATATAATGCATTGAAGTCAACGTTCATAAAATCACTCCTTAAAGATGTTTAATCATATTTCCATATATATCCACCACATGTTTTTTGTTCTCCTCTACACGTAGCCCTTATATCGGCTGGGTTAATTTTATTTTCACGACCAGCATCTTGAGGAGATTCATATTTTTTGATAAAATTATTATTTTTATCAAATTTTAACACTGGTTTGCTACGTTTCTTTGGTGGAGTATAACTCGGAGCAACCCCATTATAATCTCTAGACCACATCCACAAATAACCAACACCAGTCTTTGTTCTTCCAGAACAGGCATAAGTAATAGTATGCGAATCACAATTATATTGCTTAGCAGCTTCACTGGCAGAATTAAACTCTTTTATAAAACTGCCATCTAAATTAAACTGCATTACATGCTCTGTTTTAATTTGTTTTCGAGAAAAATCAATATGCTCATTTTTAAACTCATCAACATTTGGAACATCATTTTTAAATCTCCAAATATATCCACAAGAATAATTATATTTTCCCCTACAAGCATTTAAAATTGAAACACCAATAAAGCAGTCATTTGACTTAGCCGCTTCACTGGCGCATTTGTACTCTGCAATAAAATTTTGATTCATATCAAATTGATAAACTGGTTTATATTGGTCATATAATGAATCATCAAAGTTCTCTTTGAATTTTAATAAATCGGGTACATCGTGTTTGTATTGCCACACATATCCACCAGCATAAATATATTTATTCTGACAACATGCAATAATGTTAGAAGATGGTATATTGAATTCTCTTTCAACGTTGGCAATGCTATTGTATTCTTTAATGAAGTTTCCATATATATCAAACTGATATACTGGAACCATTTCATCATATCTATATCCACCAATACCACCAACGGCAACATTATACCCGTTTTTATTGATAAGCGAATCAAGTTTGTCTATTAAAATTTTTTCAAAATTCTCAGCTTCATCTTTTGTTATTCCAGATGCTACAATTTCATGGTAAAATCCATCCCAACCATATTTTTTTATAGCATTATAAAACAACTGATTTTTATATCCAAGACCATTAAGCCATCTTTTTTCTGGACTTTTACTGGTAACGCCAACATAACATTTGAAATTCTTTTTATTTATATGAACATATACAGTCCATATATTGTCTTGATTCGAATCGTCCAATTAAAACTCCTTGCGTTATATACAACTAAAATGACTGGTCGCTTGGCATACAATCATCATTTGATGTATCGTCATTGCCCTGAGCATTTTTCATAGCAGTATCATATATTATACCGCCAGAAGTATTTTCTTGACAAGATTTCCAATAATATCCAAGACAGATTGGTACTAAAGATACTGGAACACCAATAAGTACATATAGTGCGCTCAAATCGCCAGTCTTTTCCATGATACGTTCGCAAAAGAATAATATTTGCAAGCACAGCGCGAACACAATAAATAAAACAATCTTACTGGTTGACGGCATTTTGAACTTAAAACTGTACTTTTCTCTTTCTTTGCGCAGCTTCATTTCTCGTTCTTTGCTCTGATTCATTCTTTTAATAGCCTTCATCTGAGCGTTATAATCTCTATCAGATATATAATTCATAGACAATCACCGCCAATCAAATTATTTCTCTTCTGTTTCTATACAAACCGCTTGGCATCCAAGCTCTTTATATACATTGTTAAACCTTTCAAGCGGATACGCGACCTCGCCGACAAGTGGGTCAATAACATATACGCTGTCTAGTTCTATTCTGGTAACAACAACACAATGCGGATTTCTAAATAATCTATATCCATTTGACTCATAATTTGATGGTTTAGGGTCATTTAAATACATAGTCACCCATACAACAGAAGGGAACTTTAATTCGGTCAAATCCGCGCCAGTGTATTCAACTGCAACCTTATTGCTATTTTTTAAAAATTTATTTGCAGTTATCACAGAACACGGTGCCATACAAGCCCACCCGTCTGTGGCGCTATATGGATTTCCCCAAAAGCTGTATACAAAATCACTTCCGTCACTTTTAGGCATAGCATCGGCAACATCGAACTTCGTTACATTTACACCGTTCATTCGCAATAACGTTCCAAGAGCTGTCGCTTCACACCCAGTAGGAAGCTCTGGCATTTGCAAATCATGCTTTTCATCAAAAACATACTTCACTTGCTTATCGTATAATATCGGTGTTTCAACATCATGTTCTGCAACAGCGTTTTGTTGCGCAATATTACATGAAACAAACATAATCATAAACGATGCCAGAATAACAACAGCAAAGATGGCAATTACTTTATTAATACGCCTATTCACGACATCACCACAAATTCTTATATTCCCAAAAGCTCTTTCAGCCTATCTATTGTAATCGTAGTCACAGAACCATCTGTATCAACATATAACAGTTTGCCAGCTTCAGAGCTATCACCAGTCAAATCAGTATACTTTCCAGAAGTGGCAACCGACTTTAGCAATGGCTTATCTTTTAAATCATTATAGCTACCAGACTTAGCAACAGATGCCAAATCAGATATATCACTACAAGTCAATTGTTTTGCAACTACTTTATCATTATCGTCAAGAGACAGAACTTGACCATTCTTAGCATTATCGCCAATCAAGTCGGTATAGCTGCCAGACGTAGCAATCTTTGCTAGGTTAACGATAACGCCAGAATCAATCTTAACACCAGTATCAAGTTCTAGGCTTCGAGCCATAATATTGCCACTGATGTAGAGTTCTCCTTTATCATTGACATTAAAGACAGATTCATCTCCGTTAGTAATGTCAATAACGTTATCATTTTTAGGGCTAATCGACACCCTGTTGGTGCCGTGACTTACCTCTAATCCGTTATCATTGAAGACAAGCGTGCCAGCATCGTTCTTTAGCTCAATATTCTTGCCTAAGAACAGTTTACCGATAATTGTTTCACCATTGATTCCATAAGTGCTTACCGTATCACCAGTATCAGGGTCGGTATAATAGTATTTGCCTATAGCCGTCTTTGTCGTAGCCCAATTATCATCGGTAATTGCAATCGTTGAATTAATAATCTTCATCTGTGTAGGTTCATAGTCATTTGATACTTCATCAAACTTTCTGAACAACATACCATGATTATCCCATGATTGCGTCTGATTGTCAGAACCACCGACAATCTTTGTATGCGTCACGTCAAGACCATTATCAATCCAATTGTTGACAACAGCAGTTCCCTTTTCTCCCTGCTTTGCCTGTCTTTGTACATAGCTATAAGACGTAGCCATTGAAGAAGCTTGGTCTATAACGCCCTTGATACTCTTGATTGAACTCTTAACTCTGACGGCATCAGAAAACTCAACAGAAATATTATCTAGGTCATCATAATCTATGGTATATTCAATCAATCTAAGTTTATATAGTTTATCGTCAACCATAACCCTAAGCCAATTGCCGATGGCAAAATCGTTAACCAATGGCGCAAATTTACTAATAAGCAAGAGATTCTTTAAGTCTGCACTGATTGTAGTCTGCAACTCAGAAGACTTATATATTTCATCATTAGCAACACTGATAAACTCGTTTGCCTTCTCAAATAACTCTGCATTGTTAAGACCATCTGAAATATAATTTTCATTAGAGTATTTGTCTTCTCTACGGAACGAGCAGAATTCAAGCCATAGATTAGCACCGCCAGAATTATAGTTAGTTAGATACTGCTGGAAGTTAAGGATGTCTTGAGTCTTATCTTTTTCCTCGATAATATAGTTCTGTAGACCATATTCTTTCAAATCTCCATCATCATCTCGTCTGCCAGATATCAGATAAATCTCATCTTGACGAGTCTTCATCTCTTTTTCAATAGCGTTCATTCTGTCGATATATGGAGTGTAAAGCTTATCATATAACTCTTTAGACCACGAAGAACCTTCGTTCACTCCTTGCTCAACAAGGATGTCTATGCAGCTCTGGCAAGCATCGCGGAAAGAGATAAGCCTGTTTAGGCAATACTTCTGTAACTCTTTTTTAAAATCATCAAACGAGCCGTCAATATCAAATAGTTCAGAAATTCCATATTTATTCTCGCTATCTTCCTTTGCAAGAGTTTTATCAATCTTTTGCTTGATAAATTTTTCATAGTCGCTATTTATCGTCACGCTTATTTCTTTGCTTGTGAACTTATCTTCTTCATCAGAATAATTAGTCACATCAAAGCAACCAGTCCATATTCTCGTTGGGTCTGGTTTAGCTCCAGACAAAGTAGAACCATCATGCACTTTGACCCTATACCTAGTAGAATCAACAACAACCTTCGCCATAGACAAGACAACGCTATCGGCAGTAGCGACAGATATGTTATCTATCTTTTCAACTGCAACAGGAGATAGGTTTGCGGCAGTAAGCTTTGCTGCTTCCTTCTCGGCATTGGTATCGCTCATCTCGACAATAGGCATTAACCCACTTGTAAGATACAACCCTAAGTCAATAGTATTGTAATAAGCATTCATTAAGGCGGGATAACCCTTTACTGGAAACTCAATCTCCTGAAGGTCGTTGTTATATCCCACTTCTTTTTTAATTGCAATGTGCTCATTTTTTGAACTGAACAATCTTTCGTCTGCTGATGATTTAAGATATATATTTTTATTGCCGTACTTAACAATAAGCTCATTATACCTATTAACAACATCTTCTTTATCAGCCAGATAAACATAATCGTTCTGATACTTTGCATATAGCTTATTATATGAGTCAATAGCCTTAACAAGTTCATCGGACATATCATGTTTAGTATCATCAGAAATATACCAGATATAATCACTACCATTTGGGTTGCAGTTCCTAATGGTAGCCGTCATCAAATCGTCTCCACCCTCAAGCTTAAAGCAATTCTTGATAGATTCGGTATCAGATGACATATTGATGTTATCTGCAATCTCATCAGCTGTTACAAATATGGTAGTGTCTTCGCCATATCCCTCATCGATATCCGTGCTGCCACACTTAGGACACACATCAGTATACTCACCTCTGTGTCCACACTTATGACAGTTTGATTCAAGGTCATATGCAGAAACAACCCTCTTTAAATTGCCATACTTATCAGCATTAATATCAAACACAAACAAACATTTTATTTCCTCTGCAACATCTTGAAACCCATCATAAATAGATTTATCATCAAAAGAAAATGTTCTTTGAATCTTTGCAATCGTAGCATCAACATGACCAATTGTATAGTGCGGAGCTTTTTCTAGCATCCTATGGAGGAGAGAAGAGCTTGGTCTATCTGGATTATAGAAAATAGTCGGATGGTCTTTATCATAATCTTCTCTTGCGATATCATCTTCGGTATTAATTTCAACATTGTACAGCATAATTTGAGACAACTCGGCGCATCCAAGATTAGTACCAGTCACGGTCTTTACCGTTTTAGTATCTTCGTCTGTCTCGACAGTAATCTCAAACCATTGATTCCACTCTAGACAATATATAAGCCTAAAGTTGACAATCTCATCCCACAAATTATTTTTATTTTCATCTACTGTTTTATATACTTTAAATGATATCTCAGAAGCATCATTCATCGAATCAGTTGATTCTATTTCAACAGCATCTATTCTCCCAAGCTTATCGCCATTCTTTTTTGCCAATATAATCGTTGGTGATTGTGGATTATGAGCAGCATCAAAGTCAATCTTTATAGCCATATAAACCACCCCAACTATATAGTTACCTTAACTATAGGCGAATAAGTTATCTTAACCGTACACGGCAGGGACAGCGTTATCTTATTCTTCTTGTCTCTAAATGTATTCTCTAATCTAAAGAAAGCCCAATTAAAATCGTTCTGTACTTTATGAGAAGATAAAGAAGAGCTAATCATTGGGTATGATACTTTGATAACTTCACCCTTTTTGCAATTGGCAATTCTCATAACCCTGTCGTTAAAAGAATTCTTCATTGTAAAATCACCATCTTTGTCTATGGTGATTTCCATATCGGGATAAATGCAGCCTTCTTCATCAGACTCATTGTAGATAACATTTATGCCATTATCTGAAACATTCTTAATTGTAGTTACGATAGGCTCTCTGATGGCGAATGGTCTGTTGGTAAACATCTCAAGTTCAAACCCATAAATCATACCACTAACTTCAATTCTGCTTACATTGAATGAAGCTTCAAAATATACACCAGAGTATTCATCGTCAAGCAGTCTGAATTTATGAAAACCCTTTCTGTTCAGCCAAGACATGATAGTGCGCATCTCATCGAATGAAACTGTATCGGTTTGATTTGAATCGCATTTATTTTTACATATCTGAAAAGTCGTGTTAAGACAATCTTCATATGTAGAACTCGTTAGCTCGTGCTTCATTCCGTTCAAAGTCGGTACAGTATTAAAAGTTATCTGTGAACCATTGTCTATCGTATCGACATCGCTTGAATCAAACTTGCATATAATAAATCCAATGTCGCTCAGCTTGACACCATCATATTCAAAGTCATATGCTTTCACCGACACACCTCCAATCGCTCGAAGTTATATTTATTTTAAAAGAAAACGAATGATATTCCATCTGCCCTTAAAGACCTCTTCATTCATAATCTTCTTCATTTCAGTTAATTCTCCAACGAGCTTATCATAAACCTCACATTTGCTCTTAATGTCTTCGACAATTTGCTCCATTTCAACGCGAAGAGAATCTATTGAACTAATTAGTTCATCCTTCTCATCGCAATCTATTTCAAGCTCGGAGATTCTTTTTTTAAGAGATTCAATCTCATTTGTCTGTCTCTCAATAATTCTACTTTTAATATTAGATTTTCTATTTCTTTTTCCAGTATTCATACTACTACCTCGTTTCAAACAAAAGAGAAGGGGGAGTGTATATAAGACACTCCCCGCTCAACAAGTAGGCTATATTATTCGGCTAAGCCAACCCGTAGCCTTCGGGTAAATTAACGAATTGCCTTGCCTTTTGCTAGGCTACTCTTACCTACAATTGGGTCAATAGTCATAGACATGATAAGGCGTTCAAAGTTCTTATCATGCTGCATAGACTTAAGCAGTTCGTCATAATTCTTGACATTAGGCAGATTGAATACAACCTTGTCAAGATTCTGGGTGTATGTTGTCTTGTTCCCAACATTAGCACCAGTATCAATCTTATCAAAGTCAAGATTGTCCTTGATAAAGTCAGATGGATTGTTTGCCATATTCCAGATATTAGAGCTTGCAGCAGATGTAAGCACACTATCATTCTTGGCAAGAGGAGTCAAGATAGCTCCGTCAGATGGGCGCATAATCATCTCTGAACCATTTTCCTGCGTCCAAGCCATCTCATTGTTTCTGATATTCTTAGCGCCAAGTGCGTATGCGCTAACATCAGATTTCTTAAACCAGCCAGTATATCCACTTGAAAGCTTATGCCAACGAGTTAATACATAGCCGTTGCGCTCCTGTAGAACGGTATATATTGGGTCGCTTCCAAATGTCTGCCTGCCACCGCCATTGCCGTAAGAGTCTGCGTAGATTCTAGCTCCACCAGCATTAATCATGCCACCGACAGTAACTTGCTTTGGCTGCGGTTTCTGTTGTGGTTGAGGTGCTGGTGCTGGAGCTGGAGTAGGCTTTGGTTTCTCAGTTGCGGCAGAAGAAGCACCAGCCGCCTTTATCTTAGTACCAGCAATCTTATTCAACTGTGCAATCATATTCTGGATATTGGTATTGATATATCCAAGAGCAGTATTGGTAGTAGTCAGAGCCGTATCAAACTTCGTACCATACATTGTGATTACATTCGAGATACTGCCGTTACCAGAAAGCCATATGGTATTCATAGACTCTGACAAAGTATAGCCAACCTTATCAGCCTGAGATTCTATCGTAGCTCCGATAGTTGAAGCGTTATTGTTAATCTCAGAAATCATATCAGCCATAAGAGCGTCAATATCGTCAAGACGCTGATTTAGAATGGTTTCATAATCAGTATATAAATCATCGAGCATCTTCTGTTGGTCAGAAATGTACTGTTCGTATTCCGTCTCCTCTAAGTCAGATTTAGCTTCTTCAAGGTCTACCTTGATTTGCTGAATCTTAGCCTTAGTTTCTTCAGATGCATCGCCCTGATATGCAGCCATCTGCTTTTCAAGACTTGCAATATCTTTAGTTTGCTCTTTTACCTTCTTCTGATAGTCATATAAGTCCTTGGCTGCGTCAAGAGCATCATTGCGCTTATCAATAAGCTTCTGCAACGAATCAAGCTCTTTGTCAATACCATCAGAAACCATATCCTTAATAGAGTTCTTCATGTCCTCAGCATTAAGAATGGCTTCTTGCTGAGCTTCGATATACTCTTGCAGTTGATTTGCAATATCTTGATTATATGGGTCTTTAGCAAGGTCTGCCTGAAGTTCTTTAATCTTCTTAGCATACTTATCAGCTTGAGCCATATACACGTTATATTTAACACCGTACTGACCCATAGATGCCATGCCTTCATCTGTAAGCTGACCGTTATCTTCATAGAGCTTCTTGTTACTCATAAGATTAATCAAGAACTCAGACTCATCGGCGACCTTAGAAATCTTATCCTGAATCAAATCAAAGATTTGCCAATCTAGCTCACGAAGATTCTTTTCATACTCAAGAAGAGAGGTGTTGCATTCTTCAATGGACTTAGTTACCTCATCAATTGAGTTGACCATATTATCTTTATCTTTAGTTAGTTCGCTACACTAACCGAACATTGTTATCCCTCATGCTTTCACATGAGAAGAGACTATATCTTTTACCTATAAATTTAATTTAGTGGCAATAATTTTTTCAATATCATTACCATCCCAATATGGGATACGAATAATGTCTATATTATGCGATTTACAATATTCATTCTTAATTTTATCATGCGCAACTGTTATATCATGATTTCCATATCCAACTTCCCAATAATGTATCTGTCCATCAAATTCAATTATCAAATTATAATCTGGCAAATAAAAATCAAATGGCAAACATTTTTTATCTCTACAATCATCAAATGATTTCCATTGTTTAAACGATATATTACACTTTTCAAGATATTTTCTAATACGAAATTCTCCAATGCTTTCACGCTTTGAACAATGTGGGCATCTTGTTTGATTTTGATGAACATAGTTATCAAGACTTGTAGCATACACTTCGCCACATTCTCCACATTTAACCAGAAGATTCTTATCTGTTACACCAGTATAATCATCTTGGTTCATAAGAATATTATTATTAACGCCATTGATTACTGACTCAACATATTCTTTACTATGAGTGGTTTTTGCAGCGCGTTTTTCATAAGAACAACAAATACATTCATGTCCACGAAGCATATTGTTTAATATTTGAGTTTGAATTCCATGTTTACTACAAACATACTCAATATTCATATTCATGCCATCATATTCAGATTCATCAGTAATTAACTGATAATTCTTTTCAGAGCAAATTTTTCTAAGTTTATCAAAGCTCTCTTTTGCTCTTTCATTATGCGTATTAGACCACTGTTTATTAATTCTACAATCATTACATGAATCTATATTTTTATTCGCACGTCTATTGAAATTTAAAATAGTTGGGTAGTATGCTTTCCCACAAAAATCACATATTACTTCAATATGATATTTAGAACTGTTTAATAAATCTTTTGCTTTTACAAGAAATGCGTCTCCATAATTAGTAAATCTATATCCTTTTGACTCATAATGTTTTCTTGTTTTTGCACTCCATTTAACTTCAACAAGTTGATTTTCATTATACATACGCACCTCCAATTAAGCAAAAACACTGTATCACATTATATCATATATATTTATTAGTTAAACTTAAATTTATAGGTAATCTATTTTTTCGAATCGCCAATAGCTTGCGATTCTACTCCCATAAGGGATAGTCGTTGAACGTTCCGCTGTTCGCGGCTTCGCTGCTGATTTCCCAATCTTTTCATTTTTCAAACTATCACGCTTACGTATATTTCATCGTTACGTTGTAGTAGAAAAGCTCTTAGGGGTTTCCAGCAATTAAATAGAATTTTACTTGCATATCACTATGCAAGGTGGCAATTTATTTACCACGACTCACTGTATTTTTCAATAGTACCGCTATTCACAGCGTTATTTAACTCGACAACCATTTCATCACGTTGCTTCTTAAGCTCTTCCTGCTGCTTCTTGGCATTTGCAGACATGGCATCATAATATTTACCAGAAGTAATATATCCAGCAGTCTCAGTCTGAGATACAAACTCATCGAGCATATCTTTCTCATGCTGAATTACACCGAGGTAACCATCGTACTTAGTTGAGACGTTTTCGAATCTCTGCTCGTATAGCTTTGACTCGCTTTCACGCAGGTCATCAATGGCATCTAAACAATCTAATGCTTTCTCATACCACTGCTTGTATTCCGAAATCTTATTATTAAGGTCATCGTCAGTGATTTTCTCTATATCTATTGTACCGTCTCGAACCTTTGCTGCATAGCCACCATCAAGACCGACAGAGTTTGCCTGCTGCATATAACGATTATATGCCTGATTCTGTAGGTCAATCTCTCTTCTGGTCTGATTAATCTGGTCATTAAGAGCAGTACCGCGCTTAGTCCAATTCTTAAATGTACTAGTGGCGGTTTTATCGAGCCTTGAAATTGCTCTTTCAACACGATTTAAAGCAGTCTCAATCCAATCAAGAGTCTGCTCAGACTTCTCCGCTTCTTTGTTTGCATTTGAATTAGAACCAGAATTTGAGCCAGAAGACCTTGAGCCAGATGACCCTGAGCCGCCACCAGCATTTCCTCTTGTTGAATTGTTAGAGCCATATGTAGGTCTGCGCGAAGGAGTTCCGCGACTGAAAGCAGTGCCTTCTGCCAAAGCCTTACCTCGACCACCACCGCTTGTAATGCGACCATTCTTAAACAACTCTTCGGTCTGTTTATGATTGAATACTATATCGCCCTTTTTGTAATTAACAAACTCTGCACCATCATCGCCAACGGTAAAGAAACGACCATTTCTTACAATCATTTCCTGACCAAGTTCACCAACAAGAGCGGTGCCGTCTTCTTTGGTTCCCCAGTTTCCTTTGGCAAATGCATTTCCAGCAGTACCATTAACATTAGCAGTTCCATTTACCTTACCCTTGCCGCCACCAGTAATAGCAGCACCTATATTTTGAGCTATACTACCAATGGTTTGTATGGTATATGTAATAGTACCATTTAAATCCAAATCTGGCATGGAAGTCATATTACTACTAAAGTTAACAACGCCGTCATTAAATACCGTTTGCGGGTCTTTAATAAGTTGTCCCTGATAATAGACCTGACCATCTTCAAATGTTAATTGAGGTGTCTGAACAAGCGTTCCGTTGTAATAGACCTGACCGTCTTGATAAGTTACCGCTTCTGGATTTGCAAGTTCGCCATTATAATAAACTTGTCCGTTATTAAATAGCAAAACTGGCTCTTCAACAAGCTCTCCCTTATAATAGACCTGTCCGTCTTTTCTTTCTACATCTGATTCATTAACGACTTCACCGTTGTAGGTAACTTGTCCATTAAGCAACAGGGCTGGCTTTTTTGTAAGCACGCCCTCATAATAGACCTTGCCGCCTTCAAATGTAGTATTTTCAATAAAGTCTTTATTTTTAAGATAATACTCAACGGCAACTTTTTGTTCTTTATTACTAAGATTATTAAAGAAGTCTGGATTCTTGGCAATAAAATTAATTGCAACCTGTCTATCTTCATCAGTATTAAGGTTATCAAGAAAATCTGGGTTTTCTGCAACAAACTCTATAACTTCTTGCTTTCCCTCATCTGTGATTCCATTGTCGCTCATAAAATCTGGATTTTTAGCAACAAAAGACACTGCTATTTGACGTTGCTCATTATCCTTAAGACCAGAAATAAAATCTCTATTCTTTGCAATAAACTCTATTGCAACTTTCTTTTCCTTGCCATTAAGACCAAGGTCATCAAAGAATCCAGGATTTCTCGCAACAAAGTCTATAGCAATTTTCTTTTCTTTGTCATTTAATTTAAGGTCGTTAAGAACATCATGATTCTTAGCTACAAAATCTATGACAACCTTTTTTTCTTTGTCATTTAAATTAAGCTCATTAAGAACGTCTTCATTATTTGCAACAAAATCAACAATAGCCTTTTTGTCTTCTGGCTTATAACTATCAATATCATCGATATTTTTAACAAACTTAACAGTTGCCATCATATCTGATATTTTAACATCATCAATATCTTTTGTATCGGCAAGAAACCTAGTTACAATAGTAAATTCTTTGCTATTCTTATCAATGCCAAGATATGAAGGTATGTTGTTAATGGTGGTCATCAGGTTTGTTTTTGCGTCACCGTCAGCAACATTCGCATTAACCCATAGGTTTAAGTCTTTTTCTATTTTTTCTGGCTTAGAAAGTTCTTCTTTTTTACTATCTTCTTTTTCCTTTGCCTGCGAATCATCATATTCAGCATCAACTTCAACTTTAAATTCTTTTCTTATTGATTCTTTTTGCTCGTCAGTTAAAATGCCATCAGAACCCAATAAAGCAAGCTTTTTTAAATCATCAATGTCTCCACTCATCTTAGTCTGAATGTCAAGAGTGGTAGGTACTTTTACTTCACCAGATTCAATTCTACTTTTAATTTCATCTACATTAAGACCATCAATGCCAAATTTAATTTTTTCTTCTTTGCTAAGCCCATCAAAGTATTTGGCTATATCATCAAGCTCACCCTGCAACTTCTGAATATCGGTATCGTTTGTTTTTGGGTCAAGCTTCAACTGATTTAAAGTAGCTAATTTAGTCTCATAATCCTGAAGCTTTTTAAGCGGCTCTTCAAAATCACTATCATCGACAGTTAATCCAATATAGTTATGATGCTGAAGATTATCAATTTTTGCCTGAAGAGTTGATACAACTTGCATCGCTTCTTTTGCACCTGAAGCGTCAAAATTATATGTGCCATCTTCATGCCAAAACGACTTATCTTGTAAAATATTTTGAGCTTCTTTTAATTGGCTTTGTAAATCTTTGATACTTGTTGTATCAAAATCAAAGTCAACTTTTGTCTTACCCATATTCTTCAGTGTTTGAGCAGCTGCCCTTGCTTCATTCTGCATATCAGCAAGTTGCGTATATGTGCCACTAAAGTCAACAACAAAACCAGCATCCTGCGAAGCCCTCATAAATATCTGCACAAGCTCTTCGCTGATACCCATTGCATCGGCAACAGCCTTATCACCATCAATACCGAAATTAAACGACTTCATATCGCCGTTTTCATCGTACTGAATCCAGTCTTTACCAAGCTCTTTTTGTTTTTGACCAACAGCATCAAAGAAGTTAAAGATACCTTCAGATGTCAGTTCGCCGTCTTTATTAACGGTAAAGAAATCGCTAATACTATAATTAGTACCCTGAATAGTTGAATCAAGCTTTGCCCATTGCTCACGATAATCCTGTACTGATTTACCAGCACCATTCCACTTATCTTCGCCCCATATAAGTTTGAAGTATTCTTCCGTACCATTATCAATCCAGCCATTATCAAGCTCTTTTTTTATTCCTTCTTGCGCAGAATAAACCTGTTGATACATATCTCGGTTATTACCAGCAGATTCAGCTCTCTGCCATTCTGCATATGAAGAGGTCAAACCCTCATATGAAGTAGCAAGCTCAGCAAGGTCGCTTATCTGCTTGCGAATATCTTCACGCTCATTAATCCACTCAGCTTTTTGAGAAGCGTCACTACAGTCCTTTATTTTATTAGTTAGATTTTCATATCTATCCTTTAGCGCATCAATATTTTTATCAGTTTCTTTTAGCTTTGTATCGGCAAGTGCGCTTTCATATTCATTCACTGCCTTAGCATTAAGACCAATGCCATTAGCAGTTTCTTCAAACAGCCTAGCTGCATCATAATTATCAAGAGACTTATATCTATCTATAAGCGCCTGCATTGATTCTTGCGTAAGACCAGTGCCAGACCTTGTTTCTGCTATGGCAGAATTTAACTTTTCAAACCCTTCGGCTTCAGCTTCAACATCTATGGTAAAACGCATAGCTTCTTTATATTTGGCATAATCTTGTATTTGCTTCTTTATGCTTTTATCTAGATTCTTAGTATCTAATTTCTTTAGATTAATCTCGCCATTTGCGCTTAACTCAACAGCGGCTTCAAGTTCGCCCTTGCTTAAACTATTGGTAAACTTTTTAGCAACATCTTTATCTACTTTATTTTTAGTTAAAGAGTTAACAAACTTTTTTTTAAGCTTAACAACCTCGTCATCGATATTGCCATCGTCATCAACCTCAAGACCAAGTTGTACACGAAGAGCATTTGCCGTTGCGCCATCTGTTTTGGCTATTTCATTAATAGCATCATTTGCATTATTTACTGCTTTTGTATATTCGCCAACTGTGCAATCGCCGTCATTAAGCCGAGTCTTCATTTCAATAAGAGTTTCAAATTTATTCTCTTTATCTTTTCCTATTGATTTGATTCCGCTCGTTAATGCACGAAACTGTTTTAACTGAGATTCAACAGACGATAAGTCGAATATATCACCATAGTCCTTATTTAAATAGTTAGATATCTCGGCTCTAGCTTCTAATGATTTAGAAGACGCACTTAAAACAGCATCTTGCATTTTATAAAAATCATTTATCGTTTTAGGTATTCCCTTATCTAGCTGATAAATACCCTTCTGTTCCTCATAAGTAGCTTTTATCATTGAATTAATATCTTTAGACATGTCGCTTGCTTTTTGTTTCATGTCTTTGTAAGTATTATTATTTAATAAAGCACTTGCCTTATCTTCCGATAATTTACTGGCAGAATCTTCTGTTTCCTGAATCAACTTTTTGAGATAATTGTACCCATCAATCATCCCGTCGATATCATCGTTCCAGTCTAACTTAAAATCCATAGCGGCTTTTTTGCCGCCTTTTTGCGAAACAAAAAGAGAATGATTTTTATAAAAATTCTCGTCTTCAATAGTATCTTTTATCGCTTTATAAAAATCAGAATTTTTATCAGTTGGCAAATCAAACCTATAAGTACCCCACTTTAAACTGTCTGCCAACTTTTCCTTTGCAGCGGCCTTCGCAGCTGTTGCACTTCTTTTTTGCGCCTTTATTTCTTCTGTGGCAATTTTATTAATATTATTAAAATACTCTGACGATGCTCCAGCAGCTTTCTGTAAGGCAGAAGATTTTTCTCCAAGCGCACTAACGGTTCCATCAACGGCAGACGCAAAATCCTTTTCTTCTTCTGTAGATAAAATAGTCTTACCAGAATATTTTATATATGCCTGTTCAAAATCACTAAATGCACTACTAAAATTATTATTGAAATCAATTTTTTCATCAAGAGCTTTAATTTTTGCTTCATGAAGACTATTGACTACGGTTATCACGCCAGAAATAAGAGTTGTAATCCCAGCTATTGCAGTACCGATACCAGCAGGCGTTTTAAAGAATGTCCACAAATTACTACCAGCTGCTTTTCCAGCTTTTCCAAATGCCTGCATCTTACTCATTCCAGAGTCAAGACCAGCATTTAAATCGCTAAAAAAGTTAGAAACTAGATTTGATAGTCCATTTCTTTTTTTAAACCCAGCAAAAAGCATACCAAATAATCCAGCAGTTCCAAACCCGCCAATTGTATGCATAATATCGTTTATTATATTAAGCAAATCTTTAAACGCACTGACTGCCGTTTTTGCAATATTAGAATCTATAAACGTATTTGAAAACTGCTGCCATGTAGCCTGTAATGAATTTAGTCTACCCTGAAGGCTGTCTGCATACTTTGCCTGTTCTTCCATTGCGCTGCCAGTGGAATTATATGCAGATTTTGTAGCTTCTTCTACTCGTTCCCAGTTGCTTAAAATAGCGGCAAGGTCGTTAGCTCTATGCTTGCCAGCAATAGTTTCTAACAGTGTAGCTTGGTCTGTAGAACTAAGTTCTTTCCATACTCCAGCTATTCCCTGAAGAATTTCATATGTAGACTTAAAGTTTCCAGCATCATCAAATATATTAACTTTACCATTTGTAAGGTTGAGCACCTGACCCTGCATCTTAGAAATATTTGTTACATTGTCATCTACTTCTTCACCAAGGTCTTGTAATTCACCAGACATGCCGCGAATACGCATGGAAACAATCTTAAGCGCATTGCCAGCCTTTTCTGGGTCTTGCGTAACCTCGGTAATACCAGTAACCATACCAGCGGTTTCCTCTAGGCTGTTTCCAGCAACACTCAAAGCAGATGCAGAACGCTTAACCGCTTCACCAACATCAGCTGCCGTAGTGGCATAGTTGTTATCAATTTCATTATAAACATCTGAAATATGATTAACAGCATCTAATACACCTTGTTGCGAATCACCATACACCGAAGAAAGCTCGCTTTGGAAACCCTTATATGCGGTAAGTAAATTTTCTGACGCAGTGTCATAATCAAGGTCAGAGATATGCTGATAAATAGATGTAATCTCGGCGAGTCCAGAAGCAGTATCAGCATCAAAACCAGCTCGACTCCAATCTGCCGTTGCACTGATAAGGTCTGTCAGTTGAACGCCATATTTCTGTGCGGAAACAGATAGTCTATCATATACATTTGAATACTGCTCAACAGACAAATCAGTTACACGCTTAAGCTCTGTCATCTTAGTGTCAATATCAACAACATTTTGGAAAGCTTCTTTGCCAAAATGTATACCCGTAAGAATAACAGATGCGGCACTAAAATACGATGTCAGTCTTGAGAATGAGTTCTTGATTTTAGTACCCATTGTCTTACCAGCTTCGCCAGCAAGCTCCATTCTTTGCGTCCATACACCAGTCTGCTGCACAACGCTATCGAGAGCAGCTTTTGTATCAGCTGACCCTATCGCCTGTATATAAGACTGGAACTCTTTCGCATGAGTCTGGTTTTGACCAATGGCATCATGTTCTTTACCCCATTTTTGCAGCTTAAGTGCCGCCTGCTGCTTTTTAATCTCAAGATTCTGCTTTTCAATCTGAGCATTAGATTCTTTTACGGCATTTGCAAATTTTTCTTCGCCTGCAATAAGAGCAGCCTTGTTTTGCGCGCTTGGGTCTAACTTGTAGTTGTTAGCTGACGTATTCAATTCTTGCTGCGCAGCCTTTAGCTCTTTAACCGCAGAGATAGCTTCTTTTGATTTATCAACAAACGCATTCATTTTTGATTCTATATTATGCGTTACATCACCAGAAGTTTCGGCAGCACCAAGAGCGCCACTTACGCTTTTCATCTCAGTGTCAAACTTTTTCTTTTCATTGGTGACTTCGGTAAGCTTATTCTTCATCTTGTCAAGAGAGTTGCTAAATTCAGCACTAGTGGTAATAATTTCGTTCTCATTACCACTAGATAAAGCTACTTGAAACCTTTCTGCGCTTGCAGTCAACTCATCATATTCACTACTTGCCCTGCCAGCAAACTCTCCTAGAGATGCCAATTTTGTATCAATGTTTGACATCTGTGTATCAAGATTTCCCTGTATGTCAAACTTTACAACGATATCTTTTGCCGCTTTTGTTTTTAAATCAGAAAGTTTTGATTCTGCCTTTTCCAATGCATATGCGTTGTCTTTTTCCGCTGAGGAAATTGACTTCTCTTGGCTTTCATTAAACAGATTATATCTTGTACTTGCCAATTCAGCTTTACGGTCTTTAAGCTCTGTTAAGCGCTGATTTAATGATTGTGCTTCCTTTGAAGCTTCATCAAGTCCAAGAAGCTGTATTTTTGTCTTGCCGATTTCATGCGTAATATTAAGAAGTTCTTTATACTTGCCTTCTACTTCATTAAGCTGATTTTTCTGGTCTTGCGCAATAGCTTTATCATAAGCCTTAGCCTGAGCCTGAGCAAGATTATCTGAATTTACTTTCTTTTGTTTCTCAATCGCTTTATTTTGAGCATCAGTAAACTTACTTGTATCAATCTTATCTCTTTCAGCTTTAAGAGTTTTTAATTGCTGAGTTAACTCTTTGGCTTCTTGCGTAGACTTATCCAAGCCAGAAAGCTTTATTTCTTTTCTACTAATCTCGCGTGTGATATTAAGAAGCTCTTTGTATTTTCCTTCTACTTCGCTAACAGCAAATTTATCAGAAAACTTAGCTTGCGCTTGAGCGAGATTATCTGAATTCTTTGATTCTAATTTCTTAATTGCCTTATTTTGAGCATCAGTAAATTTACTTGTATTAATCGCATTTTTTGCTTTTTCAAGTTCTTTTAATCTCTGTGTTAAATATTTAGCATCTTCTGAAGACTCTTTTAACCCAACAAGGGCGATTCTTTTCTTGCCGATTTCACGGGTAATATCAAGAACCTCTTTGTAATTAGCCTTAATATTACTTACATCAGACTTATCAGATATAGAAGTCTTTGCATCTCTAATGCTCTTTGAAACATTAGTCCAAGCTTCTTTATAACCCTTTGCCATATCAGCTGGCATAGAGCCGCCATTAAGAGATTTAATTTCGCTTTTAAGCGTCTTTACCTTGTCAGTTGACTCGGCAATATCATTTGTTAAATCTTTTGCCCTCTTAGAACTTTTATCAAGACCAACAAGCTCTGCTTTCATAGAAGCTATCTTGTTAATCTCATAAGTCATTTTCTTATAAGATTCAGACATTTGCTGAATATCGGTCTTAGCCTTGTCAACGCCCTCTGTGACAACGCGAGTCTTTATCTCGGTTTCGCCTTTTTTGTTTAGCGAATAAATTTGAGTTTGAAGTTCTCCAAGTTTATTAACGCCCTCTACTGTAGCCTTAACGGTAACACCTTTATTGTCAACTTCTTTTATGATTTTATTGATTTTTTTAAAATCTTCGGTGTTTACCTTTACTCCTACTTCTGGCGTTTCAAGCTTTATTCTCGAAACTCTACTTTCAAGTTTGTCTAATTCGCTAGAATTAACATCAACATCAATATTAACTTTATAATCAGCCATATATATACACCTCACTAAAGGAATGCATTAAAAAACGCACCCTGCAAGGTGCGGTAACATTCAAATTCATTGTTTCCGTAAACTAAATTAAAACATTACCCTTCTACAGCGGATTTCAATTTATCGAGATTTTTCCATTTACGGTCTTTTGCGGTCATATCATTATATATAGCCACCATGCTATGACCAGTGCTTTCAGACCATCCAGTGATATACACAATGAAATCATCCTCAAGTTCAAGACGCTTAAGAAAACTAATGTTATAGTGGCGAAAATTATGTGGATAACATGGTTGTCCTACAATATCACTCCACCTAGACATCCAGTCGCGCAATCTATCTGCGCTTGCTGGATTACCATCTTTTGTTATAAAAATAAAATCATGTTCGCTGCCATGTTCTTCCATGATTTCTTTTCTAATCTCAAGCCATTTATAATAGTATGGGAGAAACGTGTTTTTTAAAATATACTTTTTAAGCATCTTGCCATTTACTCCACGACCTTTAGTTTTAATCTCTCTAGTCGTTTCAAGAAAAAGACCATCAAATACAACATTGTCTTCGTCTATCAAATCTGTAGTAAAACTAGCAAGCTCAGAAACTCTCGCTCCACATGAAATAGCCAAAGCTAAAAGACATGCATCTTGATGCATATCATTCTCTTCAAAATAAGCAAAGAGTTTATCGATATCTTCTTTTTGAAGAACAGTTTTCTTCCGAACATTTTCTTTTACTGGCTTCTCAATCTTCGGCAATAGGTTGCGGAAGAGTGGATATTCATCGTCAAAATAATTCTCAATCCACGAACTAAAGCTAGATAGACAACTGTGCATCTGACAGAAACGATTTGAGTTCCACTTAAGCTCAGTTACACAATAGTCAAAGAAATCCATTAGCTCACGTTTCTTAATATCCACAAAGAAGCAATTCTCGTTCTCTAGAACATTCCAGCAAAAAAAGATGTTCAGGTTCGACCTATAACTCACAACAGAATTAGGAGAGCGCTTTGTGGCAAAATTCTTTAGGAATCTATTCATAAGCTTAACATTTTTAGGATTAATCTGTTCTATAAGTTCTGGACTGGTAATTACCTTCCTAAAAGTTTTTCTTCCTTTTGACATAATAACGACCTCCTTTTTCTGTCTTATAAAATAAAATGGTCTTCCTAATGAATAGGAAGACCAGCTTCTTGTAAGTTTTCTAGTATAATTTTATCTTTCTTATCGTCAAATTCAGCAAGAGTCTTAAACCAAGTGTTTTCAGTTTTAGCACCTCTTCCAGAAAGGCCAGCAGTATGATATCCAGCCATAACAGCATTAAGTATGTCTTCTTCCGAATATAGAACTGGATGCTCATGTCCAAACGCATCTACTGCAACTGGTCTAACGTGTCCACCGGCACCAGCATCATAATATACTTCAACACTGGCTCCGCTACCATTTGATACAACAGGTGATTTTTGAATCTCATTCTGCATTATACCTTCTCGTAAATAAAACTGAGGGGCATATCTATTATAATAATCTCTAAATAACACCTGTCTAAAAAGAGTTTTAGTATCTTCGCCGACACCATTCATCCCAACGACAACCTTAGCCTGAATATCTTTTTTAATTTGTCCTGCCTTCATACAAAGCTCACAAATTACTCAACAACGGGATGTGTCGTAGTGTTATCAGTGTCTTCATCTTCGGCAACATAACTATTACCGTAAATTACTGAGAATTTATCATCGGCAGAATCATTCTTATTATTATTTCCCCAATGCTCCTTAAAGATATTAGTCTTTGCATATGCGTCAAGAAGTTTGTCTGCCGTAAGCTCATCAGAGATACCAGCCATAGACTGAGCCAAATCCATCATGCTATTTAAATCAATACCATCAACCTTACGATTAATGGTGTCAATAAAACTTGCAACACTATGAGAGATTGGATTAATATGAATACAAGTACGATATTCAACGTTCAAATCAATAGCTGTATTTAGTTCATCAAAAACGCCATCTTCTACATTTTCCTTTACAATATCAATAACTGGCTTAAACTTCTCAACAAACTCTTCCATTGCTGTGATACCATCATCAGCATCCTGAACATCAGTCGTATCAATATCTGTAAATATAGCGACAATACAGAAGTCAAAGGCTAAATCTCGAATCACATAATTATAATTATCGCCAACCAAAATATTGCTGACGGATACCACAAACTGAGACTTGCGATATGCGTTTAAAGATGTATAAAAGGCAAATGGCGTATCGTTGTCATCGATAGTATATACGCCAGTCTTAATTTCGTTATTCATACTTTTCCTCCTGAATATTCAAACTTTTCAGTTAGATAATAGAATACATGCTATTATAGCATATATGTCTATTTGTTAAAATTATTTTTCAGCAATAGCATCAAGGAGAGAATCAATGTCCCACGTATACCTTGTACGCTTTTTCTCGCCGTGTACCTTTATAGCGCCATTAGTTAAAATGTCAATTTCATTACAACTATGCTTATTGCTGTCTTTTATCATATTATTAAAATCTTCAACTCTCATAAAGTAACATCTTTCGCAAGAATTTTTCTCGTCACGAAAATTGAATAAGAATCCAGCTTCAACACTATCATATTCAGAGAATTTTGTAAGACCATAGATTTGATGCTTATGAATCATACGACTTGTATTATCATTACCATCAACATCTTCATAGGATATGCTTTTAAACTTTGTTGTCTTAAGTTCCAAACACACAAGAGTACGATGTTTTGTATCCATCAAAAGATAATCACATGGATTCTTAATACTAAATCGAGCAGTTCCACCGCCAAATGATTGAGGTGGGTCATTTAATCTTATCAATAGATGATGAGAGTTGACAGACTTCTTGAAATCGTTTTCAAAAACTTTGCCGACATTGGACATGAATATCACCAAATACCAAATTACTTCTTGTTATCCATCCACTCTTTAATAAGAGCTTCATGTTCATTTCGAGGAAAGACAAAAACAATCTTTCCAACAGAGTCGGCGAATACATCTAGAATAGTAGCGCCATGTGAAATATAAAAACTAGACTGAATCAAATTTCTAAAATACACGGCTTCTTCATCATAGAAGTCTCTGCCAGTAACGTCACTATGCTGCAACATATTTTTACCACCATTCAAACTTCATATTTCTACACATTTCTTTGTCACGTAAAAAAAAGGGAAATATTAAACACATAAGTGAACAACATTTCCCTTTCTATTCATATTTTTTAACATCATTCACACAATAATATACCAAGCAAATCACTGCTCAGCAGGAACCTCATCAACAGCGTCAGCATCGTTGGCAACAGGTTCGACAACTGGCTCAGCAACAGTCTTGGTCTTTCTGGTTCTAGTCACCTTTTTAACAGGAGCGGCAACATCAGCGCCCATAATATCAGTAATAACAGACTTAATATTATCTCTAAGCGTATCAAAATCAGATAGGTCAACTTTCTTAAGTTTGTCCTTAGCTTCTGCTTTCGTATATACCTTAGTAGAATAACCATGAATAATCTGATAAATCTTATAGTGCTCAGATGTATCCGTATGCTTCTTCCAAGGAGTTAGGCTAATCATGTCCTTGCATGACATGCACAGGTGATAGCCATTACCGCAAATAGCACACGTAGCGTTAATCTTTTCAGCCATTGCTTCACCGCCTTTCAACCAGCAGAACAACGTGGGGAATGGGAGTTAAACACCATTCCCGCATTATTAAACATACTAATTATCAGGCGTTACTCATTGACAATGATTGTGAATAGGTCGCCATCGTCCTCGCAGTAATCCTTCATCATGTTAAGCTCGAAAGCGTGCTTACCAGTAGAGGTAAGAGCAAGCTCGACAGACTCGGGGTTAAACTTGGCCTTGGGGCATACGATAACGCCAGAGTATACAACGTTCTCGTTGCAAGCATCGCGGAAGATAGCGTAAATGACAACCTTGGCGGCTTCGGGGAATTTAGAAGCCTTGTTGACGATGCGAACAGCATTCTCAGTCTTGAACTCATACTCGACATAAATCTTACCAGTAAGACCAGTAGGCAGGGTGATAGTGCCGTCTTCGGCAACAACAAACTCTGTGGTAGAAGCATTTGCACCCGCAGCGTAAGACTTGCCAAGCTCGCCGTTGGCGATAGAATAAATGAACTTCACGTCATCCTTGTTAGCAGGCTTATGAGCAAGCTTTACAGTGGAAGCAGAATCGGGGATAGTAATAGTCTCGAATGTACGAGTAACAATCTCCTTGCCAGTATCTGCGACCTCCTTCTTGGTGCCATACTGAGCAGCAGCAAGGTCAAGGGAGACTAGGGAGTTCGTAGCAGAGAAGGTAGCCTTCTTTGAACGATAAAGAGTAGTAATCACAGAACCAAGAGCGTCAGTGACCTCCTCGCCCTCAGAAGTGCATGTAAGGGTAGGCTCCTCAAGCTGGGTAAGACGGAAAAGCATCTCACCAGTGGAAAGGTCATTGAAGGTCATGGAACGAACACGGTCAAGGATAAGTTCATTCTTATTGAAAGCCATATTGCTTCCTCCAATCAAATTTATATTTTATATGTCACCAGTCCAGTCAAGTCGATTTTTATCAACGCCCTTTAGACTGGTAAATCCAGAATATGCTCCTTGTAGAAGGAGTTCTGAATCTTGAATTTTATTAATTCTTTTAATGCTATCGAAAAATGCATTTATCTTCATATCCCAAACCTTATCAGTGCCACACAAACCGCATTTAACGGTAAGCGCAGAGACAAGTGGTTTTAAAGTGCTTTTATATGGTTTTTGTGAAGCTGCCTTAGCTTCTTCTCTAGCGTCATCAATTAAAATCATCTTAGTAGTTTCATTAGCAGGTGTTTCATTATTACGCTTAAGACCATGTATTTTTCTAACAGCATCAACTATTTGCGAATATACCATTCTATCAATCGTTATATCGCGCTCGGCATTATACAGTATTATTTGGTCTGTCTCTGTATTTTTACACGGTATAAAGTCAGCTAAATCAATGTCTTTTAATATGAGTTGAAGTGGATTTATGCACATGTTCTCAAGTCTTTCTTGAGATATCATTGCAAGCTCATCTTTATACTTCTCTTCATTATTCATCAATTCATCATATATTGGTCTTTGGCTAGATACAGCTTTAGATATAAATCCTATGAACAAATCATAGTCTTCAATCTGTGTATAGTCTATCTGTTCCATATCCCATAGCTGCCACTTTAAATCAGCTCCAACAGCAGTAAGAGTATATACAGCGTTAAAATATCTTTTCTCACCGAATTCCTCTATCTGACCTATAGTAGGCTGAGTTACAATTATCTTAGGGGCAATCTGAATATCATTGCCCCTATAAATTTTAAGGTCATCTAATTCAAACATATGCACACCACCTATTCGTCAGCGCACAAAGACTTATTTAAATCAGTTCCCTTAAATATAAGCTTTCTATACAGATAGTCTCTTTGTAACGAACCTTCAACATTGCTCGTAAGTTTAAGTTCGCCAAGACCTATATCAGAACGACCATTAAGCTTCATATCAATAAGCCTAGCAAGATAATCGTTTCTATTATCAGGAATGCCTTTTACATTATCAACTGCCATATGTCGTTCATGCGAGATAATCCAAATCTCAACTTCTGGTGCGACAAATGTATATGTACTTGTAATAGCATTTGGAATATGAACCAAAATCATAATGAACGTGCCAACCTCATTAATTGTATTCGGGTTTTGACCATAGCCAAAAATTCGAGTACCAATTAAATCTTCGCCATTTTCAACAGATGTAACGTTCTCATCGCCAATAGCCTGAATAATGTCGATGTCCTTGATAAAATCTTTGATAATTCTATTTTTCGCTCTACCGATTATTGAACTATTAGCCATTACAACAACGACCCTATCTGAATAATAATAGAAGATTTATAGTTACCAGATTCATCTGATAGTACAAGCTTAAATTCTTCATCTATCAAAGAATCATCGTCAACACCTATTGTAAGAGAATTTCCTTCTTCATTAACAGTAAGCGAATCGGCAAAGTCACATATGATTTCCCAGTTTGTAGATACACCATTAATCTCTTCGCCGTTTTTATCAACAAACGTTCCAACGAACTTTTGTTTACTGCCACCAGATTTAATAGTTGTAGTCTTATATGAAATAACAGACTTTATAACCTTATTCTTATCGGCATTGTTGGTCTTTAATTCATCTTTTTCAAAATAATCACAGATACCCAAATCTGGTCTATCTGTATCATTATTACGCTCGCATTCAAGCATAGTAATTTTTATAAGACCCTTTTTGCCAAAGAACATGCTTGTGTTATCGTTCTGTGTAACGATAAATGATGTTGGCGTTTCGGTGTCTCTATCTAAGAAGAATCTCTGTGGAGACTTAATAGCAATTGTATTCTCATCATATGGTAACGTAGCTATGTGCTGAGAAGAGCCAATTGTCATCTTAGCACTTGCCTGTTCGCCTGAGTTATACTGAGTAGAGTTAATGTCTACACATGGGTATTCAAGAATGTCACCATACTTGTTTTGCCATTTTAGTATCCAATTACATAGGCTGAACTTTCCTTTCCAATGCACACCGTCTACATTAAACGACTCAGTACATAGCAAATACTCATCATCATTTGAATCATATAGCATATCGCCAACAACAATTGGATTGTCAATTAATGTTTGGAACTTAACGACAACTCCATTAGCATTAGAAAAAGACCTACCATATAATCTAATAGGCAGCTCATTTGGGTCTGCATATGAATGCGTGCTCGGTTGCCAAAAGTATATGCCAGATGTAAACGATGGGTCATCAGCAAATGTTTCTTTCAGCAACTCTTGGCTGTTCTTAATAGCTTCATTCCGTATAGAGCTGCCGCTTAAAGCCATCTTGCGATTGAATCTGTCTAAACATCTCACTGCGATACACCACCATTCTAAAGCATCGAATCATCAACGAATCGATTCTTCTTCTTTTTGTATCCAGTAGACATTAAAGGGCTATCGCTTTTAAGTCCGAGCCATGCATAACGAGATAGCAACGCTTCGTTTTCAGCGAGATATGTTTTATGCATAGCCATTAGCTTATCGAGCATGTTGGCTGGGCTAAAGGCATTAAAATCTGTTGAACTCAGATTTACTTTTAGCAGTGTAGATGTTCTAATATAGGTAGAATCAATATATTCCAAGAGCATATAATTGCTAAAAATCTCAATTTCCATATCAGACAAATCACAATTAAAACGCTCTACAATATCATCCCTATCATTTAAATCTTTTCTGCAAACATGAAATCTCGCAATAGCAGGGACGAGATAATCATGCAAGTTCTCCTTTACCTCTTCAACAGTCATCATAGGGATTTCATAACTGCGAAACTTCGGCAAAAGATTTTCATATATTTTCTCATATGGAGTCGGCATGATTACTCACCAATCCCATTCTTTAAAGGAAAGAAATCAAATCGATGTCAAGTCGCTTCTCAAGTTTTCTGACAACCTTAATGTCTGAAACAGTACCATCGGAAACCATATCTTTAATACGGTTTACAATGGCAATCTTTAGACTTGTAGGAGCAGATGAAATACCATCAAGAACTTCATCAATATGGTCATTGGTATAATTAGACTCGTCAACAAGGAAATCATACTTATCATATGTACGAGAAAGACCAAGCTTCTTGATAACACGTTCATCAAGCGGCTTTAGCCACATATCATTAAAATATGTCTTATACTTTCGATGCATATTCTTAACTTCATCAAAAGTCATATCCTCACAATGACCAATCTCTGACCACTCATAATAATTGCCAGTGCGACTATCCTCATAAACAACATTTGGAATAAGGGACTCTACCTCAATCATGTCAGAGTCAGAGAGAGCATCTTCAACATCGGCAGACTGTCGCGTATTCTTGCGCCTAGAAGTACGCTTTGTAGCGACAGTTGCAGTTTCATCATTCATATTTTCTTCCACCGAATTAACGGCGGCTACAGTAGAGTCATCCACGGTAGCCGCGTCAACAACGGGTTCGGTATTGGTAGACTTTGCAGTACGGGCCATAACCAAACCGCCTTTCTTCAAACAATATTCAAACTATATATAACCTTATCTATTAGGCAAAATTGAAAACGCCAAAATAGGGAGGTAGAAGCATACCCATGCCAATCTGGGTCTGAATCTGTAGACCTTCAGTAAGGTCGTTGGTCTGCTGAGAACCATACTCAACTGTACGGGTATCGCCGATGAACTCAAGCTTAATTGGCTTAACGTCAGCGCCCATAACGAAAATCTGATTCTTGCTTAGGGCAAACTCAAAAGTACCAGACTTAAGGGTCTGGGGAATAACCATAAGCTTATTGCCCTCCCACTCACCGATAGTGCCAGTAGAAGCCTTAGCTTCCTTCTGAGAGCTGGCAAAAGTCTTGTCGGGGACAATGTTAACAAGCTTGCGGAGAGCAGCCTTGGTGCCAGCAATGGTCAGAGAGCCATAACCGCCAGCGGCCTGAACCAAATCGCAAAGGTCGCCAAGAGCTTCCTCGGTGTTACCGCTCTTAGTAAACTCAGCAGGGACGGAATTAGCAACATTCTGGAACTGAGCGTAAATGCGGTCAGACATATACTTGCTAATAGCCTTATAAACCTTATCAACAAGCTTATCGAGAGAAGCTACACCAAGAAGGAAGCGCTCAAGCTCATCATAGACGTGAATGTAGTACCACTCCTTAGGAAGTGTGAACTCCTCACCGAGGTCAATGGACTGACGGTTGGTGTCCCAGTGATTACCAGCAAAAGAAGCTACTGATAGCATACCGCCCTCAGAATAGAAAGCAGTGTTGTCACCAAGAGCGCGGTTCTTTACCTCAACAAACTCATTGATAAATGGAGAGTCAAGAATGTCCTCACCAATAGTAGTTGTGACAATCTCCTCGATAATCTCGAAAAGGACAGTCTTGTTGCGGCGATAAGCCTGATAAAGAGTCTTGCCCTTAAGGATGTCGTTGTTAATAGTGTT